>JAEEGF010743740.1_pt1 | contig 39411 bp, 31 predicted proteins | sample 9134171 | NCBI WGS metagenome assembly JAEEGF01 (sample SAMN16246542, study PRJNA631951) | gut metagenome | biome: gut microbiome; feature: rumen; material: AP-attached | host: Bos | place: Iran: Karaj | collected 2018-10 | reverse complement strand
GAACGAGATCAACATAGATGAGTTCCTTCGGAACAACAAGCCCGTGGCCAAGGATAATCCGGCCTTCATGCTGGAAGTCAGGCAAAGGCTGGATGCCGTCGAAGGAATCAAGGATGAGGTCGACCGTCAAAGGAGGCTCAGACAAATCACCCTGTCAGTTACCCTGCTGATAGGCATTGTGGCAGGGTGCCTCATCACGGCATTCATTCTCCTGGCCCCTCTGGACAGCATACGCGCCTTCATCGGTGAATGGAAACTGTACATCGCAGTTGCCGTTTCGATTGTGTTCACTCTGATTTGTATTTCCACTGGAGACAACTTACTATTGAAAATCAACAAGTTACAACTTTTGCTACCTTTGAAAAACGCCGAGGCAAATAGCCCAACTAATTGATATTCAACACTGTTTTGTCTCCGCTATACCAACATGGAGATAGCAAACGACCCGAGCGGACAGCCCGGGTCGTTTCATAAACCTTCAACAAGAGCTCTACAGCTGGTCGGCGTGGCTGAGGAGATATTCCTCGGCCTCGATGTTCCAAAGCCCCTGATGTGCCTTGCAGAGGCGGTCGAGTTCGGCGTAGACAGGATTGGTCTTCCCCTTCTCCTCGAATTCGGTGATAGCTGTCAAAGGCATCTCCACGTGGGTGTAGACCAGTTTCTTTCCGCCCTTGATCTCAGGAAGGTGAAGGGTCGTCTCCGGAACTACGTTAAGTCCTCCGATATGGGTCACGAGACCTGCAGGGTCCATGCCCTTGCCCATCAGGTAGAGGGCCTCCTTCATGTCATCAGTGTTGCCGCCGCTGGTTCCCACGATGTGGGTGGAAGCGTAATGGACATTGTAGAAGTTCAGAGGAGCCTTGAAGTCCGCGCGGCCGGGACCGGAGAAGAAGTTGAGGCAGCCGTCCTGACCGAGGATATCATCTCCCTGCTCGATCACTGCAGGAACCGGAGCCATCACCACCACCTCGTCGTAGCCGGTCCCACCTGATATCTCACGAAGGCATTCCGCAGGATTCTCCACCGCTCCGGTATTGACATAACGGAGGTCAATTCCCCTGGATGCGGCGAACTCCCTGGTGTACAATGACGCAGCACGGTCTAGCCTGGCCTGGTCGATGTCAGTCACGACGAAAAGGGACGGATGCCTGTCCTCGCGACGGAGGACATAGTTGATCATGGCCAGTCCCATCGGACCCACGCCGGCCAGCAAAGCCATCTTGCCTCCGTCCTTGATCTCCATGTGATGGACATAGGATCCGGGATGGGTGTGGTAGCAGGCGTGCATCGCACCGATTACGCAGGAGAGCGGCTCACTCAATGATGCGGGATAGAAGCCGGGGCCGTTGTAAGGCAGCAGGCAGCCCTGCTCCATCACCTCTGCAGGGATGATTATGTAAGTGGCGTCACCACCGATGAACCGGTAGGAATAACCGGGGGCGGAAAGCACTCCTACCGGACCTCCTTCATAATTGAGGGCAGGCTGGATGGAGAACTTGTCTCCGGGCTTGAACTGGTCTTTCCATTTAGCTCCGACCTCGACGATCTCTCCGGCGAATTCGTGGCCTATGATAGTGGGATTCTCGGCGATGTCATTGGGAACCCTCTTATGGTCGGTGCCCTGGTGTGATGACTTGTAGGACGACATGCAGATGCTGTCGCTGACGACCTTCGCGAGGATCTCGTCTTCCTTCATCGCCGGAAGCTCGAATTCCTCAAGCCTCAGGTCTTCCTTGCCGTAAAGGCGTACCGCTTTTGTCTTCATATTCAATCAATTAAATACCTTTGCGGGCGTGCAGACGCATCTGGGCGACGGTCTGGTTGCTCGTGGGAACATAGTCCTTCAGAGGAACGATCTTCTCGTTGATCGCATCGAGGAACCATGACGGCTGAGGGAAGAAGGCCTCCTCAAGTTCATGGCAAGGAGTGATCCAGTTGCGGGAACCGAGCACCACGGGAGCCGCGTCGAGATAGTCGAATGCCATCTCGGAAATGTTGGCCGCCAGGTCGTTGAGGTAGGAACCGCGGGCGCAGGCATCTCCGGCGATGATGATCCGGCCGGTCTTCTTCACGGATTCGATCACCTTGTCGTAGTTGAACGGCACGAGCGAACGGGCGTCAATCACTTCCGCCTCCATTCCGTACTTCTCCTTCAGGATGTCAGCCGCCTCGAGAGCGCGATAAAGGGTCGCTCCGATGGTCAGTATGGTGATGTCCTTTCCGGCACGCTTCACATCAGGCTCGCCGATAGGAATCTCGTAGTAACCTTCCGGAACTCCGCCCTCGTGGAACTTCTCGGCGATGCCGTAGAGACGCTGGCTCTCGAAGAAGATCACAGGATCGGTACCCTGCAAGGCCGCGTTCATAAGGCCCTTGGCATCGTAAGGAGTCACGGGGAAGCAGACCTTCAGTCCGGGAATATGCGTACAGAGGCTGGTCCAGTCCTGGCTGTGCTGGGCGCCATACTTGGAACCCACGGAAACACGGACCACCACCGGCATCTTTAGGATGTTGCCGGACATCGCCTGCCACTTCGGAAGCTGGTTGAATATCTCGTCACCGCAGCATCCGAGGAAGTCGCAATACATGATCTCAGGGATGACACGGCCTCCGCACATTGCGTAACCGATAGCGGTGCCGATGATTGCGGCCTCGGCGATCGGAGAGTTGAACAGACGGTGGTAAGGAAGGGCCTCGGTAAGTCCACGGTAGACTGCGAAGGCACCGCCCCACTCGCGGTTCTCCTCACCGTAGGCGATGAGGGAAGCATCCTTGTAGAAACGGTCCACAATGGCTTCGAATACACCGTCGCGGAAGTTATATGCCTTCATGCTGCTGGCAGGCTTGCCGTCCTTTCCGAGCCAGAAACGCTCCTTGCCGGCGATCTGCTTCACGCGGGGATTCTCCTCCAGCGGCATAAGCACGTCGGGCTTCGCATCCGACAGCGAGTCGATGCTCTGGTTGGAGAACATCATCTCGCCGAGGAGTTCGTCCTGCTTCACGAGGTCCATCCTCGGTGAGAGCTCGGGATCGATGGCGAGCTTGTAGCATTTGAATATGTTGTCGTTGACTTCGGCACGTATGGCGTCCAGTGCTGCCTGGTCGGCCACTCCTGCTTCGATGAGTTTCTTGCCGAAGGCTACGATGCAGTCTTCTTTCTCCCAAGCCTCGATCTCCTCCTTCGTACGGTAGGAGCTCTGGTCGGACGGGGAATGGCCGCTGTAGCGGTATGTCACGACATCCAGGAGGGCAGGACCCTTCTTTTCGAGCAGGTAGGCTTTCTTGCGGAAGAATGCGTCGATGACGGCGAGAGGATTGTAGCCGTCCACCCTTTCGGCGTCCATGGCATCGGCCTTGAAGCCTGCACCCAGACGGGCCGGGAAGGTGTAACCCATGGTCTCGCCCTTGGTCTGGCCGCCCATTGCATACTGGTTGTCCATTACGTTGAACAGGACGGGAAGTCCTCCCTTCATGTCGCCTTCCCAGAGGGTGTTGAACTGGTCCATGGAGGCGAAAGTCATACCCTCGAGTACAGGGCCGCGGGCCATTGCACCGTCACCGAGGTTGGCGACGACGATTCCCTTCTTGCGGTTGACCTTCTTGAAGAGGGCCGCGCCGACCGCGATCGAGCCGCTGCCACCTACGATGGCGTTGTTAGGATAGATTCCGAACGGAGTGAAGAACGTGTGCATCGATCCGCCGAGTCCCTTGTTGAAACCGGTCGTGCGGGCGAATATCTCAGCCATCGCACCGTAGAGCAGGAAGCGTATTCCCAACTCCTTGGTGTCGGTCCCGGAATATGCCTTCTTTGCCACATTGAGCGTAGCGCCGTCCCAGAACTCCTCCATAACCTTCTTCAGTTCCTCCTCGGGGAGGATCTGGATCGAGCGGAGACCCTTGGCCAGGATCTCTCCGTGTGAACGGTGGCTTCCGAATATGAAGTCATCGGTATCGAGGGCATAGGCCATACCTACGGCGGCGGCCTCCTGTCCTGCGGAAAGATGTGCGGGACCCGGGTTGTTATAGGCGACACCGTTGTATCCTCCGGTGGTCTTGACGAGGTTGAGCATCGTCTCGAACTCACGGATGTAGGACATGTCGCGGAAAATGCGGAGCAGGTCCTCCTTGGTGAAACGGCCGTCAGCCAATTCTTCCTTGACGGTCTTGTTGTACTTCATCACCGGTATGGTCGGGAGCTTGAGTTCATGCTCCTGCGGACGCAGGGTGACTTCCGGATCTATGTAAAGCGCTTTGGGCATGGTTTTCTGATTATTTGATTGTGAATGCGGTTTCCTTGATTATTTCCGACACCGTAGGGTGAGGGAACACGACTTCCTGGAGCTGCTCGAGGGTCATCTCGGTCTCGATCGCCAGACAGGCGCTGTGGATGATTTCCGAGCAGGGGTTTCCGAGCATATGGACGCCCAGCACCTCGTGGTACCTGGCACCCACGATGATCTTGCAGATTCCCTCTCCCCTCTCGTTCTCTGCCACGAAACGTCCTGAATAAGCCATCGGCAGCTTGACCACCTTGTAGTCGATGCCCTTGGCCTTGGCCTCGGCCTCGGTAAGGCCGGCACCTGCAACCTCAGGATTCGTATAGACTACGCCGGGAATGGCGTTGTAACGCATCCTGTCCTCCTTGCCGAGGATGTTGTTCACGGCGACCTCGCCTTCGCGTGAAGCCGTGTGGGCAAGCATCGAGAAGCCGGTCACGTCGCCTGCGGCATAGACGCCGGGGACATTGGTCCTCATCTTCTCATCTACCTTGATTCCGTAAGGCCTTCCGGCCGGATTGAGGGCTAGTTCGACTCCGATGTTCTCAAGGCCGAAACCCTGGAGGTTGGCCCTGCGGCCCACGCTCACAAGGATCTTGTCCCCGCTTACACGGCATACCTTGCCGTCGGGATCCTCATATACCACGGTATTGCCCTCAATTCCAGTCACCTTGCAGCGGAGGCAGAAGTTGACACCCCTCTTCTCATACTGTTTCTGCAGCATGTCGCTGATCTCGTCGTCAAGGGGGCCGAGTATCTTCGGAAGCATCTCGACCACCGTGACCTTGGTGCCGAGGGTGCTGAAGAACGCCGCGAACTCCATTCCGATCACGCCGCCTCCGATGACCACCAGTTCCTCGGGCCTTTCTTCCAAGGCAAGGATCTCGCGGTTGGTAACGATCACGTCTCCGGCTTCCTTAAGACCGGGGAACGGAGGGACCGCAGCCTCGGAACCGGTGCAGATCAGAAGGTTCCTGGCTGCATAGGTGTTCCCTGCAGCCTCGACCTTGATACCCTCCTGGTCACGCCCGAGGATGGTCGCATTTTCATTCACGACCTCCACTCCGTTACCCTTCATGGCCGCCTTGACTCCGCCGACAAGTTTCTTGACGACCTTGTTCTTGCGCGCCACGATCTCATCGTACTTGAACGTTGGATCGCTGACATAGACTCCGTAATGGTCTCCGGTCATGGCGTAGTTGTAGACCTTTGCACTGTAAAGGAGGGTCTTGGTGGGGATGCAGCCTTCATTGAGGCATACTCCGCCGAGCGACTTCCTTTCGAAGAGAACCACCTTCAGTCCGGCGGCTCCCGCCCTTTCCGCGGCCACATAACCACCGGGGCCGCCTCCGATAATCGCTAAATCGTACATATCCTGATTAAATTATATCCGAAACTAGAATTCGATTTCAAGGTTCTCTATCTCGGTGGCCACCTGCTTGAGGAAGCGGGTCGCCTCACCACCGTCCAGGGCCCTGTGGTCGTATGTCAAAGAGAGGCCGAGATAAGGGACGAACTCATATTCACCGCCTCCGAGAGCCTTGGGACGGGGCACGATCGTGCCGACGCCGAGTATCCCGCTCTGGGGCAGGTTGATGACAGGAGTGAACCATTCGACTCCGAAACCGCCCAGGTTGGACACCGTGAAAGACGCTGCCTCCGAGGACAGGAGGTCAGGATTGATGCTGCCCTTGCGGCAGTCATCGGCCACCTGCTTAAGGGCCTTGCTGAGGGCTATAATGTCCAGTTCCTCGGCATGCTTGATGCACGGGACCATAAGGCCGCGCTCGGTATCGACAGCACAGCCGAGATTGACTGTCTTGAAAATGCGCATCGCATCGCCGAGGCAGTGTGAATTGACCTTCGGGAACTTCTGCAGGGCCTTGATCACGGCGAAGCAGACGAAATCGTTGATCGTCACGTTCGCATCGATCCTGCCTTCCTCCAGGGCTTTCTTCGCCTTCTTGCGGAGAGCCTGGACCTTCCTGGCATCGGCGCCGAGCATATGGGTGAGCTGGGCTGAGTTCTGGAGGGAATTGTACATGCTCTTTGCAATGAGCTTGCGCATGTTGGACATCTTCTCGACAGTGAACTCCGTCCCTTCTCCAGGAATCTCGGTATGGGAAGGCTCCCAGGTCTTGAGGTCTCCGCCCTTGACCATGCCTCCCAGACCTGATCCGAATGCCGGAGCCTGGAGGTTCCCTTCCTTCATCATTGCCTTGGCAAGGCCGGTACGGGGCGACTGCGCAGCAGCCAGGACGTCCCTTTCAATGACACGGCCGCCAGGACCGGATCCGACTATATGCGTTGCATCGACCCCTTTCTCAGCTGCCAGATGCTTCGCCCTAGGAGAAACGGCCGTGGAGGATGTCCCTCCGGGCACCACTGCCACCCTCGGCACGTTAAGAGGGGGGACCGGAGCGGAGCCTTGCGAAGCGAGCGGTGGGGTCGAGCGAAGCGAGACGGTGCCGGAGGGAGCACCCTCCACGGCTGGACCGCCATTGCCCTCTGATGCAGAAGATGCAACTCCCGGTGCGAATTCCTCGAAGGACTCGCCGGGCTCGCCGATGACCATCACGTTGGTCAGGCATGGAATCTCATCATTATCGTTGAAAAAACAAGCCAGGACGGTGCCTTCGAATTTTGATTCCTCCTCGAACGAAGCCTTGTCAGTTTCATAGCTGAAAAGGATGTCTCCGACGGCAACCTTGTCTCCGACTTTCTTTTTGAATTCTGTTACGATGCAACTTTCGACTGATTGCCCCTGTTTGGGCATTATAACTGCTTGTGCCATTGATTATGGTGTTTATTCTATGGCCCCTTTATAGACCATACAAAGTTAAAATTTCCTCTTGAGATAAAAAAGGATTATATTTGTATGCTTTAACAAAAAGCATAATTCTAATTCAAAATATCAAACAGCAAATGCAATCAACTGAAGATCTGAAGAAGATTGCCTCTCAAGTCAGAAGAGACATCATCAGGATGGTCGTTGAAGCCAAATCCGGTCATCCTGGCGGTTCGATGAGCAGCGCCGACTTCATGACAGCCCTCTACTTCGCAGTCATGGAACACGATCCTGCCACCTGGACCCGTGACGGAAAGGGTCAGGACATGTTCGTTCTGTCTGCCGGCCACCTCACCCCCATGTATTACTCAATCCTTTCCCGCGCCGGGTACTTCCCGACCAGCGAGCTGGCCTCCTTCCGTAAGTTCGGGACCCGCCTGCAGGGTCACCCTTCCGTCAGGAAAGGACTTCCCGGTGTCTTCCAGGCTGCCGGTTCCCTCGGCCAGGGTCTTTCCGTGGCGGTTGGTATGGCGCTCGGCAAGAAGGCCGCGAAGGACAACCATACCGTCTATGTACTCTGTGGAGACGGCGAGAGTGAAGAAGGACAGATCTGGGAAGCCGGCATGTTCGCCGCACATCACAAGGTCGACAATCTGATTGCCATGACAGACGTCAACGGCCAGCAGATCGACGGAACCACCGAAGATGTCGCCGGACTCGGAGACCTGGGCGAGAAATGGAGGGCCTTCGGCTGGGAAACGATCACAGCTGACGGGCACGACATGGACAGGATACTGGAAGCCTTCTCACAGGCCAAGGAGTTGCATGGCAAGGGCAAGCCGGTCATGATCCTCTTCCAGACCGAGATGGGACACGGAGTGGACTTCATGGCAGGCACCCATAAGTGGCACGGAAACGTACCCAACGAAGAACAGAGCGTCAAGGCTCTGGACCAGTTGAAGGAAACATTGGGAGACTACTAAAAAGACAGCATCATGAAAAAATATATTGACAGAGGAAAGAAAGACACCCGAAGCGGATTCGGAGAGGGACTTCACCTGGCCGGCAAGGCCGATCCTAGGGTGGTCGCCCTTACTGCCGACCTCAAGGGTTCACTCAAGATGGATGCTTTCGCAGCTGAATTCCCGGACAGGTATTTCGAATGCGGAATCGCGGAATCCAACATGATAGGAGTCGCTTCCGGCATGGCCATAACCGGCCTCGTGCCGTTTGTCGGCTCTTTCGCGGAATTCGTCACCGGCCGTGTCTATGACCAGGTCAGGATGGCGGTCTGCTATGGGAAGACAAATGTCAAGATAGCCTCCTCACACGCAGGTCTCACCCTGGGTGAAGACGGAGCCACCCATCAGACGATGGAAGACATCGCACTGATGCGCGTGCTTCCGGACATGGTCGTCATCAACCCCTGCGACTGGACCCAGACCAAGAACGCCACGATCGCAGCCGCCAAGTACGACGGTCCTGTCTATCTCCGTTTCGGAAGACCGAAGGTCGCCGACTTCATGCCCGACGAACCGTTCGAGATCGGCAAGGCCTTTATCCTCAATGAAGGAAAGGACATAACGATCATCGCCACCGGACATTTGGTATGGGAGGCGCTCAAGGCTGCTGAAGCCCTTGAGGCAGAGGGTATCTGCGCCGAAGTGATCGACGTAGCCACCATCAAGCCACTCGACACTGCAACCATAGTGGCATCCGTAATCAAGACGGGTGCAGTGGTCGTTGCCGAAGAACACAACATGGCCGGAGGTCTGGGAGAACTGATAGCCGGAATGCTTGCCAGGACTTCCCTTAAGCCGATTGAATTCGTCAACGGAAAGGATACATTCGGCCAAAGCGGAACTCCCGGAGAACTGCTGGCAGCCTACGGTATCGACGCAAACGGAATAATCAAGGCCGTACGCAAGGCCATCATCCGTAAATAAGACTTTTTTACTAAACTTTAAAACTATGAAACTCAAAGATTTATGCGTGGACGAGCGTCCACGCGAAAAAATGCTTTCCAAAGGACCCGGAGCAATGACGAATGCCGAACTCCTCGCCATTCTAATCGGCTCCGGAACCAGGAAGGAAAATGTCCTGGAAGTTGCCAACAGGTTGCTTGCCAGGGTGGACGGGAAACTTTCGGGCATCGCTTCGATGGACCCGTGCGAAATGACGGCGATGGAAGGGATCGGCAGTGTCCGGTACTCCTCCATCGCCGCTGCTTTGGAGTTGGGGAAAAGGAGCTGCCTTGAAGATCCGGGTATAGAGAAGAATCCTGTCTGCTCCCCGACCACGGTCTTCAGGATGATGCTCCCGGTGCTGAAAGGACTGGAATATGAAGAATTCTGGATAATCCTCCTCAACAGGGCGAACTATGTGATCCACAAGGAGATGGTAAGTCGCGGAGGGATGACCTCGACCATAATGGACACGAAGCTCGTGGTCAGGAAGGCTCTGGACAAGCGTGCCAGTGGAATAATAATGGTGCACAACCATCCCTCCGGGAATCCGAGACCAGGGAAGGCGGATATCACGATGACGGCTGCGATGAAACGGGCCGCGGCGACTTTCGACATATCCCTGCTGGACCATATCATCGTCTGCGACGACAGTTGTTTCAGCTTCTCAGACGAGCGGGTCTACATGGCCGGGGACGGGACTTGAAAAATTTGGATGGGACGAAATAAATCTCTACATTTGGTTGAAGGAACCATTTATCACCAAAGCAATGAAAGTCATCAATCTTGGAGAGACCAATTCGGCGCTCAACAACATCATCGCGCAGGTACGTGACAGGAAAGTCCAGAAGGACAGCTTACGCTTCCGTTTCAACCTGGAGAGGCTGGGACAGATTTTCGCCTACGAACTCAGCAAGGTGCTGGATTATTCCCCAAGGGAGATATCCACACCCCTCGCCACGGCCAATGTCAGCACCTGTGATTCCAAGATTGTAGCGGCCACGATCCTCAGGGCCGGCCTGCCCATACACAAGGGCATACTGGACATATTCGACAATGCCGAGAGCGCGTTCATCGCCGCCTTCAGGAAGTATCACAAGGGAGATGACTTCCATATCGCCATCGAATACTGTTCCTGCCCGAGCCTGAGCGGCAAGATACTGATCGTTGCGGATACCATGATCGCCACCGGTGCTTCGATGGAAATCACCTACAACAAGCTGCTGGATGAAGGCGGCACTCCCCTCTTCACCCATTTCATCAGTCCGATCTGCAGCATCTACGCCATCGAATACCTTCAGAAACGGTTGCCTGAGAACACCTGTCTGTGGACAGCTGCCGTCGATGAGGAGCTGACGAGCAAATCATACATCATCCCGGGTCTCGGAGACGCGGGTGACCTGGCCTTCGGAGCCAAGATGAACCTATAATTCCTTTCTGAGCCTGGCTTTCGGGATGTCGAGCTGGTCGCGGTATTTCGCGATGGTCCGGCGTGCGACCTTGTAACCCATCTTGTTCATTTCGGCGACAAGCTGGTCGTCGGTAAGAGGCTTGCGCTTGTCTTCCGAGTCCACACATTCGCGGAGGGCCTTCTTGAGTTCCCTGGTTGACACTTCCTCCCCATCCTGGTTCTCCAGGCCTTCGGAGAAGAAATACTTGAGGGGGAATATTCCGAAATGGGTTTCGATATACTTGCTGTTCACCACCCTTGAGATAGTGGAGATGTCGAAACCGGTCTTCTCGGCGATGTCTTTCAGGACCATGGGACGCAGATGCGACTCATCCCCGTCCAGGAAATAGTCGTGCTGATATTCCAGGATCGCCTTCATCGTGCTCTCCAGGGTGTTGTGGCGCTGCTTCAAGGCCTCCACGAACCACTTGGCGGAATCCAGTTTCTGCTTGACGAAGGTTGCCGCTTCCTTCTGCTGGCGCTCGGTGGAACCCTGGGCGTCGGCCAGGAGCTCCGCATATTTCTTGTTGACGCGGATCTCCGGAATCGAGAAGCGGGGCATCGACAGCTCCAGGTTGCCGTCATGGATATCCAGCACGAAATCCGGTACGATCTGCTGGGCCTGGTCGCTGTAAGAATCGTCGATCTGTCCCCCCGGTGCGGGATTCAGTTTCACAATCCTCGCCAGAACAGCTTTCATCTCATCCTCCGAGATTCCGAGCCGGTTGATGATTTTCTGGAAATGCTTGTTGGAAAACTCCTGGAAATAATCCTCCAGTATCGTCTCCGCCAGTCTGACCTCTTCGGTCTGCGTCTGCCCCTTGAGCTGCAGCAGCAGGCATTCACGCAGATCCCGGGCTCCCACACCGGCGGGTTCGAACTCCTGGATAACCTTCAGGAGACGGAGCACCTCTTCCGGGCTGGACTCTATGTTGGCCCTGAAAGCCAGATCGTCCACGACGTTTTCCACATCCCGCCTCAGGTACCCGTCCTCGTCCAGGCTGCCGATGATGAACGCAGCCACGTCGTGGTCATGCCTGGACAGGTTCCTGTAGCCAAGCTGGTCCATCAGGCTCTGGGTGAAACTCTCCTTGACGGAGAAAGTGCTGTACTGGGGTCTTTCGTCCTTGCCGTAATTGTTGACCCTCAGCCTGTAGGAAGGAATGGGATCGTTTTCGTCGATCTCGTCGATCGAGATGTCCTTCGGTTCGTCATCCCTGTCCTCCTTGTCCGGAACAGGAGAATCGTCGAGCACAGGATTCTCTTCGAGTTCAGCCTTCACACGCTGTTCCAGCTCCTGGATCGGCAGCTCGATCAGTTTGATCGTCTGGATCTGGAGCGGAGACAGCTTCTGTGTCTGCTTTAGTTCGAGTCCTTGCTTGAGCATCTGCTAATAGATTGAACCTGCCGGAGGATAGTTGATCGAAGATTCCTTGACTATGAACGCAGAGGGGAACGACCCCTTGATCTGCTGAAGAAGCTGCATGGCCTCCGACTTGGTGCGGAAATCCCCGACCGTAACCTTGAAGAACGGATTGGAATACGTCCGGTATGCCGCTATTCCGGGATACATCCCCTTGAAGCGGTTCAGGGCCGCTTCCGAAGCGCCCCTGGAAGTCTGCTTGTTGTCATTGAATATCCTGACCCTGTAGCCGGACATCTTCCTCGACGAGTTCGAGGAAATCTGGCTGCCGAGAGCCTTCTGGATACTCTGTGACTGATGGATGGTCACATCAGCCCTGGCGCCCTTGCCCTTGGAAGGAAGGATATTGAAAATGCTCTTGCCGATAAGGGTGGAGTCCACCGAAGGAGCCTTTCCGGGCACCGACTCCGTCTGGGCCGATGCGGAAAAAGCCGTCAGCAGGCAAAGCGCGAATAATGTCGTCAACAGTCGTCTCATCATTTCTCTGCAAGTTTCTGAAGGTCCAGATCCTTGAATCTCACTGTCTTCCTGGGACCCTTCTTGATTTTAACCTTGGCCTCTATGTCAGCGGTGAAACCTTCCAGCGAGCCTTTCCCCGCTATCTGCATGGCCTGGAGCAAACCGATGCCCTCCCTGAGGGTAGCGGTGCACGGCAGGTCATACACCTTGCTGCACCTAGCATCCACCGTGACAGTGTCAGCCGAGAAGAATGCAAAATCCTCACCATGATATTTCAGGATTCCGTCAAGTTCATTTACCGTGAACTCCATGGCCGGATTGTCAATCCCGATGGCAAGCACCGCATCAAGCGATCTCAGACCTTTCATGGAATATGACTCCACCCCGCAGGAAGTCACCTTTATCTCCTTCACCTTGGCCAGGGAGCCGCAACCGGGAAGTGCCGTGACGATGGATGCCACGAGCAGGCAGAGGATCAATATTCTTTCTGTTCCTTTCATGTCTGAAACGGCTTGCATGTCTTACAAAGATATGAAAAAATACTTATACGTTGAAAATTCCTATCTTTGTGCCCATACTTGAGTACCGGGATGAAAAGGAAGATTTACATCGAAACATACGGCTGCCAGATGAATGTGGTCGACTCCGAGGTGATATTCGCCATCATGGCAAAGGAAGGCTACGAACGCACCGAATCCATGGACGAGGCGGATATCATCCTTGCCAACACCTGTTCTGTCCGCGACAATGCGGAGCAGAGGATCTGGGGACGCATCGAGCTCTTCCACACCCAGAAGAAGAAAAGGCCGGAAGTGATCGTGGGGATAGTGGGATGCATGGCCGAAAGGCTCAAGGACAAACTCACGGATACGGGCAAGGTAGACCTCGTGGCAGGGCCCGACTCCTACAGGGCAATACCTGAACTGATAAGGACTATCGCTCCCGACAAACCTCAGGTCGACGTCCTCCTGTCCCATGAAGAGACTTATGCGGACATCGTCCCCGTCAGGACTGACAAAAACGGAGTTTCCGCCTTCATATCCATAATGAGGGGATGCAACAACGTATGTTCATACTGCGTCGTGCCTTATACCAGGGGTGCCGAACGGAGCAGGAACCCGGAAACCATCCTTTCCGAGGCAAGGGACGTATTCAGCCGCGGGTACAGGGAAGTCACCCTGCTCGGGCAGAATGTAGACTCATATCTCTGGAAATGCGACGCCGGGACCGTGACCTTCGCCCAGCTGCTCGAATCGGTGGCTGAGATAAGTCCGGAACTGAGGGTGCGTTTCGCCACCAACCATCCGAAAGACATCAGCGACGACCTGATCGAGGCCATGGCACGGCACGACAACATCTGCAAGCACATCCACCTTCCCGTACAGTCGGGAAGCGACCGTCTACTGGAAAAGATGAGGCGCCGGTACACCCGTGAATGGTACCTCGAAAGGGTAAGGAAGATAAGGGAAGTCCTTCCCGGATGCGGAATAACCACCGATGTGATCGCAGGATTCAGCTCCGAGACAGAGGAGGACCATCAGGACACCCTCTCCCTCTTCAGTGAAGTAGGATTCGACTATGCCTTCATGTTCAATTATTCCGAGAGGCCGGGAACCCTCGCCGCCAGGAAGTATCCTGACGACGTCCCTCTCGAGGTAAAGACCAGAAGGCTCAACGAGATCATCTCCCTGCAGAACGAACTGAGCCTAAAGAGTAACCAGGCTGATATTGGAAAGACCTTCACAGTACTGGTCGAAGGTCCGTCCAAGAAGAATCCGGATGAACTCTGCGGACGTACCGGAAGCAACAAGATGTGCGTCTTCCCAGACAGGATTCACAAGGCCGGGGACTACGTGGATGTCACGGTACTTTCATGCACATCCGCAACCCTCATCTGCAAACTGGCCTGAGATGCCGCCTTATGGCTCCAGACCGGCTTCGGCAGCATAATCAAGGAATGATTCATTCACCCGGCGGTTTCCGCCAGGAGTTGGATATCTGCCAGAGAAATACCAATCACCCAAATGGCCGGGGCAGGCCTCACGTAGTCCTTCAAGTGACTGGAATACGAACTGCACAGGAGTCTCCATTCCTTCAGGACGAAGCATTTCCGCCATCCTCGAGTTCAACTCTTCGACAGTGAAAGGAGCATAGACCCCGCGTACAGCATTCCTGATTTCCGGTTCCGGCTTGGATAGTTCCTGCCTGCAATCGTCCACTATCTGTTTCAGACGGTTCTCCCAGCAACGCTCTTTCCACAAATCCATGGCAGCCCTGAATGCACACAGTTCATCCAGCCTCGGCATGTCTATACCATAATAGTCCGGGTATCTGACCTGGGGAGAAGAACTGACTATCACTATCTTGCGGGGATGCAACCTCTCCAGGATCTTCAATATGCTGTCTTTCAAGGTTGTCCCACGCACAATGCTGTCATCGATTATCACCAGGTTGTCCTGGTATGGTCGGAGGCTTCCGTAAGTAATGTCATATACCAGCGATGCCAGACTGTCCCTGGATCCGGCCTCAGTGATAAAGGTTCTCAGCTTGATGTCCTTCCACGCCACCTTTTCTGTCCGGAGATCAAAGCCCTTGCTCCGGAATCCTTCGACAAGCCCATAGAAAGCGACCTCGGCTGTATTTGGGATAAATGAGAACACGGTGTTTCCGACATCACCTCCTATTGCTTCACTGATCGAAGGTACAAGCTGTTCTCCCAGTTTCTTCCTTTCACGGTAAATGTCACGGTCGGAACCCCGGCTGAAATATATCCTCTCGAACGAACATTTGGAATCTCCCCTCTTGTCAAGGATCCTTGAGACACATACTTCACCACTGCGTCTCACTACCAGGGCCTCTCCTGCTGGAAGCTCTTCAACATCCTCGCACGAAAGGTCAAACACCGTCTGGAGGACAGGTCGCTCGCTCGCCAGGGCAACTACCTCATCATCCCTGTAATAGAAAGCGGGCCGTATGCCCCAGGGATCACGGACGGCAAACATCTCTCCGCTCCCGGTAAGACCGCACATCACATAGCCACCGTCGAACCCTTCCAGAGTCGTCCGAAGCACTTCCTCGATCCGGACATGGTCGTCGATATATCTTGTAATATCCAGCCCTGACAGGCCTGACCGAACAGCCTCCTTGTATTCCTTCTCCACTTCCATGTCGAGCCTGTGTCCCATGAGTTCCAATGTGATATAGGAATCACTGAAAATCCTGGGGGACTGTCCCTGGGCAACCATCTTCGCGAAAACATCATCGATGTTGGTCATATTGAAATTGCCGCAGAGGCATAGGTTACGGGCACGCCAATTGTTCCTGCGAAGAAAAGGATGGACGTACATGATCCCACGCTTCCCGGTGGTGGAATATCTGAGATGGCCCATGTAAAGCTGCCCCCTGAAAGAATCGCCCAGGCGTCCGAATATCTCGGTGATGGCATCCTTCCCCTCTGCACGTTCACGGAACATGTATTCCTCTCCCGGCGGCACGTCAAGGTTTACGCATGCGATGCCTGCTCCTTCCTGGCCTCGGTTGTGCTGTTTTTCAAGCATCAGGTACAGCCTCTCTGCACCATACCGGTCCGTCCCGTACTTTTCCCTGTAATAATCCAATGGCTTGAGAAGCCGTATGAGAGCAACTCCACACTCATGACTAAGCTTTTCCATATTCGATGCAGGCTTTTACGAAATCCATGAACAAAGGATGGGGTTTCAGGACGGTGGAAGAATACTCCGGGTGGAACTGGGTGCCCACATACCATCTCAATGAGGGGATTTCAACTATCTCTACCAAATCGGACTCCGGATTCCGCCCTACAAGGTTCATCCCATTGTCCTCGAATTCCTTAGCGAACCGGTTATTGAACTCGTAGCGGTGTCTGTGGCGTTCCCGGATGGAATTCACCCTTCCATAAGCTTCCCATACCCGGCTGCAGGGGACGAGATTGCAGGCATATTCCCCGAGTCTCATGGTTCCTCCCTTCATGGTGACGGTCTTCTGCTCCTCCATCAGGTCAATGACATTATGCCCGGTTACCGGATTCATCTCTACACTGTCAGCATCCGGATATCCGAGAACATTCCGGGCAAATTCGATCACCATCATCTGCATCCCGAGACAGATGCCGAATGCCGGAATGTCATTAGTCCTGGCATACTCAGCAGCGATGATCTTTCCCTCTATGCCCCTCTGACCGAATCCGGGACATATGACAATACCATTCATGCCATCCAGTCTGCCGGATACGTTATTCCTGTCAATCTCTTCACTGTTGACAAACACAGCCTTTACCCTGTGGTCATGGAAGGTACCGGCATGAGCCAGACTCTCGGTAATACTCTTGTATGCATCCTGGAGATCATATTTCCCAACCAGTGCGATCTTTATCACGGACGAGGCTTTCTCCCTCCTCTCAAGGAAACGGAGCCAATCCCCAAGGTCGGGTTGTGAACCAGGCTCGATACCCATCTTCTTCAGGCAGATAGAATCCAATCCCTGGCGCTCCATATTTACCGGAACCTCATAGATACTCGGCAGGTCCTGACTTTGGACAACCGCCGCCTCATCGACATTACAAAAATGCGCTACTTTCCTCCTAACATCGTCCCCAAGGTTATGCTCAGTCCTGAGGACAAGGACATCAGGTTGTATGCCAAGTCCCTGCAACTGTTTCACGCTTGTCTGTGTGGGCTTGGTCTTAAGTTCCCCGGCTGCGGCGATATATGGGACATAGGTAAGATGGATGTTCAGGGCCTGTCTGGATCCTAGCTCCCATCTAAGCTGTCTGATTGCTTCCAGGAATGGCTGGCTTTCTATGTCCCCGATCGTACCACCGATCTCCGTTATCACGAAATCCAGTTCTTCCTTTGTGGCTTTGAGCTGGATGCGCCGCTTGATCTCATCGGTAATATGAGGGACGACCTGCACGGTTTTGCCAAGATAATCCCCACGCCTCTCCCTTTCAATTACACTGCTGTAAATCCTGCCGGTCGTGACACTGTTGTCCCTTGTTGTCCTGATTCCGGTAAAGCGTTCATAATGGCCCAAATCCAGATCCGTTTCCTGGCCATCGGCAGTCACATAGCACTCCCCATGCTCATAAGGATTAAGAGTACCGGGATCTATGTTGATATATGGGTCGAACTTCTGGATGGTAATCCTGTACCCCCTGGACTGAAGCAACTTTCCAAGGGAAGCGCTGATTATACCCTTCCCCAAAGAGGAGACTACTCCCCCCGTAATGAATATGTACCTGGTCATCTGATTGTCAGACTCTTAGGTTAACTGATAAACAGCAACTCACGGTACTTGGGAAGCGGCCAGGTACGGTTGTCCACACGCTCCTCGAGCTTGTCGATCGGCCTGCGAAGGTCGTTCAGCGCCTCGGCGATGCCGTGGTAAGCGACAGCCCTCTGGTATAGGTCATCGATGGAATTGGCCATCTTGCGAGCCTTCTTCATTGCCTCGGACTTGGCGCTTATATCCTCGATATAACTGTTGATCTGGTTGATCAGCCCGAGTTCGACCGAACATCCCGAAGTGTCCCCGAAGACCTCCTGGCTCAGAGCAACTTCCTTGAGAAGGCGGTGCTTATAGTCAAGAGCGGCAGGGATTATGTGGTTTATAGCCATCCTGACCATCACACGTGATTCGATCTGCACTTTCTTGATGTACATCTCCCATTTTACCTCGTTGCGGGCCTCGAGTTCCATCAAGGAATACACGCCGGTCTTCTTGAACATCTCTACCGACTCCGGATGGGTGAAGACCTTTATCATCTCCGGAACGCTCGTTTCAACGTCAAGTCCCCTCATTCTGGCTTCTTCAACCCATTCTGGAGCATAGCCGTTTCCGTCGAAACAGACCACGTCGATTATCGAAGCGATAATCGGCTTGAGAGTATCCATGACAGCGACATTGAGTGCCTTGCCCTTGGCCAGTTCCTTGTCCAGGTCTTCCTTGAAGATCATAAGCTGTTCAGCAACCGCTGCATTCAGCGTGGTCATGGCGCCGGCGCAATTGGCGGAAGAGCCGACGGCCCGGAACTCGAAACGGTTGCCGGTAAAGGCGAAAGGAGAGGTCCTGTTACGGTCGGTGTTATCCACGAAAATCTCAGGAATCTCGACCAGTCCGAGGTTCTTGCCCTTCTTGCCGGCAATCTCAATGGGAGTATCGGAAGGTACTTCAAGGAGTTTGCACAGGACGCCGGTCATCGTCCTTCCGAGGAAGGCGGAGATTATCGCGGGCGGAGCCTCGTTGCCACCGAGACGATGTGCGTTGGTGGCCGAGGCAATCGAAGCCTTGAGAAGACCGTTGTGCCTCTGGACGGCGGCAAGGACGTTCACGAAGAAAGTGATAAACTGCAGATTGCCCATCGCATCCTTACCAGGGGCAAGGAGCATGGTACCCTTGTCGGTACCCAGTGACCAGTTGTTGTGTTTTCCGGAGCCATTTACCCCATCGAAAGGCTTCTCGTGGAGAAGCACCACGAAGCCGTGCTTCCTGGCAATCTGGTTCATAAGATTCATGAGAAGCTGGTTCTGGTCGTTAGCCAGATTGGTTTCCCCGTAAATCGGGGCAAGCTCGAACTGGTTGGGTGCCACCTCATTATGGCGTGTCTTGATAGGAATCCCGAGACGGTGGCCACTGGTCTCAAGGTCACGCATGAACTCTGCGACCCTGGACGGGATTGCTCCGAAATAATGGTCATCCAGCTGCTGGTTCTTCGAGGAAGCATGACCCATCAGGGTTCGCCCCGTGATCATCAGGTCAGGTCTTGCGGCGTAGAGGGATTCATCCACGAGGAAATATTCCTGTTCCCAGCCAAGGTAGGAAAAGACTTTCTCGACCTTAGGATCAAAGAGACGGCAGATAGGCACGGCCGCATCAGAAACTGCCTTCAAAGCTTTTTTGAGAGGAGTCTTGTAGTCAAGGGCCTCTCCAGTATAGGCAATGAAAACGGTCGGGATACAGAGGGTGTCGTCCATGATGAATACAGGAGAAGTAGGATCCCATGCAGTGTAGCCTCTGGCCTCGAAAGTCGCCCTGATGCCTCCGTTGGGGAACGAGGAGGCGTCCGGTTCCTGCTGCGCCAGGGAACTGCCGTCGAATTTCTCTATGACTCCACCCTTCCCGTCATATTCGATGAGGGAATCGTGTTTTTCCGCCGTACCTTCCGTGAGAGGCTGGAACCAGTGGGTCACATGGGTGACGTGATGCTCCAACGCCCATTCCTTCATGCCTTCCGCGACCCCGTCAGCGGTCTTCCTGTCCAGTGGATGTCCCTTGTCGATGCACTCAAGAAGGGCCGAAAGAGTGTCAGCATCAAGATACTTGCGCATCTTGCGGCGGTCGAAGACGAGTTCTCCAAAATAGTCGGACGGTTTGCCTTCTACTTTCTCGGAAGGGATTGCCTTTTTCTCAAAGGATTCCTTGACCAAATCAAATCTGTCACTGCTCATAATTACCTTTAATAAAGTTCGTTTATATTGTTTGTAGTATCATTTTCCGTATTGTCCGGTACCACCCTGACCACGCAGTATGGTCCGACGAACCAATGGTTCCTGCTTCCGGCGAACTCCCCGAGTCTTCCATCCCTGTCCAGATACCTGCCTCTGGTCACCAGCACGAGAGGCCCCTGCCCGGCGGTCCGGTCCTTTATCTCCCCGTCGTAAAAAGCATCAAAATCCCTCTGATAGTCAGATACTTCCTTCCCGAGATAAACCTTCATCGGATATGGTCTCCTCAGATAAAGGGTCGCGACTTGCTCTTCCGGGGAGATGGTCTTGCACAGGTTGCCATAGCCGATCCAGTCATTCAGTTGAGGCATGACGGAAGAGGCCGCATATCCGGCAAGGAATATCGAACTGCCAATGAAGATAAGCGAAAGGTTCGGGCGGCGCCTGTACAGGTAATAAAGCGCCAGGGCCAAACCCTGTATCAGCAGGAACAAGGCGAACTTGACCATTCCGGAACGGACGAAGGGATACTGCGATACCAGTTCTGCCGGTTTGCCGCTCCCGGTGCCGAACAGCAGGATACCGAGAACCGCAAGCGCCACGACCAGCAGGAGGATGCACGGTACTGCAAGGGACCAGGTCATCCACTTCTTCCATCCGGTCCGCTTCAGGACCTCGATGAACAGGAGGACCATGAACGGCATGACGGGAACCAGGTAGACGGCCAGCTTCCCGCTGAAAAGCGACAGCATAACGATCGTGGCCGTGACGGTAACCAGGAAGAATAATTCCCTGTCCTGCCGGCCCTCTTTCCCGATGCCCTTGAAGGAAGCCACTATGCTGCCGACAAGCAGGAACATGTATGGTGCCGTCACGTACCAGATGGCGGCGAAATAATACCAGAAAGGCGCTTTGTGGCTGAATGAATTGAACGCCCTTCCCAGAGTCTGGTGGAAAAGCAGGTCGTTCAGGTATCCTTTGCCTCCTTCGATATAGGCTCCCGCGAACCAGATGGCGCACAAGCCTGCGATTATCCCCCAGGTCTTCCAACCCAGATATCTGCCGATGTCACGACCCTTCCGCTTGACAAGCAGGAATACGGTGATCGACAGGACCGGCATCAGGAGTCCCACCGGCCCCTTGGTGAAAAGGGCCAGGAATATCCACACCGGCAGCAGGATCCCCTGTTTCCCGTTTCCGGTCCCTGAGCGCTGCCCAGAGCTTGTCGAAGGGCCTGTCGAAGGGCCGTTCCCCTCGTACAACTTCCAGAAAGAATGAAGCGCAAGCACGATGAACATGGTCATCAGCATGTCCATCCTGAGGAAGACGGAAGCCCCGAGGAACAAAGCACAGGTCATCATCATGAAAGCCACTCCCACCCTGTCGGACGGTTTTGACAGGCCGGCCCATCTGTCCATGACTCCGATGGTTACGAAAGCCGGAATAAGCGAGAACAACGAAAGGAGCAGCATGGAATGCTTGCCGAGGATGAGCCGGGAAAGCATGACCAGCCATATATAGAGCGGAGGCTTGTCGGCATAGGTCTCACCCTGGTATGAGAAGGTGAATACACTGCCGTTCCCGATGGCCTCGTCGGCTATCTGCAGGTATCTCAGCTCGTTATCCGGGTTGAAGTCCCTCAGGATCATCATCGGCAACAAGCAGAGGGTGATCAGGACGAAGGTTATTATGAGGGGATACCTATTCACTTTCCGCTTCTTTCTTGAAACCGATCATAAGATTCCTTACATATGCCACGAAACCGAAGGACTGTCCCAGGATGAGGACCGGGTCCTTCCTGAACAATCCGTAGGCTACTATCACTCCTGAACCTATGAGGCTGATGATCCAGAACCCCCTCGGAAGCATGCTGACATGGGGATTGCGGGAATATGCCCACTGGTAGACGAACCTCAGGGTAAACAGGATCTGTCCGGCGGAACCGAACAGTACCAGCCACAACGGGATTTCCTCGTTCCGGAAAACATTGTGGATGAATGATCCGGCATCCCGGAAAAGGGCTGCGACCGCAGCCACCGGAACGAGCATGAGTATGACCTGGAGCACTCTTCCCAATCTGTTCCAGACCCCGACGGCTTCCAGGTTCCAAAGATATATATAGAACGAAATGAACTGCCCGAGGATGATAGAGAAGTCACTCCTGAGGACTCCATAGAGGAACATCAGGCAGGAGGCGATCACACTCAGTCCCCAGTATGCGGAAGGAGAGGTCACCCTATGCTTCCTCTCCGAGTCGACCCATTGGAAAACGGTCCTCCCCGCAAAGAAGAACTGGGCTGCGAAACCTATCGAGAAGATCAACCAATGCGGGAATCCGTCCATACCGTGCTAAAGATTAGTATCACCAACTTCGTAACTGCAGTACCGGCTTTTCATCCACCTGTATGCAAAGCAATCGGCAAACGGTCCCCAGAGCCTGTTCCGGAGACTGTACTTCGACTTCCCGCAGGTCCTTGGATAATGCCTTACCGGGACCTGCCTGTATGAACCGCCGTCCTGCAGAAGGACAAGGGCGGGAAGGAAACGGTGCATCCCCTTGAACATGGGCAGCTTCCTGGCCACGTCGGTATGCAGGACCTTCAGGGGGCAGCCGGTGTCGACCGCTCCGTCACGTGTCATCATCCTCCTGAAGCCATTTGCTATGACTGACTGGACCTTCTTGAACGGGGAATCCTTCCTGGACCCGCGTATTCCAACGACCATGGAACAGCTGTCTATCTCCTTCAGGAGAAGGTTGAAATCTTCCGGATCCGTCTGGAGATCGGCATCCATGTAACCTACCAGTTCAGATTCCGAATAATCGAAACCGGCTTTCAGGGCGGTGCTCAGGCCGGCATTCCTGCCATAGGAGATATAGTAGAAATCAGGATTCCCGTAACAGGCGGATTTGATTCCTTCGAGGCTGCCGTCCACGGATCCGTCGTCAACGAACAGGACACAGGCTTTGCAAAGGCACTTCGGAAGGAATCCTGACAAAGCCTCCTCAAGTCTGGTGATGTTGTCTTCCTCATTGAAAACGGGAACGATTATGGTCAATCGGTATTCGGAAGTCCTGTTCATCTTGGGTATAATCATACAAAGTTAACTATATTTTTACTATCTTTCCACCATGTTACTCTCATTTCTTGCCACGCTGCTGACGGTCGCATCCGTGGACGTTTACAACCCGAGGATACCGGTAATCCTCGACCGTGAATACAATGTCGTTTCCGAAATAGTAATCCCCCGCGCAGAAGCAGGACAGGCCTCGGGGGAGGTGGAGGTGTCGCTTGAAGGCATCCCCCTGAAAGCCGTGAAGGACATCAGGCTGGTCTACATCGGAACCATCTCACCGTTGATGTCCCGGACCAAGTCCAACGTGATGAAGTCCCACTACAACTTCTGGGGTGCCGGCCAGGAAGACTGGTATGCTTCGAGGTCTACCTCTGTCGAATGCAGGTTTAAGCCCAAGTCAGGCACCGTCGTACTGCCTTTCAATAGGCCGCTCATCAAGGGAGACAACCATTTCTATGTCAGCCTCAACATCGCCTCTTCCAAGGTCGGGCTTTCCGACACCTTCTCCTGCAAGGTCAATTCCGTGACCCTGGACGGCACGAGGGCGGCGATCGATGAGCATGGCCCTTCGGGCGGAAGACGATACGGAATCGCTCTCCGCAACCATGACGACGACGGAGTGGACACCTACCGCATCCCCGGTCTTGCAAGGATGAAGGACGGACGCCTCATCGCAGTATACGACATCCGCTGGAATACCTACTATGACCTTCAGGCCGACATAGATATAGGTTTCCAGACCAGCGGTGACGGCGGCAGGACATGGAGCAGGATGAAGGTGGCCATGGACCTCGGCGAATACGGCGGGCTCCCCAAGGACCAGAACGGATGCGGGGATCCCTGCGTTCTCGTGGACGAAAGGACCGGCAACATATTCATATTCGCGATATGGGCCCACGGGCAGGAGGGACAGGCCTCCATCTTCTCTTCCAGGACCGGTCTGGCTCCGGGTGAAGTCGCCCAGATCGTCATGGTGAAGAGTACCGACGGGGGCAGGACATGGTGCGCGCCGGTGAACTTAACCCCGATGGTAAAGGACCCTGCTTCATCCACCTTGTTCCAGGGCCCCGGATGCGGCATCACGATGTCCGACGGAACCCTGGTCGTCCCCATCCAGGAATGGGACAAGGACAAGGTTCCTTCGGCCGGCATAATGTACAGCAAGGACGGCGGTGAGACCTGGACCAAGACGGCCATGGCGGTCGACCATGTCTGCGAGGACCAGGTGGTCGAACTGCAACCCGGAGTGCTTATGCTCAATATGAGGAATTACGGCAACCAGGACAGGACGAGGAAAGTATACGTCTCATCCGACCTGGGAGCGACCTGGACTCCCCATGCCTCCAACGATGTCCTGATCGAGCCGGTCTGCCAGGCCAGCATACTCAAGGCCGGGAACACCCTGCTTTTCGCCAACCCGGCCTCGACCAAGACCAGGAATATGTTCACGGTCAAGGCCAGCAGCGATTTCGGGAATACCTGGCCCCACGCCCTGCTGCTTGACGAGGAAGGCGGTTGGGGATATTCCTGCATGGCGATGATTGACGAAGATACTGTCGGAATCCTCTACGAAGGCAGTACATCCCACCTGGTTTTCCAGGCCGTCAAACTCTCCGACATCATGGCCCGCTGACAATAGCATTCAGGTACCGATATTCAGGTGTTTTTCATAAACATCTGGCTACCAAAAGATTACAGAAAATGCGTAGATTATTTGTCTACGCATTTTTTATATTCTATTCATTTTCAATCATTTACAAATAACATCCAAACTGCCTGCAGCCCACGGACACATGGCAGCGGAAACCGCAGGGGAGGTCTGTGGAAAAATATGTGGAAAAATTTGGAAAGTAGTGGAAGAAAATGGAAAATAATTCCTATCTTTGTAACCAAGCGTGAAAGGCGAAAAAGATATGATCACATTCATAGGCGAATACACATCGAAGATCGACGACAAGGGAAGGGTTGTCTTTCCTGCGCCGTTCAAATCCTTGATGCCCGCCGAAGGCGACATGAGGTTCGTGGTGAAGAAGGACATCTTCTCCCCCTGCCTGGAAATGTACACCTTCGAGGAGTGGGAGCGCCAATCGGAAGGGGTCAAGTCGAAACTGAATATCTTTAATCGTGCTCACGCCGCTTTCTGGAGAGAGTACATGCGCAACCGGGCCATCGTTGAACCAGATGCCAAGCTCGGCCGCATCTCGATCCCCAAGAAGCTTCTGGAGTCCATTGGTGTAACGAAAGAGGTAGTCTTCTCGGGCAACGATTACAAGATAGAGATCTGGGCCAAGGAAAAGTACGAGGCCAGCGAGATCTCGAATGAGGAATTCTTGAATATTGCCGGCCAGCTGTCTCAGGAGAGGTAGGAGGGTCAGGAATGTCAGAATACCATACTCCGGTTCTTTTGGACGAGAGCGTTTCCGCTTTGGTCACGAATCCTTCAGGAATATACGCAGATGTCACATTCGGAGGCGGTGGTCACACCGCCGGAATCCTTTCACGCTTAAATGAAGACGGTCACGTCATCGCCTTCGATCGTGACAATGATGCGCTGCAGAACAGGATAGACGACCCGCGCCTTACCATGGTGCGTGCCGATTTCCGGTTCATACACAATTTCGTCCTGGCCACCGCCCACGAAAGGGAGGACCTCAAGGGACGGCTGGAAGAAGGCCTGGACGGAATACTCGCCGACCTGGGCGTATCCTCCCACCAGTTTGACACCGCCGAAAGGGGCTTCTCATTCAGGTATGACGCCCCTCTGGACATGAGGATGAACAGGGAAGGTGGTATCACCGCCGCGGATGTCGTGAATTCATATCCGCAGGAAGACCTGGAGAGGATATTCAGGCTATACGGTGAAGTCGAGAACGCGCGCAAGGTCGCGTCCCTGATAGTTTCCGCCAGGGACCGTAAGGGGATCACCACTACCGGCGACCTGGACAGCGCCATCGGAAGCATACTCCCGAAATTCGCCGAGCACAAGTTCCTGGCAAAGGTCTACCAGGCACTCCGCATAGAGGTCAACCACGAGATGCGGTCCCTCGGGAAGTTCCTGGAAGGCGCGGCGGATTCACTGAAGGAAGGCGGGATACTCGCCGTAATCACCTACCACTCCCTTGAGGACAGGATGGTGAAGAACTACATCAAGACGGGAAATGCTGAAGGGATTGAAGTGAAAGACATGTTCGGGGTGGTGAGGACTCCGTTCGAGGCGGTGAACCGGAAGCCCATCCTCCCGGAAGAGAATGAGATTGCAACCAACACGAGGGCGAGGAGCGCCAAACTCCGGATAGCCCGCAAAAAGGGTAATTGACATGCTTGGAGAGAAGGAACACAGGAAATGGAAGTTCTCCGACGTGGGCCAGTGGCTCAGGAACGCCTTCCTTGCTACGATCAAGGGAGAGTTCCTGCTCAGGCTCCGGATAAGCAAGTACTTCATCCACATCATCTACACTTTCTTCCTTTTCTGGGTCAGCATATGGCTGAGCCTAAAGATAGAGAAGACCCTGACGCGGGTGGAGGACAACAGGAAGGCCCTCCAGGACATGGAGATATACCACGCCCAGAAGACGGTCGAGCTGGTAAGTCTCGGACGCATGAGCAAGATAGAGAATATGCTGCAGGAACAGGGGTCGAAACTGACTTTGCCCCAGAAGCCTGCAGACAGGATAAAGTAAACTTTAAAGGAAGGCAGAGACATGGCTGTACAGTCACAGAATTCAACCAAGAAGGAGAGGGACAGGATAGGAATGATCCTGTACTACCTCTATGCCGCCTTCCTTATCCTGTCCGTCATCCTGGTCGGCAGGATCGCCTGGATACAATGGTTATGGAAGCCTGACAAGACCATAGAGAGGTATTTCCGTCCGGTCAGCGTCAAGACCATAATAGATCCGGAACGAGGTGCCATTATCGGTCAGGACGGAAAACTCCTGGCGATGTCCACCCCCATGTACGAGCTGTTCATGGACTGCACCGTGCGCAAGGACTATTTCGAAAGCAAGGGCAGGGAAGGCAAGAAGCTTGAGGCCGAATGGCAGTCCAAGGCTAAGCAGTTCGCGAAGGGACTTTCCGCCGAGATGGGAGGAGACGGTGAGAACTACTGGAAACTTATCGAGAAGGGAAGGAAAGACGGGAACAAGTACCTGAGGCTGGGCCATCCCGTGGACAGGGAGACGCTTATCCGTCTCAGGAGACTCCCCCTCATGGACGAAGGCCAGTACAAGAGCGGAGTGATCGTCGTGAAGAAGGATTCCCGCCAGTATCCCTACGGTACCCTCGCCAGGCGTACCATCGGATATGTCAAGGACAACAGCAACTCCAACGGCAACAACCACATAGGTCTCGAGGGCAAGTATGACTACGTGCTCCACGGCAAGGAAGGCGAGATGTGGACCAGGCCCACCGACAACCGGGAACGTATCCAGAATTACGACAGCCTGTATGTCAAACCGGAAGACGGCCTCGACGTCAGGACCACCCTGGACATCACAATGCAGGATATCGTGGACCGCGCTCTCAGAAGGCAGATCGAGGACAACAAGTCCATCGAGATGGGCTGCGCCGTGATCATGGATGTCAAGACCGGAGCTATCCGGTCCATGGTCAACCTGATGAGGGATTCCACGGACTGGAGCCTCAGCGAGACCTACAACATGGCCATCGGACTCAACTCCGAGCCCGGCTCGGTGTTCAAGGCGACGACCTTGATGACCGCCCTGGAAGACGGATACATACAGTCGCTCGACGACAGGATCCCCACCAACAACGGTATCCTGCCCGGATATCCACCGGACGACCATGTAAGAGGCATGAAGGATATATCGATCCTCCACGGCTTCGAGATCTCCTCGAACTATGTTTTCCGCTACCTCGCGGTCAAGAACTACGCCGACAACCCCAAGAAATTCCTGGACAAGCTGTACCTGTACAAGCTGGGACAGGCATTCGACTTCGATCTGGACGGACTCAGCGCCCCCGAGCTGCCGAATCCCGAATCCCCCAGGTGGAGCGCGACCGACCTCGGATCGGTCGGAATGGGATATGCCATCAAGGAGACTCCCCTGCACATCCTGACTTTCTACAACGCGATTGCGAACAAGGGTAAGATGATGAAACCCTACCTGGTCGAAAGCATCGAGAAGGACGGAGTGGTCAAGACCAAGAAGGGGCCGAGCGTGCTGAATGCATCAATCTGCTCCAGAGCGACCGCCGACACCCTGCTCAGGGCAATGAAGGCCGTCACATCCGAAGGTACCGCAACCAGGCTGAAGGGCGCCAGGGTACAGGTGGCCGGAAAGACCGGTACTTCCCGACAGGTCCTTTCAGGAGAGGAAATCAAGAGATTCGGCATGCAGAATCCATACGTCACTAAAGACGGAAGCTACCATAACCTTGCGACCTTCGTAGGTTTCTTCCCTGCCGACAACCCCAAGTACAGTGCGATCATCTGCCTCAAGTCCTATCTGATCAGGGGCAGCGTGTACGGAGGAGTCCTTCCTGCAGCGGCAATGAGGGAGATAGTCGATGCTCTTTACGCCCTTGAACCCGACTGGGGACACGAGATTGAGTCAAAGGTTTCGATTCCCCAGATGGCACTCGACAGGGAGATGCCGGCACAGGCTGACGCAAAGAACCCTGTAGTCCCCGACGTAACGGGCCTGGGACTCAAGGATGCTATGTATATGATAGAGAACAGCGGACTCAGGTGCATATATTCCGGAACGGGCCATGTCTCCTCGCAGATACCGCAGGCGGGACAGAAGGCTCCCAAGGGATCGACAGTAACCATATCTTTGAAATGAGACTGGAAGAAATCATAAGGGACAGCGGAGTTATCGAGGTCAAGGGAAACCCTGGCATCTCGATCGGCAATGTCTGCAACGACTCGCGCAAGGTAACGCGTGGCGACCTCTTCATAGCCGTCAAGGGACACGGAACCGACGGGCATGCCTATATTGGCAAGGCCATCGCATCCGGCGCCGCCGCCATCGTCTATGAAGATGACACGGTCCCTGAGCCTGTCGAAGGGGTCGAAGGGCATGCGGTGACCTTCGTCAAGGTCGCTTCGTCGAGGCATGCGCTGGCCGTGATTGCCGCCAACTATTATGACAATCCTTCCCGGAAACTCTCTCTCGTAGGAATCACCGGCACGAACGGCAAAACCACCACTGTCACCCTCCTTTACGACCTGTTCATGGCGCAGGGATACAACTGCGGCCTGCTGTCCACGATCGCGAATTACGTCGGGACGAAGAGGTTCGAGACCGCCAACACCACCGCCGATCCCCTGGTCATCAATTCCCTGATGGACCAGATGGTCAAGGCCGGCTGCGAATACTGTTTCATGGAAGTCAGTTCCATCGGAGTCGAGCAGGAAAGGGTCGCCGCCCTGGAATTCAAGGTGGCTATCTTCTCCAACCTGACCCACGACCACCTCGACTACCACGGAACCTTCGCCGAATACATCCGGTGCAAGAAACTGTTCTTCGACAACCTCGGGCCCGAGGCTACCGCCATAATCAACGTCGACGACCGTCACGGAGATGTCATGGTGCAGAATACGGCCGCCAAGGTCATGACCTATTCCTGCAAGGGAATGGCGGACCATACCTGCCGCATCATCGAGGAAAGCTTCGAGGGGATGCTGCTCAGGATTGACGGCCGCGAAACCTGGACAAGGCTGATCGGAAGGCATAATGCATATAACATCCTTGCAATATACAGCGCCGCCATGGCTCTCGGAGCGGATGTCGACGAAACCCTACTCGCAATCAGCAAACTCTGTCCGGCCACCGGCCGGCTGGAGGTCCTCAGGGGACCCAAGGGACTGTCAGTCGTCATCGACTATGCCCATACCCCCGACGCATTGGACAATGTACTTAAAACACTGAGGGAAATTGACCGGAGCAAGGAACTTATATGCCTGTTCGGCTGCGGAGGCGACCGCGACAGGACCAAGCGTCCGGAAATGGCGGCCGTGGCTGAGAAATATTCCGACAGGATAGTCGTCACTTCCGACAATTCGCGTACGGAAAGGACCGAGGATATCATCGAGGAAATAAAGACCGGTTTCAGTCCCAAGGGACTGGCAAGGACCATCTCCCTGCCGGACAGGAAGGAAGCGATCCGCATGGCCATAATGACAGCCGCTCCCAATGCCATCGTCCTCCTTGCCGGCAAGGGTCACGAAACCTACCAGATACTCGGGACTGAGAAGCGCCATTTCGATGAGCGGGAAGTGGTCGCCGAAGTGTTCAAACAAATGGAAATAACTGAATAATAGAAAAATACAATGATATACCACCTGTTAAGATACCTTCAGAGATTCGACTTCCCGGGAGAGCACCTGATCAACTTCCTCTCCTTCAGGGCAATGCTCACGAGTGTAACTGCAATGCTGATCGCCTTCTTCATAGGAAGGAGGATCATCACCTGGCTGCAGCGCAAGCAGATCGGTGAAACCATCCGCGACCTCGGTCTGGAAGGCCAGATGCAGAAGAAGGGCACCCCCACTATGGGTGGAATCATAATCATCATCTCCATAGTCGTTCCGGTACTGCTGTTCTGTGACCTGACAAATGTCTACGCCCAGCTCCTTCTCTTCACCACCCTGTGGTGCGGAGCCCTGGGATTCGCCGATGACTATATCAAGGTATTCAAGCACAACAAGGAAGGCCTGCATCCCAAGGTCAAGCTCCTGGCGCAGATGATACTCGGCCTCGTGGTCGGCATGACGGTATGGCTCAGCAACGACATCGTCGTAAGGGAGAAAGTGCCCGTGAGGGCTGGGGTCGCCAACGTAGTTGCCCAGGGGAACAGCGGTTCCCTCAACGTGGATTCGGAAACCCTCGTGGCGCAGGATTCAGGCTGGAAGATGGAGAACGTGGTCAAGAGTACCAAGACCACCATCCCGTTCGTCAAGAACCATGAGTTCGACTATAAATGGCTGTCTCCTTTCAAAGGCAAATGGGGCTGGTACTGCAAATGGGGTATCTATGTCCTGATGATCGTCATAGTGATCACGGCATGTTCCAACGGAACCAATCTTACCGACGGCATGGACGGGCTCGCTGCGGGTACAAGCGCAATCGTCGGAGTAGTATTGGGTATACTGGCCTGGCTCGGAGGCAACCTGGTGGACTCCAACTACCTGAACATCATGTATATTCCGGGCAGCGGCGAAATCGCCGTCTTCATGTCCGCCTTCGTCGGAGCATTGATGGGATTCCTCTGGTACAATTCATACCCGGCCCAGGTGTTCATGGGCGACACAGGCAGCCTGACGATCGGAGGGATAATAGGTGTCGGAGCCGTGCTGATGCGCAAGGAGCTGCTCCTGCCCATCCTGTGCGGGATATTCCTCGTAGAATCACTCTCCGTCATAATGCAGAGAGGTTACTTCAAGTACACGAAGAAGAAATACGGTGAAGGAAGGAGGATTTTCAAGATGACTCCCCTGCACCACCATTACCAGAAAGAAGGCATTCCGGCCATAATCCAGAAGCCGGTCCGTGCCATTCCGGAGGCGAAGATAGTCGCCCGCTTCTGGCTGATCGGAATCATCCTGGCAGTTGCGACGCTTGCATTGTTGAAGATAAGATAACAAGAATAATAAAGGAAAGATAAGATGAGCAGGATTGTAGTATTGGGAGGAGGAGAAAGCGGTGTCGGAGCCGCGGTCCTCGCGAAAGTCAAGGGATTTGACGTATTCCTCTCGGACAGCGGACAGATCGCCGGCCATTATGCCGACGACCTGCGCAAATGGGACATTCCGTTCGAAGAGGGATGTCACAGTGAAGACCTGATCCTGAACGCCGACGAGGTGATCAAGAGCCCTGGCATACCCAGCACCGTCCCGATGGTGAGGAAACTGGAAGCGCAGGGAACCCCCATATTGTCGGAAATCGAGTTCGCGGGACGCTACGACAGCGCCAAGAAGATATGCATCACTGGAAGCAACGGGAAAACCACCACCACTTCCCTGATTTACTACCTTCTCAAGAACGCCGGCTTGAACGTGGGCCTGGGCGGGAATATCGGAAAGAGCTACGCCTATCAGGTCGCAACCGAGCACTTTGATTATTATGTCCTGGAAATCAGCAGTTTCCAACTCGACAACTGCTATGACTTCCATCCTGACATTGCCATAATCACGAACATCACCCCCGACCACCTGGACCGTTACGGATACCAGCTGGAGAATTATGTGAAGTCGAAATTCCGGATCACCAGGAACCTGAGCCCTGAAGACTGCTTCATCTTCGATTCCGACGACGAGATCACCATCGACCACCTCAACAAGATAATCCTGAGCGCCAAGAGGCTTCCTTTCACCCAGAAGGAAGAAGTTCCGCAGGGAGCTTACCTGAAGGATGACAAGATCATCGTCAAATATGAGGACGAAGAGTGCGACATCTACCTCAAGGAACTGGCCCTCGGAGGGAAACACAATATCTACAATTCGATGGCAGCCGCCCTCGCCGCCAAGGCTTCCGGTATCGACAACCAGGTGATCCGCGAGTCCCTGGCCACCTTCCAGCCCATTGAACACAGGCTGGAACCGGTGCTGAGCATCAAGGATGTCCTCTACATCAACGATTCCAAGGCCACCAATGTAGACTCCGCCTGGTACGCTCTCGAATGCCAGACCAAGCCCGTCGTATGGATCGTCGGAGGAAAGGACAAGGGCAACGACTATGACGTCCTGAAGCCGTTGGTCAAGGAGAAGGTTAAGGCGATAGTCTGCCTGGGAGTTGACAACACCAAGATACGCGAAGCCTTCGAAGGGATAGTAGGAAGCGACAGGATAGTGGAGACAAGGTCGGCTGAGGATGCAGTCAAGGAATCCAGCAAGCTGGCCAACCCCGGCGACGTGGTTCTGCTGAGCCCCTGCTGCGCAAGTTTCGACCTGTTCACAAGCTACGAGGACAGGGGTCGCAAGTTCAAGGAAGCTGTCAGGATGCTTTAAAGACAAGGACGGGATATGACTGAAGAGAAGAAAAAGAACAATCTGTGGAACTTCCTCGACAACCTCGAGGGAGACAAGGTCGTGTGGATGATAGTGCTTCTGCTGATGCTTATCTCCATAGTGGCCATTTTCTCTTCCACATCCCAGCTCGCCCTGCAGAAAGGGACCTCGAGGATGAACATCATCACACAGCAGATGATAATCACCCTCTTGAGCCTCGGCCTCATCGTCATATGCTACAACATCAGAAGCATAGGCTTTTTCAGGGTATTCTCCCAGTTCGGGTATGCCCTGTCCATGTTCCTGCTGCTGATACTGGCAAGCCATAAGCCGGTGGGTCCGATCAAGCCCCTGTTCATCAACAGCGCATGGAGGATCGTGAGTATCGGAGGGTTCCAGGTGCACGTATTCGAGGTGGTCAAGATCGCCATGGTCATGTACCTTGCCTGGGCGGTAAACGCTTACCGCAACGACAAGTTCATGATCGCCAACCTGCTGGCGAAGAAATACTCCTTCTGGAGCAAACCCCTGACTAAGAAGATCGTCTACATCTACCTGCCGATATTCACAGTCTGTCTCGGGATCATGGTGGGCAGCCTCTCCAGTACCATATTCATAGGGGGCATAATGTTCATCACCATCCTGATCGGAGGAATAAGCGTCAGGGAGCTAATCCTCCCCGGCCTGATCGCTGTCGGTCTGCTGCTGGGCTGCATCGGAATCAATTCGGTTTCAAAGAAGCCCAGTGACCAGAAACCCTTCCCCCACCTTGAATCAGCAATGAGGAGGCTATCTTCCGACAGCACGGAGAAACGGATCGAGACCATCAGGACAGCCCCGCAGAACAGTGCGGAATTCCAGGACGCCCTGGACAAGCTGAAGCAGCCCGTCAGCGCCAAGATCGCCATCCACGAAGGAGGGCTGATCGGCAAGGGTCCCGGAAGAAGCACTCAGAGATATGTCGTACCGATCATGTTCGAGGACTACATGTTCAGCTTCATCGTGGAGGAATATGGGATCCTTGGCGGAATATTCGTGATAATCCTGTACATAAGCCTGCTGGCCAGGGGCTCGATAATCGTAAGGAACTGCGACAACCATTTCGCAAAGACGGCCGTGGCCGGACTGGTGGTCCTGATCACCGGACAGGCGATGATGCACATCATGATCAACTGCGACATGGGTCCGCTTACCGGACAGACACTCCCTTTGATAAGTCACGGAAACTCTTCATACATAATGTTCAGCATCGCCTTCGGAATCATCCTGTCCATAAGCAAGATGGCGAGGAGGAAGATAGCCCGTGAAGCGGCGAAGGCCGCTCCCCTGGTGGAGCATAATGGGAAGGACGAGATGGAAAGGACCCTGGACGACCTGGATGTCCTGGAGTCTTCCCTTCCGGTACACGAAAACGACATTCCCGACTACGGGATAGACGACCATAACAACGAATAGCCATGGAGTACAAAGCCTTGAGGGTAATAATCAGCGGAGGAGGCACGGGAGGTCACATCTTCCCGGCCGTTTCGATCGCTAACAAGCTTAAGGAGCTCAATCCGGAGACCGAGATCCTCTTCGTAGGCGCTGAAGGGAAGATGGAGATGGAGAAGGTGCCCGCCGCCGGCTACAGGATAATCGGACTCCCGATCACCGGATTGCAGAGGCAGCTGAACCTGAAGAACATTATCAATGACCTGGGGGTTCCCTTCAGGGTACTCTCAAGCATCCGCAAGGCAAGGCACATCATCAAGGAATTCAAGCCGCAGGTAGCGATCGGGGTCGGTGGATATGCCAGCGCTCCCCTGCTTATGGCGGCCACCCGTATGGGCGTCCCGTCCCTCATCCAGGAACAGAACGGATTCGCCGGCCTGACCAACAAGAAACTCGGGGACAAGGTCCAGTGCATCTGCGTGGCTTACGAAGGCATGGAGCGTTTCTTCCCCGCCGACAAGATAGTCATGACCGGCAACCCGATCAGAAGCGTATTCGTTCCCTGCACTCCCGAAATGAAGGAAGAGGGAATCAAGGAATATGGCCTCGACCCCGGAAGGAAGCATATATTCATTGTCGGAGGCAGCCTTGGAAGCTCGAAATTCAACAAGAGCATGAGGAAGTGGATCTCGGACGGCTGTCCGGGTGCCGAGGGTGTGGATGTCCTCTGGCAGTGCGGCAAGTACTACAAGGCGGGGATCGACGGGTTCATGGAAGAGGAAACCGCAAAGCATCCCGGCCTTGGGCAGATAGTGAAATACTCCGACTTCATAGGAAGGATGGACCTCGCCTACGCAGCGGCGGACGTGGTCATCTCCCGTTCCGGTGCCAGCAGCGTTTCCGAACTCTGCGCCGCGCACAAGGCAGTGATATTCGTGCCTTCACCAAACGTGGCAGAAGACCATCAGACCCATAATGCCATGGCCCTGGTGAACAAGGACGCCGCACTGATTGTGAAGGATGACGATGCCATGGAAAAGATGATGCCTACTGCCCTCGAGCTGCTGAAGGATCCGGAGAAGATAGGCCGTCTGGAAGAGAACGCCGGCAGGATGGCATTGCCTGACGCCGCGAAGAAGATAGCGGACGAAGTGTACAAACTTGTTTAAGGGAATATGTCACAGTTTTCAAAAGTATATTTCATAGGTATCGGCGGGATAGGCATGAGCGCCATCGCCAGATACTACAAGTTCAAGGGTTACCCGGTCGCAGGTTACGACAGGACTCCTTCTGAACTTACCCATGCTCTTGAGAACGAGGGCATCTATGTCCACTATACCGACGACCCCGACTACATCCCCAAGGATGTGGCATCAACCCTTATCGTGTTCACACCGGCCGTCCCTTCCGACATGAAGGAGCTGGTCTATGTGAAGGAGCACGGATATACCGTCGTGAAGAGGTCCCGGATGCTTGGAGAGCTTTCCAAGGGACAGACCTGCCTCGCCGTGGCAGGAACCCACGGAAAGACCACGACAAGCACCCTTGTCGCCCATATCCTTACCGACTGCGGATCTGGATGCTCGGCCTTCCTCGGAGGGATATCCAAGAACTACGGCACCAATCTCCTGATGAGCCAGACTCCGGTGATGGTCGCCGAGGCGGATGAATTCGACCGCTCTTTCCTGCAGCTTCACCCCGCAATTGCCGTGATAACCGCGATGGATCCAGACCATCTCGACATCTACGGCACCCCTGAAGAATACCGCAAGGCTTTCAAGGCCTTTGCATCACAGGTCAGCCGTACAGTCATTGCGAAACAAGGCCTGGACATCACGTCTTCGGATACGGAAGCCGGGATACTTCACTACAGCTATGACGATCCCGCTGCAGATTACCATGCCAGGAACATACGGACCGACGAACTGGGACACTATATATTCGACCTGGTACATCCTGACGGAATAATCGGAGACATACGCTGCGGCATCCCCGGATGGGTCAACGTCGAGAACAGCGTGGCCGCGGCTGCCGTATGCCTCTGCCACGGAATCCGTCCGGCGGACATCAAGAAAGGAATCGGCAGTTTCCAGGGAGTGAAACGCCGGCTCGACGTCCACGTAGGGACCCCCGGGCTGACCTACATCGACGATTACGCCCATCACCCGGAAGAACTCTCCAGCGCAATCTCCTCCATCAAGGCGATGTATCCCGGAAGGAAGCTTACGGCTGTGTTCCAGCCGCACCTGTACACCAGGACCAGGGATTTCGCAGAAGGGTTCGCCGCAGCCCTGAGCAAGGCGGACAAGCTTATCCTGCTGGACATCTACCCCGCCAGGGAGGAACCTATACCCGGAGTTTCCTCAGAGATTATCTTCGACAAGGTCACCGCTCCTGAGAAGGTATTGCTGAAAAAAGAGGAGTTGATGGATTACCTCAAGGATGAGCCGGTCGATGTCCTGGCCACATTCGGGGCGGGCAACATCGACAGGTTCATAGAACCTATAACAGAACTTCTGGAAGAAAGGCTGAAAAGATGAAAAAAGGAATCAGGATAGCCATAGCGATAGCTGCAGCAGCCCTGCTGGGACTCGCGATCTTCGTCATTCACGGAATGAACGAAGAGAAGCAGCGTCAGCTTACCTGCGGGGGTGTCAAGGTCGAATTCGCTGATGACTTCAACTTCGTAACCTCCGAAGATATCGAAGCTTACCTGAAAAACGAATACGGTGCATACATCGGCCAGAGGCTGGACAGCGTGGACCTGATCAAGGTCGAGGACATCCTCAACAGGAAGAGTGCGATCCTCAAGGCCGAGGCATTCACCACCCCCGACGGACTCCTCAACGTAAGGATATACCAGAGAGAGCCCGCAGTCAGGTTCCAGAAAGGCTCCGGAGGATTCTATGCCGATTCGAAGGGATTCCTGTTCCCTTTGCAGGACAACTATACATCCCATGTACCGATCATCGACGGAGATGTACCTCTCTCTTTCGAGAGCGGCTACAAGGGAGAGCCGAAAACGGAGAAGGAGAGGCTATGGCTGTCCAGGATCATCGAACTGGTCGGTTTCATAAGGGACTCGAAGACCTGGTCGGAAAACATCAGCCAGATATCCGCCCTTCCCAACGGAGACCTCATCATGGTTCCAAGGCAGGGGAAGGAGCGGTTCATCTTCGGCCAGCCGGTCGACATCGAGGACAAGTTCTCCCGCATAGGGAAATACTATACGGCAATAGTCCCCGAAAAGGGAGAAGGCTTCTATTCGACAGTCAACGTCAAATATGCAGGACAGATAGTTTGCAGGAAATAAGGATAAACGATATATGGAAGAAAGGTACATAGCATCAGTCGACCTGGGCACGTCAAAGATGGCAGTCTGCGTGGCCAGGATCCTGGACCAGGATGTCCAGGTGATCTACTACAAGGAGTCTCCTTCCCAAGGCATCCGGTACAGCTACGTCAACAACCCCGGAAAAGTTGAAGAAGGGCTCAGGAAGGCGATCTCACAGGCCCAGCAGGAATTGAAGATAAAGATCCAGCAGGTGATAGTAGGCCTGCCGCGCTACTACGTCCGCCAGGAAAGCGCCTCGGCCAGCATGGTCAGGACGGATCCCGACTCACAGATCGGGGATTCCGAGGTCAGGACACTGAAATCAATGGCCCTGGAGACCTATCCTCTGGGAGACAGCAAGAACGAAGTCATCTACGGGGCCGTTGCCCAGTCATTCTCGACCGAGGACAGCCTTGGCGAACTGGAGAATGACATAGTGGGTATGACGGCCGAGAAACTGGAAGGCAATTTCAAGGTATTCATCGGAAGCAGGAGACACTCGATCAACATCGACAATGTCTTCAACAGTATGGGAATCGCCATTGCCAAGAAGTATTTCACTCCGGGAATCACCGCCAGGGCAGTCCTGAAGGAAGAACAGATGGAGAACGGCGTCGCCCTGATAGACATAGGCGCCGGCGTCAGTTCCGTCACCATATTCAAGGGCAAGATAATGAGATACTATGCCGCTATACCTTTCGGCGGCAACAGCATCACGAATGACATCAAGTCCGAATGCAATTTCTCATTCGCGCTCGCGGAGAACATAAAGAAAGCCTACGGCGCCTGCATGCCCAACAAGCTTTCCGCGCTTGGCGAAAAATCCATCCAGATAGTCGATGAGAACGACGTCCCTACCGCGCAGGTCACGGTGAAATATATATCCGAAATCATCACGGCCAGGATGAAGGAGATCATCGAAGCCCTGCTGTATCATATACAGGTCAGCGGCTATGCTGCCGAGGACATCCTCAGGGCCGGCGTCGTGGTTACCGGCGGAGGCGCCGATGTGGTAAACTGCGCCAACTATATCAAGGAACTGTCCGGATATTCAGTGAAGATAGGCTACCCGAGGAGGTTCTTCTCATGCGAAGGCTGCCCCGAGGCCGTCGAGACCGGCGCTGCCACTTCAATGGGAATGATCCTCGCAGCCAAGGGTGACAAGATGCTCAACTGCATCAACGAGCATCCTTCAAGAAGGGTATGGAGTGCTCCGAAGCCTGCCGTCAAGCAGGAACCGAAAAAGGAGCAGGAAGCCGAGCCTGTCGAAGATGTAGCGGTTCCGGTGGCCGAAGAGGAGATAGTCCAGCCCGAAGAGCAGGACTACAAGCCTGAGGAAAGCCCGATCGAGGAATCCGTGATCGCCGCCCAGGAAGAGGGACCGACCGTCTTCGACGAACCCACTCCTGAAGAGATCCAGGATTATAACGATCGCAGGAACAGGAAAGGACAGAAAGCACCGAAGCAGCCGAAAGCGCCGCGTCCGCCTCGCGAAAGACCTAAGTTCACTTGGATCAAGCACATCCAAAGCAGCATAAGCAAGGGAATGGGCGAGATATTCGATGGTATGGAAAACGAAGAAGTATAAAAAGGCAGAGTCATGGGAGAAATAGATAAGTTCGACATTATCGCTACCGACTGGACACCGATCCAGTCAATGATCAAGGTCATCGGTGTCGGTGGCGGAGGCTGCAATGCCGTCAATTACATGTTCCGCGAGAATGTGGAAAGGTGCAGCTTCATAGTCTGCAATACTGACCGCCAGGCACTGGAG
>JAEEGF010483590.1_pt1 | contig 39415 bp, 35 predicted proteins | sample 9134171 | NCBI WGS metagenome assembly JAEEGF01 (sample SAMN16246542, study PRJNA631951) | gut metagenome | biome: gut microbiome; feature: rumen; material: AP-attached | host: Bos | place: Iran: Karaj | collected 2018-10 | reverse complement strand
TAGGAAATTGCTTTCCTATGATATAAAAACGCTCCGCTATGGATGCGACCGATGCGCAGATGAATTATGCAAGCTAAAGCTTGCGCGCATCGGCGCGCAAAGAGTCGCGAGCGACTCTTTGTTCTTTATACTTCACTCAAACAGGGATGGAACAACGACGTTTCGGCATTATTGCCAAGCGTCGTTTTTTTTCCCACTTGGGCATAGAAAATGGAAAGGAGGGCAAGAAACATGACAATCTATAAGGATGTCTTCGCCACAAAAGAGCGGGTTGAGGATATGGAGATGTATGTTGGAGCCAGAGACGTCAATGAGCAGTTGGCTCGGTACGGAGTGAAATTCGGGATATATAAGAATAACGAGTTTAAAGAGCAGCTTTTTCCATTCGATATGATTCCAAGGGTGATAGATAAAGGCGAGTTTAATTACCTCGAAGAGGGATTGAAGCAAAGGGTAAAGGCGCTGAATCTTTTCATCGAGGACATTTACAGCGAAAAACGTATTGTAAAAGACGGCGTGATTCCTGAAGAATTTATCTACGCAGGAAGTGGATATCTTTCGCAATGTGAAGGAATAAGACCTCCGAAAGGAATATACTCACATATTTCGGGAATCGATCTTGTTCAGGGCAAAGACGGAGAATGGTATGTTCTTGAGGATAACTTAAGGATCCCTTCGGGAGCGTCTTATCCAATGATAGCCAGAAACATATCAAGACGCAGTGCGCCAAATATGTACAGTGGCAGGCACATAGAGGATAACAGGAATTATACGAAGCTCTTGCGCATGGCCATAGATAATGTGAATGTTGGCGGACATACGGTGATATTGACTCCCGGAAGACATAATGCGGCATATTTTGAACATTCCTTTTTTGCCGAAAAGACAGGAGCGCACCTTGTTTCGGGAAGTGAGCTTATTGTTGAGAACGATCATCTGTATTATATCGACTATTCGGGAAGAAAAGAGCGGATTGGAGCAGTATACAGGCGTATTTCGGATGAATATCTCGATCCAATGAATTTTAACAGAACGTCGGTAATAGGCATTCCTCACATCTTTGATATCTACAGAAAGGGCAATCTGGCGCTTATAAATGCTCCCGGAAACGGAGTTGCTGACGATAAGGGAATTTACTACTTTGTACCAAAGATGATCAAATACTATCTGGGAGAGGAGGCGATACTCAACAATGCGCCCACATATCTGCCTTTCTACGAGGAAGACATGAAGTATGTTATGGAGCATTTTGACGACCTGGTACTTAAAGATGTTGCCGAGGCGGGAGGATACGGCGTTGTATTTGGCAGTAAGATGACGTCGGAGGAAAAAGAAAAATTTAAATGCATGTTACGGAACGAACCAAGAAGATTCATTGCTCAGGAGGTGATTGATTTCCTCGATATAGACATTATGGAAAAAGGAGAACTGGTTCCCAGAAAAGCGGATTTACGAGCTTTTGTGCTGATGGCTGACGAGCCTATGGTCTGGAAGAGCGGACTTACAAGATTTTCAAGGAATCCGGATTCGTTCATAGTTAATTCTTCGCAGGGAGGAGGTTTTAAAGATACATGGGTATTATCTCAGTAGAGAATACAGACAGATTATACTGGCTTGGCAGATATAGCGAGCGTGTGTATTCAACCATAAAGATCTTCGAGGCAAGATTTGATTCTATGATCGATCTGGATGATATAGAGTACGCGGAGTTTTGCAAGAGTCAGGACATACCGAACATTTATAAGTCCAGAGAAGACTTTAGCAGAAAATATTGCTTTTCACTGGAGGATGAAAATTCGATTTTTTCCAACCTTATGAGAGCGTATGACAATGCGGTTGTTCTGAGAGAAGAATTAGGGAGCGACACGCTTTCATATATCCAGCTCGCCGTGTATGCGATGAATCAGGCGGCTGTCTATGGCGCACCGCTTATAGGACTTCAGAAGGTGACGGACAATATAGTTGCATTTTGGGGAATGGCGGATGATGCAATAGATGAATCGCAGATAAGAAACATGATAAAAGTTGGTAAGCTTGTGGAACGTATAGATCTGTATGCACGTCTTAAGGAACCTCCGGAAAAGATAAGGAGAGAGGCACGAAGGCTTACAAACAGAATCGATAAGAGCACCATGAGGTACAAGCAAAAGACACTTGCTCATGTGAACTATCTTGTTCAACTGGATGAGCTTCCGTATGAAACACTTATAGAAGCTATTGAAAAACTGGTAGGTGATGATGTGTGAAAAAACTCAGATTCGAGTATGACATGAAGCTCTTGTTTAGCGGTGCGGTTAACAACCATCGTTTTTCGCTTAAGTGCATACCACATGATACTGATATGCAGCGCATTGACAAACTTTCGGTATCGGTTTATCCGGATCATATTTTGAGCGAAGATACCGATTCCTACGGCAATTTGACATTGTTTGGGTATACAAACGATTATCACAACAGTTTTGGTTTTGATATTAAAGGCATTGCCACAACCGGGTTATCCGATTTTGAAAACTCAAGGGAGCGACATCTTGTAGGTATGTACAGGTATAGCACACCGATAACCACACCCGGAAGAGCTATATGTGATTTTTACAACGGACTTCATTTGTCCGAAATGAAGGATACAAAAGAAAAAGCTATGCATATTATGAACAGCCTGTATGATTCTTTTACTTACGGCGGAGGATATACAGGTATGGAAACAACAGCTGAACAGGCTCTCACCGGTGGGGTGGGAGTCTGTCAGGATTATGCGCATATAATGCTTGCATTATGCAGAATGGAAAAAATCCCATGCAGATACGTTGCGGGTATGATGATGGGCGAAGGAAGCTCACATGCCTGGGTTGAAGTATGGGATAACAAAAAATGGATTGGATATGATCCTACAAACAGAAAACTTGTAGATGATGGATATATAAAGATCTCAAACGGCAGAGATTCGGCTGATTGTCTCGTAAATCAGGGAATATTTACAGGAAACGTTACGCAGACACAGGAAATCAGCGTTATTGTTGAAGAGGTACAGGATGAGTGAAGTGATTGAATCTATACAGGACGTGGTGAGTATACCGCTTCCCGTGGATGAAGAATATGTAATAAAAAGACACAGATTTGCGCCGTCATGTGAAGGTGAAAAAAAGCGCATATGCATTGTGACGGGAATACACGGAGATGAGCTCGAGGGACAATATGTATGTTATGAGGTTGCAAGGCTTATAAGAGAATCTTCAAAAAACTTAAGCGGGATAGTGGACATATATCCTGCAATGAATCCCTTTGGTATAGATTCCATAACCAGAGGAATACCGGCTTTTGATCTGGATATGAACAGGATATTTCCCGGAAACATGGACGGAGATATGAACGAATACATGGCGTTCAAGATTGTCGGTGAGCTGCAGGGCGCGGATCTTGTCATTGATATTCACGCGAGTAATATTTTTTTGACAGAGATTCCCCAGATAAGAATAAATGAATTACATGCAAAAGAGCTTGTTCCCATTGCGCAAAAAGCAAATATGGATCTTATATGGGTGCATGGAGCGAGCACGGTTCTAGAATCGACGCTTGCGTATTCACTAAACAGCAAAGGAACCAACACGCTTGTTGTCGAAATGGGAGTCGGAATGAGAATAACGCCCGAATACGGCAGACAGATGACGGACGGTATTTTTTCACTTATGAGCGAATTTGGCATATGGACGGGTGATACACCTTCGGTAAGAGAATCTATCGTTGCTTATGATGCCGACGGAGATGACGTCTGTTACCTCAACGCGCCATGTTCGGGAATATATATGAAAGAAAAGGAACACGGAAGTCTTGTAAAAAAAGATGAGCTTGTTGGAAGGATAATCAACCCGCTGAGCGGAGAAGTGATCGCTGATATAAAAGCACCTGAGAGCGGCATGCTTTTTACAGTCAGGGAATATCCCGTGGTAGAAGATGGTTCGCTTATGGGACGAGTGTTAAAAGAGAAAGTTTTAACGGAGAAAGTGGTATGAAAGAGACAATAATATACTCTTTTAAGGGACTATACAGAGATGATTTCAGAGTCAGGGGATATGAGTTTGGAAACGGCGAAAAGTCGGTATGCATACTCGGAAGTCTGAGAGGAAACGAGTATCAGCAAATATACGTATGCAGTCGTCTTATAACCAAATTGAAAAAACTTGAGCAGAACGGCAATATCACTGAAGGCAAGTCAATCATGGTCATACCTTGCGGAAATCCGTATTCGGTAAATATTAAAAAGAGATTTTGGAGTATAGACAATACTGATATAAACCGCATGTTTCCGGGGTACGACAAGGGTGAGACTACGCAGAGGATAGCTGCAGGCATATTTGATAAGATAAATGACTATAAATACGGAGTGCAGTTCGCTTCTTTTTATATGCCCGGGTACTTTGTCCCGCAGGTAAGAATGATGAAAACGGGAAACGAGAATGTGGATATGGCAAAAAAATTCGGACTTCCCTATGTTGTACTTCACAGCCCGAGACCGTTTGATACCGCGACGCTCAATTATAACTGGCAGATCTGGGAAACAAACGCTTTTTCCATATATACCTCCAGTACGGAAAAAATAGATAAGGCAAGCGCAGATCAAGGTGTAAATGCAGTTCTAAGTTTTCTTGCAAAAGAAGGTTTAATAGAATATCACAATATATCGGAACGAAAAACCAAAGTTGTTGAAAGCGATAAGTTCTTGAGTGTCAGGGCAAACAATGCGGGATTTCTGGAATCTCTCGTAAAAGCCGGAGAGCACGTCATAAAAGGACAAGTCATGGCATACGTGACCGATCCTTATACATCAGATGTTCTTCAAACAGTAACTGCAAGCGAAGACGCCGTAGTGGCGTTTGAATATGACAGCCCGATCGCGTATAAAAATACGGCACTGTTCAAATTAATCTTGGACTGATACATAACTATTCAAAGAAGCAATCAAATGGTTGCTTCTTTTTGTTTTAAATGTGAACTGAGCGTTTGTTGAATCGCCCATGGCAATTAAATATAATATATGTGTTTTTGTTTTAGATTTTATATACAAAGATAAGGATAAATATGGAAAAGAATATTGATTTTACCGAAGGGAAAATAGTAGAACCCCTTTTAAAATTTGCAGGCCCCGTTCTGATGGCTCTGTTTTTGCAGGCAATGTACGGTGCGGTCGATCTTCTTGTTGTAGGTAAGTTCGCAGGTTCCGCGGATGTTTCTGCCGTTTCGACAGGCTCGCAGATAATGACGACGATAACCAATCTCATCAGCAGCCTTTGCATGGGAATGACGATATTACTGGGACAGAAGATAGGTGAAAAGAAAGCGGAAGAGGGCGGTAAGATCGTAGGAAGCGGTCTTTTGATGTTCGCGGCGCTTGGACTCGTACTCGCATTTCTTGTGCCGTTTTTTGCACCAAATCTTGCTGCGACAATGAATGCGCCCGAGAAAGCTTATAAGCTTACCGTATGGTACATAAGGATCTGCGGTGGAGGCGCTGTTGTCATAATTGCATATAACCTTATAGGCGGTATATTCAGAGGACTCGGAGATTCCGCAACTCCTCTTGTTACGGTTCTCATCGCATGTATCAGCAATATAATAGGCGATCTTTTCTTCGTTGCGGGACTTCACATGGGAACAATTGGAGCTGCGATAGCTACTGTTGTTGCGCAGTTTATCAGCGTTGTTATTTCCTGCAAACTCATATCCGGGAAAAAACTTCCTTTTACATTTAATCGAAAGCAGATAAGATGGGACGGCGATGTCATAAGAAGAATCATATCTATAGGCACGCCCATTGCATTGCAGGATTTCCTCGTGGGAATATCATTCCTGGTAATCCTTTCAATCGTAAATTCCATAGGACTTAACCAGTCGGCGGGAGCGGGTGTTGCGCAGAAAGTTTGCGTATTTATCATGCTCGTACCTCTTTCGTTCATGCAGTCTATGTCTGCATTTGTCGCTCAGAACAGAGGAGCGGGCAAGATTGACAGAGCTCTGAAGGGCTTTAGATCGGCGGTTCTTATATCATTTATATTTGGCGTTGTTATGTTTGTATTTTCTTTCTTCCGCGGAGACCTTCCGGCATCTGTCTTTTCGAACAATCACGATGTCATTCTTGCAGCGGCGGATTATCTTAGAGCGTATGCAATCGACTGCCTGTTTACATGTTTCCTGTTCTGCTTTATCGGCTTTTTTAACGGAATGGGACATACAGGTTTTGTAATGATCCAGGGAATCATAGGCGCATTTGCCATCCGTGTTCCGATCTCATTTCTCATGAGTAAGATCGCACCCGTAACCCTGTTCCGCATCGGGCTTGCAACGCCTTGCTCTACAATTGTTCAGATAGTATTGTGCTTTGGATATCTAATGTTCATGAGAAGGAAAAAAGAATTATGAAAAAAGTTTTTATCGTTGAGGATGATGAGATAATAGCAAGTCAGGTTGCAAAACACCTTGAGACCTGGCAGATGAAAGCAAAGGCAGCAGAGGATTTTCAGAATATCATGGCAGAATTTGAGGAATTTAAGCCTGACATTGTACTTATGGACTTAAAGCTTCCTGCCTACAACGGATTCTACTGGTGCGGTGAGATCAGGAAGGTTTCGCAGGTACCTATCGTATTCGTATCATCTGCCGATGAGAATATGAACATCGTGATGGCTATGAATATGGGAGCCGACGACTTTATATCAAAGCCCTTCGACCTCCAGGTTCTTACAGCCAAGATTCAGGCAGTTCTTAGAAGGAGCTACGGAGAGAGCATTTCGGTACATGAGCTTGAGGTAAAAAATGTGCGCCTTAATCTCGATGATACTTCCGTTTCTGCAGGTGACAACAGGCTTGAGCTTACAAAGAATGAGTATCTGATCTTAAAGACACTTATGGAACAGCCCGGCAAAGTCGTATCGAGAGAGAGCATAATGGAGAGACTTTGGGGTGCGGAAGAGTTTGTCGATGACAACACACTGACCGTCAATATCACAAGAATCCGCAAGAAGCTGGAGGCAGCAGGATCGGAAGGATTTATTACAACCAAGAGAGGATTGGGATATATCGTTGGTGATTAAAAAAATCTGGGAGAACAACCGAATTTATTTTGTGGCAAATCTCATATATATGCTTGCAGTATGGGGAATTGGAGTTCTCTATAATATTGAGACTGAATTCATTTTCTATGAAATATCTTTTGCCCTGATAATAACAGTAATCGCTGCAATCGTTAACCGTAAGCCCAATGCTGATACGACGGGGATCGGCGGTGAGCGCGACATCGAGCAGGAAAAAGATAAGATGAGGTGGGAGAAAGTAAGAGAAAAAGAGGATTTCTTCGCACTCTGGGCACATCAGGTGAAGACACCGATTGCTGCGCTAAAGCTCCTTCTTGAAGATGAGAACCCCAATAACTACTCTTGCAAGAGAGAACTTTTTAAGATAGAGAACTACGTTGAGATGGCGCTTAATTACTTGAGGTTTGATGAGCTGTCAAGTGATCTTGTCCTTGAAAAGTGCAGGCTTTTACCGCTTGTAAAGCAGGTGGTAAAAAAGTTTTCGACAATATTCATCCATCAGCATCTTTCAATCGAACTTAAAAATCTTGACTGCGATATACTTACGGATGATAAGTGGTTTTCTTTTGTCCTTGAACAGGTACTGTCAAATGCGCTTAAATACACAAAAGAGGGCGGCATCAAGATCTTTTCCCGTGATACGGATGAGGGAAAAGAGATCGTTGTAAGCGACAGCGGTGTCGGAATAAAGAGCGATGATCTTCCGAGAGTGTTTGAAAAAGGCTATACCGGCTATAACGGACGTGTGGATAAGAAAGCAAGCGGAATCGGGCTGTATTTATGCAAAGGCGTGTGCAATAAGCTCGGCCACGGCATACGCATAGAGTCTGAGCTTGGCAAGGGATGCGATGTCATAATCACGGTCCGCAAAGAAGCGGTAAATGCGTCAGATTCTAAGTATATTTGAAGAAACATTACATAAATGTAAGATTAGCAACGGGAAATGTAAGCCAAAGAAAGGGTATTGCATTTCCCTTTTTGTTATTATGATATAGGTTTCACAGGTCATAAATGCGTACATGCTTGCATGTTAAAAACCGAACAAACATGAGGAATAAGAAATTGGATGGGAATAAATACAACTACGGAGGAAGATAAAATGGCAGTACTTGAAGTTGAGCACGTAAAAAAGGTATACAAGACAAAAATGGGAATAGATTCAGTCACAGCGCTTAAGGATGTGCATTTCAGCGTAGAGAAGGGCGAGTTCGTTGCAATCATGGGCGAGTCCGGAAGCGGTAAGACAACTCTTTTGAATATTCTTGCAAGCCTTGATGTTCCAACAGCCGGCAAAGTACTGGTTAACGGCAAGGACTTCTCGGCTCTCAAAGACAATGAGAGAGCGATCATGAGAAGAAACAACCTTGGATTTATCTTTCAGGATTTTAACCTTCTTGATAATTTCACGATTGAAGACAATATCAAGCTTCCGCTTGTTCTTGCAGGAGAAAGTCATACCACAATGGACGATAAAGTTCTTCCTCTTGTAAAAGAACTTGGAATTGCGGACCTTATTCATAAATACCCTTACGAGGTTTCGGGCGGTCAGAAGCAGAGAACTGCAGTTGCAAGAGCGCTTATCACCAAGCCTCAGATACTTCTTGCCGATGAGCCTACAGGAGCGCTTGATTCGAAGGCGGCAACAAATCTTATGCACCAGCTCAGGGATATCCATAAGAGCGGACAGACAATCCTTATGGTAACTCACAGTAACGTTGCGGCAAGCTACGCGAACAGGGTTATGTTTATAAGAGACGGCGAAGTGTTCCACCAGATCTACAGAGGAAACCTCAAGAGAAGCGAAATGCTTGATAAGATCTGCGATGCAGTGACAGTACTGATGAGAGGAGGAGAGGACAGTGAATAACAATTTGCTTTCAAAACTTGCTTTTACGGGACTTAAGAATAATAAAAAAGCTGTGCTTCCTTATATTTTGGTAAGTGCCATTACAGTTATGGTATTTCACATCTTACAGTCGCTGATCAACAGTAAGTTTCTTGTTAATAACGGAAAAACTGCTTTTTATGGAGCGGATTACATAGTTCTTTTCATGGGAATCGGAAGTATTGCAGTTGGTATCTTCTCGGTAATATTTATCCTTTACGGCAATCAGTTTGTTATGAAAGGTCGCAAAAAAGAGATCGGACTTTACGGAGTACTGGGACTAAGCAAAAAGGATGTTTCTTTTGTTCTATTTATCGAGAACCTTATTATGAGCGCATCTGCTATCGTAGGCGGCATACTCGCAGGAACTTTTCTTAATAAGCTCATGGTTCTTCTGCTTTACAGGATAATCAGACAGCCGATGGTAAAGGGAATGGATTTTTCTCTCAGAGCAACGATTCTTACGGCAGTATTCTTTTCGATTATCTACGCAGTATGCTTTATCTACAATGTGCTTACGGTAAGACTTGGGAACCCTATCACAATTCTTAAAAGCGAGAATATAGGTGAGAAAGAGCCAAAGGTAAAATATCCGCTTCTTATCATCGGAGTATTGGCGATTGCGTGTGGTTATTTCCTGGCTGTTATTGCAGATAACACCATGGTGGCATTAAACAGTCTTTTCATCGCTATCATTTTTGTAACTTTGGGAACATATGCCCTCTTTATTGCGGGAACTATCTTTGTTCTTAAAATGCTAAAAAAGAACAAGAACTATTATTACAAGACAAAGCATTTTATCAGTATTTCAAACCTTATGTTCAGGATGAAACACAATGCTGCGGGACTTGCTTCAATCTGCATTCTTTCAACGGCTGTAATATTACTCCTTGTTTGCTCTACATCGCTTATGATGCTGGGCGAACAGAATATTGATTCTATGTTCCCAAAAGATGTGATGGTTCGCGGAGTTGTAAATGAAAATTGTTCTTTAAGTGACGCCGATAATGCGGTTGATGAGGTACTTAAGACAGTGGGTATCACTGATCTGGACAGATCATCGGTAAGCTTTTATATGGGTGTCTGTGATGTTGCGGATGATGGACTTTCTGTTCATCCAAATGATTCATTTGATTTTACCAAGCTTCGCAGTATCTATATTGTTACAGCAGAGCAGTATGAACTTTATACAGGAAAGCAGGCGAGCCTTGCGCCCGGCGAGATATATCGTTACAGTTCGGCAGATGATGTCAAAGACGGCGATAAGATTAAGATATTCGGTAATGAGTACAGTGTAAAGAAGAGTATTGATGAGAGCGGTCTTGAAGAGTTTTTTGATTCATCCATGAGTCTTTTTGGCAAAGAGGTTATGGTCGTTGCGGATAACAATGAGAAAGCTGCAATGCTTGCAGATTGTAACAGCGAAGAACTCGGTGAAGATCTGTTCTACATCGGCTTCAATGCAAAAGATGATATAAGTAATGAGCAGCTTCAGACTTTAAGAGATACATTAAGCGGAAAGATTGGAACCGTGAAGTTCAGTTACAAAGAGGAAGAAAGAAGCTCTTTCTACAGCCTTTACGGCGGAACATTCTTTGTTGGAATCTTCCTTGCGGCATTGTTCCTTATCGCAACGGTAATGATCATTTTCTACAAGCAGATGTCTGAGGGTGTGGAAGATAAAAAGAGATTTGAGATCCTGTCAAATGCAGGACTTTCAGATAAAGAAGCAAGAGGAGTAATAAAGAGTCAGGTAATGCTAATGTTCTTTTTACCTGTATGCACAGCAATCATTCATATAATATTTGCAAGCAATATCTTAAGACTCTTTATGGCAGCAATCCTTATAGTGGACACTTTTACATTTAATATGGCGGTTGCAATTGTCAGCCTTGTGTTCCTTGGGGTATATGCCCTTGTTTACAGAATTACATCAAAGCAGTATTACAACATAGTTTATGGGGAGAAAATAAGCAATGAAAGTATTAAAGAAAATCGCGAAAGTTTTGTTGGTAATAATAGTTATAATCAGTGCGGCGCTGGGAATAGGGCTTAATTATAAGACTGTACTTGCAAGTCGCAAGATTAAGGATGTTGTTGACGCAGCGGTTCCTTTTGAGCAAATAGAGATTCCGGATAATGTTCAGATCGTGGGACTTGGAGAAGCAAGCCACGGAAGCAAAGAGTTTCAGCAGTCCAAGCTTGAAGTATTAAAGATGCTTGTGGAAAAGAAAGACTATCGTGCGATCGCGATCGAAGCTGATTTCGGCGACTGCCTTGCTGCAAATGCTTATGTTCAGGGCGGCGACGGCGATGCAAGAGAGATAGTAAACAACATGAGTTTTGTGATCTATCACACTGAAGAAATGGCAAACATTCTTGAGTGGATGAGACAGTACAATTCTTCGGTTTCTGAGGATAAAAGACTTAGATTTTACGGTTTTGATATGCAAAATCCCGAGCAGGGCATAAAGTTTCTTACAGATTATCTTGGAAAGAATGGCATAACAGGAACAGACCTTACGGCTACAAACAATTATGTTGATGAAAACAGAACAGAGCCTTTGACAGATGAGCAGCGTGCACAGGTAAAAAATGAGATGGCGCAGGTAAAGAAAACTGTTGAAGACGCTGCAGGGGAAAATCGCGACTTTGATACAATATGTGCTCTTAAGGCAACTGACAATGTATGTACCACAATAGACTATGGAATGCAGGCATCTCAGGAAATGAGCGATTTTAGGGACGCTTCAATGGCTGATAATGTTAGCTGGATCCTTGATCTTGAAAAAGAGATAGGCTCAGGCAAGATAATGCTCGCAGGCCACGACGGACATATTGCAAAGAAGGGCCAGAGTGCGTTTATGAAGGTTACAATGGGCGGCGTTTTAAAGGAAAAGTACGGCGATGCTTACTATAGCCTCGGAACGGATTTCTTTAAGGGCAAATCCAATATAAGAGTATTCAGCGCGGCTACCGATGAGTATGAGCGCAAAGACTACTACGTAACAACCGCGGATCCTATAGCTTATCAGGCTAAGTATGTTGACGGAAAGCGTTTCTTCTTGGATTTTGGTTCGCTGTCACCTGAAAACAACGCAAAGCTCCATACAATGGTTAATTCAAAGGTTTCTATGGGCTCACTCGGAGAAGGATTTATGGGAATGTATTATCTTATCCATTCAAGCTATCGTGTGAATATGGCTCCCACGGAACTTTACGACGGAATGATATTCTACTATGAGGTAGGAGCAATAAATCCGCAGTATTAAGTTAAATAATAGCTGATGAATTCGGCGTTTAAGAGGGCGATACACTGAAAAAGTTATTCACATCAAGATATGAAGTGAATCCCTGGATGGAAGACGAGGAAGAGTTTGCAAAGATGCTTGAAAAATGTGAAAAGAGCGTAGAGCGTTATCGCGCATGGAACAGCCTCAGACTTAAGAGATTCAGACTGATGCTTGGTGCAAAGGCACCGGTATTTCTTGAAGATTAAGGATATGGCTAAGACTTCCCACTTCTCCGATAGCTGTAAGTTCAGCAAAAAGACTGCGCTTACAGCTATTCGGGGTGTGGGAAGTTTCAGGATATGATCTAAAAACTTTAGATAAACGTTTTTTAACAGCGTTTTTCTAAAGTTTTTTTTATTTTGACCGATATAAAGATAGAAAACTGGTAGTGGGCTTATCAACAGGAAAGAGTTCGGAAATATTACTTTTAGACAATTTGTGATTATAACTTACAAGGAGGTATGTTATGAAGATTCAGCAGAGCACGGATGTTCAGGTTACTAATGTTCAAAAGCAGGATAATATTTCTAAGAACGATGTCGGTACTTCAAAAGGAAGCGATAAGGGAACGATAAAATCGATTTCAGGTACGGAATTAACGGGCGAGAGTATTATTGTTCAGCGCAGAAAGCTTGCAAAAAAAATGGCTTTCAGAGTTGTCGCGGATGCTTTTGACAATGAGATGAAGATCGACGAAAGGCTAAGAGCCATAAAAGAAAATATACAAAAGATATCGGATGAAATAGGCGAAAACAACCGTGAAATTGCGGAGAGCTATGAAACGCTCAAAAAACTTCAGGAAGAATTACATGTCGATCCTGACAGCGAAGAACATAGGAAACTGATGGGGTATGGCCCTGGAATAGCCAGAGGAGATCGCAGAACGGACAATGCTAATAATAAAGATCCGTTATCTAAGGAGGAATACCACAATCTCACGGAATATCAGTGTAAGGGATTGTATTCTGCATACAAGATTGCAGATAGACTGAGAAAAAATGCAGATTTACAGGATGAGCTGACTGGAAATGTCATGATATATGAACAGGTAAGAATCGAGCGTGAAAAATCAAATAATATGCTCGATGCGCAGAATGAAGCAGAGACTATTATGGATGCTTCTGTTAAAGAGGCGATAGCTCTTCTTTACAAGGATGGTGTTGATCGTATTGATGAAAAGGAGAAGGAGCGCAAAGAGGAAGCTAAAGAGGCTGCTGAAAAGAAGATAGAAGAGAAGAAAAAAGAAGAGAAGATGGAAAAGTTGCAGCTTATTACGGAAGAAATTTCCAAGAAGACTGTGATTTCCGATACGACCTCTCTTGATGAAGCACAGGAAGCTGTAAATTCCGAGATTACCAACATTCTTAACAAGTTTATTCTTGTTCCAAATGATATAAAAGGAAGTGTCGTTGACGACCAGGTATAAAAAAGTATGTATTCTTTACTGTTGGCAGTAATATATTTGATTTTTGTAAGTCTGGGACTTCCCGATTCTTTGCTGGGATCGGGATGGCCTACGATGCAGGTGGCATTTTGCGTACCTTCGTCTTATGCGGGATATGTATCAATGTCGATCTCTTTTTTGACTATTATCTCAGCTCTTTTCAGCCCAAGATTTATCAGTAGATTTCATACTAAGAAGATCGTGGTCTTTTCTATCTTTTTGTCAATTGTGGGATTGCTCGGATTCTCTTATGCGACGTCATATGCAATCCTGTTTCTTTTTGCATTGCCGTACGGACTTGGTGCCGGTGCGATTGATGCGTCGATAAATCACTATGTGGCAAATAATTACTCGTCGTCTGTGATGAATTTTTTACACTGTTTCTATGGAGTTGGTGCGGTAATAAGCCCTAACATCATGGCGTTTGCGCTCAAATACGCGAGGTGGAACGAAGGATATAGATGGACTGCGTATATTCAGACGGCAATCCTGGTCATTGTAGTATTGTCTTTACCCTTATGGGCGCAGAATAATAACAAGGCCGATGAAGAGGAAGTACAGCAGGCAGGGATAAGAAAGACAATATTTGTTCCTGGAGTGATTCCTACGCTTATTGCATTCTATGCTTACTGTTCAGGTGAGTGTACATGCTTTCTCTGGACATCGAGCTATTTTGCAGGGACAAAAGAGGGACTTTCCGACGGATTGATCGCATCTTTTGGCTCACTTATATTTGCGGGACTTATGCTTGGAAGACTAATATCAGGTTTTGTGTCCGACAAGCTCGGTGACAAGTTACTTATCAGAATCGGAATCACCATAGAGATAATCGGAATAATAATTGTCATGCTACCTGTAAACGGATACATCCTTGCGGCAGCAGGCTTTGTTATCATAGGAACCGGAATGGGCCCTGTCTATCCTTCGATACAGCACATGGCGCCTGAGAAATTCGGTAAAGAGTACAGCGCCGCCGTTATCGGACTTCAGATGTCATCAGCATACGTCGGCAGTACTTTCATGCCCACCGTCTTCGGAATCCTCCAGCAGTACATCGGCATCGGAATCATGCCCATATACCTTATGATTTTCGCGCTCCTAAATATCGGACTTCTTGAGTATTCTTATAAAGTTTCAGGGAAAAAATCTTGACTGTAGACCTTCTTTACAGCTTAAAGTTAATCTCCGTGAGCAGATGAAAGAGCTGCAGGGCTCAATAAATCTTTGCAAGAAGATAAAAGACGATTCGCCTGAGATAGATTCTTTTAATCCGGAAATATATTGGAATTATATTGATGAAGAAGAGAAGAAGGGCAATGCCTTTCTTGATATTGCCAAAGAACTTGCGTATGAAGAGAAGAAAATATTTGCCGCAAGACTTGGATGGAAGCTCGACAGAGATGGGAATATATATGATCTGAAACAGTGCGTAATAAGAACAATTGTAGTATTGGGATGTTGTGGAGCTATTTATTGCAAAATAGAGGGCTGGAATATAAAAACCATGTTTGAGGGTATGGCGAAATTTGTATTTTCAATAATTCTTGGAGCTACGTTACTCGAACTCCCCATAATTCTTCTAGGCAATAAATATTCCTGGTCATCGCGAACAAAGACTATACTTGGGCTAATTATAGCGTTTTTGCTCCTGATAGGTTCATGCATGGCAAATTATTATGCACATCATCCGTTGTAAGCTCTGGCAAGTAACGAGCACCGCACGGAATCATTGTGTAGAAGCTGTACGGTGTGAAAACTGGAACATGCACCGCACGGAATCATTGTGTAGAAGCTGTACGGTGTGAAAACTGAAACAAGCACCACACAGAATCATTATGTAGAAGCTGTACGGTGCGAAAACTGGAACATGCACCACACAGAATCATTATGTAGAAGCTGTACGGTGCGAAAACTGGAACATGTACCGCACAGGATCATAGCGTAGAAGCTGTACGGTGCGAAAACTGGAATATGCACCACACAGAATCATCGTGTAGAAGCTGTACGGTGTGAAAAAGAGACCAAGCACCGCACGGAATCATTGCGGAGAAACTATACGGTGTGAAAACTGAAACAAGCACCGCACAGAATTATTGTGTAGAAGCCGTACGGTGCATAGTGCGAATTGTAATCTTGCAAGAAAAAAGGATGAATGGCTATAGGGGAATTGTATTTGCCTTTGAGTAAGTTGCTACATTCAAGAGAATAACCAGTATATGGTTTTGCATTCTGCTTTAGCTCCATCTGTCTGAGCGCATTTATGCGCGAGTTTGGAGCGAAGAATGTAAAACCATATACTGGTTATTCCTTGAATGTCAACTTACGAAACGGCTAATAAACTTCCCCTATAGCCATTCATCCACCTGCTTTTCAGCAAGAACTTCCGCCTGCACATTCACATACGTAACGCGATTGTGATAAAGTAGTGGATAGGAGAAATGAAACTAGTACATCGTTCGCAAAATAACTGGTCTAATTCGCAGAATGCTTGCCCGAGAGTGCATTTCCAAAAACGCAGTCGTAGCGGGCTACGGCGAGGCTTTTGGAGATGTACTCTCGAGTAAGCAGGCAAGAATTTGGTCCAGTTATTTAAGAAACGATGTACTAGTGCTACTGTCACCAAATAAGTCGAGTTATTTGATGACAGCAGCACAAGGAGTGTGCATGAATACAAGGATTTTTTTACTGGAAGATGATGATGCGATAGGGGTGGGGCTTACGTACTCGCTTGAGAAGCAAAGCTATGTGGTGACGCATGTGAAAACGTGTGAAGAAGCACAAAAAGAGTGGGTACACGATAAGTATGATCTTGCAATTCTTGATATTAACCTTCCGGATGGAAACGGATATGATATATGCAAGATGATCAAGAAAGACAGTGATGTTCCCGTGATATTCCTTACTGCGTCAGATGCTGAAGTTAACGTAGTTATGGGACTTGAACTTGGTGCGGATGATTATATTTGCAAGCCGTTCAGGGTGAACGAGCTCATGGCTAGGATCAGAGTCGTGCTAAGAAGAAGCAATGCTCAAACAGGCAATGTTGCAATAGGCAATGCCCAAAACGGCGCTTTTGCAGCAAACACATCAAACACCACGAATACAGCAATCTCATCAAATGCGGCAGACTCATTAAACACTGCAAATCCATCAACCACAGTAAAAATCGCCACCATCACCATATACACAAATGAAGCCAAAGTCAGAAAGCTGAACACGAACACCGGAAAAGAAGAAACTGTCGAACTCACAGCTCTTGAATACAGGCTTCTTCTTGCATTCTGCAACAACAGAGGCATTGTCCTTTCAAGGAAAAGTCTTCTTGAGGATATGTGGGATGTCAGCGGAGATTTTGTGAACGACAACACACTTACTGTCTATATAAAGAGACTTCGCGACAAGATAGAAGAGAACCCCGCAGATCCGCAGATCATCAAGACGGTTCGCGGACTCGGATATATTCTAAATTAAAAGCACTCGTGTGCTGACACGTTGACAATTTGATAAATTATTTCGTTACGTAATTGATCAAAAGTCAGCGCGTCAGCACACGAGAAGGTAATGAATGACATTATTACAATGTAAAGATGTACCAAAAGCTACATCTATCAGGAGCCCGACATGCTGAAAAACAAAGACTTCCACAACTTAATAATATTCGGAATGACAGGTACACTTCTTTTTGCTGCGTGTACCTTTATTTTTGGCGGTATCATACCGGCTCTTATCACGATATTTTTTGGCGCTGTGCTCACAGCCTTTTTTGCCCATATAACAAGGAAGCGACTAAAAGCATTGGAGCAGCTTAACGAGTATCTGACAGTTGTTCTTGCGGGAGGAAAGCTTCCCGAAACACAGGAGCAGGAAGAGGGCGAAGTTTCCATACTTCGTACGAACATATACAAGGCAGCATCAATGCTGAGCTATCAGAATGAACTTTTGAAAAAAGATAAGATCAGGCTTGCCGATTCTATCGCGGATATAAGTCATCAGCTCAAAACGCCGCTCACATCAATGATGGTGATGAATGACCTTATTAAGAGTGAGGATGATCCCGCAAAACGTGAAGAATTCCTTGAAACGCAGAGTAACCAGCTTGACAGGATGAACTGGCTTGTACAGACGCTTCTTAAGCTGTCTAAACTTGACGCAGGAACAATTGAACTTAAAAAGGCAGAAATCACGGCAAAAAATCTCATATCATCAGCTCTCAAACCTTTCGAAATTCAGATGGAACTTAAAAACATCGAAACCAAAGCAGTAACCTCCGATATAACGCTTAACTGCGACATCAACTGGACTCTTGAAGCAATAAGGAACATCATAAAGAATTGCTACGAGCACATGGAGAGCGGCGGAACACTGGAAATTGAAGCGGATGACACCAATCTTTTTTCACGGATAACTATAAAAGATACCGGATGTGGCATAGCTAAGGATGATCTGCCTCATATATTTGAGCGTTTCTATAAGGGCAGGAATTTCGGAAAAGACAGTGTTGGCATAGGACTTGCTCTTTCCAAAGCGATAATTGAAGATCAGCACGGCGAGATCCGTGTAAGCAGTACAGAAGGCGTCGGAACTACGTTTGACATACGCTTCTACAAGACAATCATCTGATAAAAATCAAAGCCGGTATCAAAGTGACTAAACTGTAATAATAAAAGTCACTTGATTGTAATCTGCGTAAGATAACCTATTCTCATAAAGGTTTATGAGAAAGGAGATTATATGAAAATACTCGAGATAAGAAATCTTAACAAGGTATACGGAAAGGGCGAGACAAGAGTTGACGCACTTAAAAATATATCTTTTGACATTGAACAGGGGGAGTTTGTTGCGATAGTAGGTCCTTCGGGATCGGGCAAATCGACACTTCTTCATATTCTTGGCGGAGTGGATTCTCCGACATCCGGAGTTGTAAATATTGCAGGTACAGACATCAGCAAGCTCGATGAAGGAAAACTTGCAATTTTCAGAAGAAGACATATCGGTCTTATTTATCAGTTCTACAATCTCATACCGATACTGAACGTTGAGGAGAACATGACACTTCCTCTTCTTTTGGATGGGAAAAAGGCGAATAAAGAGCTTTTGAACGACCTGGTAAAAAAGCTTGGACTTGAGAAAAGATTAAAACATCTTCCGAACCAGCTCTCAGGCGGACAGCAGCAGAGAGTTTCCATAGGGCGCGCACTTATGAATAATCCGGCACTTCTTTTGGCAGACGAACCCACAGGAAATCTTGATTCCGAGAACAGTAGGGAAATTATCTCACTTCTTAGAAAATTCAACAGAGAAAACAACCAGACGGTCATCATCATCACTCATGACGAGAGGATTGCTCTTTCTGCGGACAGAGTCATAACAATTGAAGACGGCAGGATCACGAAGGATTCAAAGACAGCGGAGGTGAGCGCGGTATGAATATCATGGCTAAGCTCACTTTAAAGCATCTTTTGGAAAATAAGAAAAGAACAGTTATAACGATCATAGGAGTTGCAATGTCCGTTGCACTTATAAGTTCGATATTTATGGGCGTTGCTTCTTTTTTTGAGTTTATAGCGGACATTTCGATAAAGACATCGGGCAACACTCATGCAGCTTTCTATGAAGTGACCGGGGAACAGGCGGATGCGCTTAAGGCAGATGACAGGATCGCTTTGGCGGGAGTAAAAGACAATAATAATAAGATCTCGGGAATTCGGCTAAACAGCGACCTTGAAGAAAGGTTCGCTGTTGGAAACATTCTTCACGCCGATGAGGATTTTTACAAGGAAGTTGTTAACTCCGGCTATGAGGGAACACTTCCTGCGAATTCATCCGAAGTTGCCGTAAATAAGAGTTATCTTGAAAAGAACGGATTAGATCTTAATGTCGGGGATACAATATCTTTTGAACAGGGAAATCGTTACTATATCGATGAAGATGGGAAAGTTATTTATTATGGCGGAGAATACAGATCAAATGAACAATTTGAAAAGATATCCGATGAACAATGCAGGATAACCGCTATCATTTCGGAAAACAGGCCCACATCGGACTATGACATGTTAAGAGGAATGGATAAGGGCTTTTTTCCTGAGAAAAAAGATGCGGAAGTAAGGATCTGCCTGAAAAAATGCGATCATACAGCGGCAGAAGAGATAAGGAAGATTGCAGCCGAATATGGGATTGCCAAAATTGAAATTAATCAGGAATATCTTATCGGAAAATTTGCTATTGATAAAAAGAATTCAAGTTTTGCAGCATTTTTTAGAGTTCTTGGAGCAGCGCTGTTTATTGCGGTTATGACTGCGATTATTCTTATGGTTAATTCATTTGGGATGTCACTTGCTGAGAAAATGCGCTATCTTGGAATGCTTGCAAGCGTAGGCGCGACAGGAAAGCAAAAGAGGTTTTCTGTGTTTTTTGAAGGGCTTATCCTTGCTGTTGTGGGGATTCCTATCGGTATGCTTATAGGATATATGGGAACGAAGCTCACGCTTTCTGTGCTTGGAAGGGCAATTCTTGAAGCAGACATGATTGTAGGCGCGGAGGGAATGAGAGGTAGCATACCTGTTGTCTGCACGCCTCTTGTTATTTTGCTGAGCGTAGGGCTCTCTGCCGTAACAGTATTTGTCTCTTCGCTTATTCCTGCGATAAAGGCGGCCAAAGTCATGCCCGTAGATGCCATCAGACAGACAGGTACGATCAGGATAAAATCAAAGAAACTTAAGGTAAATCCCCTTATTAGAGCCGTTTTTGGCTATGAAGGCGAACTTGCATATAAAAATATAAAAAGAAACGGAATTAAGGCATTTATTATCACGACTTCTATCGCAGTTTCTGTTATAATGTTTCTTACAATAACGTTTTTTTGCGATTCAGCCGAAAGAGCCAATAAATTTGATTTCGAACTGCCGTATCAGGTTGTTGTCTCATGTTCTTACGAAGAGAAAGACAAGTTGAGAAAGGCTCTTGAGGATATGGAAGGTGTTGACAAAGCATTTTCCTGCGGGATGATAACTTATAATTATAAAGAAAACAAAGAAGAGCCGGACGCTCCGATTGCAAATAAAAAAATACTGAATAAAGATTTTTTGACATCTGCTTATTCGGAGCTTGATATAGATATGATATATCTTTGTATCACGGACGATGAAGATTTCAGAGCTCTTTTGACACAGAACGGATTATCCGAAGATAAATATTTTGGCGATAATTTAAAAGGCGTTTTATTGAATAATTATTTTCATGAAGAAGGCACAGAACCTATATTTAATGATAGAATATTAGGTGAGAGAATTTTTTATGACGCAGAGGAAGGGAATCCTCCGGCAGTTGAAGTTAGTGACTTTGTGGGGTATGATAAAAATAGCTATATTTTTAAAATCGTACCAAAAGGAACGGTGGCAGTATATGTTCCCGAGTCAATATTTTACGCAAAAGATATTGAAAATATTCCGAAAGACGAGCTTACTTGTGACTTCGGTGTTGTAACCAAAGACAGTAAGGAAGTTAGCGATAAAATATTTGCTATGTTGGAAGAAGACGGGTATCATAATTATACTTGTTCCGATCTTACGGATTCATTAAATGTAATGAAGACTGTGACGCTTATATTGAAGACGGCTATGTATGGATTTACTGTATTACTTACTCTCATAGCTGTTGCCAATATAGTTAATACGATATCCACAGGAGTACTTCTCCGGAGAAAAGAATTTGCTATGTATAAATCCGTTGGGATGGCGCAAGGCGGATTTAAGAAGATGATTTTTTTGGAGACGGTATTCTATGGACTGAAAGCTCTTATGGCAGGATTGCCGATTTCTGTTATTTTGAGCTATCTGATGTACAGAGCATTGGATAAAAAGATATATTCGTTTGACCTTGATATTATGACATACGTACTGGTTGTTGTAGTGGTATTTGTGGTTGTCAGCATAAGTATGATATTAGGACTTAATAAGATAAAAGATGACAGCATTATCGAAGCATTAAAAGAAGACGTTGTGTAACTTAGAGGGGCGAGTTCTATCGGCTAAATATTTTATAAAGGAAACTGAAATGAGCAAAGTCGCGATTTTTACAATGGGAACGCGTGGGGATGTTCAGCTATATATCTATCTGGCAAGGAAGCTGATAGAAAACGGAATCGACACAATTTTAGGTACACATCCCTACTGGAAGGATCTTATCGAAAAGGCGGGAGTTAAATTTGTTCCCATAGGTTCCAATATAAATATTGAGAGAGAAATGGCTGCAATAAGAGGAAATGGCGCCAATCCCATGAGTATGGGCAGGGAATTGGACTTTATTTCCGATTTTTTCCAGGATGCAACACATGATATCTTGAATGCATGTAAAGGAAGAGACCTGGTAGTTGTAAGCCACAGCCTTATAGGCGCCGTAGAAGCACAGGCACTTGGAATACCTACAGTAAACGTAACCATTCAAAAGGATGCAATTCCGGAGAAACTCAGACAGCAATCTGTTTCTGAGAAAGTATTAGAGAACATCGGCTCCAGCCGAATTATAAAACCTTATAATAATTTACGCAAAATATATGGTCTCAGACCAATTAAATTTATTGATGAGCTCATGTCTGATAAGCTTAATCTTATGCCGATCAGCAGAACAGTAAATGACAGAAATCCCTACTGGGAAGCCAAGAACGTGGTAACAGGTTTTTGGTTTGAAGATGATATGGATTTTGTTCCTGATGAAAAACTCAGGACATTCATGGAAACCGGTGATAAGGCGGTTGTATTGTCATTTGGCGCAATGAATTATGAAGATGACGCCGAAGTTGAGAAGCTTGATAAGTATATCAAGGCATTTGAAGCTACAGATACCAAAGCAATCATTCAGGGCTTTCAGAGAAGTTTGGCTACGAATTACAAACTTCCTGATAAGATCATGTCTTGTGGGGATGTGCCGCATAGCTGGTTGTTTAGCCGTGCCAGATATGTAATCCACCATTGTGGTTTCGGTACATGTACTGCAACTATGGTCTACGGAGTTCCATCTATTCCTATTCCGTATATGCCCGAACAAATAAGATATGCAGCTAAGTTAAATGACATCGGGATAGCAACAAAGATGGTAAAGACGAGTAAAGTAAGCAAAAGAGCAATTATGGATGTACTTGATGAAATGAATTCATCATATTATTTCAAGAAGGAGAAGGCAGAAGATATTTCCAAAAAGGTCAGAGCTGAAAATGGCTTGGATGATGCAGTAAGACGCATTAAAGATATTTTACACGGCTAATAGGTTCTAGGGGGTTGCAATGAAATGGAGAGTTATTTTCGCAACAGTGTTATCTACAGTTCTATTCTGTGGATGTGCCGGTAAGTCAGAATCAGCAACGGAAGTAGCGGGAGCTATGTTTTCGTACGAATCAATGGAGGAAGGAGTAGAAGAAGTGGAGGAGGCAGAAGAAGAGTCTTCTGTCAGAGTAGTTTCACAGCGAGACCTGACCGGAAGTGGTGATAGTGGCGGTTCATCAGCCACGTACATTGCTGAAGGCGAAATTGTTTCTTTGTATGCTGAGAAAGCGCGTTTCTCGAATGCGGCAAAGTTTGAAGGAGATTGGCAAAGAGTTGAACTTGAATCAGATTCGGCGGGTGATATCCGTATAACCGATCAAAATAAAGAGGGTTTTTCTTTTGAAGGTTTCTTCGTTTATGCCATGAATACAGGTGATTGTAAGGGAACAGCATATTTTGTTTCTTCCGATACTGCAATAGCTTGTATTGATGAAGCTTCAGAAACATACGTAGCATTCCACAAAGTTGGCGGAACGCTGTATATATCACATATTGGAGATATTTCTACTATGGATATGGATGTAACGCCCGATGGCGAATATATTAAGAGCTAATAAAAAAGCTTCGCTTGGATCAAATCCGAGCGAAGCCTTTTTTGTTCCATAAAACAAATATTTTGTATTTGATAATTACTCTTCTGAAGATGCTGAGAAGCGGCTGACTTCTTCCTGCAGACGTTCGGATACTTCACGGTTACTTTCGGAATCATCGTGGATTGTTGTAATAGAAGCAAGGATTCCGGTCGTGCTTTCCGTTGCATCGGAAACACCTGTTGTACAGTCACTTATAACACGTGAGATATGATCGATCTGTTCGGCCATTTCTCCCATAGTTGAGTTAAGAACTATAGTATTTTCATTGACTGACTTAAGTACCTGATTGATATCTTCAGCATCCTGATAGTATTGCTGTGCAACATCTTCAAATTCATCGTAGTCTGCAAGAACTGATTCACTTACGTATGTAAGCATCTCATTTGAATCTTTTGCAAGTGATTCTACTGCGGATATAACCTGGTTACTGATCTCCTGGATTGAATTAGCTGTATCTTTACTGTGCTCGGCGAGCTGTCTGATCTCGTCAGCAACAACCGCAAAGCCTTTTCCTGCATCGCCTGCTCTTGCAGCCTCTATTGAAGCGTTGAGAGCAAGGAGGTTGGTCTGCGAAGCGATTGAAAGAATATCTTCTGTAAGAGTCTGGATCTGTGCAACGTTCTTGCTGTCTTCAATAGAACTTTCAAGGCCGTCTTTGATGGAAGATACCATTTCATTTGTAGAATTTCTCTTTTTCTCTGTATTTTCACGAATAACAGTGGCATGGTCCTTTATATCGGATACACGCTGATTTCCTGCTGCTACCTGATCGGAAACCTGGCCAACGGCGCTGTTTACATCTTTTGCTCCGTTATTAAGAGAAATGAGGGTACTGTTTGCAGTTTCCATACTTGCCGTAAGTTCCTCCATAACAGCGGATACATTGCTGACATCCTCTTTGGAGGTATTTACAAGACCGACGGTATTTTCAACCGATGAATAGATATGACCTGACTCTGATTTTATCTTTGCTATGATATCCTGAAGGGTTGCAAGGAAGTTGTTGATACCCGAAACCAGTATACCGACTTCATCATCCGAATGCTTTACGAGCCTGCGGGAAAGATTGGCATTTCCTGCATTCATTGCGGAAAGAATATCGTTAAGTTCTGTCGAAGCAGAACGCAAAGGTGAGATGGACTTGTTAACAACATAGATTCCTATGATCGATACAAGTATTGAAAGGATGGAACCGATTATGATTGATGTTTGAACGCTTTTTTCTGCTGCTTTTAAAGTTGCTTCGTTTTCGTCTACGAGAGTTTGCAGCTGTTCTTTCATAAGATTAACGTTCTCTTCGTACTGCAAGATCGCTTCATGGCAGTTTGCAAAGTACAGATCATAAGATTCTGAGAATTTCTTTGCATAGAACATTGTTTCCATCTCTTTATATGTAGAAAGAAACAGACTGCCTGCTGAATTCATTATCTGATATTCTGATGAGAAATCAGGATTATTAACTTTTTGTACCTGCACACCGAGATCGGTCAAAGCAGCTTGCAACGCTTCCTGCTCGGGCTTTCCGGGGTCAACCATTGAAGCGACGCCATCATCTGTATCCAAAGCGCCTGTAGGAGCCATTGCCTGAACGAGGAAGAATCTTTTTACCAGATTCTGGAGATTGGTATTGGCATCTCCGAAATCTCTCTCGATTGCAAGATATGTTCCGGACATGGTATTTGCAGCCTGAACAGCACTTCGGAAACTAATTGCGATGAGAACAACGCCAATTATCATTACTAATGCCAGTAGAAAGAAACAAGAAAGAATTTTAGTTCTGAGACTCTTAATCATATAGTGCCTCCTTATAAAGAGGATGTTCGGTTTTTAGTTGTTATATTCTCACATTATCATTGTTTCTTAGGGTAAGCAATAGATGCGAAACTTATTTTTCTTTTTTTTAATGATATTATTATATTCTCATGGTCATCAGCTCGGATAAAAGAATATTGGCGGCATCCGCTTTACTCATTATGCCAAGTTCTTTTTCACCGGAAGCTGTAATCAGAGTAAGAACGTTGGTGTCTACTTCGAAACCTGCACCTTCGACCTTTAAATTGTTGGCACATATCATATCGAGATTCTTTTTCTCAAGTTTCTTTCTGGAGGTCTCCAAAAGATCCTTTGTTTCCATTGAAAAACCGCACAGAATCTGGCCTTTTTTCTTATTTTTGCCAAGATATGCAAGAATGTCATCGGTTGACTTAAGCGGAATGGAAAGGTCACCTTTTTGCTCACTCTTTTTTATCTTGTCATCGGCGTAGGTAGCGGGAGTGTAGTCTGCGACGGCAGCGGCTTTTATAATGATATCCTGATCGCCGGATCTTTGTGTGACAGCTTCGTACATGTCTTTTGCGGAAGTGATGTCGACAAAATCAAGGTGAGAAGGAACCTCCAGATTGGTCTTGCCTGAAACGAGAGTGACATGAGCTCCCCTGCGGGCAGCGGCTGTTGCGATTGCATAACCCATTTTGCCCGAAGAATGGTTCGTTATATAGCGGACAGGATCGATTGATTCTCTGGTAGGTCCTGCTGTGACGAGAAGATTTATCCCTTCCATATCTTTTGGACAGGCGATTTCATATATTATCTCATCAAGAATCTTTGCGGGCTCTTCCATACGGCCTTTTCCGACAGTTCCGCATGCAAGGAAGCCTTCGCCCGGAGTTACTATAATATAACCGTAGCTTTTAAGTGTCTCTATATTTTTCTGTGTTATGGGATTTTCAAACATCTTGGTGTTCATTGCGGGGGCTATGATCTTTTTGCAGGTGCAGGCGAGAGCTGTTGTTGTGAGCATGTCGTCCGCGATACCGTTTGCAAGTTTTGCGATACAATTGGCGGTTGCGGGCGCTATAACAAGAACATCTGCCTTATCAGCAAGTGCTATGTGTTCAACTTCCATGGGATGATTGCGCTCAAAAGTTCCCGTTATGCATCTTGTATGCGTAAGTGCTTCAAATGTAAGCGGAGTGATAAACTCAGTAGCATTCTCTGTCATTATGACATCGACATTTGCGTGCGCTTTTATGAGCTTTGAAGCAAGATCAGCTGATTTATATGCGGCAATTCCGCCGGTTACACCAAGAATTACATTTTTTCCCTTTAACATCTTTTCTCCAATCATATAATCTCATATACTTCGGCCAATCATGATGATGGCCGGTGCAGTTGTTTTTCGTAAATTCGATTTGAGTATAACCCGAATTTATCAGGGCTGTAAAGGCAGGAATGAGCCTGTTTAATATTCATGAAAAAAAGTGTTGACATTTCAAATTGCATACAATATAATTGCATTAAATTAAAACAAAGATTCGTTGATGTTGATTCGAACGGAGGTCAAAATATGGGATTTTATGATTATTCGGTAACTGATGCTCAGGGTAATGAAGTTAAGCTTGATGCTTATAAAGGAAAAGTGGTTCTTGTAGTCAATACTGCTACAGGTTGCGGATTCACACCTCATTACAAGGATATTGAGGAAATGTATGAGAAGTTCCATGATGATGGATTCGAGGTTTTGGATATTCCCTGCAATCAGTTTGCGGGACAGACACCCGGAACAGATGAGGAAATCCACGAGTTCTGCCAGCTCCACTACAATACTAAATTTCCTCAGATGAAAAAATCTGATGTAAACGGTGAAAACCAGCTTCCCGTATACAAGTTTTTGAAGGAGCAGAAAGGCTTTGAGGGATTCGGTAAGGGCGCAGCAGCTATGGCCATGAGTGTAATGCTCAAGAAAATCGACAAAGATTACAAGAATAATCCTGATATAAAGTGGAATTTCACCAAGTTTGTAATAGACAGAGAGGGCAACGTCGTTGCACGCTTTGAGCCCACTCAGAAGATGGAAGATGTAGCTGCATATGTCGAGAAGCTCATCTGATAATTTTAGGTAAAAAGCCTTTACCGGCTTTTTATATGTGCCCCGGCGGAAATGAAGTTTTTATTTTTCGGGGACATGAGTCATAAGCGACTCATTACATACATAATACCTCTAAATCTCTTAAAAAATCTCATCGGATTAAATATCTCCCGTCCGATGGGATTTTTTACTTGCAAAAAAAAACTTCTGTGATATATTTATGGTGCGCGGTATTTGGCATGAGCTGAAACTGCAGCATTTATTTAAGGAGAATAAAAATGGATAGTACATCATCACTTGGCCGCAAGACTGAGGAGTTAGGCGGACTGAGCAAAAAAACGCAGTACATGGTGGAGACTGCACTTCTTGTTGCCGTTACCATTATCATGGGTAACACTCTTTTAGGCACAATTCCCACACCTTTTTTGAAGATTTCAATTGTAACCGTTCCGGTTGCGCTCGCAGCTATGCTGATTGGACCTGTTGCAGGCATTATCTGTGGCCTTGCATTTGGTATCAACAGCTTTATCGGTGCGCTCAACGGATCAAGCGGACTTCTTTCAACACTCTTTACGATAAGTCCTTTCGGAGTGTTTGTGACAGCGATTGTTGCTAGAGTTCTTGATGCAGCGGTTACATCATTTGTTTATAAGTTTATACATAAGGGCAAGCTCAAGATAGCTTCCTATTATATTGCAGGAGCCATGATGCCTCTTCTTAATACAGTATTCTTTATGGGCTCACTTTGCCTGTTCTTCTTTAATACTGAATATGTACAGGGGCTTGCAGCCAATTACAATGCTACAACACCTATGGCATTTGTTATCGGAATGGTAGGCGTTCAGGCAACAGTTGAAGCCGTTATAGGATGCGTTCTTGGCGGAACACTTGCTATGGTGCTTTCTAAGGCACTTCACAGGGGATAAATTAAAAGGCGATTTTCATGAGCAGAGTTTTGGCTGTAGATATCGGTAATTCAAATATTGTCATAGGTTCTTTTGAAGAATCTGATTACACGGAACTCGGAAGACTTAAGTCTGACAGGAATCTATCGGAAGATGATATTTCAGAAGGATTTGCGAATCTGATACATAAGGCGGGGTTAAAAGAAAATTCTTTTGACGGCTCGGTTTTATCAAGCGTTGTTTCTGAGATGACGGATAAGACGGCAGGGGCGCTTAAGAAGATAACCGGAAAAGATACCATGATTCCAAATACCACAATGAACACAGGAATAGATGTATCAAATTATGACACTGCCTGCCTTGGTTTTGATCGGATAGCAGACCTTGCGGCTGCTGTTTCCGAGTATGGGAGTCCCGTAATGGTATGTGATCTTGGAACCTGCACGACAATAACGGTTGCGGATGGAGATGCCAAACTTGTAGGCGGTATGATATGTCCCGGAGTTCAGCTTTCACTTGATGCAGAGGCACAGAGGGCATCGAAGCTTCCACAGCTTTTTGCGCGAAAGACGGATATACTTCTGGGGACGGATACTGAGTCCAATATGATATCGGGAGCTGTAGCGGGTACAGGAATCATGCTGACCGGTCTGATAGACCGCGTTACAAAAGAGTATGGTTTTGATGATCTCACAGTTGTCGTAACAGGGGGAAATTCAGAGACCGTAACGCAGTGGATAGATGCGGAAGTAATAAGAGACCCGGATCTTTTGATGCGCGGTTTGCTGACGATATATAACAAAAATAAATAATGAATATTTTGCAGAAGCTGTCACTTTATTTTATATGTGTGACAGCTTCTTTTTTCAATTATAGACTTCTTTTCAAGACGGCAAAAGAGGTCTATAATCAGATAGTCGAAATGAAAAAAGTTTTTGGAGGAAAATTGTAAAATGAAATCACCTGCGGAGATAGCAGCAAAGTATGAAGTAGTTGGAAAGGGGAAGACAGAAGGTAAGTTTTTACAGACTTTTATGCTTGCTATACTTGCTGGTTCTTTTATAGCGCTCGGTGGTCTTGGAAGTCAGATTGCGTCCAGTTGCGCGCAGAATCCGTCAAGTGGAAGAGTTATCAGCTCGGTTGTATTCCCTATTGGTCTTTTTATGGTGCTTGTTGGAGGCGCTGAACTTTTTACCGGAAATTGTCTTATCACAATCCCTGTTTTATCAAAGAAAGCTTCCGTTAATGGAATGATCAGAAACTGGATAATCGTATATTTCGGAAATATGGTCGGAGGATTTTTGATTGCGGCACTGGCTGCGTTCAGCCATATCTATTCTTTTAATGACGGCAATCTTGCGACACAGGTTGTGAGCACTGCTGTTACTAAATCTACCATTTCATTCGGAGATGCTTTTTTAAGAGGAATTCTTTGTAATGTGCTTGTTTGCATGGCTGTATGGTGTTCTTTTGCAGCTGATGAACTTGCAGGCAAAGTGTTTGCATTGTGGCTTCCTGTTATGCTCTTTATTATTTGCGGATTTGAGCACTGCGTTGCAAATATGTATTTTATTCCTGCAGGATTTCTTGCATCTTACGTTCATGGCATTCCTGCAGACGGATTGTCTGTTGTTGGATTTTTTGTCACCAATCTTATACCCGTTACGCTCGGAAATATAGTAGGCGGCGGTATCTGCGTAGGTGCGGCTTATCATTTGATCTATTTAAAGAAAAATTGACCGATTCGGTATATTATTAATCTTTTTTCTGAGGGGGAAGGAAAAGAGAGGTAGCATATGGGAGTACTTAATTACCCGGTCCTTATGGTCCACGGGATGGGCTTTAGGGATCACAAATATTTGAATTATTGGGGAAGAATACCGTCAAAGCTGGAGGGAGCAGGTTGCCGTGTTTTTTATGGGAACCAGGACAGCAATGCTGCTATAGAGACCAATGCCAAAGTGCTTGCTGACAGGATCAAAGAGGTATTGACCAAGACAGGTGCACCAAAGCTCAATGTCATTGCTCATTCTAAGGGAGGTCTTGATATCAGGTGTGCGATAGCAAAGTATGGCCTTGGTGACAAGATTGCGTCGGTAACTACAATGAGCACGCCGCATAACGGATCTGTTACGGTGGATAAGCTATTGAAGTTGCCTGATCCTTTGGTTAGGTTTGCCGGAAAGTGCACAGACATTGTGTTTAGGGTGCTCGGAGATAAGAATCCCGATTCATATAGTGTCTTTAAGTCATTTACAACAGAGGAATCCCGCAAGTTCAATGAGAAATATCCAAATGCAGAAGGTACATATTATCAGAGCTATGCTTTTGCAATGAAATCCCCTTTTGGTGATATGTTCCTGTGGTTTCCAAGTCTTGTGGTATGGCTTGTTGAAGGAGAAAATGACGGACTTTTAACGCCTGATTCCGCGAAATGGGGAGATTTTAGGGGCGTTGTCTACAGTAATTCGAGGCGGGGAATCTCACATTGCGACGAAGTTGATATGCGAAGGTGCAGAATTACTGGGAAACAGGGGCAGGGTGTGTCTGATATCCCCGAGTTTTATAAGAATGTTGTATGTGAATTGGCTGAAAAAGGATTCTAAGGTATAAGAAACAGGAGAATTGTATGAAAAGTAGTATGAGTAATGCAGGGGGGAGAAAGAATCGCAGGGGGAGAAGACAAGATAGTGAGAAAATGGTAAAGATAATAATCGCCGGAGGGGCGGTATTGTTACTTGCCATAGGAATATTGGTTGGTTCTCTTATAGCAAAGGAATCCAAAAAAGAAGAGGAAGAATTGGATCTTGCCGAGATGGAGGAGTCCATTCCGGAAGAAGAGGAAGTTGCTGTAGAAGCGACAACCGAGGCTACGGAAGAGGAAGAAGCGGCTACAGAAGCAACATCTGCGGAGGAGGCTGCGACAGATCCTCAGACAGCTGCGCCTACCGAGACCGGTGCAAATATCAACATCAAAGATCTTGTGGGAGCAAGCAATGTCGGCGAGAATTCTAAAGTTACTTACGGAATAGATGTTTCGAAGTTCCAGGGAACTATTGATTGGGCGCAGGTTGCGGGAACGGGAATTGATTTTGCAATGGTCAGAGTTGGTTACAGAGATTCTGCGTCAGGCGAGATAAAGCCCGATACCAATGCCAAGTTCAACATGCAGGAAGCTGAGAAAAACGGAATAAAAGTTGGAGCATACTTTTTCTCAACTGCTGTAACCAAGGAAGAGGCGATAGAAGAAGCCAACTGGGTAAAAGATTATATCGCAAAATATTCAATAACATATCCTGTGGGATATAACTGTGAGGGCTTTGAAAAAGAGACAAGCAGACAGTTTAATCTTACCAAGGATGACAGAAGTAATATTGCGATCGCATTCCTTGATCAGATACACAAGTCGGGTTATACTCCGATTTTCTACGCATCAAAGGGAGAATTGGAGGCGGATGCCAAATGGAATACATCTCAGATAGAGAAGTCCTATAAGATCTGGATGGCCTGGTACAATCAGGATACGTCAAATATTGCAAAGGGACCTGCTTACGGCGGACAGTGCGCAATGTGGCAGTATACCAATCAGGGAGATGTTGCCGGTATCGGCAAGAAAGTCGATGTAGATGTGGCTTATTTTGGATATGACGGCACAGAAAAGGCAAAAGATACATCTGAAAGAGAAGTTGCTTCCGCAGACGTTGAAGCACTTATGAAATTTGATCCCGTAGATGAAACAGTCACTGCAAAGAGTACTACGAATCTTAGAGATAAGCCGAGTCAGGGTTCTGACAGTAAGGTTGTTGAGACACTTCAGAACGGTCAGACTGCGCAGCGCACGGGAACAAGCCCAAGCGGCTGGTCAAGAGTGACTTATAACGGTAAGACGCTTTATGCCGTATCAAGCTATCTGACAACCGACTTAAGTGCGCCCAAGCAGCAGACAGCGGCTCAGCCTGCAGAAGATACTTCGGGACTTAAGACTAAATTTACTTCCTGCAATGAAACGGTCACTGCCAAAGACGTGGTTAACCTAAGAACCAAGCCCAGTGTTACAGATGCTGATTCAACCGTTGCCGCTTCACTCAAAGCAGGAGAGACAGCAACCAGAACAGGTATCAACAACGATGTCGGCTGGTCCAGAGTAGAATACAACGGACAGACACTTTACTGCGTAAGCAGTTACCTGAAAGTTGTTGAATAAACTGAACAGATATCATTATTTAGGGGGCTGTGAAAAAATGATTTCTCATTTTTTCACAGCTCCTTCTTTAAATACCTTCATCATCTCGTTGGTCAAACTGTATTCAAGCGGCTGGAGCTCGATCTCTTCGGGAGAGAGCCAGCTTGCAAATTTTAGTTCGTTGTTGTCCATTGTAATCTCGCGGCTTCCTGTTACTTCGCAGAAGAAGCCGACAAGGATATCACTTGCGATGCCCCAGGGCTGCGATTTGTAGTAGCGGATGTTGGTTACGGTAAGGCCGGTTTCCTCCATAACTTCACGGCTTACGGTTTCTTCTAGAGTTTCGCCGATTTCTGTAAAGCCTGCAACAAGGGCGTTATGGCCGTAGCCGACTCTGTATCTGGTAACAAGGAGTTTATTGGCTTCCTTGTCAATTACACCTATTATTACCGCGGGATTTATTCTGGGATAGATGATATTGCCGCATTTTGGACAGATCATTGCACGTTCAGTTTTTGAATGCTCGTTTTCAGAGCCGCACTTACCGCAGAATCTTGTGACCATGTACCATTCGGCAAGTTGATATGCAGTGAATGCAGCGTACACGTATGTTTGTGGACAGTAGTAGGCACTTCTGAATTTTCTGAAATCATGGAACATGTAGGAATCCGAATCTTGTGCGGATACATCCAAAAAGTCCATATTTTCGGAATCTGTGATCATCAAAAAGAAATCTTCATCATCTATACTGAAAAGATAAGTGAGTTTTTCTTTTGAAATATTTTTTACATCATTAAATCTTGGAAAAGAAATCTCTTGAGTGCCGTCGTCAAGGCGCCCAAGGAGCTTTTTTTCTTTTGTAAAAAATAATATTATTGAGTTTTCGTCCGCAGTCTTTGTCGGATCGAAGTGATTGTTAAGATGTGCCGGTGAAATATCCTGAATCATAGTCTGTCCTTGTATCTTGGATTGTTTATCCATAAATAATGTATCAAAGGAAGCACTGATTGAATCAGCACTTCCTTATTTTTTCATATATTGTGCCACATTACGGAATGAGGTTGTGCGAGTACAGGCTCTGGTACTCCTTTGGAGACATTCCGTACTCTTTTTTAAACGCCTTAAAGAAACTTGAGTAGTCCCTAAAGCCGAATTTCTCGTAAGTTCCCGTGATGCTTGCGCCGCCTGTTATGGCATTACGGCACTCGTCAAGACGCTTTTTTATTATGTACTGATGAAGCGAGACGCCGAGCGTATCCTTGAACAGGTGGGCTACATAATACTTGCTTATGAAGAATTTGCCCGCAATGTCGTCAAGTGTAAGCGATTCCTCAATATTTCCCTCGATGTAAGAAATGATATTTTGGAAAAGAGTGAGCTCATCGCTTGAACTTTTCATATTCTCTTCGTCGTAAACAATCCTGTTGATGGTGAGAATAAGGTCGCACAGGCACAGATGTATAAAGGCTGAACTTCCGTATCTCTCACTTGATACTTCTTCAAGAAGACGAAGAAATTTGGATTCTATCATATGGAACTGGGCGGGAGTCATGTGATATATGTACTTGTGGAACGCTTCCGCCTTCTGTATCAGATACATATAGTCCACGGATTCCTGCATGAGCCTGTTACAGCAACTTTTGCTTATCCAGAAAAGAAAACGTCTGTAGTTTGCCTCGGGATTGTTCATCAGCGCGTGATGCATTATTCCGGGAGGAACCAGCATTAGATCGCCGGGAGACATCTTGTATCTGGAGGGAGTGCCTTCGGGATTGAATATTTCCATGGTGACGTCGCCCTCGATGAAAAGATAGCATTCATAATAGTCGTGGGCGTGCGGTTTCAGGGTCGTAAAGTTCTTGTCGGAGTAGTAGTAGACCTCGAAATCCGAAGATACCATGTATTGTCTTGTGTTAAATGATGATCGTAATTTATTTTTCATAAATACATAATAACTACCTGTGGCAATTTTTGCAAGGTGTGAAACAAAATATTCAATTCTATTTTTTTGCTTAAAAAGTTATTGTATATGTATACGGATATTAACGTTCGAAAACTGTTTTTTTAACAAAGTAGGAAATGATTTATTAGACGAAGGGAGTATTTAGTATCAATGGAAATGACACTTCGCTGGTATGGCAGCAAATATGACACTGTTAAGTTATGGCAGATCAGACAGGTTCCCGGTGTAAAGGGAGTTATCACAACTCTTTACAACAAGCAGGCAGGCGAGCTTTGGGAGCAGGACGAGATCAAGGCTCTGAAGAACGAAGTTGCAGCTGAGAATATGCACATCGCAGGAATCGAGTCTGTCAACGTTTCAGATGCCATCAAGGCAGCTACACCGGACAGAGATAAGCATATAGATAATTACATCAAGACTCTTGAGAATCTTGGTAAGGAAGATATCCACATGGTTTGCTACAACTTCATGCCCGTTTTTGACTGGACAAGAAGTGAGCTTGCAAGAAAGAGACCCGATGGTTCAACAGTTCTTGCATATACACAGGAAGCAATCGATGCAATCGATCCCGAGAAGATGTTTGAGACACTTTCAGGTGACACAAACGGATCTGTTATGCCCGGTTGGGAGCCTGAGCGTATGGAGCATGTTAAGGAGCTCTTCGAACTCTACAAGGGAATCGATGAAGAGAAACTTTTCGAGAACATCGTTTATTTCTTAAAGGCAATCATGCCCGTATGTAACAAATATGATATCAAGATGGCTATCCATCCCGATGATCCCGCTTGGTCTGTATTCGGACTTCCCAGAATCATCAACAACGAGAAGAACATCCTTAAGCTTATGAAGGCTGTAGATGATGTACACAATGGTGTTACATTCTGCTCAGGTTCATACGGAACAAGCCTTGAGAATGACCTTCCTCACATGATCAGAGCACTTGAGGGAAGAATTCACTTTGCACACGTTCGTAACCTTAAGTTCATTTCTCCTACAAACTTCGAGGAGTCAGCACACCTTTCATCTGACGGAACATTCGATATGTATGAGATAGTTAAGGCTCTTTATGAGACAGGATTTGACGGACCTATCCGTCCCGACCACGGAAGAATGATCTGGGGTGAAGTTGCAATGCCCGGTTACGGTCTCTATGACAGAGCACTCGGAGCAACATACATTAACGGTCTCTGGGAGGCTATTGAGAAGTCACACCAGCGTGGAATTTGAACATAAGCTTTTTATATATGGGATAAAAGATAAAGCGGAAAGGGTTAACAATGAAATTAAATGCTAATAGCGTAGCAACAGACAGCACTTGGAAAGAGAAAGGATATTATATCCCTACTTTTAACCAGGAAGATATGATAAAGAAGACAGTTGAGGCACCTGAGTGGGTACACTTCGGAGCAGGTAACATCTTCAGAGCTTTTCAGGCTAATCTCGCTCAGAGAATGCTTGATGGCGGCTTGAACGACAAGGGACTTACAGTAGTAGAGGGATTTGATTATGAGATCATCGAGAAGATGTACAGACCTCATGATAATCTTTCACTTCTTGTTACACTTAAGGCAGACGGTTCTGTTGAGAAGTCAGTTATTGCCAGCATCGCTGAGTCATGCATCCTTGATTCAAACGATGATAAGGAATTCAACAGATTAAAAGAGATCTTCAGATGCGATTCTCTTCAGCTTGCTACTTTCACAATCACAGAGAAGGGATATTCACTTGTAAATCCCGCGGGCGAGCTTCTTGCAGCTGTTAAGGATGATTTCGTAAACGGACCTTCAAAGCCTCAGAGCTATATCGGTAAGGTTGCAGCTCTTCTTTATGAGAGATTCCTTGCAGGAGAGAAGAAGATTGCTATGGTGAGCACAGATAACTGCTCACACAACGGAGATAAGCTTTTTGACGCTGTTCATGCGTTCGCAAAAGAGTGGACTGCAAACGGTAAGGCAGAGGCAGGATTCGTTGCTTACATCGAGGATGACAGCAAGGTTAGCTTCCCTTGGTCAATGATCGATAAGATTACACCCAGACCTGATGATTCAGTTAATGAGATTCTTAAGAACGACGGTGTAGAAGAGCTTGAGCCTGTAGTTACTTCTAAGAAGACTTGGGTTGCTCCTTTCGTAAATGCTGAGGAGAGCGAATACCTCGTAATCGAGGACAAGTTCCCTAACGGAAGACCTGCACTTGAGAAAGTTGGTGTTATCTTCACAGAGAAGGAGACAGTTGATAAGGTTGAGCGCATGAAGGTTTGCACATGCCTTAATCCTCTTCACACAGCACTTGCTGTATACGGATGCCTCCTTGGATATGACAAGATTTCAGAAGAGATGAAGGATGAGGAGCTTGTAAAGCTCGTTAAGACTATCGGATATGTAGAGGGACTTCCCGTTGTTACAGATCCCGGAGTTATCAAGCCTCAGGAATTCATCGATACAGTAGTAAATGTTAGAATCCCTAACAAGTTTATGCCTGATACACCTCAGAGAATTGCAACAGATACATCACAGAAGCTTGCAATCAGATTTGGTGAGACAATTAAGGCTTACATGGCTTCAGATAAGCTCAATGTAGCTGATCTTAAGTGCATTCCTCTTGTACATGCAGGATGGCTTCGTTACCTCATGGGTGTTGACGATAACGGCAACAACTTTGAGCCCAGCCCCGATCCGCTTCTTGAGAAGGCACAGTCTTATGTAAAAGACATCGAGCTTGGCGGAAACTATGACAAAGAGACACTTAAGTGCAAGGTTCTTCCTCTTCTTAAGGATGCTACAATCTTTGGAACTGATCTTGAAGCTGCAGGCCTTTCAGATATCATTATCGGATATTTTGAAGAGCTTATTGCAGGAACAGGTGCTGTAAGAGAAACTCTTAAAAAGCACGTTTAATAATGCAGTTTATTCCTGTAAAAAGTCACATGAACGTTCTGCTGCGTTCATGTGGCAGGATCCTGCAGGTTAAATAAACATAAAATTTTAATTGTATCCCCCACTAAAAAGAAGCCATCGCTTAACCGCGGTGGCTTCTTACTTTTCACATAAAATGATGATATGCTGCGCGGGAAATCTGAGCAGATGCATCTTAGAATATCCATCTGTTCATGCAGATTCGTTATATCCTCTTGTTTTTGACCTTTTGAAAAATAGACGAGGATATAAAAATCATCTGCATGAACAGATGGATAATTCTTTGGTGCATGTATTAGTTTATGAAGCGCAGCATATATTTATGCAATTCTAATATTACGACGGACATTTTATTGACTTATGGTACTATATAAAAGTAATGATAAACATATATTAAGTTAAAGAAGGCAGATAAAATGAAAGACTTCATCAATGAAGAAAAAGATTATCTGAAGCGATTATTAAATGATGTATCTGAATATATAGATATAATCATGGTCTATCCAATACTTAATATATCGGAAAGATGGAATATTTGCGTTGAGAGTAAGCATTATATGAAAAGTATTTATAAATAGAATTACCATTTTTTACAAGGAGGGTTCAGATGGATAAGGAAAGAGTACTGGAAATATCGGATTTAAGAAAGGTATATGGTAAGGGAGAGAGTTGCACCTATGCATTGGATGGTGTAAGTTTGTCTGTTGATAAGGGAGAGTTTTTAGCTATTGTAGGAGCTTCGGGAAGCGGAAAGTCAACTCTTCTCAATATGATTGGTGGACTTGATGTTCCTACATCAGGAGAGATATTGATAAATGGTGAGAATATCAGCAAAAAGAATTCTGATGAACTAACGGCTTTTAGGCGCAAAAACATAGGCTTTATATTCCAAAACTATAATCTTATTCCGATGCTAAATGTTTATGAGAATATTGTTCTTCCGGTTGAACTTGAGGGGAATGAGCTGGATAGAGATTTTTTTTACAGCGTTATTGGTATATTAGGGCTTGAGAAAAAACTTAGAAATATGCCGAATACCTTGTCAGGAGGGCAACAGCAGAGAGTTGCCATAGCCAGAGCATTAGTATCAAAACCGTCAATTATTTTAGCAGATGAACCAACAGGAAATCTTGACAGTCATAATAGTGATGAAGTCATAAGGCTTTTACAGGAAACTGGAAGCAAATTTAATCAGACTATTGTGATGATTACACATAATGAGAACATTGCGCAGTTAGCCGATCGCAGGATTAGGATTGAAGATGGAAGAATAGGGGCATAGGAGGATTCAAATTGACCGAAAATAAGAAGAAAAAAAAGAAGTCTCGTATTGAAAGACTTCTTGCTGGAAGAAATATTATTTTTAATAAGACTAAGGCGGTTTTTTCCCTAATCACCATTTTTATGGCTACAACTTTGACTATGGGATTGGCAGTTTTTCAGAGCTGTTACAAGAAAGAGATAATAAGGACTGCAGAAGGTTATCCTCAAGTTACTTTTTGTGATATAACAAGGGAACAAGTAGCCCATATTAAAATTGATGAAGAGGTTGAATCAGTAAGTGCTACGGAGAAAAATGGCATGTATGATCTAAACGTAGCGGTTGTTGATGCTCGTAAGATGACAAGGTATGGATTTACAGTGGCAGTGGAAAATATTGCCGGAAGGAATGGAATTGATGGAACTCACATACATAAGGGCGAAGTGTTTATGAGCACTCTCCCAGATGGAGGGTTAATTAATTCTGAGAATATGTTCGTATTGTTTGTGGGCTTTCTTGTAGTGGTTGTAAGTTCACTTGTTATCTATAATGTCTTTTATCTTGCTATAGTTAGTCAGATAAATGAGTTTGGACAACTGAAGACTATAGGTATGTCTGAGAAACAGATCATGCGAATGAATAAAAAAGAGTGTAGAATTCTGTGTTTGATCAGTATTCCTGTTGGGCTTATTACCGGAGGCGTTAT
>JAEEGF011880403.1_pt1 | contig 39439 bp, 25 predicted proteins | sample 9134171 | NCBI WGS metagenome assembly JAEEGF01 (sample SAMN16246542, study PRJNA631951) | gut metagenome | biome: gut microbiome; feature: rumen; material: AP-attached | host: Bos | place: Iran: Karaj | collected 2018-10 | reverse complement strand
AGGGGATCCCGCGATCCCCTTTATTATTTTGGCTAGAGCTTTCAGGAAAGCCGGACTGTTAAAACACAACCGACTCCCCATCCTGATCAGCAGCCGTTTTTTCAGCCCAAAGCCTTTCTGGCGTTCCGGAAGGCCCGCATCCACGGGCTGTCCTCGCCCCATTCGTCCGGGTGCCAGCTGTTGGAAACAGTCCTTATAGTACGCTCAGGATGCGGCATCATAATGGTTACACGGCCGTCTCTGGAGGTAAGACCGGTAATGCCAAAGGGTGAACCGTTGGGGTTATAAGGATATCTCTCAGTTACCGCTCCGCGGTTATCCACAAAACGCACAGCCACAAGTCCGCTCTCCTGCACCTGATTCAGATGTTCCTGGTTCAGGTATTCGGTGCGGCCCTCGGCATGCGCCACGGCAATGGGCATCCGCGAACCGGCCATGTCAGCAAAGAACAGGGACGGCGACTTCTGGATCTCCACCAGACTGAAACGGGCCTCAAAGCGATCAGATTCGTTTCTGACAAAACGCGGCCAGATGTCAGCTCCCGGAATAATATCCCGGAGGTTGGACATCATCTGACAGCCGTTGCAGACACCCAGAGCAAGCGTATCACTTCTCTCGAAGAAGCTCTGGAACTCGGTTCTGGCGATAGGATTGAAGAGAATGCTCTTGGCCCAGCCCTCTCCGGCGCCCAGCACGTCACCGTAAGAGAAGCCGCCGCAGGCTGCCAGAGCCTTGAAGTCCTTTAACGAAACTCTGCCGGAAATAATGTCGGACATATGAACGTCCACGCTCTCAAAACCGGCCCGGTCAAAAGAAGCTGCCATTTCATTCTGGGAATTCACGCCCTCCTCGCGGAGAATAGCGATCTTCGGAGCCACGCCGCGGGAAATATACGGAGCGGCCACATCCTCCCGGATATCAAAGGTTAGGCTGACATTAAGTCCCGGATCTCCGTCATCTGACTTGGCCTCAAACTCGCTTCTGGCGCAATCGGGATTGTCGCGGTATGCCTGCATTCTGTAGGTGGTCTCCGCCCAGACGGAACGGAAAAACGATACCGGCTCATTGATAATGTCACTGCCGGCTCTTCTGAAAATCAGGCGGCCATCGCTGTTCAGCACGCCCACGGTGTGGATGCAGTGAGCAAGACCATGTCCGGAAAGAATGTTAAGCACATCCTCCTTATGGGCAGCTCTGATTTGCAGCACGGCACCGGCTTCTTCATTGAACAGCACTGCGAGATCATCCACTCCCAGATCGCCAATCTCCACGGTAACGCCGGTGTGGCCGGCAAAGGCCATTTCGGCGATAGTAACAAAAAGACCGCCGTCAGACTTGTCATGATAGGCCAGAAGGAAGCCCTTTCGGTTCAGGAACTGTATGGCATCAAAGAAGCCCTTAAGCTGCGAGGCATTTTCCACATCCGGAGTTTCAGTGCCCAGCTGCTTGTATACCTGAGCCAGAGCAGAAGCTCCCAGACGATTCTTGCCAAGTCCCAGATCCACATAGATAAGAACGGTATCACCCATGTCGGTGCGAAGCTCAGGAGTTTTTGTGTTTCTCACATCCTCAACTCTGGCAAAGGCGGTAATGTTCAGCGACAAAGGAGCTGTTACCGCATGGTCAACTCCGTTTTCCGTCCAGGTGGTCTTCATGGACATGGAATCCTTGCCTACCGGAATGGTAATGCCCAGAGCCGGACAAAGCTCCTCGCCGATGGCCTTTACTGCCTCATAAAGACCGGCATCCTCGCCCGGGTGGCCGGCTGCAGCCATCCAGTTGGCAGACAGCTTGACTCTGGTAATGTCACCGATCTGAGCAGCGGAGATATTGGTCAGGGCCTCAGCCACGGCCATCCTGGCAGAAGCGCCATAGTTAAGCAGAGCCACCGGAGGACGCTCGCCCATAGCCACGGCCTCGCCGTTGTAGGAATCATAGGAGGCTGCGGTAACGCCGCAGTCGGCCACCGGTACCTGCCACGGCCCTACCATCTGATCCCGGGTAACCAGACCGGTAACCGTACGATCGCCGATGGTAATAAGGAAGGTCTTTTCGGCTACGGCAGGAAGACGGAGAATTCTCTCAGCGGCAGCTCTCGGGGAAACTCCGGAGAAATCAAGCTCCCGGCCTTTGGCCTTCAGGCTCTTCACATCCTTGTGCATTCTGGGAGGCTTGCCCAGAAGAACATCGGTAGGAAGATCGATGGGGTTGTTGTCAAAATGACTGTCATGCAGTCTGAGATGCCGCTTTTCAGTAGCAGTGCCCACTACGGCAAAACGGGCCCGCTCCCGCTGACAGATCTTCTCGAATACCGGGAATTTGTCAGAGCTTACGGCCAGCACATAGCGTTCCTGAGATTCATTGCACCAGAGTTCATAAGGCGACATGCCCGGTTCGTCATTGGGAACCTTACGGAGCTCAAAGTCGCCGCCGCGATTACCGTCATTCACCAGTTCCGGAAGAGCGTTGGAAAGGCCGCCGGCACCCACGTCGTGAATAAACAGAATCGGGTTTTCAGATCCCATGGCGGTGCAGGAATCAATAACCTCCTGACAGCGTCTCTCCATTTCCGGGTTGTCACGCTGCACGGAAGCAAAATCCAGATCCTCGGCGGACTGTCCGCTGGTCATGGAGGAAGCTGCGCCGCCGCCCAGACCGATGTTCATGGCCGGGCCGCCCAGAACCACGATTTTAGCTCCGGCCGGGATCTCTCCCTTGTTGATGTGTTCCTGCCGGATATTGCCGAAGCCGCCTGCCAGCATAATGGGCTTGTGATAGCCTCTGACCTCATAGCCGTTATGACTGTCCACGGCTTCTTCATAGGTTCTGAAGTAGCCGTTGATATTGGGACGGCCGAATTCATTGTTAAAGCCGGCAGCGCCCAGAGGGCCGTCGATCATGATGTCAAATGCGGTATCAATGCGTCCCGGCTTGCCAAAATCGGTTTCCCAGGGCTGTACAAATCCAGGGATTCTGAGATTGGATACGGAAAATCCGCAAATACCGGCCTTTGGTTTGGAGCCGACACCAGTAGCGCCCTCATCGCGGATTTCGCCGCCGGAACCAGTGGCTGCGCCGGGATAAGGAGAAATAGCGGTGGGATGATTGTGGGTTTCCACCTTCATCAGGATCTGCACCGGTTCCTGGTGGTAGCAGAAGGTATGGGTTACCGGATCCGCAAAGAAGCGTCCGGCCACAGAGCCCTCCATAACGGCGGCATTGTCCTTGTAGGCGCTGAATATATAGTCATGATTGTGATCGTAGGTGTTACGGATCATTTTGAACAGGGACTTCTCCTGAGGCACTCCGTCGATAACCCAGTCAGCGTTGAACACCTTGTGGCGGCAGTGCTCGGAATTGGCCTGCGCAAACATGTAGAGCTCCACGTCATTGGGGTTTCTGCCCAGTTCAGTGAAACTCTTTACCAGATAATCCATTTCGTCGGAGGAAAGAGCCAGCCCCAGCTCCACATTAGCCTTCTCCAGCGCTGCCTTGCCCTGTCCCAGCACGTCCACAGAGGTCATGGGCTTCGGATCCTGCTTCTGAAAAAGCTGCTCCGCCGCTTCCAGACTGTCCATGACATATTCCATCATGCGATCATGAATCAGCGGGAGAATCCCCTGACGGTTTCCGGCATCATCTCCCTGAATGTAATAGGCAATGCCGCGTTCCAGGCGATCCACCGCCGGAAGTCCGCAGTTATGAGCAATATCAGTGGCCTTGGAGGACCAGGGAGAAATTGTGCCTGGTCTCGGAGTTACCAGATACAGCGTACCCTGAAGCTCCTTCTCGGTAATACGGGGGCCGTAGGTCAGAATTTTACCGAGAATCTCCTTCTCGCTGTCAGACAAAGGAGAGGAAAGACTGGCAAAATGCACATATTCGGCATAGACAGAGGTTATTTTCAGACCTTTTTCCGCAAACCCCTGAAGGAGTTTCTTTACACGGAATTCAGAAAGAGCAGGCGCTCCACGTAAAATTTCCATTATGATTTCTCAACTGTGAACAGAGATGCTCAAAGAGCCGGACACGATCCTGAAAGATCGCAAAATGACAAGGGTAATTATAGTGAACTCGTGCACAAAAATAAAGACGGGCACACCGGGAATGACAGCAAGCCCGGCCCCGTTTCCGTAAGCAGGTTTACTGCGGCAGAGCGGCATTCCCGGCCATATCCCGAGTATTCACGCTTTCCCGATCATTACAGAGTTTACCGGGATTTTTTCCCGCTATTCCGAGATCGTGCGGAATTATTGCCTGCGGGCTTTGTTGTTCTGAAAGCAGAAGATGCACTCGTACCTTTTTTGGTCTGGGTCTTTGCAGAGTTTCTGGCGGTTACGGTTTTCTTTCCCTCACTGCCCGGCTTATGAGTATTCTGTGATGTTTTTCTCTTCTGAGCCGTGCTCCTCCCTCTTTGGGATCCGGAGGATTTCCGGGGTACGCTGCTGTTATTCCAAGCTCCTGAAGTACCTGATATCCGGTAGTTTGCGAGAAGATCATTGTTATCCACAGGCACGAGCACATAATCTACCAGTGTTGTGGTTACATCAGGCGAGTTAAACCCCGGATTGAGCCTGGCCAGTCTCTCCACGCTGATTCCGGTCTGGCTGGAAATCTGCCGGAGAGTTTTTCCATCTAACTTCATAATCTTAAACACCGGCTTAAACGGCAGGTCGGGAATAATTACACCGGCTGATTTACCCTTTCTTATCATGTCGGTAAAGCCGTAAAGCTTGCTGACATATTCTTTGCTGTGCTTCGGAATATTCAGACTCCAGACATCAGTAGGCTTTCCGGCATTTCGGTTTCTGGAAATGGCATTTCCCACCGTGCCCTGACCGCAGTTATAAGCAGCCACAGCCTGATTCCAGTCTCCGAACATTTTGTAAAGCATTTCCATGTAGTTCAGAGCAGCATTGGTTGAAGCAATAACATCCCTTCTCATGTCATAGCTGTCATCCACACGAAGCTTGAACACCTTTGCCGTGCCGGAAGTAAACTGCCAGATCCCCACAGTGCCCCATGGCGCTACGGCGTGAGGGTTAAATGTGCTTTCGATCATGGGAATGGCTATGAGCTCCAGTGGCATGTTGCGTCTCTTGAGCTCGTTAATGATGTAGTAGGCAAAAAGATGCCCTTCCACCAGATTTCTGTTTACGGTCCTTTTATCAACTCCGGCGCTTTTATGAGGCGGCACCACAAAATTCATGTGATAGAGGGCGTGAAGCCAAAGATTGTCAGAGGAGTATTTACTGCTGTAAACCTGATTCCTGTCAGCCTCATGTTCGGTAACAGGCAGGGCTTCCGGCGGCGCCACCCGAAAACTGTCCAGCATGGATGCCGCATAAGGAGTAACATCCGGAGAAACCGGCACCGGGGTGTTTACCGGAGTGTCAGCCGCTGTGGCATTTTCTCCCGCGCGGGTAGTGGCGGCACAACCAGAAAGCTGCGCGGCCGCAGCCAGAATGACACACGGCAAAAGAAGACTTTTAAACTTCATAGCCGACATCAATGCTTGCAGGATATTCCATCGCGGCAGTTCGCGCGAGCTGGTCGCATCTTTCATTGTATTCATGTCCGTTGTGTCCCTTAATCCAGTTCCAGGTAACATCATGCCGTGAAAGCTCCTTTACCAGCAGCTGCCAGAGATCCTGGTTCACCACCGGCTTTTTCGCGCTGGTTTGCCAGTTATTCCTGATCCATCCGGGAATCCACGCAGTAACTCCCTTGATAACATACTGGCTGTCGGTGGTAATGGTAACATGACATGATTCTTTAAGCTGTGACAGTCCCGTAATAACGCCGAGAAGCTCCATTCTGTTGTTGGTGGTTATTCTGAAGCCTTCTGAAAACTCCTTCTCATAGTTGCCGGAGGGATAGCGAAGCACGATCCCATACCCTCCGGGGCCGGGATTGCCGAGACAGGAGCCATCTGAGTAAAGTTCAATTTCTTTCATGCGTAAGGTGTTATCTCTTAAAGCTCTTTCACTGACACCGGAGATCGCCCTACAGGAAGGAAAAGCGCATCTGCCATTTCGCAGGAACAATTAATGCCGCCCCCGAAAGCAGAGATCTCCGAAACTATCCGGGCATTGTACCCTAATGCGCTGCTGATTCCGAAAGTTTTCCTTAACGGAATGGGAATTCCTAAAAATGAGCCCGTCATTAAGCCTGAGTTCTTTGAGTATTTTACTGATCGCCGGAACTCAGCAGGGAGATTTCGTGAAAAAGAAGACGACGCTAATTTGACGTCTTTCATTGTATCTCCTCGATCAAAGTCGTAAAATACCCCGCAAACGCACTTCAGATAACAGTTACAAGAAACAGATCAAGGAGGATTCCGTGCAGAGAACAAGAAAACTGATGCGTCCTCTGGCAAACCGCATTTCAAGGCACCGTAACCCGCTGCAGCTCCAAAAAAGAAGAAACCGCCAGAGACGGCACGTGCTTTACACTATTCATATCGAAAACGGCTTTTAACGCCATAAAGACGGAAGGAACCTCATGGTTCCTTTTTTTCTGTCCCCGTTCTTTTCTGAACCTTTGTCAGCATTTCCCCTGCCAGCTTTATATTAACTCTGTTTTTCTGTAAGCGCTGTCTGGACTCGGTGCCTGAGCCATACGGCCGCCCGGATCTTCAAATTTCACTGGTAATTTCCTATTTTGATACAACCTTCCACAAAAAAGTGTTTAAGCTTCCACTATCACAACAAAATCCACATATCATCTCCCTACTTTTGTGGATGTTTTGTGCATAATCACCCAATTTAGTGAAACAATTCCGCATTATTCTCACATTTACACATTATCATTTTTGGTAGTTTTGTTAAAAAACTATTTTTTTGAACGACTTCGCAAAAAATCGTTTGCTTTTCCCAAAAACCTTCGGCTATAATTCGCTCCGGAAGTTGGAGGAACACTCAGACGAAGCTGAACCTCGCAGACGAAGCTGACCTCAGATAATGCTGAAATGTCTCCCAGCCATTTTTAAATATTAAGAATGTGGAAATATCTATGAAACTTTTACAGCCCGTTTATGACAGCGTTTTAGCGCGTAATCCCGATCAGCCGGAATTCCATCAGGCAGTCAAGGAAGTTCTCAGCACCATTGAGCCTGTAATGGAAAAGCACCCGGAATGGCTGAAGGCCGGTATCGTTGATCGTCTCGTTGAGCCTGAGCGTCAGATTATGTTCCGCGTACCCTGGGTTGACGATCAGGGCAATGTACGTGTGAACCGCGGCTTCCGTGTTCAGTTCAACAGCGCTATCGGACCTTACAAGGGAGGTCTCCGTTTCCATCCTAGCGTAAATCTTTCCATCATCAAGTTCCTCGGCTTCGAACAGGTTTTCAAGAACAGTCTGACCACTCTTCCTATCGGCGGCGGCAAGGGCGGTTCCGACTTTGATCCCAAGGGCAAGAGCGACCGTGAAATCATGGCCTTCTGCCAGAGCTTCATGACCGAACTCTGCAAGCACATCGGCGCTGACACCGACGTTCCTGCCGGCGATATCGGCGTAGGCGGCCGTGAAATCGGCTTCCTCTATGGCCAGTACAAGCGCATCCGCAACGAATACACCGGCGTTCTCACCGGCAAGGGACTTGAATGGGGCGGCTCTTTGGCCCGTACCGAAGCTACCGGCTACGGTCTCTGCTACTTCATGAACGAAGCTCTTCAGGCTCAAGGCAAGAGCTTCAAGGATCAGACCGTAATCATCTCCGGTTCCGGCAACGTTGCTATCTATGCTGCTGAAAAGGCCACTGAATACGGCGCCAAGGTTATCGCCATGTCTGACTCCAACGGCTACATCGTTGACCAGAACGGTGTTGACCTCAAGCTCATCCACGAGCTCAAGGAAGTTAAGCGCGCTCGTATCAGCGAATATGTTAACACCCACAAGGATGCTACCTACACTGCCGATGCCAACGGCTCCAAGGGCATCTGGAATGTTAAGGCTGACATTGCTCTTCCTTGCGCTACCCAGAACGAAATCAATGCCGAAAGCGCTCAGAAGCTTCTGGACAACGGTGTATACGCTGTGGGCGAAGGCGCTAACATGCCTTCCACCAACGAAGCTATCGCTCTTTACCAGAAGGCTGGCATTATCTTCGGACCGGCCAAGGCTGCCAACGCCGGCGGTGTTGCTACCTCCGCTCTGGAAATGGCTCAGAACTCCGCTCGCCTGAGCTGGAGCTTCGAAGAGGTTGACAACAAGCTTCATGACATCATGAAGAGCATCTACAAGAACGCTTCCCAGGCTGCAGAAGAATATACCGGCAACAAGTTTGACCTGGTTTCCGGCGCTAACATTGCCGGCTTCGTGAAGGTTGCCAAGGCTATGTACGCTCAGGGCATCGTTTAATACTTAAGCTGAAGTCCGTATGACGTTAAGAGAGGGATTCCCGGGAATCCCTCTTTTTTTGTGTCCGCAGCAAAAGAAAAAAAGCCCGCAGCGGTATCAAACAGAAAATATCCGGAGCAGCGGAATTCATTCCGAAATCCAGTTTCCGTCAGTCAGACCTTCAGAAGCATTCTCAAAGCTGGTCGCACGCCTCCCGGACTCCCGTTTACCCCCACGCCGTAAAGCCCCGGCTTCCCGTCCGAGCTGACAATAGCAACCCGGAGACTGTTGTACCCCGGAGAACGCAGCCACCAATAACAGCAGCCATCACTGATAAAGGAATCATGAGTAACCGCCGCATCCGCAGGCTGGCATTTCCGGGCGGCATCATTGGGAAAATACCTTTGCGCCTCCGCAATACTGAGACAGAATATGCGATCCTTGGTTTCTCCGCCTCCCGGAGTGCCGTACTCGGGATTGCCGTCATTGGAAAGGCGGGAAACTGCTATCTTTAAACGTTCCTCAGCGGAAAAGGTCTCCTCCAGAAACGGGCCGTTAAGCCACTTCCTAAGCTCGCAATCCTTCCAGGAAACTGCGATATTCCGGCGATGAAACTTTCTGGAGGCTAAGGCATAGCGACTGATCATGAGAGCCTCATTTCCGGAAACATCCAGCACCAGCCATTCCAGCGGAGTTCTATTGATGCCATCCTCCTGGAGATAACTGCCAAACCGCACATAATCCCCTGGAGCCAATGGTCTCACTATGGGGTACCGCACTCCGGAAACAGTAATCCCCTTTTGCAGGATCTCCGGTTCCGTATCCTTTCCGACATTCCCCAAAGCCAGAATCCGGTTCACGATTTCCGCAAGATCCGGATGCTTCAGGTACCGCTTAAGAGGTCTCTCATGAACCTCAATAAAGGCCCGAAAAAACTCCGGCACCCTCTGATACTTCTCAAGAAGGCCTGAAAGGTAATCCCGCAAGGCCCCAATAGAAGTAAAAAGATGCTCGTCAAAGCTGACAAACCCCGAAACTGTTTTTTTAAGGACTTCATAGGAATCGGTTTTCCAGACTTCATGCGACACCGCTTTTAAAGCGTCCCCGTAGGCATTAAGAATAAACCGCGCTTCATAAGGACGGTTTTCCGAAACCAGCAGGCTTATATAATCATCAAATGCCCGGGCATTACGGAATTGGTACTCCCCTTCTCCGAACACCGCCCGGTTAAGATCCGTGAGCACCTTTTTAATACTCTCCCGCCCTGCTTCGTCAGGATAGACAGCGGCAAAGAATTCCAGATCCTGCCGCCCTTCCTCAGCATAAGACATGTAAGCCGGAAATCCGCTGTCCTCCTCCAGGGTTTTAAAGTGCCGGGAAAGAGCTGTAGTATCAGGGAATACCTTTCCGTGAAAACAGATCTCCCTTCTTTCTGAAAACCCGTACCCGAAGATCCAGGCGGCTTCAAGATTAAGACGCAGATTGTCCGGAACAGCGTTATTATTAGGTCTTTCCCCTCTGGCTGCCTTTTCTTTTCCGGCTGTCTCCTGCCGGGAAATAGCATCGCTTATTCTGACAAGAATGTCCCTAACGGTCTGACTTTTCAGGATCTCTTCAGCATAGAAATCAAGAAAGCCGCTTTTAAGCATCAGACGAAGCTCCTCCGTAAATGATTCCTGCGAAGAAATCCCGGTATCAGCATTAGTCTCCGTTTTCACGTCACCCTTCGTAACCTGTTTTGCCGGACTCTGAAAAGACTGCGAGCATTTGATTGCCGCACTGACTGCCATGTCTCCCAGCTCCCGGAAATCCTTAAATTCCCGTCCTCCGCAGAAAAGTGCAGCAGTATCCGGAGAAAGCCGGTACATCAGGCGGTAAAATACCCCGTATTCCCCGATAATATCCGGAGATTTCTGAAGATCGTTCTCCGCTTCCTGACAAAGCTGTTCTCTTGCGGCATCGCATAATCCGAAGTGATGGGTGAGGATCCCTCTTCCCAGCTCCCTGAGGCCGACCTTCGGATGCATCAGCATGGCCCTCACCAGAGCGCTGATTTCCGTGTAACGGGTTCCGGCAAAGCCGTACGGCGGAAATGACGGCATTGCTCCGGAAAATTCTCCCCCTGAAAGTTCTCCCGGTACCGGAAGATCCTCCCCGCGAAGCCATCTCTCCACCTCGTTATAGCCCCATCTTCTGTTGGGATTGTCAGGTTCATTACGATGGGAAAGATCCCGGTAAGTGAGCCCCAGAACCAGCTTTCTGAGTTCCGGGGGGAAACCGTCCGGAAACTCGATCCGGCTTACCGAAGCCATTCTGGCAGCTTCTTCTGCAGAAAGTCCGGCATTCTGAAAGGGGGTAAAGCCGGTAAAAAGCTCAAAAACGGTAATGCCAAGGGAATAGTAATCGCTTTCCCGATGGAAGATCCCCTGAATAGCCTCAGGAGCAGCATAGATTGGTGTCATGCCGGTCTCTGTTACCACCAAAGTATTGGTTCCGGCATCAGAACTGATGCCGAAATCGATAAGCACCACATGCTCTCCGGCGTCATCAGGAATAAGATTGGCCGGTTTAAGATCCTTATGGATAATCCCGGCATCATGCACCGCCTTAAGAGCTGAGATCACCGAAGGGATTACAAACTGCCTGAGCTCCTCTTCTAAAAACCGGGTACCTGCCTTAAGAGCCTCGGACAAAGCCGGGAATTTGTAATAAGGAAGCACGGCGTACTGATGCCCCAGATGCTCGCCGTACCCTGCCAGAGGAGCCACGCAGGGATTCCGGATCTCCTGAAGCTTTTTCAGAACCGGGATCTTTACGGCATTTTCCCGGCGGTAGTATTTCAGGATAAAGGACTTTCCGGAACTGACTCCCTGACCGGAACAGAGATAAATGTCCGCCTCTCCCGAGGGGATGTTAAGACGCTTTTCCACCTGAAAATCTCCCAGAGAAATTCCGGTAATATCCGGAATATCCCCGGCGGGATTTACCCTGGTGCTTTGGAGCTTGTTAAGAAAGGAATTAACTTTGGTTTCCCGCATAAGACACTCCCCGGGAGCCTGATCTCTGGATAAGGACTTACGGAAAAAAACACCTTTTCGGATGGCAGGTTTTTCGGAAAGAGGATCTGAAAAAGCTGCGCGGAAAAGGTTTATTTGAAGAATGGCGTGCCGGTTAAAAAAGCCACTAACGAATCAGTTCGCCGTCCGTGTAATACCATTTTCCTTCAGTCTTCACATAATTGGCAATTTCATGGATACAGTCAAATCTGGCCCCAATGCGAAGTCTCGCCTGGTATTCCACCACGCCTCGATCTCCCGTGATTTCTTCCCGAATAACTATGAGACCGGTAAGCTTGATTTTCTTGTAGTCGGCAACCATCAGTCTCGCAGGCATATTGGGACAGTAATCCGGATGCCAGGAGGCCTTGATATAATCGCCATTCAGAAGCGCATAGGCAGTGTAACGGCCCCTGAGAAGATCCAAAGGAGTCTCTGCCTGCCGGGTTCCGCTATGAAGCCCCTCGCAGCACTCCGCATATGACCTGCCGCTCCCGCAGGGACACTTTGAAAGATCATACTTCTGCATTACCGCTTGTCCTTCTTCCGAGCTTCCTTCCGCTTTTTGGACATCACAAATTTCATGAGACGCCGCTTAGCCCGGATCTGGCTTTGGGTAAGCTTGTTCTTTTTATTTTCGAAGGGATTATCACCCTCATGAAATTCCAGGCTTACCGGGGTGCCCACTATCTTAAGACTTTCCCGGAAATAGTTGGTGAGATAGCGCTTGTAGGAATCAGTGAGATCCCGGGTCTTGTTGCCATGAATAATGATTCTGGGGGGATTATAACCGCCGGCATGAGCATACTTGAGCTTAATGCGGCGGCCGGCGGACATGGGAGGCTCCAGCTGCCTTACCGCCATTTCCAGAATGCGGTTAAGTCTGGAGGTGCCCACCCGGGTGGTGGCGGAAGCATAGGCTCTCTTTATGGAATCAAAAAGATTGCCCACGCCGGTGCCGTGCAGCGCGGAAATAAAATGCACCTCGGCAAAATCCACAAAGCCGAGACGGAGATTGAGCTCGGTCTTAATCTTCTCCTTAACCTCCTGGGAAAGACCGTCCCACTTGTTAACGGCGATCACGAGAGCCCGGCCCGACTGAATAATAAAGCTCAGAAGGCTGAGATCCTGATCGGTAACCCCGGCATTGGCATCAATAACCAGAAGAGCCACATTGCAGTCCTCTATGGCCTGGAGAGTTTTCACTACTGAAAACTTTTCCACTGCGAGGTTAACCTTCTTGCGCTTTCTGACGCCGGCGGTATCAATAACAATGTAATGATCCCGGTCTCTGTCCAGAGGAATGTAGATAGAATCTCTGGTGGTGCCGGGTTCATCATAGACCACTACCCGATCCTCTCCCAGCATTCTGTTGGTCAGGGTGGATTTGCCTACATTGGGACGGCCTACAATGGCAAATTTTACCGGAAGATCCGCAAAGGGCACCGCATCCTGCGTCTCATCGGCATTCTTGTCAGATGCTGCGTCTTTTGCGTCATTTCCTGCGGTGTTTCCGGCTTCGTTACCGGCCGCATCCTGATTTCCGGGCTTGTGCCGCTGCTTCCACTCATACCAGTTAAAGCCACCGGCCTCCTTGTCCACCGGAACATTATCGAGAAAATCAAAGCCCTTTTCCCACTCCAAAGCCTCAGGATCATCAAAAGGGCCAACCTCAAAACGGGGCTTTTCGGCTTCATCCTCCAGCACGGGAGCCACTACCTCGTCCAAAAGAACTCCCACACCCCGGCCATGCTCCGCGGCAATGGGGTAAATCTCACCGGAAAGACCCAGAGCATAGAATTCCCCCACTACCACATCGGGATCCATGCCGTCTATCTTATTGGCTACCACAGTAACCTTCTTATCCTGCTTCCGGACATAGTCGGCAATCATATAGTCGCCGGCGGAGAGCCCGTTCTTGGCATCCACCAGAAACAGCACCAGATCAGCTTCGTCAATGGCCAGCAGGGACTGCTCCGCCATATGGGTTTCAATGCCCTCCTCGCTGCCGTCTATGCCGCCGGTATCAATAAGAATGTATTCATGATCCTGATACATGGCCCGGCCGTACTTGCGATCCCGGGTAAGTCCCGGGAAATCTGCCACCAGAGCATCCCGGGTTTTGGTAAGACGGTTAAAGAGAGTAGATTTGCCTACATTGGGCCGCCCTACAAGAGCTACTACCTTTGTCATGAAATATTTCCTAATAATTATGATAATATAAATAACTTATGTAATTTTATAAAACAACTCAACGAGTTCTACAACTCATGTGGAAGGATTATCATTTCAAATAGATGCAGATGAACAATTAACAATTCAAAATTATTTATGTGTAAGAAGAGCCCAAAAAGTTCCCAGAATCAATTTCAAGGTAAAACTGAACAAGATATCATCACCCAAAATCCAAAAAAACATTCATTGCGGTTTCAGATAAGGAATATAATTATTTCTCACCCAAATCATGGGATATATGAATGCAGAGCAGAATCCGAACAACCGGTTAGCTAAAATAGAAAATTCCAAGCTCATAGGCGTTTTTAAATTTATGTCTATGGATGTAAAATATGATTCTTCTGTGCTTTGTGTTGGTTACTGTCTGAACTAAATTCATTCCGAATGCAATAACTACAAGTGATTCAAAAAAAACATCAAGTTTAAAACCATGTATATGAGTGACTTAACATAAAAAGGGAAGCTCGATGCCCCTTTTTGAGATAATGACAGCTCTGTCATAATATTTGTTCATTATATTAAGCATCCTTTTCTTTACCGAACACAAGCTCGCGCAGAGTATTGGACTTTCTGTTCATCTGGTGCAAAGAATTTATTCTGCGGATAGTTCTGGAGGAGCTCCGGATAAGCAGGGTTTCCGTGCGGGCAAGAGAACCGTTAAGAGTCACCCCCGAAACAAGATTACCGTCGGTGATACCGGTAATGGTAATTATGGAGCTGTCATTGCGCACCATGTCCTCAATGCGCAGCACCGTGCCGGGTTCAATACCCATATCACGGCAGCGTCTTGCTTCCTCCTGCCCATTGGCAACATTTTCCGGAGTGGCTCCCTTAGCCACATCCCTTGTCAACAGGCGGGCGTTCATATCTCCGCCCAGAGCTCTTACCGCTGCTGCGCTTATGACTCCTTCCGGAGCTCCGCCGATGCAGTAGAGAAAATCAATATCGTTGTCAGGCATACAGGTTAGAATGGAAGCAGCCACGTCGCCATCCGGTAAGGCATAGACCTTAAGTCCCAACTCATGCATCATTTTAATAACAGCTTCATGACGCGGCTTGGCCAGAGTCACGCAAGTGAGATCGCTATAGGGCTTTGCCAGAGCCTTTGAAATGCTGGCGATGTTTTCCGGAAGAGGACGGTTAAGGTCAATGACACCCTTGGCACCGGCCCCTACCACTAGCTTCTCCATATACATGTCAGGAGCCTTCAGAAAACCGCCCTTATCGCAGGCAGCTAGCACCGCCAACGCATTTGCCTGCCCCATAGCTGTCATTCTGGTGCCGTCTATGGGATCCACCGCAATATCAATGCCGTCCCCGCCTTCGCCTACCGCTTCTCCGATATAGAGCATGGGGGCTTCATCGATTTCACCTTCCCCGATTACTATTTGCCCGCTCATCCTAATGCTGTTCAGCATGTAACGCATGGCACGCACTGCGGCGTCATCTGCGGCATTCTTGTCTCCCCTTCCCAGCCAGTGATAGCTGGCCAGAGCAGCTGCCTCGGTTACCCGGCAGAACTCCAAGGACATTTCACGATTCATAACAGTTCCTAACTTAGTTTAAAAAAATCAAAAAGGATAATGGAAAGATAATTTATCATCAGAAGTTTCAGGTGATACTTTAGCAATTACTTCTACACCACACTATCGAGTGTAATTCAGATCTTCTTCATTCATCACTGTAAATTTCAAGATTCAGATAAAGAAATTAAGACATCAGACATAACAAAAGTGAATACTGTAGAGGTTACACATAAATAATCCAAATATTTCTAGAAATACAAATAAGTTTGTAATAATTCCGAAGAAAATGAAAAGAGCTCATTCAACAACTAACAACTACTACACTAAAATTTAGAAATTGAACAATCTTTTTAAGTCCCTTCTCAAGGTATCAAAGGGAAGTCCTAATACATTAAACTTATAGACCAAATAGTCAGAAAAAGAACTTGAAAATAGGAGTGACTTAAATACCAAAATGATCTTTAATAGCAGCTATAAGTAATGACAAGGCACTCAGAACAAAAATAGAAAGAACAAACGTGACTACTGTGGCAACAAAAGGTCTTGGCCACAAAGACTCATCTGGAATCTTAGGTTTATCGATAGTTATTAAATACTTAGATTTATTAAGAGACAACTGACGTGCACTTTCTAAATTGTTTAGGGATGATTCCAAAATTTTTTGTGCAAACTGATACTCAAGATTTAGTTGTTCGAATTCACTTAAAGTTCTAGTAAGTACATTAGCAAAATCATGAGATTCATTACTTACTGCATTGGTATCTCTCAAGGCTATTCGACTTCGTAAAGAAGATACTTCCTGATCAAGTGAAGAAATTTTAGTTTTAAGACTTATTATGTCAACAGAGTCTTCTCGAAGATAGGCACGTTTCTGAGCTAGTTCAGCCTTTGCTTGAGTAATAAGATTCTCCAAATTACTTATAATACCTAAAATATTACTAGCTTCACTGGAAGGGTCGATAAAAGTATTTTGATCTCTAAATATACGAATCTTTTCTGAAATATTATCAATATTCTTCTTTGCTTTATCTACTTCAACTCTTGCAGACCTTATAGAGTCAAGAGTCATTTTTTCATTCATCCCATTAATGAAAGAATCCAACTCATCCAAAATTGACTGCGAAAGTTTCTGTGAAAATTCGGGAGAAAAAGCCCTAACATGAAGTTGCATGAGAGAACTTTCAGAATCAATATTTACTTCTATTATACTATTCCAATAATCTGCAATTTCGGATTGTGTAGGATTATCTGACAAAGAAGAAACAATATCATGATCAGAGTAATGGTTAATAAGACTAAGTTTACGATCCAAAATGTAAAACATATCTAAAGACTGAATATAAGCAGAAGCTGTATTCAAATCCATGTTATCACCTCCTCCAAGAAAAGTAAGAGGAGATGGTGTTTCTATTGATTGGTCTGTAGAATTAGATTTTATTGTGAATGTTGATGATGATATATACATACTATCATAAAAAAGAAGAGAATAAGCAAAAACTAGAAAAGCTGGAACAAGAATAATCAATATTAAAACCATAAGTCTTAAATTTATCTTTTTTATATTATCAAACATTAAACTAAAGGGACGAATTTTTTTATTTAGCATTTCTTCCGTTTTAGTTTCAGAGGATTTTTTTCTTTCTTCTTTTAACTTTGCAATTTGATCTTCAAGCAATTTAATCCTAATAGCTCTTTTTTTTGACGTTTTTAACAAAAGATTATAACGGTTTAATATTTCATTACTACCATCAATATTAGTTTCGGCATTTACAGTTTTTGAATTAAATTTATCATCATTCATATCATTACTATTAACAAAAATATATATATTTAAGACTGTAGCTAGTCATTAATGCAATTTTTTATAAAAATTCACTGATTCATCTAATGTATTAAATTCAACTAATTTTCCATTATTTAAAACAAGAGCTTTATTGCAAAACTTTGAAATATTATTGACATTATGAGATACAATTAAAAGTGTAGCGCTTTTTGATTTTTCCCTAAAGAGTTTCATTCCCTTTTCTTTGAATTGGGAATCACCAACAGAAAAAGCCTCATCAACAAGATAAAAATCAAAACCAATAGACATACTCAATGCAAACACCAATTTTGCACGCATTCCTGAACTATAAGTTTTAACAGGTTCATAAAGATAATCCCCAAGTTCAGTAAAATCCTCTACAAATGATTTATCCTTGTGATAATCACTCCTATAAATACGGCTGATAAAACGTAAATTTTGATAACCACTCAAAGAACCAATAATATATCCAGCAAAACCTACAGGCCAAGAAATTGAACTAGATCTTACAATCCTGCCTGAAGTTGGATAACTCGAACCGCATAATAGTTTTAATAATGTTGATTTGCCTGCACCATTAATACCGAGGATACCAGTATTAACGCCTTCATTAAAAATATAAGAAACTTCATTCAAAGTATATCTAAAACCACCACTATTAAGTTTAAATCTTTTCGTTACACTGTCAAGAATAATCATGAATTCAGCCTCTGACGTGAAAGTTTTTGAAATAAAAGTCCAAGCGTCAAAAAAAATAAAATTAACACATTAATATAATAAAAATTCAAAGTTGGAGAAAGTTCAATTCCATGTGACACTGATTTACGGAGCCCCTCTATAAGTTGTAGAATGGGATTGTGATGCATCGGTTTGGCATACGATGGAGGAAAACGCTCAACTGTATAGAATACACCAGAACACCAAAAAAGTAAACGTCTAACCATCGGCCAAATTTTTTCTATTACAGGATAAAACACAGAAATAGACGAAAGGAAAACACCAACCGAAAAACCAAAAACTACAGAAGTAGAGATACAATAAATAAAAAGTAAATAATTAGATATATTTACTTTTATCCCATAGGTAAAAGCTAAAAAAACTACAACTAAAGCTGCTTGAATATTGGTTAAAAAAACAAGCAAAGTTCTAGAAATCATAATATCGAGAGGTATAACATGTGGAAATGAAAGAATAGAAGAATTACCTTGAATTGCTGTCATGCATTTTGTAATCGTATCAGTAATAATGTGATAAACTAGAAAACCACACAAAACAAAAAAAACAATGTGCATCCCTTTCTCAAAGCGAATACCAAGCAATAATCTAATTAAAATAATCCCACCTACAGCAAAAACATCACGAAAAATGGTCCAAAAGTATGCAAATTTACTAGAACCGTATAAAGTATAAGTTTCTCTCAAAAAAAGAGCCACAATCACATTAAATGTACAATGACAGTTACCGAAGAAATTTTGTCTGTATTTTAAACTTTTCACAATATAAAATAAACAAATAGAATTCAAAAAAAATATAACATATATTAATGGTTGAGATGGCTATTTGACTGCATAAAAAATGAATCACCGATGGGTGACAATAATTCAATCAAACAAAAAAGCCAGCAAAACTGTTTATCATTAACAATATAATACTTTATAGATAGTAAAACTCTTATTAATGTAGCATATTTAATCATAATCAAAGTAATATTAGTAATAAAAACATTGTATCATAAATAAAATAAATCAGAAAAGTGTATTTAAACCATGTTTCCAATAACACCCCCTCTTCAAAGTAACTGCGGGGGCTCCACAAATCACAGAATTTGATTCAAAATGGTGTGATGTAACAAGAGATCTTGCTCCTATTACAGAATCACGCGGGACAATTACATCTTTTAAAATCATGACTTGTTGTCCAATCCACACGTGATTACCAATATGAACAAAATTAAACTTACTATTGTTGATAATCTGACCTGTTGCTGAACTGTAGATTGGATGGCCATCACTTACACGTATAGCAATGTTATGTGATAATAAACATTCTGCACCAAGAATAAATTCACGATCTTGGTTCAAATCAAATGAATTCAAGGATAAATTCAAACTTCCTATAGTAGAAAACTTTCCGATGAAGCAAAGACTATTATCACTTGCATTTACAGCCAATCCATTTAAGATGCGTACTTTCTTATCAATTACAATGTAGGAATTGACTCCAACATTAAAACTTGTATTTGAAAATTTAACAGAATTATGATATATTACCCCCCCCCTTGAATTATTATTAGGTATAGTGTTATTGACATTGGGTTTAAATTTTATTTTAATTTGTTGATCTCTATGAACTTTATTTTCATGGTAAGGTATCATACAATATCCATTTTTAATAAGATCCTTAGTTTTAACCGAGACAATTTCTCTTAAATAAGGTAAAATCATTTGAGAACTGTTATCTAATAAGTCATAAAATTTATTAAACATAAAAACAACCTTAATAAAGTAGAGTAATAAAAAAATACAATCATATTTAATACCACAACACTGATTCTAAACTTTAACGTGGTATTATTCGATAAAAATATTTAAACAAGAAATTGATAGTTTATAAAAATATGTGTATTAGTAAACTCAATGGCTGTAAAAGAATTAATTTAAAATTTAACCGTAAGTTACATCCAAATTCTGAATATTTATACTTTAATACCGTATTATGTTAATTTATAAAAAATTAGATTTGAGAAAATAAAAGCAAATAAGTAAGGCATTAACTTAGTTATTAATTAAATTGGAGATTTAGTACAAAATTTTGTGTAAAACCTATCTGCCTACAAGGTAAAAAAATTATAAGTTGTGCAATGATAAAAATAAACATACCTTTACTATAAATAACACATAAAATTAAAAACAAGACTATGTTATTAATATCTAGTAATCCCATTGCATTTACACACATTTTTAAAAATGTTATATTCTCCAACTTGAATTGAATGTTATTTATCCTCTAGACCATTGAAAAACTTATCATAAGTATCAAAATAGCAAAAAAACGAACACTGCGTTTTTATAGTAAAGTCAATTAAATCAATTATTATAAAATATTGGCTTGCATCACTTACTAAGCAATGTTATTAATGTAGCACATCTAATAAATACTGTTTTCATCTATACTATAATACTAGAAAGAATTCCACTAAGGACTATAATTTATCCTTACTTTCGTATTCATAATACCATTGTTAATCACTATACCCTAGATCAAGTCAGATCCTTTTCTTTGTTATAAACAAACTTTGGCCCCTAGTTTTGAAAGAGAAACATTGGATATTAACGTTAAAAAATAATAAAATATACTTGTTTGACTAACGAGAGCATGATTTAGTTACACTTACCGTGCCAGTTATCCATGTCGATATTTATCCCGCTAAATTCTTCCTTCGAGATCGCTTTCCTTTCTCCTGGACGTTTTCATACCACCTTAATTCTGATGATGTTGTCGTAGCATCAATTAGATTATAATAATGATCTCCACTGTCGTCTCAAACGCTAGATCTTACTGATAAAGGCAAACAACCTGCCCTCAATTTTGTTCCTCTTGCTTGTACCAGACGGGAAGTCGGACAACATGGATATTCAACCAGTTTCATTTGCAAAGCACTGAAGGTTTGTCTTGCATAGTTTATTACGTCTGCCGTTGCTTCTGCCTCCGTCAGCAGTGACATACAAACTTGTGGCTTCGGGATAGTTTTTAGTTCCCATTGTTCGCCACCACTGCAGATACTGTTGACGGCAAACTCTGCTGTATCGGCACTCAAAACGACATTGACAAACCTTCATTGAAGTTCAAATCATAAACACCGTAAGGGCAGGCTTTTCCGCCCGGACTTCAAATTCATGATCATTTTCTTTCCAATAAAATAAGTTCTTTTTTCTGCGCATCAACAGATATCACCGGGTTTGGCTTTAATGTTAATGTACTGAAACTGAGCATCCCAATCAGATCCTGCATTTCCACTTTCCGTGTATTTCCGGTTCTGCATCAAACTGTATCCCAGCTCATCCAGAATGTTACCAATGGTTACATAACTGACAGGTATTCCTTTCCCCACGAGCAAAGACTCAAGACTGAGCAGGCTTTAGGTGTTCCAACACAATGGATTCTCGGGATATCCTTATTGTACAAGTTTCAAGTGAACGGTTTATCTCATCTACAACTTTAGGATACTTATCACGGATTGATTTCCTTCCGATCTAAATCTGGCACCGCTTGAGCCCTTGTTTTTACCAGTTAGCTGAACGTAGGATTAGTCTCAATATTTTCACACTCTTTATTACCATCGATGATTGTAACCTGAGAGATCTGCTAGCTCATGGAGATCCTTGACACCTCTCGTCCCAGCATTTCAGACAAGGTACAAAGAAAAAATCTTCTTGTTTTTTCATCCAACTGAGGAAGTACTTTCCCTACAAAACTTTTAGTGCATTCCGGAATAATTCTACCCTCCAATTACTACTACTATGATTGCATACTGCGGCGAAAAAAAAGCAAGGAATTAAATTTAATTTATTAACAGTTCCTAACGAAATACCTTCAAATAAGAGATTAGTCAGGCTAAAAATCACATTCTAGTGTGGAAGAACTAGTTAAAAACTTTTCTTTAAGAGTGCCTATAATTATTAAATACTAATTTTTAGCCAGTATATTACTCTTAACGTTACTGAGTTTTGTAAACATATTTATTATATTTACGTGGTTTTGGCTCAAAATACCAATTAATTACGAACTAGAAATACATTGTAAATTAAATATCATACTGATATTAAGAATAATATGTATCAAGAAGTATAATATTACAACAAATCGTTCTATTCTCTAACTAAACTTTTCCTCTGACACATGGATTTCAAATACATTTTAAGTATAGTAATTTGTAGTACATTTCATCCTTGACTTTAATTAACAGCTACCAAACTACAAAAGTAATCTAAAGTTACTGATTTTATATTTCATAATAACACCACTCACAATAATTGAGTAAAGCAAATGATTAGATTGATTAATGAATTACATTGCTAAATTAAATCTCTTTGCAATTTCAAATACTTTGCCATCTCTAACGGACCGCATACAGTTTCTGAATTCGGTATGTAATAACGACTGCACAAAACGTAAGCTACATAAAATATCTCTTCTAAGCTGCGAACTTTTTGTCGTCTACTGCACTTCTGTAAATCTTCAGTTACACCCCATCCAGAATAAAATGGTATTCCGTAACATTTGACATTTTTACCAGCCATCAAAGCTTCAAAACCTAAACCAGATGAACAAACATAAACATCAGTAATATACTTCATCAGCGAATAGGGATTAATATCGTAATTTACCACATAAAGATTGGAACTATAGCCTTTTACAATGTCCAAAATATCATTAGACATGTACGATTGCTTGCCTCCAGATATTGAATCTGGATGCTGTTTTACAATAACATCACAATCTTCAATACTAAGAGCATCGTCTAACATCTTCGAGAACAGAGAAGAATCTCCTGCTCCTTTCTCTACAGACATGTCACCATACCGCTGATCTACAATCAATATTTTTCTCTCGTGATTACCTAATTTTAAATAAAAATCAGGTGCATGGTTGTACTTAGAAATCTTATTGTTCACTATGTATTCTATTGTTTCCTTGCAGTACAATAGTTGCTCTTCTGTAATGGTAAAATCAGAATTTAAAATCGTTTCCATAGTGGAAGGCTGAGTCGAATCATAGTAACTTGTCCTCGCATCTAAAGTTACTCCTAAAGCAGAAGAACCTAAAACTCCTAGACCCACACTTCGAAGAAAACCATCACCGACAATTAAGCGTGGTCTCCATAATTTCCCAATCATATGCTTAAAATTTCTTTTAGTTGAATTAGTCTTTAATTCATACTGAAAAACAAAATCCGTATTGAAAAAATCTTCAATACTATCGATCATATCATAAGTTTTTAATTCAAATAGTTGAAGTAAAGATGGGTAGTATTTTGTGTTACCTTCCAAAGATTTAGAATGATCTATAATAGTGCCGATTGTATTCGGCAAAATTGATTCTGACAATATGTAGTTCACTTCTGAGTAATTATATGTACCACATCTTTGTTTTAGAAAGTCTTGTTCAAAATTTGATAGAACTTCAGTTAAATTTGAATTCTGTTCAATGTTTAATTCACTGTCAGAGATAGTACTATTCAAAGCAGAACTATTATCATCCACTAAGTCATTTATGATTGATAAATCACCAATAAATTTAATCGAAGACCTATAACTCATTGTTGATGAATAACATACAATATTACTGAATTTGTTCTTATAATGATTAATAATTTTTGAAACACTAAGGCATATAACTAATTTTGAATAATAAAAAGTATCATAAACGCAAGTTTTTAAAACGCTTGAATTATCATATGAAATAAAAAATTTATCCAAATTTATTAATGAAAGAAGATTTTGCTCATCTATTATAATTAATTGATATGAATTATTAGCACACAGCGATACAATTTCTTTAACTTTAGCTTTTAAATCAAGGTTATATTTATCATTATTATCAATGTACAAAGCAATAGTCTTGTAAAATGTTTCTAAGTTATGAATTGCAAAAAATTCTTCTTTTGAAACAAGTGGTTGATCATCATTATTTTTATATTTACATGTCATGAAAGAAGATAAATTAGCACTTGAAACCTTTTTTGAATCAAAACCATGATTGACAACTAATTCCTTTGCCTCATTATTTGACACAATAACAAAATCTATATATTTCGAGTAAATATCAAAATCATTGTCTATTAATATACTATTGAAGATATCAATATATATCACAGGAATATTTAACTCTCTACACACCCAAGTAAATTCTGTGTGAGCAATGTCTTTTACGTCACACAAAACAAAACCTCGGATAAATTTTCTTATGTTTAACAAAAGACTTCTAACAATATTATGATATCTAACTAAGTCATTTTTACAAGCTAATAAGAAATGCGAATAATCAAAAAAAGGGAGCGTTAAATTAACAAAAGTAAAATCTTTTATTTTGATTAAATTATAATCAAATTGTTTTTCCTTATTACAAAAAATAATATTTACAAAACAAGATTCACGACAACTATTTAAAAACTTAACATCTGATTCTAAATCTATATACGAATCGATCTTTGATGTCAGGGCTCTCTTATAATACAAATCAAATGATTTGGGGAATTGATTTTCGTTGTACGATTCAACATATTTTGGCAGCTCTTTCTTATTGTACGATTCAATATATTTTGGCAGCTCTTTCTTATTGTACGATTCAATATATTTTGGCAGCTCTTTCTTATTGTACGATTCAATATATTTTGGCAGCTCTTTCTTATTGTACGATTGGATACTTTTAAATAAATTATCACCATCAATGGATTGAGTAGCTGAATTAGTCATGTTAATCTCCTTTTGTTTATCAGTATTATTTGATTTTTCCAAATGTTGGTCTTTCAGAGCTTCATTTAAATCAACTTCATTAGAATCTTCACCAATAAAAGAATCTAAAAAATCCTTTGCAGAAATCTGATTAAACGATTTATCAAAATATTTTGGGTATATCAAATAAGATAAAGCAAATAATTCATCAATTGATAAGCGTGCTGTTCTTCTAGTAGAACTTATTGAATCATTAGTAAGTCCCCATCCAGCATAAAAAGGCAGACCTGTTGTATAAACGTTAAAACCTCTTATAAGAGCCTCTAAGCCGAATAATGATGAAATTGTATAAACTTTATCAACACCTATTAGTATATCATCGATCAATACGTTACTATTTACAATAATATCACATAATGATTTGATATTGTTTAGACTTACCTGATTTCTAATATCATCGGGATGCTGTTTATAAACAATTTCAGCGTTTGGATTAACTGATTTTACGAAATGAATTAAATCAATATTTTTAACAATTTTAGACTCACTGTACAATATTGAGAAGTCGCTTTCAGTCTGCCCAACAACTAAAATTCTCTCGCGAGTTTTAGCAGGATACTTAAAACTATTTTCGGAATCAATAACATTGTACTTAGTAATATGTCTTTTTATGAATAATTTTCTATAGTGTCTTGCCAAGTTTAACACATCATCTGTCAGATAATTTTGACGGTTTTCAACAAGTATTTCAAAATCTGAACGACATTTGGCATTATAATACAAACCATTTTTATCAAAACACAATGAGTATGGAATTTCATGATCTATACCCAATCCTTTACTTCTTATAAAACCATCTTCAACTCTTATAACTGTGACTCTGAAATTTTCTACAAATCTATTAAAATTTTTACATTCACGATATCCCCAAACTAAAACTGAACATTTGTTTGATTTATCTAGAATACTTGTATAATCAAAAATATCATTTTTTAAAGGAATATAGATTATGTTATCATATTCTTTTGATAAATACGCGTCGAATAAAACTCTTTTCCATGTCGCAATATTTATGCACATTATAGAATGGTTGTATCTTTTCTTTTTATTGAAAAAATCTAGAATTTTCATTATCATCGCCTTACACTTAACTCAAAATTCAGTAAGTACATACAACATTATCAATGCTTGTTTACCTATATTGTAAAATAATACTATTTACATAAACATTATTAAATTTCTATATATAACATGAGATAATTTTCTGTTAAAAATATTTGAAATCATTTCTCATATTCATAAAAATTCCATCAATCATTACATATTTACTGATTATCTTGACTAGCTTTACACAAATGAGATTTAATTGTTGTTTCTAAACATTTATAACCTTCGATTGATGGATGAACTGTACCATCGTTTCCAATTAAATCAAAAAAATTATCAATCAACGGATCTAAATCTATATTATTGTTATTATACATCTCTCTAAAATCTAAATAATTCCAAAATGGATGTTTATATACACCCGTTTCCATATGTCTATTATTTTTTTTATTTATTTGTTCCAAACCAAATAGACACCAAAATAAAAAAACAATTCTTTTACCAAATAAATCTACAAAAGAATCAAGTATTGACAATGCGTTAGTGAGAATTTTCTTATCAATGTAAGGGTTAATAGCTTCTTTTTTAATATAAATACTGCTTAAATTCCTAGTTCTAGACGCAAAACCTGCATTTCCAATTCTAAAATCAGGAACCATAAGAACTACTTTATTCTTAGGATTGAACGACAACCATTTTTTTATTAAACTTTCTAACATTGAATCATACAATGATAAACCAGATAATCCATATAACAGAAAACCAGGATTGTCAACTAAACCTTCCCTTACCGAAAGTAACCAATTCGAGACATGAGACGGTCCAATAAGTAATGTTGTTTGATCAAAAGAACCAATTTTATCCTGTAATTTATAATCATAAAGAGTAAAATTGGGGTATTTATAAACATAATTATAATTTCTTACAGCTGATAAGATTGAATCAATATCGCTATAATCAACTCGACCTCTATGGAAATTATATGATTCAATAACATCTCCAAAATTAATATTAGTCCAATCCAATTTTTCTATAATTTCAATTAATGTTGAATCAAAACGTTTTCCAATAACTTTAGCAGGATTTCCAGCTATTATTGAGTATGCGGGAACATCTGAATCAACCACTGAATTTGGGTAAATTATAGCCCCATTTCCTATATTCACTCCAGCAAATATTTTAACTCCCTCTGATATGAGTACGTCATTCCCAATTATTACCAACTGACTATGGTTAAAAAAACAACGTGCAGTAAATAATTTTAATATCTCATGACTGGCTAAATTCTTAATGTAATATTGTTTGTTTTCTTTTGTTGTAAAATAATGATTAGAAAACATGTTTTTATCAATTTGTGAAAAACCAATATGTACCCCCTTCTCGATAATTGAATAATTACCAATTACTGCATTTGAAACAATACAATTAGGATTAATAAAAGCATATTTGCCAACAATAAAAAAACCATCAAATTTAGTAGATTTATCTATTATGGCAGTATCATCGTAACAACCATAAAAACTGCATGGCCTGTTTTCAATATCCACAAACATAAGAATCCCTTAAAACTATGTTATGATCTTTATTTAGTATCAATTCTAATCATAGCATTATACTCTTGTTCTACAAAGTGATCAAACCATTGTATTTAATGTATTTTTAAAACTTAATGTTTATAAATTATAATATAATTATATCCATTATTTTTTGATTGTGAATTAACTCTTGCAATAATTTAAATTCCCATAAAGAATAAATTTTTATATTTACTTATAAAACAAAGTCTTTAATATCATTCTTCATCAACAAACCAATTGGTAAATTATTATCATCGGTCACTACTAGTACCTTAGTATCGTTTTTATTGAACTGATAAATAGAATCAACTGCCATACAGTTCTTGTTTACAGTAATGCAACCTTGACGAATAAACGAAACAATTGTGGCTGACAGGTCATCCGTTTTCTCCATAATTTTTCTTAAATCACAATCAGTACAAATACCATATATATTTTGATTCGGATCAAGTATAACACATCCCCCACAACTCATGGAAGTCATTCTGCAAATTATTTCCTTAATTGTATCAGTTACACAAACTACAGGGCATGAATTGATCGGTCTCATTAAATCCCCACAAGTAGTTAATAGTCTTCTACCCAATGAACCACCGGGATGGTTTTCCGCAAAATCATTTGCACTAAAATTTTTTGCCTGAAGAAGTCCTATTGCCAATGCATCTCCTAAAACTAACATTGCTGTTGTACTAGTCGTTGGTGCTAAATTTAAAGGACAGGCTTCTTTTTCAACATGAACTTTCAAATGTACAGATGACAATTTGGCCAACGTACTATTAGAGTTTCCACTCACACCAATTACTGTAACCCCTCTTTTTTTCAACAGAGGCAATATTTTAACAACTTCAGCAGTCTCACCAGAATTCGATAACGCAATCACAATGTCCCGAGTCTCTATCATACCAAGATCTCCATGGCTTGCTTCTCCTGGATGAATGAAAAACGAGGGCGTTCCTGTACTTGCTAAGGTTGCTGCTATTTTTGAGCCTATATGTCCTGATTTTCCCATCCCCGTAACAATTACCTTTCCATGGCACTCCAGCAAAAGATTGCATGCAATTGAAAAATTTTCGTCAACCCCCTCTTTTAGGGCTAACAGACCTGAAATTTCATCGTTGACAACATTTACGAAAATATCTCTAAAATTTAACATTAAAACCTCTAAATAACTCTACATCTAGCATCTAAACTTATTATAATCACAAGCTTATGAAGTACTATCCTATTTTCCGATCTCGTATTTTTTATAACAATTATAATTATTACCTATTAATAAAAAATGTTAAAGCTGTATGAATGTCAAATAACAAACGAACGTTTTCTTGCTCTATCTTCATTAAAAATAAAGAACTGCATCCCCTTCCATATCTGAAAATCATTTTTAAATTCCTTATCGAATTTATCCTTCAAAGGTGGTAGCGATTTATCGTCAATATTTTTAATAACCAACAAAAAAAACAAATCTTTATTTTTGAAACGTTGTATATTTGAAGTTTTTTCGGAAGGTAATTATCACCACTACATCTTAGTAATGTACTGATATAAATTGAAAGCGAATCCCGCATTTTTTGAACAATTTCTTCTACGTATTTTTTATCATCTTTATAATACCATTTTCCACTTTTTTCATCCACATCAACTTTTCCAGAAATAACGTTACTTAGAGACTTTCTGGCATTTGAAAAAATTCTAATTTTTTCCCTTTCTTGGTGCTATTCTTAATGCTCTTACTAAATCATATATGTATCATCAAATACGAATGATTGATCTATTTCTCTTGACTTAAAAATTACAGAATATAACGATAGCACTTCCTTCGCAGGTATAAATATCGATTTTGCATTTCTAGTCTCTATTGAAGGAGTCACCGAAGTTATTTTTGTCGTTGTACTTTGCGATAGAAAATATGAAAAGTCCCCACCATCAAAACTCATCTGAAATTCCAATGGATTCGAGCAACCTTTCTTAACAATATCCCCAGTTTTTTCCACTTGAAAAGTCCAACGTATTTTTCCGATAGAATATCGGAAACAGTTCTTATATCGTCTCCCCGATGATATTACTCAAAAGTTCTAACAGCAGAATAAATTGATTTAAGTAAAAAAGTCTTTCCTGTACCGTTGGCAGCAATGATAAGATTTATTCCACTAATATTTTCTAAATCAAAGTTCGGTAGCATAGCATAATTTCGATAATGAATTTTGTTGATTTTACTACCCATCCTTCAATCCTCACTATAAGCTAAACTAATTTCAATTGTGTAATACAAAAATGTTATGTATGATACCTAACAATAAATTATATGATTAATAGACATTTTCATTTTTATAGTTAGACAAAAACATCAGTTTTCACTAGAAAGTATTACATTATTCTACATTATTTAATGTTCTGCAATAGTGCACATAAGCACACATTCCCTAACTCGTTGCCCCTAAAACTATAAGTCTACAAATCCCGTAACCTTTACTCAGTATATGTACATAAATTAGTCGTCAGACTCCACATTTTTCTCCCTTATCGCATACAGGTTTCCATCTCTAGAAATCACATACACCATATCTTCATCAACCACAGGAGATGTGTAGATACCTGAGGAATTGATTTCCATCTTTGCTCGGAAGTCACCGGTAGCACTATCCAGCCAGTAGAGATACCCCTGATAGTCTCCCACTACCACATAGCCGCCGGCATAGGCGGGGCCTGTGACATTTCTATACGTGAGCCTGGTATTACTCCAGCGCTCAGAACCGTCAGTTCGCATTATAGCATACACATGGCCGGATTGATCCGTTATGGCTATATCGCTGAGATCATAAGCAGGATTAGCCACGGAGGAATACTGCCTTACCCATACCGGCCGGGAAGGATTGTTAAGGTTAAAGCCCTGAAACTGACCGTTAAGAGCAATAACATAAAGCTCATCGCTGATTACCACCGGAGATGCATTCACATCATTAAGCCGGGCCAGTCTGGTAGAACCGTGAGGCACGCCCACCTTGATTTGATTCAGAAGAACTCCCCGCTCCTGATTAACCATGTTGAGCTTGCCGTCAGCGGTGCCATAGAATACCACCGCCCCCTGCACCGGCACCGGAGAACTGTCTCCTCGTACTGCGAACTGGGAGGAATCATCGCCGGTAGACCACAGCTCGGAACCGTCCTCCATGTTCAGCGCAAAAAGCTGCCCATGCGAGGACAGCGCAAAGACACGGTCACCGTCAATAGCCGGAGCGGCCAGAATCTCCTCTCCGGTATAATGCTTCCAGAGGAGCTCCCCCTTGACTCCGTCCACCGCATAAACCCAGCCGTTTTCACTGGCCAGCAGAATCACAGAGGTATCAAAATCCTCCCGTACGGTTATGCCGCCGGAAATTCTGGCAGAACGGCGATTATCGTTTTCATCCTCGTCATCCAGATCCAGATGCCAGATGCGGCTGCCGCTCTTCTTGTTAAAAGCGTAAACATCGCCGTTTCGGGATGCGGCATAAACCCGTTCCGCATCAAAGACCGGATGCAGAGAAGAGAAGAATTTGCCCACGCCGGTACCTACGGAAGAGCTCCAGACCACTTCCAGATCAATCTGGTTCTCAAACTCGGGCACCGGAACCGGCACGTACACATCAACCTCAGATGAACACCCCGCAATACCGGCTCCTACTAGAACCGCCAGCAGTAATCTGGATAGCTTCCCCATCTGTTATGCCCTTTTTGCTGTTTCTACCTTGTCCGAAAAATCCCGGAGATTCATTCGAGCCCTGTCATGTTCCTTGAATATCCGGCTTCCGCCGGATATCCGCTTTCCCGGCCCTTTTATTTAGCCGGAGCTTCCGCTGCGTTTTTATCAGCTGAGTCAGCCTTGGTTTCTGCGGCATCCTGAGTATTCGCAGTCTCTGAAGGCTCAGCAGCGCTGCCGGAGGATGCGGAATTGTCAGATACCGCGGCCTCTGATCCTGCGCTGGCGGCAAATTCCGGAGCCGGCTTTACGCCCTTGTCAGAAAGCAGGTTTTCATACTTCATTTTGAGCCCCGGCTTCTCAAAGCCTTCCTTAACCAGGTCAAGAGCTTCGCGATAAAGCTTCACGGCCTCATGCTTCTGCCCCTTGGCTGCTGCGATATCACCGCGAATCTCGGTAACCACTCCCTTGACGGCATCATCCCCGGCAGCGCGGAGGTAGCCTTCGGCCTCGTCGTATCTCTTAAGAGCTACAGCCAGACGGGCGGCTCTGATTCTCAGGATATTGTCCAGAATCCTGTCATTGCCCCGGCCGATGGCTTCCTTAAGGTTTGTCAGAGCCTCCTCATACTTGCCGGCGGAAACCAGAGATTTCACCAATACCGCCGAAGCCAGCTCGCCGTAAACATCGCCGTGCTCGCTGATAAAGGTCTTAACTGTCTCCAGCCCCTTGGGATCATTGATATCGCCATTCAGCACTTCAGCATAGAACTCATTGGCGCCGCGCTGTCTCTGCTTGGTAACATAATCCCGGTAGAAATAAACAGCCACTATAAGGACAATGGCCAGAAGAACACCGCCAAAAATGCTTTTCCAGTTATCCTTCCACCACTTTTCCAGCTCTTCTTCCCGCTGCTTTTCGTCTTCTTCTAAAATATCCACTTTACTGTCCTCCTGGGATCCTAAATATGCTGTTTTATAAATGCGGCAATTTCAGATTCCGGAACAGTGGTCTGTTCGCCGCTGGAAAGATTCTTAACCGTTACCTGGTGCCCGGCCACCTCATCATCTCCGAGAATAAGGGCCAGACGGGCATTTACCTTGTCGGCATGAGCCATCTGCTTCTTCATTTTGCCGCCGCCGCAGTGCAGCATAAAACGGGTCTCCGGAAGCTCCATGCGAAGACGATTCGCAAGATACTGAGCCTCCCGGGCCGGCTGATCCCCCATGGAGCAAACCATGACATCCACGGAAGGAGCCGGCTTAACCAGATCCAGAGCCTCCAGAAGGAGTACCAGCCGCTCCAGACCGATTGCTGAGCCCACCGCCGGAGTAGGCTGGCCTCCCAGCTGCTCCACCAGTCCGTCATAACGGCCGCCACCGCACACAGTGCCCTGAGATCCCAGTGCCTCGGTTACCCATTCAAAAACTGTCAGATTGTAGTAGTCAAGCCCCCGCACCAGACGATCGTTCAGGGTATAGCCAATGCTCATGCCGGTAAGAAGCTCCTTCAGGGTGTCAAAGTGCGCTCTGGTTTCCGATCCGAAGAAATCCGAAAGCCGGGGAGCTTCCTTAAGAATCTCCCCCACATGAGCATCCTTGGTATCCAGCACCCTGAGAGGATTGGTGTACATTCTTCTCTGCGAATCCTCATCAAGCTCGGAACGGTATTTTTCCAAAAAGGCCACCAAAGAGTCCCGGTATCTGGCCCTTTCTTCCGAGGAGCCCAGGGAATTCAGCTCCAGTCTGACATGATCCGTAAGCCCCAGCTTTTTCCAGAGCATGGCGGAAAAAGCAATAATTTCCGCATCGATGTCCGGCCCCGTGAGCCCGAAGACCTCAATGCCAAACTGATGGAACTGGCGATACCGTCCCTTCTGAGGCCGTTCATGACGGAACATGGGGCCGCGGTACCAGAGACGCTGTTCCTGATTATGGATAAGTCCGTCTTCAAGACAGGCGCGAACGCAGCCGGCGGTTCCTTCGGGACGCAGCGAAAGCAGATCCCCGTCCCGATCCTTGAAGGTGTACATTTCCTTTTCCACCACATCGGTAACCTCGCCGATGGCTCTGCTGAAAAGGCCGGTCTTTTCAATAACCGGAGTTCTGATCTCGCTGAAGCCGAAAGAAGCCGCGGTGGCAATCAGCGTCTGTTCCACCTGAGCCCAGACGCTGCTTGATCCGGGAACAAGATCGTTCATGCCTCGTATAGCGGTAATTTTTGCTGACACGGTATTTTCCTTTTGTTTATTCTACCATCCCCCGGGATGCCTTCTCCGGGTGATTCTTAACATAATCCCGAATCCTCTGCTCCAAGGCCGGCAAAAGATCATCGTTGGGAATAAGCTCCTTCCTCTGGCCGTCCTCGTAGTACACGCTGCGATCCTTAGCGCCGCAAATACCCAAATTAGCCCTCATGGCTTCTCCGGGGCCGTTTACGATACAGCCCATGACGGCCACGGTGATATTGGCGGTAATGTCAGAAAGACGTTCCTCCAGCGTGTTCACAAGCCCGATAACATCGCAGCCCCGGCGGGAACAGGTAGGACAGGCTACAAAGCTGATGCCCCGGGAACGGATCCCCAGGCCCTTTAAAATATCAAAACCAACTTTAACCTCTTCCACAGGATCTGCGGCCAGAGATACCCGAAGGGTGTCGCCGATCCCCTCCCTAAGCAGCCAGGAAAGCCCCATGGAGCTTATTACCGTGCCCTTTCGGAGTCCGCCAGCCTCGGTAACACCTAAATGAAGAGGCTGATCAATCCGAGAGGCCAGGAGACGGTAGGCCTCATAGCACAGAAAAACATTGGAGGCCTTAACACTGACCTTGAAATCCGGGAAGTCCATTCTATCCAGAATGTCAACATGACGCATGGCGGACTCCACCAAAGCTTCAGGCACCGGTTCGCCGTAGCGTTCCAGAAGATCCCGTTCCAGAGAACCGCCGTTTACCCCGATTCTGATAGGGATATGACGCTCTCTGGCCGCCTCCACCACTGCTCTGATCTTGTCCTCGCTGCCGATGTTGCCGGGATTGATGCGCAGACAATCGGCCCCGTATTCAGCCACTTTAAGAGCAATGCGGTAATCAAAGTGAATATCAGCCACCACAGGAACCGGAGAACCGGAACGAATCTCCTTAAAGGCCTCCGCAGCCTTCATGCTGGGCACGCTGACGCGCACGATATCAGCTCCGGCAGCGGCAATAGCCCGGATCTGGCTCAGGGTAGCTGCCACATCCTGAGTATCGGTATTGGTCATGCTCTGCACCGATATGGGAGCATCACCGCCCACCGGTACTTTGCCAACCATGATCTTTCTGCTTTTGCGGCGTTTTATCTCACTGAAGTTCATCCTTGTCTGACCTTTTTATGATCTGTTTATAACCTATGCCTGACTGCTGTCTTCCCGGCTTTTCTGCCTGAGCTTTCACAAAAAACTCACCACCTCGCCACTAAAGACGCTCAAAGCCCGGCATCATCAGGGGATTAATTCTTCATGACCTGGTCAGCCTTTCTTCTGACCTCTTCAGGGTCATAGACCCGGCCGTTTCCTGATACCTGCCTGACCTTGACATTAGCTGCAGCCGGAGCGGGCCTCATCGCAGGTTTGGCTCCCTCGCTTGCCAGCGAACGCACCTCGCCTGCCTTAAGAGCCGGCTGTTTTCCCGGTTTGGCGGCCGGAGCGGGGGCGCCAGGCTTTGCGCCGTTAAGATTGCGCGGGCCGGTCTTCTGGTTTGCGGGAGCTGCTTTCTGGGAAGGCGCTTTAGGATCTGGCTTATTGGACTGCTGTTTAGCGGGAGGAGTTCCCTTGCCGGCAGCCGGAGTCTTTTTGAGACCCATTTCATCCGCGAGAGATCTTACCTCTCCGGCTTTAAGAGGCTTCCGGGAAGCCGGCGCGGCAGCAGGAGCGCCTGAAGTTCCCGGCTTCCTGGCATCATTCTTCTTTGCCGTGTCCGGTCTGGTATGCGAAGGAGCCGCGGTATTGTTCACAATCTCCGGCTTCCTCATGCCATATCCGGCATTGGGATTTTTGCCTGCTGCATTGTCCTTCCTTGCGGTATCTCCGGGCTTTTCCCTTCCGGCTGTCCTTCTGTCAGGATCGGGAAGCATGGAGGGGCCTTCGGGAATATTCCCGGCAGCCTTGAGCTCCTCGTCAAAGGTAATAACGCCGGGTTCCGCCGGACTTTCCGGGATGATCTCAAGAGGAGTCTCCTCCGGCAGAAGAACGGAACCGCCCTCATCCGGATCGCTGCCGGAAAGAGACAAGGATTCATCAGCAGGAGAAACGGGAAGAGGATCCGGTTCCTTCGGAGGTTCGGGGAGGTTTGAAACAGCGCTGTTATTCTTTATTTCCGTAAGATTGAGCTCCTCGCCTTCCTGAGAGCCGGAACTGCCTGAGCCTGGTTCTGCTATCAGGGCCTGTTCCGCCTCGGGCTTGCCGTCGGATCCTCCGGAAGCGATAAGAAGAGCGAGCCCTACGGCTATAACGGCCAGAGCTCCGATGCCCACTCCGGTGCGAATCAGGCGCATTCGGGAGCTCTCATCGTCTGCCGCCTGACTCTTCGCCTGAGCCAGAATCGCCCTGACCTCAGCCAGATCTATGCCCATGTACCGGGCATAAGCGAGACATTCGCCTTCCTTGAGATGGCTGAAATTTCCGCTCTCCATGTCACTCAGCACATGGCTTCTGATCTGCAATCTGTCGGATACGTCGATAAGACTGAGATTGTGCCTGATTCTGAGAGATCTGAGTCTCTCTCCCAGCTGCGCCGCCGGGGAAGCGCCGTTCTCCGGCGCAGTGTTAGTATCTGTCATTTTTCTTCAATTCTTGTGTGAGGGTTAAAACTTGCCCTTGATATAATCCTTGGCTTCCTGACTGCGGGGAAAGCGTCTCGTCAGACTGAGTCCCAGCTCGGAGGCCTCGTCATAGTTTTTCAGACATTTCTCGATTTTGATTTTCAGAGCCAGAACCTGCGGAGAAGCTTCCTTGACAAAAAGCCCAAAGGTATGAATGAGATCGTGAGCTTTGGTGCATTGGTTCTGAGAATAGGTCCAAAGAGCATAGCTGTACAGCGTGTCCGGGTCGGATCCGCCATACTGCCTGGCTTTTTCAAAATACTCCCCGGCCTTGTCATGCTGATCGTGGTCGGCAGCGCAGCGGGCGGCGCTGGCATAGGTGTAGCCAATGTCAGCATATTTGGGAATGGCCACCGCCTTGTGAAAAAGCTCAAACGCCTTATCCAGCTCGTGGCATTTGCACAGGAAATTGGCATACTGAGTCAAAGTGGTACCGGAGGAGGAAAACTTGCTGTAGGACTTCTCGTAAATCTCCCGGGCTTTTTCCGTATCCTTTACTGTCTCATAGTAGTTGCCCCAGGAAAGAAACAGGAGCTCGCTGTCAGGATCATAATTCTGGGCAATCTCCAGATTCTCCTTGGCTCTGGTCATGTCCTTCTGGGCAATATAGGCATTGGCAAGGCGCAATCTGGCAATAGAGGCCTTTTCGTAGTCAATCTTGCCGACATCCTTGACAATGTCGTTGCCGTCTGAATCCTTGCCGATGACAACTTCCTTGCTGGTAACGCATCCGGCAAGAGCCGCTGAAATGAGCAGCAAACCCAATATTCTCTTCATATTTGCAAATCCTAAAAAAAATCACCCGGAAACGGAAGCTTCTTCCTGAGCAGCTTTAAGCCTGTTTCTGACCTCGCCGGCCAGCTGTCCGCAGGCTGCCTTGATATCATCGCCCCGGGTTTTTCTGGTAACCACTGTATAACCATGATCATACAGAACCTGGTAAAATCTTTGCTGCGCTTCCCGGGATGGCTTCAAAAAAGAGCTTTCGCCGTGGGGATTAAACGGTATCAGATTAATTTTGCAGGGGGTGCGTTTTAAAAGACGGGCCAGCTCTTCGGCATGCTTTTCTGAATCATTGACCCCTGCCAGAAGCACATATTCTACAGTAACACGGCCGCTATTGGCATTAGAGGAACTCACGTATTTTCGGACAGCATCCAGAAAAGCGGCGATATTATACTTCTTATTGAGGGGCACCAGCTTGTCCCGAAGAGCATCATTGGGAGCGTGCAGGGAAATGGCCAGAGCCACGTCAACCTTGCCGATAAGCTCCAGAATGCCCGGCACCACCCCGGAGGTGGAGATGGTAACTCTTCTTTTTGAAAGGCCGAATCCGAAATCATCCAGCATGATGTTTATCGCCGGAATGACATTTTTGAGATTTAGCAGCGGTTCTCCCATGCCCATAAGAACCACATTATCGATGGCCCGGTATTTGGCATCGGGAGTGAAGCCGATGGATTCCGTGGCCCGCCAGACCTGGCCTATGATCTCCGCCGTGGTAAGATTTCTGTTAAAGCCCTGATGCCCGGTGGAGCAGAAGGGGCAGCCCACGGGGCAGCCCACCTGAGTGGAAACGCAAAGCGTAGCCCTGTCGTCCTCGGGAATATAGACGGTTTCCACCAGTTGACCGTCCCCCGCATCCAATGCCCATTTGATGGTGCCGTCGGAGCTCCGGGATTCGGCTTTGACCTCAGGAGCCCGGATTTCGCACAGGGAAGCCAGCCTTTCTCTGAGCTGCTTATTGATGTTGGTCATCCGGGAAAAATCCGTAACGCCGAACTGATAGATCCACTTTATAAGCTGATCCGCCCGGAATTTTTTTTCTTCCAGACTCAGCATGAAATTGTTCAGTCCCTCATGATCCAGATCCATGAGATTAAGCTTTGTGTCAGACATTTTCCCGTCCAGAGCAAACAATACCAATGGGGGATTCTATCATAGATAGATCCCGGTGTCATTTTACCAACAGGGCGAACGCTTCAAGTTTACCCTAGTATTGTATTTGATAAATACATGTGATTTGCAGATGCTAACTTTTTCATAAAAGTCTGATTGTACAGCGTTTCTCGTATGTTACATAATCACACGTATCTAGAAAAGTGGATACTAGACAAGTCCCAAAGAACATGCTATGCATTCAAGGGCAGCTTTAGTGTCGTAACATCTCTTCTGCAGGATGTTAAGACTAAGCTTCTCTTTTTCTCTCCCTTTATTCCACAGCCAATAACGGTAATTCTCCAAATATGCCAAAGCAAGTTTATTCAATGCACTGCGATTAGCAATGTAATTAGGGTTGTTGGCTTGAATTCTATCTTGGTTATATCGCATATCAAGACACCAATGCAAATTATTTTCAATACCCCAATGATGTCTAATAATCTCATTTACTCTTTTAGAGTTTTCATCAATTGGCGGTAATGATGTGATATAAAAACGCTCTTCCCAAGTATTATTTTTAGTTGTTTGCTGATAACAGTTTCTTTCAACTTTTACAATACTGCCGTCATCCAATCCCAGCCACTTTTCTTTAATGATTTTTGATAAACGACGACCGCTGATTAATGATATTTTGTACTGCTCTATACGTCCATGCTCTTTAGTTATTTCAGGTTCATATGAAATAATTTGATTTTTAGGCGTTGAGTTAAATAAATAACGAACCTCATCAAATGACTTATTTTGATTTCCTTTTAATGATAGGCAATAATGAGCCCCTTTACCTATAACAGTGTTTACAAAATCAATTTGGCAGCTCATTGCATCAGCTGTAACTACAGAATTAGTTAAATTTAATTTATTAAGTGACTCAGGGCCAACGCTGATTTCATTCTCTTTTTTCTGTATCAGTTTATGGTAAAGACAGACTCTGTTCGTTGCATCATAAAAGTTCATAAGCATGTAGGCACCGTGCTTGCCATTGTTTTCAGGAGTTGTTTTCCCCGTCGCTCGTAATGCCTGACCATCGGCTGCAATAACCCTAAAGTCTTCTTTAATAAGAGGTTTGATTAATTCTGTATACAACTCACTTAATGTATCAGCTTCTACCAGTAAAAATGCTTTTCTGACGGTATCATGAGAGCAATTATCAACTACCAGATCTCCCATGTTATTATCATTAAAGTATTTTTTAAGTCTGCCATTGATCGCTTCACTGATTTCAGTACACCCAGTATCACCGGCCAGTGCGCTAATAATTGATCCTAATACTATGGTCAGCATAGGTATTTCAATTTTACTGGAATCCCTACATTGATGGTATTGTAGGGCTGATTAGTTAAGTTCCCTGAACCTCCTCATTTGTAGGGGGGCGGCCCCCTTATTCTCAAAATTCAGGTTTTTGGCCATTAAACTACAAAGGGGGTAAAATGGAACATGCCAAATTTCTGGTAGCAAAAATCCGGACAAACTAACGAATCAGCGACACACCGATGGTTCCAGTCATATGACATCCTTTACGACAAAACAGGTTGAAATCAGCCGGGCTTGCGGTATAGAGCCTCCATACGAATGTTTGCCTTTTGCTTTAAGACAGGAGCTTTATCTTACATTTCGCAGTTAAAAACGGGGTATTTCCACCTCTAAAAAAACGACAACTTAAAATTACGCACCATATGTTCTCTGGTATCTTTCGCCAAGCAACTCTAGTATCTCATACGCCTGGTCGCTAATGTGATAGAACAACCTTTCCCCATTTTCCAGTATAATCGTCATGATAGCGCTGAATATCTGAAACACATACCGCATTGTTATCTTGTCTGTGAGCTTGCCTATCTGATTTTTGAGCAGAACCTTTGACGTTGCCA
>JAEEGF011979321.1_pt1 | contig 39462 bp, 33 predicted proteins | sample 9134171 | NCBI WGS metagenome assembly JAEEGF01 (sample SAMN16246542, study PRJNA631951) | gut metagenome | biome: gut microbiome; feature: rumen; material: AP-attached | host: Bos | place: Iran: Karaj | collected 2018-10 | reverse complement strand
CTCTACGGCAAGGTGGAAGAAGTCCCGCAAAACGAAAACACGCCATTCCATCCCTACTCTCCTTATGCTGTGGCCAAGCAGTACGGCTTCTGGATCACCAAAGAATACCGCGAAGCCTATAATATGTTCTGCTGCTCCGGTATCCTTTTCAACCACGAAAGCGAACGCCGAGGAGAAACTTTTGTCACACGCAAGATCACACTGGCCGCCTCCCGTATCCGCCAGGGCAAACAGGAAAAGCTCTACCTGGGCAATCTCTCTTCCCTGCGCGACTGGGGCTATGCCAAGGATTATGTGCAGTGCATGTGGCTGATCCTTCAGCACAACAAGCCGGAAGATTTTGTTATCGCCACCGGTGTGCAGCACAGTGTACGGGAATTCTGCCAGCTGGCTTTCCACTACGCGGGCATCGAGCTGGAATGGCAGGGCAAAGGCATTGACGAGAAAGGCATCGACAAAGCCACCGGCAAAGTGCTGGTCGAGGTCAGTCCCGATTTCTACAGACCCACCGATGTGGTCAACCTGTGGGGCGATCCCACCAAGGCCAGAAAGGAACTTGGCTGGAATCCGACTCAGACCAGTTTTGAGGATCTGGTTCGGATCATGGTGGAACATGATATGAAGAAAGTCGCCGTGGAACGCGCTCAGGAACATATACACACGAATCTGGTGGAATATCTCGAAAAGGGCATTATCAAGTAACATGGAGAAAAACGCGAAAATCTACGTTGCCGGACACCGGGGCATGGTCGGATCGGCCATCATCAGAGAACTGCAAAGACAAGGCTATACCAATCTTGTTACACGCACTCATAAGGAGCTGGACTTGACCCGACAGGACGCGGTAGAAAAATTCTTTGAAACCGAAAAGCCGGAATATGTCTTTCTGGCCGCGGCCAAAGTGGGCGGCATCGTGGCCAACCAAAGCGCCCTGGCGGATTTCATGTACGATAATATGATCCTGGAGATGAACGTGATCCACAGTGCCTGGCAGAACGGATGCAAAAAGCTGGAGTTCCTCGGTTCCTCCTGCATCTATCCCCGTATGGCTCCGCAACCCATGAAGGAAAACTGTCTGCTGACCAGCGAGCTGGAAAAAACGAATGAAGCCTACGCCCTGGCAAAGATCTCCGGGCTGAAATACTGCGAATTTCTCAACAGGCAGTACGGCACCGACTACATCTCCGTTATGCCGACCAATCTGTACGGTCCCAATGACAATTATCATCCGGAACACAGCCACGTCCTGCCGGCTTTGATCCGCCGTTTTCACGAGGCGAAAGTCGAAGGCAAGGACTCCGTCACTTGCTGGGGTGATGGTTCCCCGCTGCGGGAATTCCTTTATGTGGACGATTTAGCAGATCTGTGTGTATTCCTGATGAACAATTACAGCGGCAATGAGACTGTAAATGCCGGCACCGGCAAGGAGCTGACCATCAAAGCGCTCACCGAGCTGGTCGCCAAAGTCATCGGCTACAAAGGGCAGATCCTCTGGGATCCCTCACGGCCGAACGGTACACCGCGCAAACTCCTGGACGTGAGCAAAGCCGCAAAACTGGGCTGGAAATACAAGACCGAACTGGAAGATGGCATCCGGCTGAGTTATCAGGATTTCCTCAATAACCCCATGCGGGCTGAGAGGTAAAACATCAAAGAACCACAGATCGCCGCCGGTCTGCGAAGGCAAGCCCGCAAGCTCATTCTGCTCTCTTTTTCATAGAATCAAGCTGACGCGGCACCGCGCTCCCGGTGAACATCTGTGGTTCATTTATTTTTGGAAACTTCTTCCAGAAAGTTTTCGCACAAAGCCACATTCCCCCACTGCCAGTATTTGGTTTCTTCTCTTTCCATGGCTTTGTATGTATTGGAGCGGTAGAATTCTTTTAAAAGACGCAGTTCCGGAGTATTTGTCTTTCTGGACAGCATCGCTACTATATTCGCCACTTTAGCCGGCAGCAGCAAATACAGATTATTCTGTGTAACAAGGGATCTCATACTTTTATCGCTTCACAAAATCTCAAACACTCCAATGCTTTTTCCGTATGAAAAAGCACTTGATCTACTAATTTGTATGCTTTTAACTCATTGATAAGTTCCGATTTATTGATAAAGCCGCTCTCAAAGAGTGTCAGAGATGTATAGACTCTGTCATTTGCAACAGGCCCCATGACGATATCATAATCATGTTTAAACTGATCTTTGCTTCTGTTGCTGATAATAAAGTCGACCCACTCCTCTGTTGGAGCTGTAAATTTCAAAATCTTGTAATGGGAAGATGAAAGAATACTTTCTTCAAACTCAAACTCATTGACATAACCAAAACGATGGTTTGTGTTTTTCAATCGAATAGCCACCCAGCGGCGAGCTTGAGTCAAACTGGACGTTGTATAAAAGCCACTCCCAAAATCTAAAGTTCTGTCACTTTCCAGTATTTTAGGAACTTTTACAACTTCCAAACTTCCATGATACAGCTTCATTTCTTTTCCTGCCGATTCCGAATAAACTCTTCTATATCTTCCACCAGATAAGCCGCGGCCTGTGTATGCAAAGGTTCATAACCCTCTTGCAGATAAGAGAACACATCATACTTTTCAAACAGATCCATCACTTGATCTGTATCCAAATGATGCCGTTTCTTATACTGTTCAAAACAAAAAGCAACGAACTCGATCGTTTTACTCTTACAGTCCATTGTTGATTCCATCGGTGTCATCTTCTCCAGCTTTTATGTCGGGAATCCTAAGACTCTCAACGCTAAAACCTAACAGATTCTTTTTACTTTTCAAGCACTATCTTCCCTTTTTCCGCGAAACAAAAAAGCCCCTGACTTGCTCAGAGGCTTTTTTATCGAAAAAGGTGTGTTTTAATCTCTAAAATACAGGTCGCGTGTATAGACCTTGTCCATCGCGCCTTCCAGCTCCGGATTGTAGCGGTTGGCAATGATCACATCGCTGATCTTTTTGAACTCCTCAATATCTCTTACAACCCTGTTATTGAAGAACTTATCTTCTTTCATAGTCGGCTCGTAAATAACCACTTCGATATCCTTGGCGCGGATGCGTTTCATCACGCCTTGAATCGAGGACTGGCGAAAGTTGTCGCTGCCCGATTTCATGGTCAGACGATAAACGCCCACGATCTTCGGGTTCTTAGCGATAATCTGTTCCGCAATAAAATCTTTTCGGGTCCCATTGGCAGCCACCACGGCACTGATCATCTTCTGTGGGATCCCCTCGTAATTCGCCAGCAGCTGTTTGGTATCCTTGGGCAGACAATAGCCGCCGTAGCCAAAGGACGGATTGTTGTAATGGGTGCCGATGCGTGGATCCAGGCCGATGCCCTCGATGATGCTCTTGGCATCCAGTCCCTTCACGGCGGCATAAGTATCCAGCTCATTGAAGAACGAGACACGCAGCGCCAGATACGTATTGGCAAAGAGTTTCACGGCTTCCGCTTCGGTCGTGTTCATAAAGCGGACCTCGCTGTCCTTTTTGATCGCGCCTCCTTGCAGCAGCTCTACAAAGGTATGCGCCGCCTGCTCCAGCCGTCTGTTGCCCACAGGCACTCCCACGATGATGCGCGACGGGAAGAGGTTGTCATACAGCGCGCGACCCTCGCGCAGGAACTCCGGCGAAAACAGTAGATTATCGCACGCGTATCTTTTACGGGCTTTTTCGGTGAACCCGACCGGGATCGTGGATTTGATCACCATGACGGCGTTGGGATTCTCCGCTGTGACCAGCTCGATCACGCTTTCCACACTGCTGGTGTCGAAGTAGTTCTTGCCGGGGTCATAATTCGTGGGCGTGGAGATGATAACGATTTCCGCGCTTTTCACGGCGCTTTTTCCATCTGTCGTGGCCGTCAGGTTCAGCTGTTTCGTGCTGAGATATTCTTCGATCTCCTTATCGACGATGGGGCTTTTCTTTTGATTGATCAAAGCCACCTTCTCCGGGACGATGTCCACAACGGTGACTTCGTTGTTCTGGGCTAACAAAACTGACAGGGATAATCCTACATATCCCGATCCAAATACGGTTATTCTCATTAATCTTTTCTTGCACCACCGCTCCCATTTCTCTTTCTGTTCGGTTATTTGGAGCCGTGGTCATCATGCTCCGGGCAGATCTGTTTTTGGTTATATAACAGCTTCGGCCTCAGCACTCGTTCCCATGCCTCTTCTATTTCAATCTCTGTCAATACAATCCGCATGGCTGAGTTCCACTTTTCCATCGCTATTCCCATCTCTGTGAAATAGTTGGATGGTTGAACTCATTCACTTTATATCCTTTCCTGTGGGTGCTTCCCTATGGAAAACTAAAAAACGCTTCAGATCAAGCATTTACAAAACAACTTCATCTGAATATCAGATCCTCCGCCTGCGCGGAGAGAATAGACTTTGTCCGCCCGCGACATCCCGCGGACAACCTTTTTTAATCAAATCTCCTTCTTTTGTAAAGCTTTATTCTTTTATCAAATCATTTCAAAACTTCTTTGAGATATTTACCAGTGATGCTTTCAGGGTTCGTTATGATCGCCTCCGGTATTCCGGCCGCAACGATTCTGCCGCCTTCCGTGCCGCCGCCGGGTCCCATGTCGATCACATAATCACTGTTGGCGATGATGTCCAGGTCATGTTCGATGACGATGACGGTAGCTCCGGCCTCGACCAGCTGATGAAAAACAGAAAGAAGTACTTGCACGTCCAGCGGATGCAGACCGATAGTCGGTTCATCAAAGACAAAGACCGCGTCTTCCTGGGTCCTGCCCATTTCGGAGGCTAGTTTCAAACGCTGAGCTTCCCCGCCGGAGAGCGCCGGAGTATCCTCCCCCAGTGTCAGATAACCCAACCCCAATCCCTGCAGAACAGAGAGGTTTTCTTTTATCTTCCGGGAGGAGGAAAAAACGGTAATAGCTTCGTTCACAGTCATTTTCATCAGTTCTGGCAGTGAGTATCCTTTTTCGGATTTCCGAGGCATCCATAAAATGTGATCCGCGTCCCTGCCATATCGGGAGCCGCCGCAGTCCGGACAGTAGATCGTTACATCTGGAAGGAACTGGACATCCAAGGATATCTGACCTGTACCATCGCAGATCGGACAGCGAAGAGAACCTGTGTTGTAAGAGAAGGCATTCGCGCCCAGTTTTTTCTCTTTTGCGTCTTTTGTCGCCGCAAAGAGTTTCCTCAAATCGTCCATTACCCCGCTGTAGGTGGCCACCGTGGAGCGGATATTGATCCCGATCGGTGTTGCATCGATCAGATTGGCACGCAGTATCCCGTCAGCGATGATCTTCACAACGTGGGACGGCAGTTTTCTACCAGCGATCTTTGCCTGGAGCGCCGGTATAAGACTCTCCAGAACCAAAGTTGTCTTGCCGGAACCGGAAACCCCGGTCACCGCCACCAGTCGGCCTCTGGGAATATCCAGAGAAAGCTTGCACACGGTATGGATCGGATTCGTTTCCAGATGGATGGAACCATGGACAAATAGTTCTTTTCGGGAGGCTCGCTTCCGAGTCAAAACGTTTTCAGCTCCAGTAATAAATCCGGCAATTTTAGATTGGGGAGTCTTTGCCACTTTTGCCACAGTTCCCTGCGCAAGGATCCTCCCACCATCCTTCCCGGCCAAGGGTCCCATTTCGATCAGATGATCCGCCTGACGGAGTACCTGTACATCATGATCTACAAGAATGACAGAATTGCCATCGGCAATCAGGCTGTCCACGACCTGAATCAGTCCATCTATGTTGGAGGGATGAAGTCCGATGCTCGGCTCGTCCAGAACATACAGAACACCCGTTGTTTCGTTGCGGACAGCTCTGGCAAGCTGCACCCGCTGGCGCTCACCGGTAGAAAGCGTACTGGTGGCACGATCCAGAGAGAGATACCCCAGCCCCAGATCTTTTAATCTTTTCGCGTTATCGGTAAAAGAACGGATGATGCTGTCAGCCATTGGGTGCATTTCTTTGGGAAGTGTTTTAGGTACTGTACTGACCCAGACCATCAGTTCATCCAGGGTCATCGATGTGGCTTCAGCAAGATTTTTCCCGGCCAGCATTGTTGAACGTGCTTTTGCGGAAAGTCTTGTACCGCCACAGTCCGAGCAGGATGCTTCGTGCAGAAACCGTTCCACTCGTTTCATCCCCTTTTCATCTTTAACCTTGGAAAGGGCATTTTCGACCGTATAGATGGCGTTGAAATATGTAAAATCCATTTCTCCTGCTGCACCACTGGTCTGGTTTTGATAGATCATGTGGTGTTTGACCGGCTTACCATAAAAGACAATGTCGCGTTCCTTTTTTGTCAGTTCTTTAAACGGCACATCCGTGCGCACCCCCAGTTCCCTTGCAATGTCCTTCATTAGTGACCACATCAGCGTCTGCCACGGCAGCACAGCGCCCTCCTCAATGGAAAGCGATTCATCGGGAACCAACGTTGATTCATCCACTGTGCGCACAATGCCCGTTCCCTGGCAAGTCGGGCAGGCCCCTTCGGAGTTAAACGCCATTGCCTCCGCACCGGGACCGTAAAACTCTTCACCACAAACCTCGCAGCGAACAGGCATCATCAGCGCCACCGCCATGCTTGGAGGCGCGAGATGACCGTTTGGACAGGGATGACAACCCAAACGGGAGAACATGAGCCTCAAACTGTTTAGAAGTTCTGAAGCTGTCCCAAAGGTACTGCGAATGCCCGGTACACCTGGTCTTTGGTGCAGAGCCAGCGCAGCCGGAACATGACGGACTTCATCCACATCCGCCCTGCCGCTCTGAGTGATCCTTCGTCTGGTATAAGTGGAAAGCGCCTCCAGATAACGACGGGAGCCTTCTGCATAAAGCGTGCCCAGCGCCAAAGAAGATTTACCGGAACCCGATACGCCCGCGATAGCAATCAGCTTGCCAAGCGGAATATCAATATCGATATTTTTCAGATTATGGACGCGGGCTCCTCTGATGATAATGTTTTCAGGCTGTGTACGCTTCTTGTGATTGGATTCCATTCCCTTTTGGGTGTTCATCAGTTCATTTGAATATTCTATCAGGCTTTCAATCCCAGTCCCAGCTCTTCACGGCAGTAGCGGATGCTCTGTTCCAGCTGCGGGATCTGATATTCTGGAGTCCAGGCGTTCTTGACTGCTGGAACCGGCTGAACGTTTTTGGCCAGTTTGATCAGCTTGGCCAGGCCGACCCCTTTCAGCTCCGGCCAGAGTTTCAGATGCTCCGGATCCAGGTAAGGCATATCGTAATTGAAGCCGCTGATGATCTCCAGGAAGCAGGGCACTCCCGGACATAATTCCGCGAAACGCTTCATATATTCTTTCATTCCCATCGTGCCCGCGCCCATCGCGGCCCACTGACAGCAGAGTCCCTTTTCGGTCTCCCAAACAACGGAATCCCGAATACCGGAAGCCACTGCGTAAGGAGCCAATGTTTCCAGGTTGGTCATGGGGTCTTCATAAGTCCAGACCGCGTTGCCTGAATCTAGCGTCACACCGACATAATCGGTGCCGGCCATCTCTACCAGACGCACCAGCTCCCATCCCTGCATATCGCCGGCATGGTTTTCGATGGCGATCTTGATCCCGGCATCAAGAGCATAGGAGCGGATGTTCTTCAGCACCTGCACCGTGTCTCGGATCGGAGTCCAGATACCGCCTGGAGCTTTGCGGTCATCGCGTGACCCCAGCACACAGCGCACCACCGGGCTGCCCAGTGTTTTGGCAATACGGATCATCAATCGTAGAAATTCTTCGGGCGTGCCGTATTTTTTATTGAACATGGCTGAAGTGGGACAGACGCTCAGACCGCCCATGTAGATGAACAGCCCCAGATCGTCCGCCTTGGACTTCAGATCCTTCAGGTAGGCATCATCCAGACTGTCATAGACTTCCAGATCGGAAAAGAAGACGGCATCCACTTTATGTTCAGCCGCCCATTCCAGTATTTTACCGGCCTTCCAATGGGTCGTATTGATGGAGAAATTATCAAATCCCAGGGCGACTTTGCCCGGATTTGAACCAGTATTCGATGTGTTGTTACTCATAAAATCATTTTCAAATTTTACTGCATCCAGAGCAGTGACGGATTATTGGTCCGGCCTTTCTTTTGGGCAAAATCCCAGTACTCCGATGCAGCGCAGCGGACAACGTGACCATCCAGAAAAAGGATGTTCGCACCCGCGCCATGGATATTGGTGTGGATAAAATTCCAGTACCCCACCGCGGGCAGATTCTTGGAATCAAAGAGCCAAACCATTCTGCTGGGACGCCGCACCGTGGTATAGCGGATGGGCGCGTTCTCATCCCCCGTCTTGTTCACATACTCATTCAGACAATAGTGGAAAAGATTATTGCCGTTGCTGCGCCGGGGATTGGCCGGACAAAACCACGGCAGACTCAAATTGATGGGAGCGGAGGCATTCGTTCGCCAGGGCATTTCCCGGTATGGATCCAACGACAAATAAGGAGGCAGATCCACATACCATCCGCCATTGATGGAGGTTCCGTTGGGTGAACCATCCGGTGGCAAATAATCGTCGTTGTCACCCACATAAAGGAGCGTGGCCATGCCCCACTGACGGAGCTTACCCATACAGACGATGCGGTGAGATTTCTGCTTGGCTTTGGAAATGGCGGTCAAGATCATTGCCGCCAGGATGCCGATGATCGCGATCACCACCAGCAGTTCGATCAAAGTAAACGCGGGGGAATTTTTACCTGAGAATGATATATTGACTCTAAAAAAATTCACCGCTCCCTTTCTATTGGATCAACATCGCGTCCCCATAGCTAAAGAAACGATACCGCTGGCGCACGGCTTCTCGATAAGCCTCCAATATCGTTTCACGTCCATCTGTTTTACCCGGCGAGGCAAACGCGCTCACCAGCATCAGCAGTGTTGATTTAGGAAAATGAAAATTAGTGATCAAGGCATCCGCCACATAAAACGGCGACGGCGGATAAATGAACAATTTGGTTCGCAGCGTCATGCCATGCAGCTCTGAGGTTCCGCCCTGGGCACGCGCAACACTTTCAATCACACGCATGGAAGTCGTCCCCACCGGAATGACTCGACGGCCTTCGTGTTTCGCCTGACGAATGGCGGCAGCGGTTTCTTCTGTGAGGATGAACGGTTCTTCATGCATGGGATGTTCGGTCAAGTTTTCCGTCTTGACCGGAGCAAAAGTTCCCGCGCCCACATGAAGCGTGACATATTGTATCTGCACACCTTTATTTTGCAGTTCCTTCAATAAGTTCTCGGAAAAATGGAGCCCGGCTGTCGGAGCCGCTACCGAACCCGGATAATGTGCAAAAACCGTTTGATAACGCACGACATCTTCCGGTTCCGGCGCGCGCTCGATATACGGCGGCAGCGGAACCGATCCTAAATCAGCCAAACAGGTGTTCAAATCTATCTCTTCCCCGTTTCGGGTAAAACGGACACTGTAAGTACCGTTTTCAATATCCTTTCCGCAAATTTCAGCGATCACATCTGTAGGCTGGCTCTGATGATCCAGCAGGCGCAGAGGTATTCCCTTGGATGCCTCCTTGCCGTGACGCACCATCGCTTTCCAGCAGGAAGGCGAAATCATTTCCAGCAAGAGTATCTCAAACTCGCGCCCGGTATCCCTCACTGCTTTCAGACGTGCCGGGATCACCCGTGTGTCATTCAGGATCAGTAGATCGCCTTCACGCAAAAGCTGAGGCAGCTCGGAAAAAAAGTGATGCTCCACATTGCCGTCAGGCCGCCGAAAAACCATCAACCGGGAATCCGTGCGGTGTTTGGCAGGGTGCTGGGCTATCAGCTCCTGCGGCAGATCAAAATCAAAATCAGATGTCTTCATTCAAACGCAGAACTTCCTCTTCCCTATATCTCCAAATCGATTTCCAGTGTAGTCCGGCTGTCGGTCAGATTATTATAAATCGTCATACGTTTCAGCTGCCAGACTCCTTCCACCTTTTTGAAGCTCTGCACTTCAAATTCCTTCACTCGTTTGCGTTTTTCATTGAAGGCCTGCGCCATCACGATCCCGTCAGTTTCATTATCGACCCAGGAAACCACCCGTGCATATACAGGATCAGTCCATTCCGCCGGTATGCTTTCCAGCACACGGCAGGCGCGTCCCTTACGCATCTCGCGTTTCAGCATAGACTGTTGAGACCACTGTAAAAATTCCAGTCCCAGATCGCAGATCCAGAAATCCGTCCCCGCAAAAGAAATCGCCGTATCGACTCCGCCTTTGAGTTTCAATTCTGTCCACTCCTTCTCTCCTTCCGCTTTGCGGCTGAGTGTATATTCATTGGGTTTATCCACAGAGAACCGGATCAGCAGCCGTTCCTGAGTACCGGTTTCGAGAGCCGTTTCATATACACTTTCCCAGCTTCTGCTATCAACCGGAATCACACCAAAACGGATCGGAACATAGCGGGTCTTGGCCTTGGGCGCACGGATGATCAGTGTCCCTTGACTGACGATCGGCTGAGTCGGAACATGAGACCGGACCGTCTGCACCATTTCGGTAGCATCCTTTGCTTTCTCCTCTTTCTTTTCCATCAGAGACTGCGCGGAAGCTCCGTTGAACCCGAACGTGAATACAAGCAGCAGAGACAAGGTTCCGCATGTCAGGTATTTTAAAAATTTCTTCATTTTCATATCTATTTCGCGCTTATTCAGAAAGCGCATATAAAATCGCTTCGCCCGCGTTCTTGAAAAAACGGGTCTTTATTTGTTTCTTTACGTTTGACGGAAGCTCCGACCAATCAGAACGGTTGTCCTCCGGCAGGATGATCTCATTGATCCCCAGACGCGTGGAGGCCAGCACCTTCTCACGGATGCCTCCAACCGGAAGCAGTCTTCCGCGCAGAGTGATCTCGCCGGTCATGGTAAGAGACGGACGCACCCGTCTACCGCTGAAAAGCGACGCCAAAGCCGCCGCTACGGTCAAACCGGCACTGGCGCCATCCTTGGCAACAGCCCCTGCAGGTACATGGACATGGATATCAGACTCCGCATAGCCGGAAAGATCTATCCCCAATGCAGCACCTTCGGAACGCAGAAAACTGATCGCGATCCGAATGCTCTCCATTAAAACCTTGCCCAGATTTCCCGTCAGGATCAACTCGCCGCGTCCCGGCATACAGGCCGCCTCCACCGGAATGACATCTCCGCCTTCCGGAGTCCAGCCCAGTCCCAGGGCGATCCCCGTCTGGGTTATCTGTTCCAGCTGTGTGGGGTGCCAGCGTTCATGGCCTAAAAGTTCGGAGACTTTTTCCGCTGTAATGATAAATTCCCGTTTACCTTTTCTGTCCGGAACAGTACTCCTCTTCGCGGCTGAATCTTCATTCTCCAAATCCATGCGGATGATCTTACGAACCACGGAAGCCAACTGACGATCCATTTCACGCACTCCGCCCTCATGCGTATACGATTCGATAAGACGTTTCAGCGCCTCCGGTTCAAAACGAATACTGTTTGGCGGCAGGAGACACTTTTTCAAAAGATCCGGGATGATATGCCGCACAGCGATATGACATTTTTCGTCAAAAGTATAGCCGGGGATCTCCAGTATCTCCATGCGGTCCCTCAAAGCGGGATGGATAGGCTCCAGCCAATTCGCCGTAGCAACAAAAAGAACATGAGACAAATCAAAAGGTATGCCCAAAAAATTATCCGTGAAAGCAGTGTTTTGATTGGGATCCAGCAGTTCCAAAAGCGAGGATGCTGTTTCCGCTCCCATCTGTGAATTGCCGATCTTGTCGATCTCATCCAGCAGGATCACCGGATTGCGAGTCCCCAGCCGACGCAGATTCTGGATGATTTTCCCCGGCTGAGCGCTGACATACGTCCTGCGGTGACCGCGGATCTCGGAAACATCGTGCGCACCGCCCAGAGCAATACGGCAGAATTTGCGTCCCAATGCCTCCGCGATACTCTGTCCCAATGAAGTTTTCCCCACACCCGGAGGCCCCACCAGACAAAGGATCGGAGCGCTGCCGGAACCATTCACCTTTATCATCGCCAGATATTCCAGCAAACGTTCTTTCAGCGTTTCCAGCCCATAATGGTTGCGGTTCAAAATTCGTTTAGCTTCTCCCAGACTGTTCGGATTCAGGTCTTCTTTGCGCCAGGGCAGATTCAGGATCCAATCCAGATAATTCCGTGTGCCGGCATATTCCGGAGATGAGAACGGGATCGCCGCCAGACGGTCTATCTCATGCCGGGCCACTTTCAGGGCTTCTTCCGAAAGTCGGCTCCTTTTGATCAGACCACGCAAATGGATCAATTCCTCGCCGCCGTCATCTCCAAGTTCCTTGTGGATCGCTTTCAACTGTTCCCGCAAATAGCCTTCGCGCTGTATTCTGGAAAGACTGGTATTGGTATCTTTTAAGATTTGCTCCGCCAGCTGCGCGGATTTGATTTCCCGGTTCAGCAGCGGGAACAACAGCTTGAACCGTTTTTGCACATCGCATTCAGCAAGCAGTTTCAGTTTTTCTTTTACCGGGATCGTCAGCGCGAACGCGACCAGATTAGTCAGTTTGGCCGGGTCACTGGTATTTTTGACCACCAGTTTTAAATCCTCCGGCAGCGTCACAGATGCTCCCGCGTACACATCGAACTCCTGCACCAGACGTTCTGTCAACACCTGATAATCGGTCTTACTGATGCCGTCTGAATCGTATATATCCTCATGGTAAGCAACCTTTGCCAGAAGGATGGCCGATTCCTGGAGTTCCTCTGTTTTGCAGCGTTCCACAGTAAAGCGCGCGATGCCCTCCACACGGATCCTCAGCAATTTCTCCTGAACAGTGACCATCTGTTTGATCCTGACCAGACAGCCATTCTTTACCAGGTCTTTCGCCTGCGGCTGGAGTTCATCAGGATCGCGCTGTGTCACAACGCCCACATAGCAATCCCCGTTCAGCGCTTCATCCAGCACACGGATCTGCACCGGATCATCTATCAGCAGTGGAATGACCGTGCCCGGAAAAACGACACAGTCCGCCAGCGGAAGGATCCGCAGCCACTCCGGGAAATCATTGTCCTGTTTTGGGTCTAACGTGTTTTTATTCACTTTTCATCTCCTTTGTAGTTGCGATGCGGTGCCGCCAGTTTCTTATAGAGATAAGTCGAGAGCGGTGTCAGTATAAAACGAAACGGCTTGAAAAACGGCGAATAGATCACCCTCAGCCGGATCACCGAAAGCAGCATCGTCAGCGATGTTCTCCCCAGCACGACTTTTGTTCCGATCTTATCCGTCCATTCCGTAGGGATCTCTTTTAGAGTAAATCCCTTCTTTTTGAGGGCGTAGAGCAGATTGATGTCAAATGCCATGTCCGCGATGGTCAGCTGATTCTGCACCGCTTCCGCTGCCTCTCTGCGGATCAGCTTCGCTCCGCACTGAGTATCCTTGATATTCATCCAGAAGAGCGTCTGCACGATCAGATGAAAACAGCGGCTGGCGAACTGACGCTTGCTTTCCTGGGACTGATGGATCACGGAATCCGGCAGCCAGCGTGAACCAAAAACGCAATCAGCTTCCCGGCAGTGACGGATCAGATCGTGAAAAGCCGCCGGTCCTGTCGCACCGTCCGCGTCCACATAACCGATGTAATCAGCCTCATGGTAATACTTCAATCCCTCGATCAGCGCGCCGCCTTTACCAATAGGCTCGTCAAAATTCATATAACGCACCTCCGGGTATTTCTCATGCGCGGCCCGGACGACACCTAGCGTATTATCACGGCACCCGTTCAGCACTACTAACAGGGAGAAACTACCCGTATAAGATCCCCTAAAATACCGCACGTATTCCTCCAATACCGGAGCGATCCGCGCCTCTTCATTATAGGCCGGGATCAGCAAAAGCACAGAAGGTTCAGTCATCGGTTTCATGGTATTCTGATTTGGTTTCTCACCACAGTTTACCATCGAAGTAAACCTGTCCGTAATCCACGCGCAGATTCAATATCCCGTGAGCCGGGATCTTTATCTTTGATTTCGCGGTCTTCAGCGGTTTTTCGCTCAGGTCTGTCTGATATATGGTACCGAATCTCTTCCATTTTGAGATGTCCAGCGTTTCCGTCTGATCTGCCGCATTCTGGATGCGGTAGATCTGCGCCTGACCGTCTTCGCTGACTTTCAAAGTCTCCACTATCAGATTCTCATTTTCCGGAACCGGCATCCGATAGATACGTCTTTTCTCCGGACCGGACGCGGGTACCGCGCTCACCAGAGGTCTTGTCGTTTCCTGACCAAAACGCGCGGCCGCGGCGGCATTATAACCACCTTTATGGACTTCGATCACATAATGGAAAGTGGTCACGCCCGGCTGTTCGGCCTTGTAATTCGTGTGCCAGTGATTATTCTGCGCCCAGGAATAGATCATCTGCGATTCATTAGCTTCAGTCATCCATTCATCCAGACGGACAGAACCCAGCAGGTTCGCGGTGATCCCTCCGATCTGCATCAGCGGCGCGTCCACCGGTGCCCACAGGACTCCATACTCGTCATTGGAGATATCCACCCAGCGCTGCACCGTGAACCAGTTGTAGCACGAACCCGGCAGCTGATCTTTATTCGGACGAACCACTGCCCACGGGGTCTCCATAAGGACCTGTCCGCCCGGCACATTGAAAGCAAAACCGAAATGCACTGCGTCTTTTTCACGAACCAGTTCGCGGTTCACATGATTGATGACTTCTACTCTGCGCTCACCGGCAACCAGACGAACCTCCCGCACCAGGTCAACACATCCGGGCGCGTCGGAAGTCACGATCAGCGATGCCACCAGCGGGCCGGTCTCGCCTGCGGTGATCGTCACCTTGCCATTCGGAAGCGCGTCCGCCGGGTTGGTTCCTTTCAGGTAACGGTAGTCATTCACACGCACCGGCGCTTGTGTATCCACAAAATTGTGATCGTCGCCGGGGATGCGCAGTTCTTTGATCGCACCGGTCTCTTCATCCAATGTCACGATCAGTTCCGAAGAGATCAGTTGATTTCCTTCCACTCGGACACCCTGAACCGGCGGCACCGAGTCACCTTGGAATGCTTCATAAGAACGCGCACTCAAACCCGGCACATCTTTGGCCAGGAAAACCAGATCACCGTTTCGCAGACGCTGTGAAGGCATCGTCACATTCGCGGCATTTTTCACTAGGCTGCCCTGTTTCGCCATCACCGGTGTGGCCTTCACCAATTCCGTGCGAGGCCATTGGGTCGTGTTCCAGAGCTGCACCTTCTTTGAATCGTCTCCACCCTGATCCATCGCGCCCTGTTTCAACAAAGCTTCCGCCTGATCCGCTGCGTCCAGCGCGAACTGGCGTTTTCTGGCCCACTGGCTCGTGGTAAATGGATCATCCGGTTTGGATATGCTGCAATAGGCTCCCCAGGTATGCTCGCTGTAGAGCAGCACATTCTTCCAGGCTTCCCGGAATGCTTCCGCCGGGCGCTCGGTCAATCTCAGAACAGCCCACAATGTTTCCGCCTGGGAGAGCTTATCCGCGGAACGGCGGTTCAAGCCGGTTTCCGCCGATGTGCTGGCCGCGCCGTCTTCCCAGTACGGGGTCATATCGCCGCTGTATTCCGGCAGCTGTTTCCCGTATTTCTTTTCAAACAGCGGGAAAAACGTCTTGGCCGTGCCGATCACCAGCTGCGGGGCGATATACTTCCGGTTCCACTGCTGGACGCTTTCGGAAAGATGGGTATCCGGCGGCGAATTATCGCAGTCACCATTGCTGCGCGCCGCGATCCAGTACATCCATTCCAGATCGTAAGGATAATCGCTCGTCTGGCGCGTTTTCAGGTGATTCAGCACTTCCGCTTCCAGATCGCCGTGTTTCCAGTAATGCGCCGTGATCCAGCAAAGCACTTTCTCCTGGCCGGATTGCGAGACCCAGTAAAACGGCTTGTCGTTCCAGACCGCGTGCACCGATCCGATACGGTCGGAGTAGTTCGGCGCGATCGCGAAGTATTTGATCCCGGCCTGTCCCATCATCGCCATCGTGCCCCAGGTGTAGCCGGGCACATCGCAGATCGCCGCGGACCGGATCGGCACTCCGGTCTGATCCTGCGCCCACTGCGAAAAATACCCCACACCGCGGTAAAGCTCCTCCGGACGGCAGAGTCCCGTCAGCAGATTCCCGTAAAGCGCGTCCAGACTGACAGAGCCATTCTGCACCGCTTCCAAAAAACGTTCCTTGTTGATATTGCTTTCCTCGGCCAGATAGTGATCGGTTACCCACAAGCTCTCCGGATTCCATCTGAAACGGGCTTCCGGCGGCGCGTCCTTGCTGGCTTCGGCCAGGCCGATCGCCACATTCATATTATCCTCCTGTATCCCGACCACGTCATCCTGGCGGTGCGTGTAGCCGATATCCACATGGGAATGAGGGAAAAGGTAAAACTGTTTCAGCTTGGGCATGTCAACGCTGATCTGACTTCTGGCAAGCGTTTCGCCACCCGCGCAGATCAGCAGCGTCCCTTTCTTCGTTCCGGAAAGTCTCCCCTTTACCGGCAGCGTCAGCTCGATCACCTGGCCGCCCAGTACCAGATCCCCTTCCCCCACTTTGCTTCCGTTGAAAAGGAACTCCACACTCCGCGGTTTGCCCACATAGCCCAGCATGAGCTCCACAGGCGCGTAAACCTGCTTATCTCCTCCCCTCAGCAGGACACCCGAGGAAGAAACTTTCAGTATCTTCAGCGATTCTCCGGTATCGCTGGGGATCGTTAAGGCAAAATCCGGTCCGGGCACAAAAAACTGGATCGCGTCATAATAGAGCCAGCTGCCATTGATATTGGCGATCTGCAAAAAATTCTCTCCCTGATTCAGCAGCGAACTGTTGATCCGCACCTCTTCCTGCTGGCCGATCACCTCTTTGACGCGGCCCTGCGCCAGCGCGTCTCCCTGACCTGACTTGAGCTGAAGCTTGCACGCCACTTGTCCGTTCAGACGAAGCTCCAGCATCGGCGGTACTTCCTTATGGACGTTCTTGAAATGCAGGACCAGGCGGCATTCCTGATTTTCCGCCGGTTTCTCCTTCAGCGAGAAAATGATCTGATTGGTATGCGCGCAGGAGCCTCCCCACGCGTCCGCCGGTCCCAGCTGCATAAAAGGCCAATCCTTCTGCGGAACCGATTCTCCGATAACGTACTGTGCCATTTGCGGACAGCGGGTGTATTCATTGGGCGCTCCCAAAAACTCCGCGTCCGACTTATCCGGTGTCCCTATCGTCCAGAGCAACTCATCCGCGTAAGCCATTGTTCCCATCAACATCCATGCTCCCGTCAGGAACGTGAAAACCAAAAATAACTTATTCTGTTTCATACGTTTGTGCCATAATTTCATTAAATTAACCATATCAAACCTTTCTGCAGCGCAACGCGTCCTTATTTTACTCATCCCGAAGCCTCTTGTTAAGACTTATTTCATCCTAAAAATCCCGCAGGGATTCATTCTGAAACCCCGTCAGGGGTGATATGATAATAGCTGGGGATAAGCGCAGCGTAACCCCTGGTAAGACGATAATATATACACTCACCGGGAACCGGTGACAGAACCGAACGCCGGCCTCGCACCGAACGTCGGCCTCGCAAGGATGAATTTTTGACAAAATTCACTGAATTTAATTTTTTCATCCTGTGAATCTTATAAATCCTGTCAAAAAAATATCTGTGTGTATCTGTGTGCATCTGTGGTTCTTTCAGTTCCATCCGGGTTTCTTTCAATCCCATTTGTGGTTCTTGATATGGCATTTAGAAATCATTCTCTGTTATTGACTATTGCGTAAAAAAGGTTAAACTGCCCCCTTCTGTCCGGCTCTGCCGGAACAGATACCCCGCATCGCGTTATGCGGAAAACATTATATGTTGTTATTAGTTAAATAATTATTATTCATTCGTATGGAAGGTTTATCACAGATCTGCTTGCGTATTCGCGAACTTCGCGAAGAAGCCGGTCTCACAGAAGAGCAAGTGGCCGCCCATGTAGGTGTCACTCCTGCCGAATATCATGAATATGAATCCGGCGGAGACAAGGCCGCGCCATTTTCCTTCTATTATAAGCTGGCGGAGTTCTACAAACTGGATGTCTCCTCGCTGATCAGCGGAGAATCCCCCAACCTCAGCTACTACACCATTACACGCAAAGGAGAAGGATTCTCTCTGGCACGCCGTCCGGGATTCTCCTATCTTCACCAGGCGATCCACCTAAAAGATCGTCAGGGAGAACCTTTTATTGTCACCGCACCATATAAAGGCGAAGACGAAGAGCTGAAATTCTCCACTCACTCCGGCCAGGAATTCATTCTCATCATTAAAGGCACCCTTAAAGCCGCCCTCAAAGACAAGACCGAGATCCTCCATGAGGGAGACACGATGTACTTTGACGGACGCTATCCTCACGCCCTGGCTGCTGTGGGCGGAACGGACTGCAAATTCCTTTCCATCGTTATCCGCACCGATTACGGCGAACAGATCCCCGATTCCTTCGCGGCTGAACCGGTCAAAAAGACACAGGCTCCGGCTTCCGGTGAAGAACCGAAAAAACTGCTCTACACCAAATACATGACGGAAGAATGGGACGAGAACGGACAACTGACGAACGTTCGTTTCCATGTTCCTGAGAAATTCAACTTTGCCTTTGATGTGCTGGATCATCTGGCTCAGAAATATCCGGAAAAACTGGCCATGCGCTGGGTTTCCAACGAGAAAGAGAAACGTGACCTCACCTTCCGGGATATCTCCGAAAACTCCTCCCGCGCGGCCAATCTCTTCCATTCACTGGGTATCCGCCGCGGTGACCGTGTCATGCTCATCGTGCGCCGTCATTACCAGTTCTGGTATCTGCTCAACGCCCTGCACAAACTGGGCGCTGTGGCCATTCCCGCTCCCGTTCAGCTGCTGGGACACGATATCGAATACCGCATCAACAAAGCCCACATCAAGTGCGTGGTCTGCACCGCCACCGGCGGCGTGACCGATGCTGTGGACTCTGTGGCCGCCTCCACACCGTCACTTCAGTGGAAACTGACCGTGAACGGTGAAAAAGACGGCTGGATGAACTTCGATGCCATGTATCCCAACTTCCCCGCTGTGTTCGAGCGTCCTGCCGAGCAGAAAACCAGAGATCCCATGCTGATCTTCTTCAGCTCCGGCACCAGCGGCTATCCCAAGATGGTCGAACACGACTACGCCTATCCTCTCGGCCATATCATGACCGCGCTCCATTGGCACAAAGTCAACCCCAAAGGCATCCACTTTACCGTGGCCGACACCGGCTGGGGCAAAGCCATCTGGGGCAAGATCTACGGACAATGGCTCTGCGAAGCGGCTGTCTTTACTTATGACTTTGACCGCTTCCACGCCGCGGATATGCTGCCGATGTTCAAACAGTACGGCATCACGACTTTCTGCGCGCCGCCGACCATCTTCCGCTTCCTGGTCAAAGAAGACCTCTCGCAGTACGACTTCTCCACGCTGGAACATATCACCACCGCGGGCGAAGCCATGCCGCCGGAAGTCACCGAACAATTCGCGCGGGTTTCCGGTCAGATCGCTCATGAAGGCTTTGGCCAGACCGAAACGACCCTGACCCTCTGCACCTATACCGGGGTCAAACCGCGTCCGGGCTCCATGGGCAAACCTAATCCTCAGTATCAGGTCACCCTGCTGGATCCCGACGGCAAACCGGTACCCATGGGCGAAACAGGCGAGATCTGCATCAAGGCCGATCCCAACGATCCGCCTTGCGGCCTGATGCGCCAGTACGTGGACAATCCCGAAGACACCGAGGCCGCCTGGCACGACGGCTATTACCACACCGGCGACCAGGCCTGGACGGATGAAGACGGCTACTACTGGTATATGGGACGCGCCGACGACATCATCAAGACCTCCGGCTACCGGGTCGGACCTTTTGAGGTGGAAAGTGTGATCATGGAACTGCCGTACATCCTGGAATGCGCCGTCACCGGCGTGCCGGATCCCGTCCGCGGCAAGATCGTCAAGGCCACCATCGTCCTGACCAAAGGCAAGACCGGCGATGATGCCCTCAAAAAAGAGATCCAGGACTATGTCAAAACGCACACAGCTCCATACAAATATCCTCGCATGATCGAATTTGTAACAGAACTGCCCAAGACCGTCAACGGCAAGATACGCCGCGCGGCCCTGCGTGAAAAAGACAACTCCGGCAAACACTAGCCCCAACAGCTAAGTACTCAAAAATCCCCGGCGGCAGCGATCGTCGGGGATTTTTTTGGGAAAAGATTCAATCTTGCGCCGGGAAATGATCTCTGGTAGGTTGTTCTGCGAGTCTGGCGGCATGTCCGTGCGGACTGAAACAAGGATTGATCCACACAAGATGAACGAACAAAGCGATCCCAAAGCTCTAAACAAGCAAGATCCCACTCTGGATGAACTTCTTAAAGAAGCCCGTCAGAATGGCATACTGGAAGGCCGTCTGACAGAACGAATGACGGGGATCCGGCTTTTGACGATGGCATATCGCCAGCTGGGATTGACCGACCTGCAGATCATCGAACGGATCTCGACCGAATTCCATATCTCCACAAGTGAGGCGACCTTATACGTTTACAGCGTATGATGCGCCGTCAAACACTTTTCCCCTTTCCTCCCCGCATCCAATATATTATCCCGCTGAAAAAATAGCGGATTGAAACAGCGCCTTTCCTGATTTATACTCAAACACAGGATGTTTGGTCTGAACAGTCACCCCAAAGGGCTCCGCACTCTGTTCTTTACAGAGATGTGGGAGCGTTTCAGTTACTACGGCATGAGAGGTATTCTCATTCTGTTCCTGACTTCGCTTGTGCAAAAAGGCGGTTTGGGAATGGATGACAAGACCGCGGCAGCCGTTTATGGTCTCTATACGGCATCGGTCTATCTGGCATCGCTGCCGGGCGGATGGGTAGCGGACCGCCTGATCGGAGCCCGCAACGCTGTCTTTGTGGGCGGACTGCTCATCGTTGCCGGACAGTTCACCCTGGCAGTCCCCTGTGTGCATACTTTCTTCCTGGGACTGCTGCTGATCATCATGGGTACCGGTCTGCTCAAGCCCAATATCAGCGTCATGGTCGGCCAGCTTTACCCGAACGGCGGTGTGAAACAGGATTCCGGCTTTACGATCTTCTACATGGGCATCAATGTCGGCTCGGCGATCGGACCTCTGCTGGTGGGATACCTGGGCGAGAAAGTCAACTGGCACCTCGGCTTCGCGGCCGCCGGCTTAGGCATGGTACTGGGTCTGATGCAGTTCAAGCTGACAGGCCATTACCTGGGCAATATCGGTCTGCGTGGTCCGGATGAGAAACCCGCGCAAAGATCCTGGAACATCCTTTATGCCTGTCTGGCATCGCTGGCGATCCTGGTGGGACTGTGTATGCTGGGAATGATCTCCCTGGATCCGGTCAAACTGGCCGAGAAAGCGGCTATCGTCATCGTGGGGCTGGCTTTAGTCTTCTTCATCAACGCGTTCTTCTTTGCCAAACTGACCACGAACGAGAAAAAACGTGTCGGCGTGATCGCCCTGCTCTTCATCGCTTCGGCCATGTTCTTCTCCGGCTTTGAACAGGCCGGCTCCTCCATGAACATTTTCGCCGAACGTTATACCGTGCGCGACATCAGTTTCCTGGGCGGGATCCTTCCCGCTCCATGGCTGGATCAGTTCAACCCGGTTCCGGCCAGCTGGTTCCAGTCGCTGAACCCGGTTTTCATCATCATTCTGGCACCCATGGTGGCCTCGATGTGGCCCATGCTGGCTAAACATCACTGCAACCCGCCGTTGATCATCAAGTTCGCGCTGGGTTTGATCATGCTGGGTCTGGGATTCCTGATCCTGGCCGCGGGTGCCCGTATCGTTTCGGATGATACCCAGGTATGGCCCACCTGGCTCATCATCACCTATCTGGTTCATACCCTGGGTGAACTCTGCCTCAGTCCGGTCGGCCTCAGCACAGTCTCCAAACTCTCGCCCAAACGTCTGGTCGGCCAGATGATGGGCATCTGGTTCCTGGCCAGCTCACTGGGCAACCTGATCGCCGGTCTGGTCGCGGGACATATCAGTGAGGGACCGGAAGAAAAAGCACCGGTCGCGATCATTGAATCATCGAACCAGGACGAAAGACTGGCGGCTATGGACGCGACTCAGATCAGTCAGAACAACTTTGCTGAAAAACAAAACCTGAAAGACCTTTTGGATCAGGAACGTGAAATGAACCAAATCATCCAGGCACCCATGCAGATCCGGAGCGAAGACAGTCAGGGAATACTGATGTCCCGCCAGTTCATGAGGATCTTCTGGTTCGCGATGGGCGTGGCCGGATTGCTCTTTATCCTCTCCAAACCCGTGCGCAGTGTCACGCGCGAAATCGAATAACTCTGTAAAATGACTGGATTATCTCTATATCTTCTCGCCATCGCGGTGGGTCTGACTGCCGGAACGACCAGCGGTCTGCTGGGCATCGGCGGCGGTGTGATCCTGATCCCGCTGATGACGGCTTTGCTGAAATTTGACTTCAGACATGCCGTGACCGCGTCACTGATCATCATCATACCCACGGCTCTTTCTGGTGTGATTGCCCATCTGTACCACGCGTCAGCCTCGCACAACCCCTTTCCCCATTGGGGACTGGTCATCATCATCATTCTGGGCTCCATCGCAGGGGCACAGCTGGGAAGTCACCTTTGTCACTGGCTGGACGTGAGCCTTCTGAAGAAAATCTTCGCGGTGCTGCTGGTCATCACCGCCGTCAAACTCTTTATCCAGTCATGATCGTCGGCATTGGCACAGATATCGTTGAAGTGGAACGCATCCGCTCTCTGCTGGAGAAGAACGGAGAGACGTTCCTCCGCAAGATACTGCGCCCCGACGAGATAAAAACCTGCTGCGGATCCGCCAACAAAACACAAAGGATCGCCGCCCGTTTCGCCGCAAAAGAAGCTCTGGGCAAGGCTTTTGGAACCGGTATCTTCAGCGAGATCAACTGTCAGAACATAGAGATCTCCAACGGTGAAAACGGCGAACCTCATATCACCCTTTTTGACAAAGCCGCCCTTATCCAACAGCAGCGTCATATTGGCGCTATCCATGTATCCCTCAGTCACACAAAACAATACGCCACGGCCTTCGTGGTGCTGGAATCCCGATAAGTATGTCAACTCCTTCCCATGTCGCTCTCTGTCAAGGCTGTACCGATTACAGCCGACCCGCTGATGTCCAGGAAATGGTCAACCGGGCCTTGAGCATCCTCCATCTGCCCGACACCTTCATCCGCAAGGGCGATCATGTCGTCATCAAACCCAACTGGGTCAAGGAACACGATGAACGTCACCCCGGTCCTGATTCCTGGGAACATGTCGTGACCCATCCGGCCGTGATCGAAGCCGTCACGGAATGGGCCGCGTCACAGCTGGACGGCAGCGGCAAGATCACCATCTGTGACGCGCCTCAGACAGATTCCTCTTTCGCGAAGATCCGTGAATACTGCCGGCTGGATGAGATCACCGCCAAACTGCAGTCGAAATATCCCGGTGTCCAAATCGCTCTGCTCGATCTGCGCCCGGAAGAATGGCATGCCGTGGACGGGATCACGGTCTCCAAAACAAAATTGCCGGGAGATCCTCTGGGCTCCACACACGTCCATCTGGATCAAGCCAGCGAGTTCTATCAGTTCAAAGGACTGGGCAAGCTCTTCGGCGCATCCATCGACATGGATGAAACCAACCGCCATCATGCGCAGGCCAACCATGAATACCTGCTTTGCCGCACGCCGATGGACGCAGACGTTCTGATCAATCTGCCCAAGATGAAGACCCACAAAAAAGTGGGCATCACCTGCGCGCTCAAGAATCTGGTCGGGATCAACGCCAACAAAAACTGGCTTCCACACCATACGGAAGGCACTCCTGATCAGGGCGGAGATCAATTCCCGGCCAACACCGCCAAAGCCAAACTGGAACATTCCTGGATGGGAGCCGCCAAACGCTGGATGAAAAAATATCCTTTTCTCTCCCGGATCTTTGTCCCTCTGAAAAGCGTGGGAAGAGTCTTCTTTGGAGATACTCAGAAAGTCGTCCGCTCCGGCAACTGGCATGGGAACGACACCTGCTGGCGCATGGTGTTGGATCTGAACAAGTGTATCTTTCAATTTCGCGGAGACAGTCAGCGCCGCTCCGAGCCGCTTCGTTATCTGACTGTTGTGGACGGTATCATTGCCGGAGAAGGCAACGGCCCCATGTCTCCTGATCCCGTCAAAATGGGTGTCATCATCGCCGGGACTCATCCTCTGGCAGTGGACTGCACCGTGGCCCGCTGCATGGGATTCGACTGGCAGCGCATCCGTATGCTGCGCAATGCCTTCGAGATAAAAGAAATGAATTTTGTCCCCTTCCGTCCGGAAGAACTCGTCTATCAGACTTCACCGGAATCTCAGCCGCAGCCGCTTTCCGCTCTGGAGCCTGTCCGTTACTGCCGTCCGCACTTTGGATGGGTCGGCGGCATTGAACTCAAAAAGACTCCGTGATATTTCTCAAAAGAATGTAAACAGACGGCCTTGTAGAGATACAAGATCCTTAAGCCTTGGCGTGAGCTTTTTTAGAGGAGGATTCTTCCGGGGATTTCTCTTCATCTTTATCCTCTTCGGGAGCTTCTTCCGGTTCTTCTTCCGGGTATATCTTTTCCAGCGCTTTCATGGCACCCGCAAAAAGCCCCGTGAACAAGCCGGTGCTCATCAGACTGTAGCGGAAGAACAACCAGGTAGGAGGCCATCCGGGAACTCCTATGGTCAGCGCCTGGAGCCATCCCGCAAGGGTCTTCTGATAGGTGGAATCAACAAAGAAGGAGAAAGTATTGCTGATCAGGTAGAACAACAGGGCGCCCAGCAAACCGCCGCCCAGCAGTTTGCCCCAGGAGGATTTTGGAGAAAAGAAACGCTGTCCCAGAAAGAGTATGCAGATATAGCAGACATAATTGGGCAGCATATAGAAATGGAACGGTGCTACCTTGTAGTGAAAGAGATTCAGACAAAGATCCGAAATCAGGATCGTCGGGATGATAAGACACCAGCCCCATTTTTTGGGCAAATAGACGGCAGAACAGAAAACTAAAGCATGAATAGCGCTGAAGTTAGCCGGCAGCAATCCCGGCCAGCGTGTCAGCACCAACCCCATCATCAATAAAATGGCCCAGACAGTCTGCTTTTTCACAAGACGATCAATGCCTCCTCCATTGTGCTGCTCAGCAACAGCTTATTCTAACAGCGGAATTTGATGCGCGCCTTGTTCAGATCGTAGGGCGACATCTCGATATCCACCTTATCTCCCACGCTGATACGAATAAAATGCTTGCGCATTTTTCCAGAAATATGAGCCAAAACAGTATGGCCATTAGGCAGTTCCACCCGAAACATCGTTCCAGGCAGCACTTGCACGACACGTCCGCGTAAGGATATTGCTTCTTCTTTAGGCATTCGAATAAAATACAAATCACACTTGCCCTCCGGCAAGCGCACAAGTGAGGATTTTACCTTCGTTCCGGCAGTGACGCAAGATTTTACGTCACTATATCACAGAAAAATTTAACAGGATACCTCTACTCAGATTATCCGGCTTCGGCGTGTCCCTATTCCCCGACCTGCAGATTGTACACGTCCGAGAGCTTGCTGTTCTCTTTTCGACCGCCCAAGTCTTTCCATTGGTAATTCACTTTGAAGCGGTAGTTTATGTTATCTTTGCCAGCCGGCACGGGAGCCAGCACTTCCCAGCGGTTAGTCAGCAGAGGAGTGCGCTGCATCTCGATCATATCCCCATCCAGCATCAGATAAGCCTGTATGCTGTCATGGGCAACACTGGTCGCCCTTGTATTGAACATCATCTCAAAAGGATACAGACCCGACTCTGTCCTCGGCGTTTGGCTCGGAGTCAGATTCGTCACACTGGTACAGCCCGCGGTCAGTAAAGCGGCTGTTCCGATCATTAGCATCTTCTTCAGCATACCGCCTCTTAGCAAAAACGATTCTCCCCTGATTGTAAAGCCGATTTTTCGCTAAAATTGATTTTCTCTAATATGACTATTTACTGTACAACATTTTTCTCTTTGATAAACTGCGGCAGATGATTGGGCGCAGAGATTTTCTGAAGCTGTGTGCGGGAGTGATGCTTTCACTGACGGCAGGCTGTCCTTTGCACAGCTATGCCGCTCAGACAAAGCATGATATCCAGACAGGCGCGGAGGTGTTGGAATCTCTTGATTTTTCTGTGATCAAAGGGAAACGGGTCGGTTTACTGACTCACCCGGCAGCACTCATTCCCAGCAAAACCTCTTCTGCTCAAAAACGTTCCACGATACAACTGCTTCGCAAGGCTCCCGGAGTCCAATTGACCGCGCTGTTTGGTGCAGAACATGGTCTCTATGGTAAAGCCAAAGCCGGAGAAGAAGTAAAGGATTCAAAAGATCCTGAAACCGGTCTGCCGGTCTATTCCCTTTACGGTCCCGGTCCGACACGCAAACCTACCGCCGCCATGCTCAAAAATCTGGATATTCTGATTTATGATATCCAGGATACCGGCTGCCGTTCTTACACTTTTGTCAGTTCGCTGGGTCTGGCTATGGAAGGCTGTGCCGAATGCGGCAAGTCGTTTATGGTGCTGGATCGCCCCAATCCTCTGGGAGGTCTGCGTGTGGAAGGCAACCGCCTGGATCCCAAATACAAATCCTTTGTCAGTCAGTGGAATATCCCCTACGTTCACGGGATGACCAGCGGAGAAATGGCGCGCATGATCAACGGAGAAAACTGGATAAGTAAAAAATGCCGCTTGACCGTTATCAAGATGCGTCACTGGAAGCGGGAATATACCTGGCTGGATCTGAACCGCGCATGGGTGCCCACCTCTCCCAATATCCCCAAGGCCAAGACTCCTTTGCATTACGTCTCTACCGGACTGGCCGGTGAAGCTGGCGGAGTCAATATCGGCATACGAACAGATCACCCCTTTGAAACTATCGCGGCAGCCTGGATCGACGCGGATAAACTGGCCAAACAGATGAACGCCTATAAACTGCCGGGCGTTACGTTCGCTCCTTATCACTACACCATCGGAAAAAACAATTATCATGGTGTGATCGTACAATTTACAAAACCGGCAACGGCTCCTCTCATGCCCATCAATTTCTACGCTCTGGAAGCGATCAAGAAAGTCCACGGGCGTGACTTGTATCAGGAATCCGTTAAACGCGGAAAAACATGGAATCTGTTCGATAAACTTTGCGGCGGCACCGGCATCCGCAACCGTCTGGCCAAAGGTGTCTCCGCCAAAGAAATCGTTGCCGCCTGGAAAAAAGATGAAACTCAATTTAAAAAAGATCGTGAAAAGTATTTGCTTTATGAATAAAAAACACTTTGCCTTATATACTTCCTGGATAGGTGCCTGTATTCTGTTTCTGCTGGCGCTGACCACTGTCTCCGCCGAGGAAACCAACGAGGTGACTCTGCGCGGCAAATATCCGTTCTGGAACCGCGGCGATATCTGTTCTGTCCATATCGCCCAAACGCTGGCCGGTTCTTACGCTTTCATGTCCTCAGAACGCTCCGGCGTACTGGTGGCTGATGTCAGCGATCCCTGGTCTCCTAAAATGTGTACCGTTTTTGACACTCAGGGTCTTGCCGTGTCGTGTTATGTAGATGCCCCCTATCTCCTGGTCGCGGACAGCACAAAAGGACTGAACATCGCCAATATCGAGAACATCGCCTATCCGGCCGAACTGGGAAACTATCCGGCAAAAGTTGCCATCATGGATGTTTATTCCAAAAACGGCTATGCTTTTGTCACGGATGTCTCCTTTGGGCTGATCGTCCTGGATATGAAGGATCCCAAGTCGCTCATCAAAGTGGCAGAACTGTCCCTGCCGGGACAAATCACCACGCTGACGGTCGTCAGCAATACCGCTTACATTGCCGCCGGTGATGCTGGCGCGCATCTTGTAGATATCTCCAACCCGGAGAAACCGGAACTTCTTTCCACAGTGGATACTCCGGGCTTTGTGAACGGAATCCAGGTCAACAATAATAAGATGTGCATCTCTGATTACACGGACGGCATCTACATCGTTAATATTTATGACCGGAAAGCTCCTCAGATCGTCAGTCATTATGACAAATTCAAAAACATTTACGCTGTTCTCCCGAGTCTGGACGGCAACAAGCTCTATGTGGCCGCAGGACCAGAGGGTCTGCACTTTCTGGATATCAGCAATCCTCTGGAACCGAAGGAAACGCATTCGGTCGATATCACCGGAACTTGCTGGGATCTGGCGATTACCGAAACGGAAGAATATCTCTTTGTGGCCTGTTATGATGATGGTCTCAAGATCGTAAGTCTCTCCGAAGACAGCCCTGTGGAAGTCATTGCCGAACTGGGGATCGAAGGCTCGGTCGAATCGCTCGTCATGCAGTCCGAAAAACTTTTCCTCGCGGACGGTCTGGGCGGTGTCAAACTCATCAACGCCAGCGACACCTATCGCCCCAGACTCATCTCCGAGATCAAGACTCCCGGCATGGCCTTGCAGGTCGTTCCGGACGGACGTTTTGTTTATGTGGCCGATTATCAGGGGCTGGTCATTCTGGATATCTCGGACCCGAAACGCCCGGAAATCTACTGTAAACTGGATACGGAAGGTCCCGCGCGCAGTGTTTGCCGCTACAAGAAATTCATCTTTCTGGCGGACGGAAACGCCATCCAATCCGTAAATGTCAAAGATCTGGATGTCCCCATCCTTTCGACCCGGCTGGATCTGGGATGTGAAGTCCGGAAGCTCTACCTGGATAAAAAATATCTCTTTGTTATCACGGAAAAAGATATGCAGATCTACAGCATCAGCAATCCCCGTGCCCTGAAGCGGATCAATAAAACCGAAATCACCGGCAATTTCATGGATGTATTCACACTGGGGGATCATGCCTATCTGGCAGACTATGACAAAGGACTGACCATTGTGGATATCCACAACTTGAAAAAGCCCACAGTCGTGTCCGTCTGCAAAACTCCCGGCAATCCCCGCGGAGTCTGGGTCTCCGGCAACTACGCATACATAGCCGATTTTGAAAACGGACTGCAGCTGGTCAATATAAAGAACTCCGCGGAACCGTTCCTGGCCGGCACTTATGAAACCACAGGTGATGCCCATGCCGTGTACTTCCTGGGCAAATTCGCGTTCATCGGTGATGGCCGCGCCGGAATGCGTATCTATTCTTCGGATATCAAGGATGTGGATGAAAACGGCATCATCCGAACACTCCAGCGTGAGGGTAAAGTCGGCAAAGGCGATATCGGTATCATGTTCTAATACAGATGAAACGCACACACTCTATCACCCTGGTTCTATTATTGCTCATTTCCTGCTTGCTGTTCACAGCCTGCAGGATGGATAAGGACTACTCCATGCGGACAGGTTCTTACCAGGCAGAGAATTTGAAGACCACTACTTTTCTGGAGATCACAGTCTATAAATACGGCAATATCTCTCCCGTGTTTTATTTGGGAGATATTCGCATGCTCAAGGGAGATTACCGTGGGATGCTGAAAATCGACAACCCGACCTTTTCGGAAGATGTCCTGGTGGAGCTACTGGATGAAGATAAAAAACTCATCCACGAACATGAAGCTCAGTTCTGGGAGCATCCTGATGATGATGACCCGATGCTGGAAGTGCTGATCCGCCGCGGTGCCAAGTTCAAATACTTAACGGTGGATAAGGTCATTGTCCCCTACGATGAAAACATCGCCTGGATCAAACTGAAAAAACAGTACATCCGCTTTTATCACGATCGGATCATCCGTCCAGGAGATAAAAACTTCAAGGGAACACCGCTCACCATTTTGAAATAAAAAAGGGACCCTGTAACACGTTATCACATTTACAGAGTCCCCCCTCTCAGAAGCATGGAAAACTCCTGATATGACATGAGACAGAATAAAAAGATAATAAAAATTTCTTATACTGATGACTCCATTTAGAAAATCATCTTTTTCTGAACTTCCCCACTATTTCTATAACATATTTGTTATTAGATAATTGAAAGAACAATATCCCTGTTATAATGGATATAACAAGGCAGATCGCATAAGGAAGAATAGTAAATTCTTTTCCACTAAAGCATCCGATAATAAAAATCGTTCCAACTCCGAAAACAATAAAATTCACTAAAAAAGCAATAGCCCTTCTTCTTTCTCTTTGCAGTTCCAACAAACGTTTTTCTGCTTTCTGCGTTTTTATCTGTTCTCTACAATAAGGACATACTATTTCCGATTGGTCACCAGAAAACTCTACATTGGAACCACAATATATACAGACTCCTTTTTTCACATTCAGCAATTATGAGAGCAACTGATCTTTTTATTCCATTTATTGTTCAGGATGCATGAGAATGTAATAATCAATGACCATTTTTTCTAAGTCATCCGGGGTTCCCTGAGTGTGATTCCCATTTCTATCAGTGATCCCACTGATGAAATCAAATCTTGCAATATATACCCTATCATAAGAATAAGCCTCAATCTTGTAATCTCCAACAAGCAAATGACCGGCACGCTCTCCATTGGGCATATATATTTCTTTGATTTTATTCATTCTTTTATTTTAAATTAATATCAAAATGAGTAATGAAATATAAATATATAAATTAATTCTTCCAATTTTTTATTTGCTTGAAGTCTGGTATCAGAAGCAGTTTTTCAGGGGAAAGACAGATGTGACCCCATTCTAAGGGATCATTCTTAAAATATCTTATTTTCAGATACATAATCTAAACCTCAAACCTGTAAGAACCTTAAAAAACAGATTAAGATAACAACAGAGTACTCACCACAACCGTGACAATTAGTATATGTACTGCTGCAGAAATCCGGTTTAGATCACAATTGTTTAAACGCTCTTTGCGTCAAAACCGCGGCTAATATAGTAGCCAGGTATTCCAAATTCAAGAAAATATCGCGAAATAAATACTATCGTTTATCAGTTCAGCAGAAAAATATAAAGGCCATTCTTTTCAGAATGGCCTTTTATTCAACAAACTACTTTAGCAAAATTAAGTGATGATTATTGATTTCCACCACCGCGGCGCTGAGGACGATTACCGGGGTTGCCGCCTCTGTTGGGGCCGCCTTGTCTGCCGCCCATCATGGCCGGACCTCTGGAGCGCATTTCTTCCTGATATTTCTTATACAGGTCTTCGCCCAAGATCTCTTTCAATTTGGCTTCGGACTCGGTGCGGCTCTTCTGCATGGCTTCACGGCGTTCATCGTTTGTAAGTCCCTGCATCTTGGTGAACATTTCCTGCATGTTCTTCTGCTGCTCGGTGTAGAATTCCTCCATCTTTTTCTTCTGATCAGCCGTCAGATCCAGCCTCTTGGCAATATCTTCTGCCTGCTGTGCCGGAGTTATTCTTTGCGGGAAATTGCCGAAACCAAAGTTGCGGGTCTGTTCCTGATATTTCTTATACAGATCCTCACCCAGAATTTCTTTCAGCTTGTTTTCCTGTTCCGTGCGGAGCTTCTGCATGGCTTCACGGCGTTCGGACTGACTCATGCTCTGATTGTTCCGACGCAGTTCGGTCATGGCTTTCTCGTTCTCTTCCAGACAGGCTTTCAGCTTGGCTTTCATGTCATCGTTCAGATCCAGCGCTCTGGCGATACGATCCACACGCTGATCCAGCGTCATGGCCTGAGGGCCGCCTTGTCCGGGACCACCCTGACCGCCTCTGAATCCGCGAGCCATATTGGTGGTATAAGTCTTGTACTGATCTTCGGTCAAGATCTCTTTAAGTTTCGCATCTTGTTCATTGCGAATCTTTTGCATCGCTTCTTGACGTTCAGAGCGATCTTTGCCGTTCAATTCTCTCATCGCGGCAGCCTGTTCATCAAACACGGCTTTGAGCTTGGTTTGCTGTTCTTCGGTGAGTTTCAGGGAATCTGCAAGCATCTTCACACGCTGTTCAGAACTCATAGCAGAGGGCATGACCATCTGAGGACCGCGACGCTGCTGACGATTGGCTTGCTGTGCCTGGAGATCGGTCACGGCAAATGCGCCACAAGCAGTGATAACTGCAATAATTAGAGAGATTTTCTTCATAATTTTCCTGTATTCGGAGTTTCTATTTGATTCGTAAAAGGGGTCTCAATGGAACACCCATATACTATTTAAAACCAAATTTTTCAAAAAGTTGCAAATTCTCTAAAAAAAATAGAAGGCCGCGTCCGATGAACACAGCCTTCTACTTGAAACAAAACAAGATATCTACTTCTCGATCAAAGCCCGGATAGAAGTCTCAAAGTTCTGGTAGGCACGGTAATCCCCCGTGAACCAGAGCAGACAGCTCTCCATTCCATGTTTGCGGGGAACATAAGGCCGCAGATTGTCCGCCGGAGAATTCCGTGTCACCGCCGTCCAGGTCCACTTCTTGCCGCCATCCTTCGTTTCTCCCTGATAGAGTTCACGATGGACAGTTCTTGCACCGGTGATCGGACTAAACTCGCTGCTGATGTAGATGCGGTGAGGATGCTCCGGATCGAAGGTCGCTCCACCCACATAATCGTCCTCGCCTTTGTAAAGCTGAGCCCCGGCATGGGCGATCTCATGGGAATCCCACTTTTTCGCCGACTGATCCCAACAGGCATAGAAGTAGCGGATGTCCCCTTCTTTAGCTTTGACGGTATGCAGGATGATCGGACTGCCCTGAGCGTCATAAGAAATATCCCATATCCAAGCCCGGCCGTCTTTTGTTCCTTCCGGCTTGGGATAAGCGGAACCAAACGGATAGACTACTGTTCCGCGCGCAGTCGGCAGCGGAGCCATCTGTTCCAACATACCCAGAGGCTGACCATCGGTTCCAATGACCGCGCCGCCTTGGATGCTCACATGATAAACGGAATTATCCACCATGCGCGGATGTCCGTCCGTGAAAAGGATATCAATGCGGTCCCGGCCATTGGAAGCATACTTCGCGTAAGGCCGATCCTTATGATAAATCAGATGGATCGGATCGTTCCAGGTGGCTCCGTTGTCCTCTGAGATCAAAAGAGTGGGATTCCAGTTCTCACCGCGGATAAAGTTATAAACGCGGTTCGGTTCATTCAAAAGCTGGAAGGGATTATTGTAGCAGACACCGCCGCGGAACTTTTTGGCGCTCCAGTCCACTGCGATCTCGTCTCCCCAATCCTCCTGAGTCCGTGGATTTTTGACTTTGGCATAGCGCATATACATGAACTGCCGGCTTCCATGAGTAGAATACAGCACCGCCAGACGGCCGTCAGACAGCTCCAGAAAGCCCGGCACATCGTGATCATCCCGTTCACGCCAGGTGCTTAAAATACTTTCTGTCCGTTCATTTGTCTTCAAATCATAGCAGGTCACGCAGACAGCCCCGTCCGAACGAACATAGCCGGCATAAAGAAAACCGTCCCGAACGATCGCGCGGGGATCATTGTACCACGTCCAGGCTCCGGAAGGAGCGATCTCCACACCTGCCGCTTGAGCCGCCGACTCCAGATCCTGGATCCGTAAATTGCGCCAGCGGATCTCCCGTCCGGCCTCTGCCTCAGAGCCTATGCCATGCACCTGCAAGGCGATGAAGCCGCAGCTGTCCAAATCGTCCTGCAAATCCGCCACGGGAATATCGTTGAGCCAAGTCTTTAAACGATCGCCCTTCGCTTCCACACGGACTTTGTTCCATTCGTTTTGACGAAATGCCGTCTGAGCTGCAGGCTTGTCCTTCAGATCATAGAGCCACGCCCGTCTTCCCTCGTCATAAATACCGCAGGACCAGGCACGAGCCGAAGGATCTATCTCGATCTGATAACCATGCACACGACCGGCCGGCACATTCCAGCTCTTTCCGTTCCAGGTATAGGTATGCGGCATCGGAAAACAATGACTGCGGATCTGCACCCCGGAATTCATCCGGGGATCCACCTTGTATTCATACTCCAAGATGAAATCGCTATAGTCACGCACAGTACACAGAAAACTGTTTCCGCCGGCGTTATGCTTGGTCGTGCCGACGATACAGCCGTCCTCCACCGTAAAGGGAGCGCTGCCGCCATGCTGAGACCAGCCATCCAGCTTCTGTCCATCAAACAGCGAAACCCACTCCGCCGCGTCCATACTGACATTCCAGCAGATCAAACACCCCGCTGAAACAGCCAGAGTCCGTTTTAACCATTTAACATTCATTGTGTTTTTCTTTTTCATCTTAAAAATTCTACTTTTTCTTATCTTCTTCCATCATACCAAATATTCAAAGCGTCACGGTCTTTGAGCATCTTTTTCCCACGAAAGAGAAAACCGCGTATCAACCTCAAATATTCTTTGGTTCCATAAAGGCGGAGCTTACGGTTGGAGGTTTGGATCGAATTCTTCAGAATAATGACCCGACCCTCTTTCCGGCAGCGCACCTCCCGTTTCAGACGGCGGCTGAAATCTATCTCCTCTGAGGCGTAAAGCTCTGTGCTGAAACCGCCCAGACGGTGGAAAAGATCACTTTTGCAGAAGATAAAAGACCCCGGAGCCCATTTCAGACAGCGGCTGATGCAGCGCCAGAGGTGGAGCGTAAAAGTTGCCACAGGATCCAGCGTTTCCATCCATACCAGAGCACCGCCACCCACGGCGTTCTCCGTCGTTAAACGATCTAAAAACTCCCGGAAAAGTTCCTGCGGAGGATAAGAATCCGCGTCAATGAAAATCAGATAATCCCCTGTGGCCGCGGCCGCACCGGTGTTGCGCGCTCTGGATATCTGATTGACCGTTTCAAAGACGACCTTTGCCCCGGCTTCACGAGCAATTTCAGCGGTACGATCGCTGGAATTATTATCACAGACGATCAACTCAAAATTGTGACCGCGTTCTAAAAAAACATCGAGCGACCGCTTTATTTTAGAAAGCGAATCGCTCAATAATTTCTCCTCGTTATAAGCAGGAATGATGATTGAAAACTTCACACAAAAAGCTTTTTAACGGTGGTACTTCAAGAACCAATCGTAAAGTTCTGGGTTGTCGTAGGTCTGAGTCCAGGAATTGTGATCCACACCCGGATAAGTGGTCAACTTGACTTCTTTAACTCCCAACGCCTTCAGACCGCTTTCCATGGTGCGGGAGTATTCCACCGGCACCGCTGAGTCGCTTTCACCGTGGAAAATCCAGAAAGGCAGAGAATGCAGTTTTTCCGCTTTTGCACCATCCAGAGCCAGACCGGACAACCAATTACCGCCGCCGCATATAGGTGCCACCGCCGCGAAACGTTCAGGATTCCGGATAGACCAGGCAAAAGAAGCAAAACCGCCCATGCTCAACCCCGTCAGATAAACACGGTTGGGATCCGCGTTCTTGACATCTTTCAGCACTTTATCCAAAAGGCTATTTAGTAAATCGATATCCCATGCCCACCAGCTGTCTCCGCGACATTGAGGAGAGACTACAATAAATTTGAAATCAGGATCCTTATCCACCAGCATCGCCGGACCGTGTACCTTCACCCGATCTATGTCCGCCATGCTATTGCCACGCTCGCCCATGCCGTGCAGGAACATGATGACGGGCCATTTCTTATTCGCTGTCTCGGAATAATCTTTGGGCAGGAACAACAGATAATCCAGCTGCTGCTTGACTGTCTTTTCCTGTGACAGGATTTGCGGGACCTGTTTGCCCGGAATCGGTGTCCCCGCTTGTGGAGCATCCGCCGCCTGAGCGTTTCTTGCACAGAAAAAGAACAGTGCCGCGATCAAAGCCGCACCGCACACAACTGACAAAATCATAACTAATGTCTTCACAGACAGGCATCCTACCAAACAGAAAGCGGCGAGTCAATCTTACACGTTTGGATCGTGTTTTGAGAAACTCGCCGCGAAATCTTGTCCGGAAAATCCGAAGGCTATTCTAATGAACTATCCAATAGAATTTTATACGTTTCGTCTTTTAACGGTGATGTTTCAGGAACCACTCGTAAAGCTCCGGATTGTTATAGGTCTGCGTCCAGGAATTGTGGTTCACACCCGGATAAGTAGTCAGCTTGACTTCTTTGACCCCATAGCTCTTCAAACCTTTTTCCATGACGCGGGAACACTCCACTAACACCGTGGTGTCGCTTTCTCCGTGGAAGATCCAGAACGCCAAAGTGTTCAACTTCTCTCTTCTTTTCGGATCCAACGCCAGAGAATCCACATAAGTACCTCCGCCGCAGATGGGAGCCACCGCCGCGAAGCGTTCAGGATTCCGAATGGACCAGGCAAAAGTACCAAAACCGCCCATGCTCAACCCCGTCAGATAAACACGATTGGGATCCGCATTCTTAACATTTTTCAGCACATCATCCAGGAAAGCATTCAGCAGATCGATATCCCAAGCCCACCAGCTGTCTCCGGGACACTGAGGAGTGGCCACGATGAATTTGAAGTCGGGATCCTTGTCCGCCAGCATCGCGGGACCATGGACCTTCACGCGGTTGATATCCGCAATACTGTTGCCACGCTCGCCTATGCCGTGCAGAAACACAATGACAGGCCACTTCTTATCCGCTGTCTCGGAATAATCCTTGGGCAGGAACAGCATATAATTCAGCTGTTTGCCATTCTTTTCCTGTGACATGGTCTGCGGCACCTGTTTACCCGGAGTCGGTGTTCCTACCTGAGGAGCATCCGCCGCCTGAGCACTTCTCACACTGAAACAGAACAGCGCTGCGATCAAAACCGCACCGCACACACCTGACAAAATCGTAACTAATGTCTTCATCGGCAGTCATCCTACCAAATAGAAAGCGGCGAGTCAATCTTACACGTTTAGATCGTGTTTTGAGAAACTCACCGCTAAAATCGTGACCAAAGAATCAGTCTGTTTTGGCTAATCAACTACCCGATAGAATTTTATATTTCCTTTGGATGTATCTACTTTCAGGGTATCTCTGGCACCGGTAACGTCTGTCCAGTTACGCGTATCCGCACTCTCCTGAAGAATACCGGTAAAAGTCAGAGTCAGAATACCATCCGAGTATGTATAGGACAGTTCCGCGATCTGCGCGGGTGCATCACTGCATTCAGTAAGTCTCCCCTGCCATGAATGATAAACGTCAATAACGGCCTGCCAGGAAGCAGTATAAGCCGGACTGTAATAACTGACCAGAGTACTGGGTGTATTGCTGTACATACTGGAATCGGCTTGAGGCACATTCCCCGTGTAGTAAACACTGGTCAGGCGCTTGCACCACGCGAAAGCATAGTTGCCGATCGTGGAAACATTAGCCGGGATCGTGATCGTTCTCAGATTTTCACACGTCTGGAATGCTTCCGCTCCAATACTCTCTAACCCATTGTTAAATATAATGTTCCTCAGATTGACACATTCGCGGAAAGCCGCACTGCCAATAGACTTCACATTTTTGCCAAAGATGACACTTTCCAGATCGAAGGAGCCTCTGAACGCGTTAGCACCAATAGAAATGATGCTGTCAGGGATCGTATAGCCGCTTCCGGTATTTCCAACCGGATATTGCAAAAGCGTTGTCTGCGCTTTATTCAGCAAGACTCCATCCCGACTGCTGTAATTGGGATTGGCCGGACTGACATGGAAAGCTTCCAAAGCACCGCATCCATAAAAAGCATCATCCGCAATGGCTTCCAAACTGTCATCCAGCGTGATATCCGTCAGCCAGACACACCCGGCAAAGGCATTCCCACCGATCGAACGGACAGAGGATGGAAATACATAACTGTCTCTTTTGTTCCCGGCGGGATATTGGATCAGAACGGTTTGGTCTTTGTCAAACAAGACTCCATCCTCACTGCTGTAAAACGGATTTGCGGGATCCACAATGATATTTTCCAGACGGGAACATTCCACAAACGCATCCGCTGAAATGTCACGAATACCGGTCGGGATCGTGATAGTCTTCAGATTTCTGCATCCGTCAAAGATACCGGATTCCAGAGAAGCAAGACCTCTTCCCAGGATGATATCCTCCAGATAGAAACATTTGCTGAAAGCTCCTTGCGCTATCTCCGTAACACTGTCCGGGATGACATAACTGCTTCTCTCACTCCCTGTCGGGTATTGGATCAAACGCTCTTGTTTTTTATCAAACAAAACACCTTCCCGGCTGAGATAATAATTGTTTCCGTCATCTACCGTGATGGACTTCAGATTGTCGCATCCATAGAATGCCTTGTCTTTGATCGTCGTCAAAGCGGCGGGAAGAATGACCTCTTCCAGATAGGAACTGTTCGCAAACGCACCCTTTTCAACCACCGTGACAGTGACCGGCAGCGTATAGACAGTCCTGGTATTACCCGCGGGATATTGGACCAAAGTCTTGCAGTCTTTGCTCAATAACACGCCATCCAAGGTATAATAGGCTGCGTTTTTAGTATCTGCGGTAATAGTTTCCAACCCTGAACAGGCAAACGCGCCTTCGCCGATCGCCTGGACACTTCTGCCCAAAGTGACCGTCTTCAGACTATCGCAGAAGGCAAATACATTGTTTCCCAGAACCGCAACTTTATCGGGGATAGTCACGCTTTCCAAAGAAGAACACCCGCTGAACGCGGAATCGCCGATCGACTCCACATTCTTCCCGATCATGAGCGTTTGCAAATTGGAACATCCTAAAAAGGCGTTCTCTCCAATCGTTGTCACATTACCGCCGATCGTCACGCTCTCCAGGGCCTGATAATATGAAAGCGCGTTTTCGTCGATCTCGGTAACTAAGTACTTTCTCTCGTTGTTCGCGACGACCGCAGGAATCTCCAGCGCAACAGGAGTCTCCGCGTAATCACAAACACAAACCGTTCCGGAAGAGCCGGACTCTGTAAGGACCCGGTAAATCAAAGTGTCGAAAGTAAATATTTCACCGACACTTGCCTGCGTACTGATTGAAAAACAAACCGCCAGTGATGGTATCAGCGATTTCAAAATTTTGGAGTATGATTTTCCTTGGAAATAAAATTTCAGATCTTTTATTTTGCCAGTCATAGTTTATTGAATGATATCAAAATGACGTATATTCTTGTCTCTGCGAACAGAAAACAACACGGCTATGCTGAAAATCTTTCCTCCGATTGTCAAGAAAAATAGAATAATAATCTCTCTCCGTAGTGGTTAAAGAGAAAACAGAAGAATAATCAGATGGTCAATAAGTCGGATGTCAAACGCGTTCGCGGCCTCCACATGTATGCGATGATCTTTGCAGAACGTACCCCATCGCGCAAGTAGTTCATCCGGAACATTTACGCCATGGTGCGAATGCGGATTTTCAAAACGGAACGAACGGAACACGACGATGTTGCCGAGCCGCGTCCGCCATGTGTAGTCCAACAGCCAGTCCATGCAACCGCTGTCGTCATGCGGCACGACCGTCATGTCGTAGCCGACCATGACCTCCGGCGTTTCGTCTTTCAAATCATACACTTCCG
>JAEEGF011826334.1_pt1 | contig 39481 bp, 35 predicted proteins | sample 9134171 | NCBI WGS metagenome assembly JAEEGF01 (sample SAMN16246542, study PRJNA631951) | gut metagenome | biome: gut microbiome; feature: rumen; material: AP-attached | host: Bos | place: Iran: Karaj | collected 2018-10 | reverse complement strand
ACAACCAGCATGAAGGTTGCAAACGTTGCTGAAGCTGTAGGATATCAGAATGTTGAGCACTTCAACAGATTATTCAAGGCTCAGTACGGATTAACACCTATACAGTATAGAAACCAAAAGTAATTCTTTACTCACTATAAGCATATATTTATAGTTATCACTTCAGATTGTATAATACATCAAATTTAATACTCATAAAAAATAACAGCCAGGTTCATATAAACCTGGCTGTTATTTTCTTAGCCTTTAAATTAAAAGACATAAATATAAACTCATTCTAATGCATTTTAATATCTACAATCAGTTCTTTCTTCCTGCTCTCTTACGTGCTAATGGATCAAGAATCTTCTTTCTGATACGAAGTGACTTTGGTGTAACCTCAAGGAGCTCATCTGTCTCAAGGAAATCAAGGCACTGCTCGAGAGACATGATCTTAGGTGGTGTAAGACGGAGTGCTTCATCTGATGAGCTTGAACGAGTATTGGTAAGCTGCTTCTTCTTGCAGACATTAACCTCAATGTCCTCACTCTTACCGCTCTGTCCGATTACCATACCTGAGTAAACCTTCTCACCTGGACCGATGAAGAGAACACCTCTCTCCTGTGCATTAAAGAGACCATAAGTAACCGAAACACCTGACTCAAATACGATGAGAGAACCAGTATGTCTATATTCGATATCACCCTTATAAGGAGCATAGCAATCAAATGCTGTATTAATGATACCATTACCCTTTGTATCTGTAAGGAACTCACCTCTATAACCGATGAGACCACGTGCTGGAATTGAAAATTCAAGACGAACAAAGCCGCCACGTGCAGCACCCATTGACTTAAGCTCACCCTTACGGCTTGCAAGCTTCTGGATTACAGTACCTGAGAATTCTTCCGGAACGTCGATATAAGCTATTTCGATAGGCTCAAGCTTCTTGCCGTTCTCATCTGTCTTGTAAATAACCTCTGCCTTACTAACAGCGAATTCAAAGCCTTCACGACGCATTGTCTCAATGAGAACTGAAAGATGAAGCTCACCACGTCCTGAAACCTTGAAGGCCTCAGTTGTATCTGTATCTTCTACACGAAGAGATACGTCTGTCTGAAGTTCTCTATAGAGACGCTCACGAAGGTGACGAGAAGTAACGAACTTACCTTCTGTACCTGCAAGAGGGCTGTCATTTACTACGAAATTCATAGAAATTGTAGGCTCTGATATCTTCTGGAAAGGAATTGCATCTGGATTATCAATAGCACAGATGGTATCACCGATTTTAAGATCAGGAATACCTGAAATTGAAACGATTGAACCCATTGAAGATTCCTGTACCTCAACCTTCTTTAAGCCCTCAATTTCATATATCTTACCGATCTTTACCTTCATTTTTCTGTCAGGCTCATGGTGATTAACAAGGATAGCATCCTGATTTACCTTTATCTTACCATTTGAAACCTTACCGATACCGATACGGCCAACATATTCATTATAATCGATTGTTGAAATGAGCATCTGAAGGCTTGCATCAGGATCTCCCTGTGGACCTGGTATATGCTCAAGAATTGTATCAAAAAGAGGCTGAAGATTTGTACCATTCTCATTGAGCTCAAGGAAGGCAACACCTGCCTTAGCTGATGCATATACGAATGGTGAATCAAGCTGCTCGTCATTTGCGTCAAGATCCATGAAAAGCTCGAGGACTTCATCAATAACCTCGCTTGGTCTTGCCTCTGGACGGTCTATCTTATTGATACATACAACTATAGGAAGATTAAGTGCAAGTGCCTTCTGAAGAACGAATCTTGTCTGAGGCATTGGACCTTCGAATGCATCTACTACAAGAACTGCACCATCAACCATCTTAAGGATACGCTCAACCTCGCCGCCGAAGTCAGCATGGCCTGGTGTGTCTACGATATTGATTTTAACGCCGTTGTAACTGATTGCTGTATTCTTTGAAAGGATTGTAATACCACGCTCACGCTCGAGGGCATTTGAATCCATTACTCTTTCTTCTACTACCTGATTGTCACGGAATACACCGCCCTGCTTAAGCATGGCATCTACAAGTGTTGTTTTACCGTGATCTACATGTGCTATAATAGCTACATTTCTAATATCTTCGCGAATCATTTTTTTGCTCCAATCTTCCCTTGGCCACTCCCCTAAAAACACAAAAGCGCCATTAATCCATTAAACTTAATACTACAAAAAATCATTTTATCATATCCACCTTATTTTTCAAGTAAAAACTTTAACTTTTATACAATTTTGTACAATTTATACAAAAACATATAATTACGAAAATTAATTTTTGAGTACCTTTTTAAGGGATAAGGTTACAAAATAGATGCAAGCTGAAAGAACTACTATCATAGGTCCTGCCGCAACAGAAGCATAATAGGATATTATCAGGCCGCCGATTCCCGAGCTTACAGCAAAAATAAGAGAAAAGCAGGTATACACTCTCATATTTGGAGAAATGTTACGAGCTGCAGCTGCAGGCAGAATGAGCATTGCGTTTATAATAAGGATTCCAAGCCACTTTATTGAAAGAATAACGACTGCTGCCATTATTACAATAAAGAAGTTGTCCAAAAGAACTGTATGGATTCCTCTTGAATGTGCAATAGGTGCAGAAATAATTATTGAATTCAGCTTGTTAAGGAAAAAGCACCAAAATACAATGACAATCACAAGAAGTACTGCAAGTGATATTATTTCCGAACTGCTTATGCTGAGGATATCTCCTACCATAAGATAGGAATACTTCGAAAAGCTTCCGTTCTTTGATAAGATTACCAGACCAAGCGCCATACCAAGTGAAGAAAAAATTGAAATGATGGTATCAGCATTCTGAGGATTCTTATGCCTTACCAGGTTCAGCAGTAGTGCAAAAATAATGGCAAAGATAAGCATCGGCACTGACATATCAGATGCAGAAAGAAGCACGCCTATGGCGATTCCTGAATAAGCCGAATGTCCTAGGGCATCTGAAAAAAAGGATAGATGACCATTTACGACCATGGTACCAAGAAGCGCAAAAAGCGGCGTAATAATTAAAATAGCTATAAAGCTAAGCCTCATAAAATCATACGTAAACATACTTTTCTCCAAATATCTCTACAAATTCCTTGCTCTCAAGCACCTCTTCAGGCTTACCGGTCTTTAAGATGGTCTTATCGAGCAGGATAACATTATCTGCATATTTCCTGACAAAATCCATATCATGGCTTATCATAATGATTGCGACATCATAATTAGATTTAAGCATTCCTATTGCATGGTTAAATCTCTCTCTTCCTGTCGTATCTATGCCGGAAACAGGCTCATCTAGCAGCAAAAGATCTGGAGCCGGAGCGCAGGCAAGGCTTAAAAGCACTCTCTGCAGCTCTCCTCCTGATAAATCGCATACCTTCTTATCAATGAGGCTCTCTCCTTCAAAGAGACTTAACTGCTCAGAGATCATCTGTCTTATTTTTTTGCTTTGTGGAAGAAAAACAGGTCTGTTTGTAAGAAATCCAGCGAACATATCATAAACGCTCACTGGAGTATCCTTTTCAACGGCAAGTGTCTGAGGCACATAGCCGATTTTCATATTATCAATTATCTTTTTATTCGAAATATCCTTGAATTCAATATTTCCCTCATGCGGAATAAGTCCGAGCATCGCCTTCATAAGCGTGCTCTTTCCTGCGCCATTTCTTCCGATAACAGCCGTAAGCTGTCCGCAGTGAACATGCACATTTATATCTTTAATAATATAGTCATCACCGTTTCTTACGCTGATATCATTCATTTTGACGCAGTGCAGACCGCAAGGCTTCCTCTTTTTAAAGGGAATTTTATACCTTTTAAGGTCCTTTGCATCCATCATTTCATTTGCCATAGCTTTATCTTTCCTCTTATAGAGCCCTGCGGGCCATTTGCAAACCTTCACGGCCAGTTATAATCTCTTCTAGCACTTCGCTTATAGCCCCGCGGGCCATTTGCAAACCTTCACGGCCAATTATAATCTCTTCTAGCACTTCGCTTATAGACCCGCGAGCCATTTGCAAACCTTCACGGCCAGTTATAATCTATAACCTTTTACTTCACTGCTTCAGCAATTATATCAAGGTTTGAGAGATACATATTGATATAAGAATCCTTTATCGCTCCCTCGCCTGATGAACTTGTTCCTGAATCAAGCACAATAAGCTCTATTCCCATTTCTGAAGCAACCTTTTCAGCCGCGGTTGTATAGCCTGTTGCAGCTAAAATATACTTAACATCTTCCTTTTTGATGGTGTCTTCGATATCCTTTAAGTCTCCTGCGCTAAGTGCAGTGTCATAATCCATATCAAGGCTTGCCTTAACACTCATGCCAAGGTCCTCTGCAAGGTATTCAAGAGCCTCATGGAAGCATACTACCTTAACCCCTGAAACCTTAAGCTCATCCTTTTTCTTAGAAATCTCGCTGAGCTTACTAATATAATTTGATTCATTCTCATTGATTTTACTAATGATGCCATCGATGTCATCATTATCAATGCCTGTTGATGACGAATATGACTTATTCTTAAGGAGACTGAACATATCTACAAGACCATCTGCTGCCTCCGAGATCTGCTTCTCATAAAGATCGACATTCATCCAGTAATGAGGATTCTCATATTCTTCCTCAAAGCTTTTAGCTGTATTTATAAGGACCGGTGTCTTTACTCCATTCACCTCATCAAGCACAAGACCTCCAGATGCCTTTTCAACTGCATCAGCAGCAAAATGATCCATATGTCCGCCGTTAATTACAACTGCGATACTCTCTTCAATATTCTTCATATCAGCAGTAGTGAGCTGGTAATCATGAACACAGCCAGTTACATTTGCAGTAAGATTAGAAACGCCAACCTCAGTACCCTCTAGAAGATTTACGGCGATTACGTACTCAGGATAAAAGGATGCCGAAATGACCATTTTTTCAGAAGACTTGCTCTTCATTCCCAATCGCATCAGAACAAGCGAAGTAATTACTGCAACAATGGCAAGGACCGACATTGCAATAAAATATATACGCAAAAAACCAAATTTCTTTTCAAACATCTTTTAACCATTTAACCTTTCTGCAAAGTATAATTTGCCTGTATACCCTCACATCTCTACAACTAGATTCCGGAAGGTATCCAGGCAAAAGAAATTTAAAATTATTCGACCTTTTCAGTAGACTTAAGGAAAATGTCCCTTTCATATATATATTCTAGAACCGGACTCTCTGAAATCTGATTCATTACATATTTACAGCCTGGCTTATATGAAAAAGCACTTACCACAGCCATTGCCACCCATACTATAAGTACACCGGTAGCAAGTCCTGCTAGCATTCCTAATAGGCTGTTGGCCTGTTTGATTACTGGAAGACTTGTGAAAAGTCCTAGCGCCATGCCGATAATTCTTATTAGCAGCTGGCACACAATATATGTTGAGATGAAAGCTATCGCCCTGATAACTAACTGAGTAATATATTTTACAATATAATCCTCAAGACTTTCAACTCCAAGGGCCTTATATACCTCATCATTATTATTCTCATTGAGCTTATCCTTTAAAGCCGCAGATAAAGGAAGATCGTCAATTACCTCTGACTTCTTTTTATCCACCTCTTTCTTTAGGATATCATCAATGGGAAGTACACTCTCAATGCTGGTTTCAATTCTATCTACAAGCTTCTCGTTATTTGCTAGAAGGTCATTTATCATAGGATAAAGCACCATCGTCAAAATAAGAGCTATAAACATTGAAAACATACTGAAAAGCGTCTTAACAAGCCCTCTTTTTTTACCAATCAACATCATTAGAATCAAAAATGCTAATACTACAATTGTAATTACATTCATTCAAACTACCTATTCAAAGCTCACCCTTATAAGTTTATTTACACAAAGAAGAAGCAAACCATTTTCCTTTTTCCCATTAGAGAAAACATACTCAAGTCCTTCTATTTCCTTATCATTAAGCTTGTTGGTTTCAAATTCAAGCTTTCCCTTAAAATTATATACTTTAAAGGAATCATCCCTATAAACAACCACCTTATCATTTACAAGCGAAATTCCCTTATATTCTTCAAGCTCAAACTTTCCCTGAAACTTACCTGTCTCATTGGAATAAATCTCTACAGAAAACTTATTATCCTTTTCCACTACGATCAGGCAGGAATAAATATCATTATAAAAGGTATCCTTAATGGTCTTTGTCTCATCTGACGAAGCCTTATCAGCACCATAAATCTCATTATAGGTATCCTCGAGCTGATATTCCTTTGTTTCAGTTACAGTAGTATGCTCGAGATTTTTATTTGCTCCTTCTGGATCTGGAGTTGGAGAAATGGTAGGAGTATTAGTCGCTCTTCCATCAGTTTTAAGGACCTTTGGTATCTCAGGAATAGTAAAGAGCTCAATTCCCTTGCTGGAAAAAGCCGTAAATCTATCAGCTGATGTGAAGGTCATACGAGGGATCATGGTATCCTCGTAACCAAAGGCTCCAACAATATTATCCTCCTTGTTTCCTCCTACAGAACCAAAATTATAGAAGGTAAGCCAGGTATTAGCCTTGCCATCCTTTATTGTAATGTATGAGGTCGCAAGCTTTTTTCCATCATCAGAAATCGCAATAGTAACAGGAATTCCATTATTCTTTACCGTTGTATAAATATCAACGATATACTCAGGCTTCTCTGTAGTGTAAACGAAAATATGATTTTCTATATCAGAAGCGGTAAGTATTGCTGCAACTCCATTTGCAGAAACATCTGCCTTTAAAATGGTATATTTTTCCCCATCTATGGTATAATCCTTTACATTGCCTTTCCCATCAATTATGTGGAAATTTCTTCCGTTTGTCTCAGCAACAACAGTAAACTTTCCACAGGTAGAAATTGAAGGATTCGAAATGCTATAGGCAAAATTCCATAAACTATCACCACCTGAATTATATGCTGTAATACCATCAGAATCATATTGAAGAAAGCCCGGCGAATCGCCATTTTCGTCATAAGGAATGCACTTTGAAGATCCGGCAAAAGGCATCTCTACTTCCTTATCAACCACAGCCGAGGAGAAATCCACGTTTTTCTTCCGGTTTCGCACAAAAAGCATTATGCCCACAGCTATCAGTGCAAGAATGAGCATGATAACAACGAACCTTACCAATGCCTTGGATGTCTTATTATCTTCCATTAATAAATCACCTGTACGCTAACTATATTTTTTAAGTTCAACATTTTAACCAAAAATCTAAAAATTACATATTCACTCTATAATCTAAAGCCTTAAGAAGGGTGACCTCGTCTATGCATTCAAGGTCTCCACCAACCGGCACACCGCTTGCTATACGAGTGACCTTAACACCGATAGGCTTTATAAGCTTACTTATGTACATTGCAGTAGCTTCACCCTCAACACTCGGATTTGTCGCAACGATTACCTCATTTACATCTCCGCTCAGCCTTGAAATCAGTTCTTTAAGCTTAATATCATCAGGGCCTATTCCCCTTGAAGGTGAAATGACACCATGAAGTACATGGTAAACGCCATTATAATGTCCTGTTTTCTCATATGCCGCAAGATCTCTGGAATTCTCGACCACCATAATTGTCGAATGATCCCTTTTTGCACTTTTACAGATAGGACATTCCTCTGCATCCGTAAGGGTACAACAGGTCTTGCAATAACGCACATTTTCACGCGCATCAGTAATAGACCCTGCAAGCCTTGCTGCAGCATCCTTTGGCATGGAAATAATATGAAAAGCGAGCCTGGCTGCAGTTTTCTGACCAATGCCAGGAAGTGCCCCAAGCTGCTCTATCAGGTTATTGATTTTATTATTATAGTATTCCATCTATTCTTCACCGCTTAATTAGTCTTTCGCCGCTAAGCCGGCTACACCCTTTATTCCAGAAATCTTCGGGGAAAGCCACCCTTAGGATGCACTTAAAGTTTTCCGGAAAGCTATTTTTTAATTTAGCAGTTCAGAATTAGAAAAGACCTGTAAGATTGCCAAGACCTGCCATATCGCCAAGTCCGCCTGTAAGATCAGCCATGGTATTCTGCATTTCATCAGTAGCACCCTTAATAGCCTCATTTACAGCTGCAACGATCATATCCTGAAGCATCTCGATATCATCAGGATCTACAGCATCCTTAGAAATTTCAAGCTTTAAAAGCTCCTTCTTACCATTAACAGTAGCAGTAACCGCACCGCCGCCGCTAGTAGCAGAATATTCCTTTGTCTCAAGCTCTGCCTGCTTCTCTTCCATCTGACGCTGCATTCTCTGAGCCTGCTTCATTAAATTATTCATTCCACCTGGCATCATTCCACCAGGATATCCACCACGCTTTGCCATTTTTTATTCCTCCATAAAATAACTAATATTCATCAACCTTTACATTGTACTACATTTTTTATTATAATGCTACTAAAAATTTTCAAAATTTAATTGCTGCAAATATAATTGCTAAATCACTTTATTTAGTTCATCTAAAGAAAACTACTTATTTACCTCAACTATAGGCAAGCTTAAAACATTCTCAGGAAGTATGCTTCTTATGTCAATTTCTTTAGCTTTTCCATCACCTGAGTGATCTACACCGGTTACTTTCACATGCTTTCCGATCAATTTTTCAATTGCCTCCTCAATCGTTTTCTGAAATTCAAAATCAGGAGAATAAAACTGAGTATAATCCATATGACTATAGAAAAGAAGACGAATTTCATTATCAGAATAGCTCACGCCTACCTTCTCCCTGTTACTGAACGTAGCATACGACATACCATCTTCTATCAGGCTGCAGACCTCATTCCATCTGCTTGCTATCTCCTTTATGTCCTCGGGCATTGCATCAAGAAGCTCCTTCTTTTTATTTTCAAGTGCCTCTTTTCTTTGCGCCGCATCTGTTGCACTACCTTGAACAATAGCTCCGCTTGAAACTGCCTGATTTACCTTGCTCAATATTGCATCTACATTCATGCCGTTCAGGACTCTCTCCTGCTGATTCAGCTCGCTCTCAAGCTGCTCAAGCCTTTGAAGCACTGCTGCATCCGTGGATTCAGAGGTGGGCTCAATAAGCTTTATCAAAGCCAGCTCAATGATTACCCTCTTATCAGTAGAATTTCTAAGTTCATTCTTAAGACCAGATAACACCTCAATGTAGCGCATCAGAGTCTTATTTCCTATCTCATCAGCCTGCTGCTTTAAAAGTGCAATATTCTCACTGGTCATGTCAACCGGAGCATCAGCCGGATCCTCTGAGAGCTGTACCAAAAGCATATTTCTAAGATACCAGGTAAAGTCAGTAATAAACTGAACGATAGATGCGCCTGAATCGCTTATCTCATCAAGAACCTTTATGCATTCATTTATTTTTCTTGCCCTAAGGCTTTCAAACATTCCAGAAAATACTGAAACATCAACATTTCCAAGTATTTCAAGAGTTTTATCATAGGTAAGTACATCACCTTCGCTGATGAAGGATGAGCACTTGTCAAAAATACTCACAGCATCACGCATTCCGCCATCTGCTGCTCTTGCAATATAAGAAAGAGCCTTTTCTTCAGCCTTTATATTTTCCTTCTCGCCGATTTCCTTTAGCCTTTCAACAATAACAGGCACAGGAATACGCTTAAGATCGTAGCGCTGGCACCTTGAAAGAATAGTCACAGGCACCTTCTGCACATCAGTTGTAGCAAGAATGAAAATTACATATGAAGGCGGCTCCTCTAATGTCTTAAGAAGGGCATTGAAGGCTCCCGGCGAAAGCATATGCACCTCGTCTATGATATAGACCTTGTACTTAGCATTCGTTGGAGAATACCTTACGCCATCAATCAGCTCTCTTACGTCATCTACCCTGTTATTTGAAGCGGCATCGATTTCAACCACATTCATGGAAGAACCTGCATTTATCTGCTTGCAGGCCGCACATTCATTGCACGGATTTCCATCTACCGGATGCTCGCAGTTAACTGCCCTAGCTAGTATCTTAGCAAGAGTAGTCTTACCGATACCTCTACTTCCACACAGCATGTAGGCATGTCCTACCCTGCCGGTCTTTACCTCATTTTTAAGAGCAGAAACAACAACCTCCTGCCCCTTTACATCATCAAAGGTGAGAGGCCTATATTTTCTATATAACGCTAAATAAGCCATTAGTAATCCTCCTCAACTACCTTGATTTCTAAAAAATCAAAAGGGACCTCATCTATGAACGAATCCTGAGTAAACCTGGTCATGGCGTATTTCTTAAATTCGTTCTCATTGGATTTCAGCCATATAGGTACCGAAATATCCAGACTGTAGCAGGCTTTTTCAAGCGAATCTAAAATCTTTCTAGTGCGGTTTACACCCTCGCGTGAATCCACTACGGTAAAATCCCTAAGACGCTTTCCCTTTTTAACTTCCTTTACATAAAGCTCAAACATCTACTTTTCCTTAATCTATTTAACCGTATTTATCTTATATTGCTTCAGACACCATATTTTTTAGCAATAGCTTTCTTATAGCTATTATATAGAATGCTAGCTAAAACGACTCCTGCAACCAATCCGCCGATATGAGCCGCATTATCTACCTCCTGCGTAGCAAGACCCTCAAAAATAGTAAGTCCCACAAAAAGCAAAAGATTAGTTCCCCTAAGATCCTCAAGTCTTCCCTTGTTCTTTATGGCAAGGAAAGTAACACCGCCAACAATGCCAAAAATTGCGCCTGACGCACCAAGGCCTACATAAAGATTACCAAGATAATACTGATAAGCGACAGAAACACAGCCAGCAATAATTCCTGAAAGAATATAAAAGATAAGATATCTGAATTTACCGATGACTCTCTCAAGATTATCTCCGACAAACAAAAGCACCATCATATTTCCAAAAATATGCCCCGTGCCATAGTGAAGGAACATGTAAGTAAATAGTCTCCAATACTCATGATCCTCAAGAATTGCCTCTACATTAAGAGCTCCTAACTTATAATAAGTATAAGTCCATTCAAAAGCACTTTCAGCACCTTGCATTTTCCGGTTTACAATAAAATAAACAATCAGATTTACAATAACGATAAAGGTATTTACCGGAGTAAGATACTTTTGGGCAAAGCTCTTTTCCCCAGTATAATATGCCCCTCTATAATCTCTTTCACTAGCACGCATGCTGCCATATCTAGGCTCGCCGGCCTTCATGTAAGGTCTCTGATAGTCCTCGCTATAATAATTGTCAACATAGGCATAAGGGTCTGACCTCATATCTCTAAAGCCGCCTGCAGAATTACCGCTTTCCGCTGCCCTGCTGCTACCAGTCTTAGAGCCTTTCGATCTTTCCTTTTTTATTACCTCATCATTTATGGCACTTCTTATTCCATAAACATCTGAAGGCGCTCCTGCTGTGACAAAGAGCTCTTCATTTTTAATATCAAGCACCCAGTAATTCTGGAATCTATTAATTGCCTTCTGGGTGAGGCCCCTCTCCTCGGTAGCTATGATATAAAGATAGCTGACATTATTATAGCCCTGCTTTGCAAGCTGCGATGACATCTGGCTCTGAAGCCGCTGCAGGATTTCATCTCCAACAACGCCGTTCCTATTTCTGCCATCGATTACACAAACGACACTGAGCGCACCGAATCTTGCAAAAATAAAAACTGCTACCCCTGAACTATTAGAGGACAATTTGAAGCCCTTACTAATAATGACTCTATGTACATTAGATATACTGATCATTTAAACACATCTCTCAATCCCTGCCAAAACGGCAGATAAACAACAAATTACAATGAATCAGATCTTATCCTTTATCTCCATGATGCTTACATATGCCGGTCTTATGATCTTGTCAGCATTAGCAAGCTCTTCCATGCGGTGAGCGCTCCAGCCGACGATTCTAGCCATTGCAAAAAGCGGAGTATAAAGCTCTGAAGGAATTCCGAGCATGCTATAAACAAAGCCGCTATAAAAATCTACATTAGCACTAACGCCCTTATAGATCTTTCTTTCCTCGGCAATAGCCTCCTTAGCAAGCTTTTCAACCTTCTCATAAAGCACAAACTCATTTTCCTTATGCTTTTCCTTAGCAAGCTTTTCTGCATAGCCTCTTAAAATCTCACATCTAGGATCTGAAATTGAATAAACTGCATGACCCATGCCATAAATAAGGCCTCTCTGGTCAAACGCCTCTTTATTCAATATTTTCTTAAGATAAGCCTTGATTTCTGCATCATTCTCCCAGTCCTCAACGTTCTTTTTAAGGTCTCCCATCATGCCTACTACCTTGATATTTGCACCGCCATGCTTAGGTCCCTTAAGAGAAGAAAGCGCAGCCGCAATAACCGAATAGGTATCAGAACCTGAAGAAGTAACAACTCTTGTAGTAAAAGTAGAATTATTACCACCGCCATGCTCCATATGAAGCATAAGTGCAAGATCTAATACCTTTGCTTCAAGATTAGAATACTGCTTATCAGGGCGGAGCATTCTTAAAAGGTTCTGAGCATAAGAAAGATTATCCTCCGGCCTATGAATATAAAGACTCTCATTGCACTCATAGTAATTATATGCATGGTAGCCATAAACAGCCATCATAGGGAAAACACTAATGAGCATCAAGCTCTGTCTTAAAACATTTTCAAGCGAAAGATCATTAGAATTACTGTCATAAGAAGCAAGAGTAAGTACGCTCTTAGTGAGAGAATTCATAAGATCCTTACTAGGTGCCTTCATAATAACGTCGCGCACGAAATTAGAAGGAAGCCTTCTGTTTTTAACTAAAATATCCTTATATACCGCCAGCTCTTCACTAGTAGGAAGCTTTCCGAATAACAAAAGGTAAGAAATCCTCTCGAATTCGAAATCTCCATCCATCGTAACATCCTTTGCAAGATCATACACATTATAGCCGCGGTAGTAGAGCTGTCCATCAACCGGAGCCTCGCTGCCATCCTCTCTCTTTTCGCGAGATTTTATCATCGATACATTTGTGATACCTGCAAGCACTCCCTTACCATTTTTATCTCTGAGTCCTCTTTTAACTCCAAGCTCGTCGAAGAGGTCGGGATTCACCATAAAATTCTGCTTATTTTCTTTAATCTGATTAGTCGTATAATCCAGCATCAATTTCTCAAATAACATATCATTATCTGCCATTTATCAATTACCTCCTGAGGAATATTTTTGTTGCATTACCAGCTTTTCATTTTAAATCATTTTACGCGATATACGAAATCATTATACCAAAAATACGGTAACTTGTAAAGGTAATAAAAAAAGGGCTTCGCCCAGATGATTTAATCATCTAAAGCGACAGCCCCTTATAAAATCATTAAAATAAAACGCTAAATCAATCATTAATCGTCATTATCATTATCGTCATCAATATCATCAGGAATTCCATCATGATCTGCATCATCATGAGTAAGATACTCTCTGCTTGATACTCTCTTTGCAGTTCTTTCCTTTTCGATGAGTTCTGAAAGTAGTGCTTTAACCTTCTTAGGATCACGGATATTCTTGATTTCAAAATCACCAAGAGTCTTATCTGCTGAGCAGCACTTAAGAGTACCGATCTTAGCCAGCTTCTGACCTAAGGTAACAGTCATGGAAATATCTGTAATTCTATAGAGACGAACCTCGTCCTCTTTTGTTGTAAAGAAGCCTGTCTTAATGGTAAGCAGTTCCTTTGTAAGGCCATATCTGGTAAAACTCCAAGGCCAGCCCATAAAGTTCCTTTTTCTGTCATGCCATATTTCATCCATAGTCTTAAGTTCCCTCCTAAAGTATTATGCTATTAACAATAACTTTAGATAAATTATAACATACTTTAATCAATTTGCAAGAACATTTTATGCATAAAAAAGCCTGCTCTTTCACAAAATATGTAGGCTCTATGGCATTATTTTTTCAAAAAGAACAAATTATTATTTACTATTTCTTACGGACAGAATAGCCAAAGCTTCCAAGCTTTTTGCCAAGTTCGAAGTAGCTGCCATGTGAATAGGCTATGAGCTCGGTTGCATCAAGGTCGAACCTGCCATTTTCATCCATGTATTTTTCAGAAACAGTAACTCCGACCACCTGTGCCACAAACATATCATGACTGCCAAGCTCTAGTACCTGCTTTACCTTGCAGTAAATATTTACAGGGCTTTCCTTTATCGCCGGAGCCTTCACGAATTCTGAATAATACTCATGAAGCTTCATCTCAGAAAACTTATCAACGTCTTTTCCCGATTTTACACCGCACCAATCACAGGCAAAAGCCATGTCACATGTCACAAGGTTTATGACAAATTCTCCTGTTTCCTTTATTATGCTATGAGAATACCTGCTCTTTCTAACGGAAATCGAAGCCATTACAGGATCTGAGCATATTGTTCCCGCCCAGGCAATGGTTATTATGTTAGGCTTTTCATCCGCTCTTTTACAGCTGACCATGACAGCTGGCACAGGGTAGAGCATATTCCCAGGCTTCCAGCTCTGCTTGGAATTTCCTGCCCCCCTAGAAGTGCTTTCCTCTTTAAGTTTATTTATTTTCCCATGCGTAAAAGGCTTCCCATCACCTTTTGCTATATTTTTAGGAGCAGCATCCTTAAAAGGCTTTCTGCCTGCATCCCTTAAATTTCCCATCTTAGTAGGGTTATCTATGGTTTTGGTAAGCTTTGTCTGCCCCTTTTTAGCATGGCCATTTGCGTTCCTAGAAGGTTCTGTCTTCCCCCTTTTTGCACGTCCATTTATATTTCTATCTCTATATGTCTTTTTTTCCATATCGACCTATTATACCATCTTTGTTGTCCACTTAGTTGCATCCCAGATATCTGTCGCAATATCCTCATAGAATTCCGGCTCATGGCATACCATAAGAATGCTGCCCTTATATGCCTTAAGAGCTCTCTTTAACTCGTCCTTTGCATCCACATCAAGGTGGTTGGTAGGCTCATCAAGTACAAGAATATTTGAAGGTCTGTTAATAAGCTTGCAGAGCCTTACCTTCGCCTGCTCGCCTCCAGATAGAACCTTTACCTTGCTCTCGATGTGCTGTGAGGTCAGACCGCACTTTGCAAGCGCAGAGCGCACCTCGTACTGGGTAAGTCCAGGAAAATCATTCCAGATTTCCTGAAGACAGGTATTTTCATTTCCAGGTGCCATTTCCTGCTCAAAATAGCCAATTTCAAGATAATCTCCCTGAGAAACCTCTCCTGAAATAGGCTTTATAAGACCTAAGAGGCTCTTTAGGAGAGTAGTTTTTCCGATACCGTTTGCACCGGTCATAACAATCTTCTGACCGCGCTCCATGCTTAGATTAAGTGCACTGCTGAGCGGCTCATCATAACCGATTACAAGCTCTTTAGTTGTAAATATGAACTTTCCAGCAGTTCTTGCATCCTTAAAATTGAACTCTGGCTTTGGCTTTTCGGCTGCAAGTGTGATCTTTTCCATATTATCAAGCTTTTTCTGTCTTGACATGGCCATATTTCTAGTTGCGACCCTCGCCTTATTTCTAGCAACGAAATCCTTAAGATCTGCAATCTCCTGCTGCTGGCGGTTGTATGCTGCTTCAAGCTGAGCCTTCTGCATTGCATAGACCTCCTGGAACTTATCATAATCTCCAACATAGCGAGTAAGCTTCTTATTATCCATATGATAGATAATGTTTATAACGCTATTAAGGAAAGGAATGTCATGAGAAATGAGGATAAACGCATTTTCATATTCCTGAAGGTATCTCTGAAGCCATACGATATGCTCCTGATCGAGATAGTTGGTCGGCTCATCAAGTAAAAGAATGTCAGGCTTTTCAAGAAGAAGCTTTCCTAAAAGCACCTTTGTTCTCTGACCGCCTGAAAGCTCAGTAACATCCTTATCAAGTCCTAGATCAAGAAGACCTAAGGCGCGCGCAACCTCTTCCACCTTTGAATCAATGAGGTAAAAATCATGAGAATTGAGAAGGTCCTGTATTGTACCTACCTCCTCCATAAGAGCATTCATTTCATCCTCAGAGCAATCAGCCATCTTATCATAGATTTCATTCATTCTTGTCTCCATCTCAAGAAGCGGATCAAACGCACTTCTAAGGACGGATTCCATTGTCATGCCCTTTTCAAGAACTGAATGCTGATCAAGATAATTTACCCTTACATTCTTTGCCCACTCGATTTTTCCTTCATCCGGCATGAGCTTTCCTGTAATGATGTTCATGAAGGTACTCTTTCCTTCACCATTTGCACCAACAAGACCAATATGCTCTCCCTTTAAAAGCCTAAAGGAAACATCCTCAAAAATTGCTCTATCTCCAAAACCATGTGATAAATGCTCAACATTTAAAATACTCATAAAACCATTCCTCTACTTTTATTTCTCTCTTTTTTTTAGCTTTTTCAGCTTTTTTGCTTTTTCAGCTTTTTTTGCTTTTTCAGCTTTTTTTGCTTTTTCAGCTTTTTTGCTTTTTCAGCTTTTTTACTTCTTCAGTTTTTCAGCCACATTTACTTCTTTTTCTTCATTCAGTTTTCATCTCTCGTTTTACTTCCAAAGTTTTATCTTCTGCGCCTTTTAAGTTCTGTCACTTTTTTGCGTCTGCGGCTTTCCTTAACTTTTCCATTGTTACATTAAAGCTGATTACGGCACTTCCTGTTATAAGTAATACAACCCCAATAACTATAGGAAGGATAAAAACAATTTTAGGGTCCTCACCGCGCTTTTTGTATAAAAAGAAGCCAAGTATCAATACCACCAGACCTATTACAACAAGAATAATTCCTTTAAGAACATCTACCGTTTTCTTTTTAGGCTTCTCTTCATTTTTCACTTCAAGTTTCTCTTCGGGTCTCTTTGCAGAATTCTCATCAACGCTGAAATTTTCATTGCTCTCCATAAATCCCCCCTCACAATTTGAAAACATTCAAAACACTACGATACCTATTTTCTAAAATTTTTCAGGATTTGTCAACACTTATTTATAAAATACCATACCCACCTGTTTGCAAATTACCATACCCACTTGTTTGCAAATTATCATACTCACTTGTTTATAAATTACCATCCTCACTTGTTTGCAAATTATCATACTCACTTATTTATAAAATGCCGCACATTCTATTAAATCAAAAATGCCCTGTCAGAAAAATCTGACAGGGCGAGGATTTGCCTTAACGGCTATAATTTCAAGTAATCTTAGGATTTTCTGCCTTAACGGCTATAATTTCAAGCAATCTTAGGATTTTCTGCCTTAACAGCTACATTTTCAAGCATATATTGCATTTCTCTTTCAATTTCCCTTATTGCAGTTTCAAGTACTGCAAAACGCATGTTCTTATCAGCAGCCTTATCCATGGCAGTATATCCATCAAGCTCCGCTTTTAAGATATCAAAAACTGAAAGCCCCTTAGCATAACGCCAGAAAAAATCACCAAGAGGACAGTCCTTATAATGCAGGGGATTAGTAAGCATTACATACTGAACAAGCTTTGCCTTTTTTGCGTCTAAATTAGCATTTATAGCCTCTACATTCCATTCAGTAGAAAGGTACTTAACACTGTTTTTAAAACAGATATTTAAGAATTCCTCGTCCTGAAGTACCTCGAAGGCATGCTTTTTAAGTTTCTTTTCAAGTGCCTTAATAAGCTCCGCTTCCCTTAATACATTCATATCAAGGACCAGCACTCCGGTATTAAAAAATCTATCTCTATTAATTCCAAGCTGCTTTTCTACATAAGTGCCATAGACATTTTTCTTTATTACAATCTGTTCAGGCGCTGCTGCAAGAGCTTTGCCTTCAAGGTCTATTTTAAAGAGCTCTGCAATATCTGAATTCACAACAGTAGCTGCCTCAAGATAAACTGCCTTTTCATACTTAACAAGAATTTCAGGTGCAAAGAGCTTGAAATAATTAGGCTTTTCAAGGCGCTCTTTTGCCTCTTTGCTGAGCTTTAAGGATGCAATTACATCTCTTAGATCTGTAAACTTAATGCTGACATTATCTCTATTAAGCTCTGAAAGCTTCTTCTTATTTTCCTTTGAAATATCTGTATTTAAAATATGAATTCTATACTTATTATTCTCTGATGAATTTGCAACTAGTGAATTGATTGAAACCATAAGATAATTGACTAAACTATTGTCACATGCATATATAACAGGAATTAACTTATTCATAACTGCCTCCTTTTTACACAAAATGCCTTCCGTTAATTTTATTATACTACTTATTTTCGTTTTGTCAACTAAAAGATGTAGTTTTTAATACTACGTGCAGTTATATCTCTTCAAGTACCTATTTCAGTCCGCTTCCTGTCATCAGTCGTCAGTCGTCAGTCATCAGTCATCCTCTTCTTCCCCTTCTTCCTCCTCTTCTTCCTCTTCTTCCTCATCTTCCTCATCTGAAAGCGGCGAATTATATAGTTCAGTTATCTTACTATTGCTATTTTCAGCAATTTTCTTCTTTATCCATCTATCCCTGTCATCGATGATTGCAAGCATTTCATCGACTATTTCCTCAGCGCTCCCAGGCCTTGCACTCCTAAGATAGCCGACCATTCTGTCTATGGCCTTATCAGTCCTTAGATTTTCGGCAATCACCTGAGAAAAACCTTCAGGATAACCAAGCTTTCCAAGCTCATTAATCAACTTTTCTGAATTTAACATATTATATTCCTTTTCACCTACATTTTTATCTAATATTTTAAAACAGATCTGTATATTTTTCTACACCCAAATTTTCATATAATAATATCGTAACTTTTTGTTGCACCTACACACACACTAAAAAAGGCACGCAGACTTGAATTTTTCACTCCTTATTCAAGCATGCGTGCCTTTTTGTATTGTCTGGCATTACAATTTAATGCTACTATTTAATGTTACTCACTAACTTTAAGTGTTACTATCTAATGCTACTAACTTTATGCTTTGCATCAAGCCTTTGCCGGCTTTACGACCTTACTATCATTTACCTTTTCATCAGCAGATACATTGCTTAAAAGATCTGCCTTATCAAGTGCAGGCTTAAGTGCAAGATAAATTACTGAAGCAAAAACTGTTGAAAGAAGAGAATTGATTAAAGTACCAAACCTTGCTATTTTTGCGCCTATGCTTGCAAGTGTAACATCCTGTCCAAAAATGAATCTATTGCGGAAATATCCAAGTACAGGATCCGTGAATACGTTCAATAAAAGACCTGCTGCAGCACTTATCACAACAAAAATGATAAACTTCTTATACTGCTTTTCCTTTTTAAGAGTATTTATCTTGAATACTCTATGTGCAACTGCACCGCAGGTTACACCGATTATGAATTTTAAAATAAAGGTAGTAATTGCATAACCAGGATCGCCAGCTGCTATATCTGCAAGTGAAAGACCGATTGCACCAGCAAGACCTCCTGAAACTCCATCAAGTAAAAGTGCCGTAAGTGCTACAAAGGTATTACCAAGATGAATTGAAGTTCCATGTCCAATTGGAATTCTAAAATAAAGATAAGCTATATAGCTAAGACCAGCGCTTATTCCTATGAATGCTACCTTCTTTGCGTTGAACCTGGTTTTACTAAGCACCGAAATTATTAAAACTGCCGCAACTACCAGACCAAATACAAGCCACATTAATTCTTTTGTCATATAAAAGTACCTCCTAACTAAAATATTGTCATTTGTATACAAATCTATGTTTTTGGTTACTTAACAGTTAGTCCTTAGTTCGTAAGCACTATTATATGCAAAACTGATATTGTTTGTAGTATCAGTTTGATTCTTTTTTATAAGACCAGATTATACTATCCTGTTTCGCATCTCCCCATTTAGGAAAGCCTCGATATTCATTATGCCCTCTTCCACGCAGCGTTTTCTAGCCTCGAAACTTCCCCAGGCAACGTGCGGAGTAAGAAGAAGTCTGTCCTTATCCTGAATCGTTAGGTAAGGACTATCTCCTAAAAGAGGCTCTTTTTCATAAACATCTATTCCTGCTGCCGCGATTATGCCTTCATTAAGAGCTCTTACGATATCTGCTTCAACTACAACAGCGCCTCTTGCAACATTTATAAGAATGCAGCTCTTTTTCATCTTCTTAAGCGCTGAATAATTAATGATGCCTCTTGTCTTATCATTTAGAGGCGCATTTACTGAAATATAGTCCGACTCAGAAAGGAAGGTATCAAAATCAACGCACTCATAAGGTACGTCCTGTTTATTTCCACTTACAGAATAGTAAATAATTCTCATTCCAAAGGCCACTGCTATTTCAGCCACCTTCTTTCCGATATTACCAAGGCCTAAAATTCCAAGTGTCTTGCCTGCAAGATCGTGAAAAACATTGCTTACATTGCAGAAGGATGATCCATAGGAATATTCCTTTGAATTTACAAACTCTGAATAGTAGGAAAGCTTGTTGTTGAGAGATAAAAGCATTGCAAAGGTGTGCTGCGCAACGGAATCCGTAGAATAGCCGCTTATATTGGCAACTGCAATGCCTTTTTTCCTGCAATACTCGGTATCAATGTTATTATAGCCGGTCGCCGCCTCGGCTATGAGCTTTAGCTTATCAGCCCCCTTAAGAGTTTCCTCATTCATAAGGCACTTATTTGCTATAACAATGTCTGCATCCTTTATTCTCTCTGCAATTAAATTATGAGGAGTAGAATTATAAAGCCTTGCCTCACCGAACTTACTGACTCCCTCATAGGAAACATCACTTCCAACTGCATCTGCTTCAAGTACAACTATCACCATATTTTTCTCCTCATTTATCTAGTGTAAAATACCTCTTAAATCCTTTGCTGTGTCATAATAGAACCTTTTATAATCACCATCAAAGTTCATTTTCTGAATATTTACGCGGTAGCTCTTTGCAAGCACCTTGGTATTGAATTTATCTGGATAATCAATCTCAGGCTCATAATAAAAAATACCGCCATAATTCTTAAAATAGCGTTTCTTACAGTTTATAAGCCACCAAACATCCATTTCAGAAAGATTCATTCCAAAGCCTGAAACATAGACATCACCGATAAGGAAATAATCAATCCAGCTTCTTGGATGAAAATCCTCTCCTTTTTTCCTGCACCTTTCATATCTAGAAAGGACCTTGGCCGAATACTGCTGAATAACGCTTAGGAGCACGCCGTAATAATAGTGACCAAAAATCATTGAATCCGGTCTTGCTGCCTCGCCATGTACATGCCAGATATAGGCATTGTGCGACTTATCAGCCAATCCACTTGCATTTCCACCAGCTACTGCGTCATTTATTCCGCTAACTTTCCCGTAAGCTACTCCGTCAGTTATTTCGCTAGCTTTTCCGCCTGCTCTAGTGCTCAGCTCACCTACTGGAAGCTTGTAATACCTAAATATACCGAACTGCTCCTCGAGCTTATTTCCCGTATGGGTGCTTTTTCTCCATTTAGATGAGCTTCTCATTTTACAATCAAAATCAGGCTTAAGCGCCTTTTCGATTTCATAGGAATAGTTGGTCGTAAGAACAGCGTCAAAGGGCAATGTCACAAATTCTGCAAGCATTTTGCTGTGCTCAGGAACAAGCTCCTTTGGCATCATCTTATCTGCAATTATCTGAAGTCCATAATCCACGCAGTCATCAGTAACAACGATGGCCTGCAGAGGATAAGGCATCCTTCTTATTTTCTTCATTTCTTCATCATAGAGCCCGGTTGAAACCGCCTCTATGAGGCCGCTCCAGGAAGGCTCACCAAAGGCTTTATTTATACCATTTCCGATAAAAAGCACCTTTGGAATTTTTCCATTCTCTATAGCTGGTAAACTACTAATTTTCATAATTCTCTCCCTTTTTAAGGCCGCCCGAAAACCCTAAGGCGCCTTAAGCAAACCTATTATACTCCAAATCCTGCGTATTTTCAACGAACTTCACGTAAAAAAAGGGCCACGCACTAATTACTTAGTGCGACAGCCCCTTAAAACTAAAAATCACTATAAAAACCTACTAACTTACATGAGGTTTACGCATGTCAGCATCTAAAAGAAGCACATAGAAAATTTTTCCATAATACTCATTATCAACCAATCGTCCATTATCAATTATATTCTTGATTTTTCCCTTCTTGGTCAGGATCTTATAATCAACAAAATCATTTGCTTCCGTCCTTTCTGAATCCTCAAGCAGCTGCTTATCTATTTGTGCTTTAATGCTGGTTTCTACCCTTTCATAATCATCCGGATGAACTATTCCCTTAAAGCTGTAATTAGCAAAAATAAGGAATTCCTCCATGTTTTCACAGTCAAACATATGAACCAGCTCTTTATTTGCAAAGAGAATTTCCTCCTTGTCCCAATCCGCCGAATAAATGAGAATGGCACCTGGAACATTCATGGCTACATCTCTCAAAGCAAAGCCAAGCTGAGTTCTATCGCTCTTAATCATATATGGCTGATATTCTATGAAATAATTCTTGCCTCTTTGCTTCACATAGTAAAGAGCCGCATCAGCCTTTCCGAACAGGTCATTTCTCGAATCTTCTGCCTTTTCACAGGAAGCATAGCCTATAGAAATAGTAAAATGATATTCCTTATCATTAAACATAAACTTTTCAGAAAGCATCGACAGCTCCCTGATTTTTTCATAGGACAGCTGAGCCCCCTTTCCCTTTATGAGTGCGCAGAACTCATCACCGCCGTTTCTTCCTACAATGCTGTCCCCTCCAAGAGTATTTTTAAGATTACTAGCAAAGAACTTAAGAGCAACGTCTCCGATATGATGTCCATATCTGTCATTTATAAGCTTGAAATCATCAATGTCTATCATAAGCGCTGTACATGGAGCATCCGGATTATTCTTAAAATACTTTTCCTTTGCCGTATCAAAGCCCATTCTATTATAAATACCTGTCAGGGCATCTATCTCAACAAGCTCATTTTGCTTCTTTAGCTTCTCAGAGCCCTTGATAAACTCAAACTCATTATAGTGAACAAAAATCAAAATTGCAGAAAATGCCTGTGCCATAAAGGCTGATCTTATTTCACCTTCTAGAACCTCCTGCAGCAAAATACCAAAAATCACAAGAGCCGCAATGGTAAAAAGCGCAAATGAAGCCTTCTTTCCGAACTTCCTGCCGTATTTTATGAATTCATAGAATACCATGGCATAGGCAACAAAGCAGACAATAAGATATAACCATTGAAGTGGACCGTGATGATAATAATTATCCGCATCAACATAAAATGTCCAGCCGGTAAAAATAGAAATCACTTCAATGATTGTATTAATAATCATCAAAACAAGGTATTTCATTCTCGATTTATCTTCCTCAACAACCTGAAGAACAACAAAATACCCTATGAACGGAGTAAAAATGTAATCCAGCACCTTCGTAAGCACATGCAGCGGTATCGTCCAGGAATCCGCTCCATTAAGATAAATAGCAAAAAACTCAGAGAGTCCCGCTATAATAATAGCCATATAAGAAATATATAGCTTACTCTTGAACTTTTTATTCAAATGACCGTTTTCAAAAACAAGTGTCGCCATTGAAATCAGTGCAAGCGTAGAAAAAATCACTATCGTTGAATAGTACGACATACCTTCTCCAATCAGCATATCCCCATAGCCTTAAGAATACGCTACCTCAAGGTATTTTTGGGGTAAATCCCCCGGCTATACCTCAGTTCTATAAAACAAACAACAAGCTGCCAAGAATAATACCTATAATCATTCCGGCAAATACATCTGAAGGATAATGAACTCCTCCAAGAACCCTGATGCATGCTAGAGTCAAAGTAAATATAATTAATATGACTCCCAGAATTACACTTATCTTCATACCGCACATGGCAATCATTGCTGTAGAAAACACATGCCTGCTAGGAAAGGAATTTCCCTTTTTATTTTTAGGAATAAGCTGCTTTATATTCCAGCTCTCATATGGCCTTTTCCTATTAACCAGCTTTCTGAATAAGGAAAGCACCACAAAGCTGACTCCAGGAACAAGAATAAATGGCAGCACATTTAAGTTTTTCCTAAAGAAAAAGATGAAAGCCAAAAGACAGGGATAAACCGCATACATAATCATTTCCATTGCCTTATCAGCTAAATTCAAAAGCCTTATCCTTTTAGGACTTTTAGAAATAAAGCCTGTTATTTTATCGTAAAACTCTTTATAATCCTTCATAAAAAACCTTTGTACAAAATTTTTAGGTACTGTTTCTCCCCACTACTCCACAGAACCAATGATGGAGAGCACCTCATCCTTAATGGTCTTATTTACTAAAAGAGCCTCTTCCCTTGACTCTTTGTTTGAATAGAAATAAAACTTTATCTTAGGCTCAGTGCCGCTTGGCCTAATAGCAAACCACGAACCATTAGATAAAAAGAGCCTAATGGCATTCTGAGGCGGAATATCCTCATACCCATCTATATAGTCTATCACTTTTTCAACCTTAATGCCAGCAATTTCACCAGGAATATTTCCCCTGAAATATTTCATCATCCTGCCAATTCTTGCAGCACCCTTCATGCCATCAAGCACTATGTTAGGCTCATCCTCTGCAAAATAGCCATATTTTCCGTAAATCTCAAGTAGAACATCCCAAAGGGTCTTGCCCTGCTTTCTGTAATAGGCAGCAGCCTCTGCAACCAGCATTCCTGCTGAAATTCCATCCTTATCTCTTATGTCCTCACACGCAGCATAGCCCACGGACTCCTCATAGCCAAACAGATAAGTATATCCATTTTCATGAAGATAAGGGATTTTTCCGCAAATATTCTTAAAGCCGGTAAGAGTTTCAAACATTTTAACATTGTAGCTCTCTGCAATAATAGTAGAAAGAGTCGAAGTAACTATAGATTTTACCATTGCTCCCTTTTCAGGAAGAGTACCGGCAGTTTTTCTAGCCTCTAAAATGTAATTTACTAAAAGATATCCCGTCTGATTTCCATTTAAAGGAATATAATCGCCCTCTGAATTTCTAATTTCAATGGCAAAACGGTCTGCGTCCGGATCTGTCGCCATAAGAAGCTCTGCACCAAGTTCCCTGCCGTATTTTTCGCTCAGCTTAAAAGCCTTAGGATCTTCCGGATTTGGATAACCTACCGTAGTAAAATCAGGATCTGGCTCCTCCTGCTCAGGAACTATTTTCCAGTTATTAAAACCTCTCTCAATTAGCATCTGCCTAAACGGCACAGCTCCGCAGCCATTAAGCGGAGTATAGACAAGCGGAATGGAAAGGTCGATTTCCTCTCCCCCGTGAATTGCAAGGCCCATTACCTTATCTAAATACTCTCTGTCATATTCCTCGCCGAGCACTATTATCATGCCCTTTGCTACGCCTTCATCAAAACTGCACCTCTTAACGCCGTTCCACATATCAACGGCCTCTATTTTTTCAGTCATGCCATCAGCAATTTCAGCTGAAACCTGGCAGCCATCCTCCCAGTAAACCTTATAGCCATTATACTCCTTAGGATTATGGGAAGCAGTGATATTTACGCCCGAAGCAGTCCCAAGCCTTCTGATCATAAAAGCAAGCTCAGGAGTAGGTCTAAGCCCCTTAAAAACATAGGCCTTTATTCCATTAGCTGCAAAAATGCCTGCAGCAAGTTCTGAGAATTCCTTTGAAAAATGCCTTGGATCATGAGCTATTACAACGCCCTTTTCCATAAAATCATGGCCTTTTTCCTTAATGAATTCAGCAATGCCCTGGGTCGCCCTTCCTACCATGATTTCATTCATGCGGTTGACGCCACCGCCCACCTTTCCTCTAAGTCCTGCTGTTCCAAAAGAAAGATACTTATAGAACCTCTCTTCGATTTCCTTTTCATCGCTTGAAATTAAAAGCAGTTCCTTTTTTAAAGCACTATCATCAGAAAGCTTATTAAGCCATTCATTATAAATATCCTTATATCCCATACAAAGCTCCTTATCCCCTCATATTCCGAATTAAAAACCGATATTTATTATACCATTATTTACCTTTATTAGCAACAAGCAACTTTTTTTCTTATTTTTATAAATAGCCGTCTTTAATTTTCTAAAAGTAAGATTTGCCACTTTTAGAATATTGTGCTATAATTAAATTTGTATTTGATTTGCAAATTTTAATTTTTATTATTTTTTTATTTTACTGGAGTTTATATGAGAGATTTTTTTAAAAAGCTAGACAAAAAATATCTAAAAGTAGCCTGCTATGCCAGTATAGCTGTACTAGTGACCTTTTTTGTAGGCCTAGGTCTATATCAGCTAGGTCCATCAGTTGCCATAGGTCTGAAAATGGTTCACGCCATATTAAGTCCGCTTATTCTTGGACTTGTGCTTTGTTACCTGCTCTATCCTATAGTAAACTGGCTCGATAAAGGCATGCAGAAGCTATTTCGTACTAAAAAGAGCATGCGCAAGCTATCAGTTTTTTTAGTAATACTTTTCCTTTTAGCTGCAGTTGCCCTTATACTTGTTCTTTTAGTCAGCGTAATCACAAAGCAGATTTCAAGAATCAACTTTTCAACCATCGTTAATTTAATTGAAATGCTGCTTGCAGACTACGAAAACCTGATGACAAAGATCTCAGACTGGCTCAGCAAGGCCGGTATCAATGTATCAAGCATAACAAATGTAACAAAGAGCGTGCTGACAGGACTTGCCGGAAATATTACGAGCTTTGGCTCTACCTTATTATTCGGCATTATCTTTTCAATATATTTCTTAGTTGATGGATTGAACATCGGCCGCTACTGGAGAGAAACAGCTAATAAGCTTTTCTCAAAAAAGACAATCACATCACTTAAATCCTTTGGAAAAGATGCTGATGCCTGTTTTTCAGGCTATATCCGTGGACAGATGCTCGATGCTCTTATAGTAGGTCTTTTGGCTACTTTAGCACTCACCATCGCAGGAATGCCATATGGAGCCTTGATCGGTATACTTACAGGTATCGGTAACATGATTCCTTACGTTGGGCCTATCTTTGGTTACGGTTCAATCATAGTAATAAACGTACTTAACTGGAATCCAAAAATGCTCCTCATTGGACTTATCATTGTCATCATAATAATGTTCATTGACGGAAATATCATAAATCCAAGACTTTTAGCTGGTTCTGTACATGTACATCCTCTCCTTGTTGTGGCATCTCTCCTTGCAGGCGGTGCAATCGGCGGTCTTATCGGAATGGTTGTTGCAGTTCCTTGCGGTGCACTCATAAAGCTCAGATTTGATAAATGGGTAGATGAAAAGGCAGCCGCAGATGCAGAAGAAGAAAGGGAACGCGAGGCTAGTAAAGCAGATAGCAAAGACGGTGATAACAAAGCTAATGGTGATGCTGATGGCGCAGAAGACACTGAAAAAGCTGATGATAATTCAGAAAACGCAGAAGGCACCGGAAAAGCTGATGATAATGCAGAAAACGCAAAAGGCACCAGGAAAGCGGATGATAACGCAGAAAACGCAGAAGTCGCCAGAAAAGCTGATGATAAGTCTTTAGTCAATAAGGTTCCTGGTAAAAACTATCCAAAAAGCAAAAAGAAAAGAAAGAAATAAAGTTTCCAAAAATGATAGCGGAAAGTAAAGAAAAGAAAAAAGCTGCCATACTATTTTTTAGTATGGCAGCTCTCTTTTTTTATTTTTTCTAAATAGTCTTAGAATGCAAAAAACACTTATCCATCTCTCATAGACGAAAGGCTAATAATATAAACCTTACATCAAATTATTGACAATTCCTATTGAAATATACTTATTTACTACCGCTCTGAAATCAGTTCCATCATCGCATTTCTCCTGATAAGTACCGATGATAGAATATTTCTTTCTTCCATCTTCAAGAGGCTCTTCCTTGTAGGAGTCAACGTAGAACTTATTACCTGCTACCTTTCTATCTCTTAAGATGCCCTTTAACTCAGAAAGCTCACAGGTAGGAAAGTTGACATTCCAGATCTGATTGAATAAAAGAGGCTTTTCAATAAGCTCATCTAAAATGCTCTCAAGATAGGTATCTGTAACAATGCGGTTTTTACCAACATCTTCAGAAACAGCAATAGCGTGAATTCCATTGGTAGCTGCTTCCATGGCAGCACCAACAGTAGCTGAATACTGAACGTCTCCGCCAGTATTATAACCATCATTTATGCCAGAGAGTACGACATCAGTCTTGCCCTCTACAATATTAAGAGTGCCTATTCTGATGCAGTCTGCCGGGGTTCCAGTTGTAGCAAAGGCGCGCACTCCCTCAACAGGAAAAGGCACCTCTACCGCCTCAATAGACTCACGCAGAGTAATCCTATGGGACATTGCACTGCACTGATGATCTGGTGCGACCACCCATACATTGCCATACTTCTTTGCCGCTCTTGCAAGACGAGCTATACCGTCTGAATTAATGCCATCATCATTTGATATAAGTATATTCTTCATTATTTATTAATCCAATTCTGCCATTCACCGATAATGCTATCATTAGTAAAATAGTTTACCTTCATGGCTGCGCGAACCTCTTCTAAAGTCTCATTTGTAGTTTCAACAGCCTTCTTAGTGCCATCTCTTAAAATTGCATAAACCTCAGGAATATTTCCAGCCCACTTTGCACGAGCCTCACGGATAGGGCTAAGTCTTTCCTCAAGTACCTTTATAAGGAACTTCTTGCACTTAACGTCGCCGAGTCCGCCCTTAGCATAATGTTCCTTCATCTCGTCAAGATTCTTATAATCCGGAAGATATTCTGCAAACTGATCCTCGCGGCTGAAGGCATCAAGATAAGTAAATACCATATTTCCCTCAACATGACCTGGATCTGCAATATTTACATGGGCAGGATCTGTATACATGCCCATTACCTTTGTCTTAAGGGTCTTTTCATCATCTGAAAGATAAATGCAGTTTCCAAGAGACTTTGACATCTTTGCCTTTCCATCTGTGCCTGGAAGACGGCGCTGAGTTTCATTTGATGGAAGAAGAATGTCAGGCTCAACTAAAACATCACAATTATAAGTAGAATTGAACTTACGTACAATTTCTCTTGTCTGCTCGATCATAGGCTCCTGATCCTCACCTACAGGAACAGTTGTAGCCTTGAAGGCTGTAATATCTGCTGCCTGAGATACCGGATAGGTAAAGAAACCAGCTGGAAGGCCAGCCTGATTGTCATTTTCACCTTCTGTACTCGAAAAGCCTCTAAGAGTCATTTCATTCTTAACTGTAGGATTTCTTGATAAACGCTGAGTTGTAACAAGATTCATGTAATAGAATGTGAGAGCATGAAGCGCTGGAATATTTGACTGAACGCAAATGGTTGTCTTTTCAGGGTCAAGACCAACTGAAAGATAATCAAGTGCTACCTCGATCATATTGTCTCTGATTTTCTGTGGATTGCTCCAATTATCTGTAAGAGCCTGATCATCAGCGATAAGAACGTTGATTTCATCAAACTTTCCTGAATTCTGCAGCTCAACTCTGCGCATTAATGAACCTACATAATGTCCTAAATGTAAACGACCTGTAGGACGGTCTCCTGTAAGAATAATTTTCTTCTTAGAATCTTTTGCTAACATAAAGCCTCCAAATTATCGTGCCAATATTTCTTAATACTAAGCTAAGGCACGCTTATTCATTTTACAATATTATTAAAAATATTTCAACTCATAATTTTATAGCGCTTATAAAGCATCATAAATTTGCATTACTCATAAAACAGTACAAGTCACGAATTTACAGCTCTTATAAAACAGCATAGTCTATATCACATCCCCTTGCATCAACTTTACAGGTAAATAAACGTCCGCCGTTATCCACATCTTCTCCGTTTCTTGCAGTAGTTATAAACAAAGTATCCATATTATCCCCGAAAAAGCAGCAGCTTGATACATTATCAGCATCCACCTCCACTACTTCAAGGAGGTCTCCCTTTCTTCCGTCACGCTTTTCAACTCTTCTTCCTCCCCAGATTGCCACCCAGAGATTGTCTTCATCATCTATGCACATTCCGTCAGTAACGCCGTCTTTTATCTCGAACAATTTTCTGCCGTTATGCATCTTGCCCTTTTCAATATCGTAGTCATAAACAAAGACAGCATGCTCTATGGAATCGCTGAAAAAGAACCTTTTATCATCACCAGACCATGCCATGCCATTTGCAAGCCTCGTATTTTCTATTACCTTCCTTAAGGTGCCATTTTCAAAGCAGTAAAGATCTCCGCCTACTCCCCTGCCTACATCATAGCTCATTGAGCCAACAAATAGACGCCCCCTTGAGTCGCATTTTGCATCATTAGAGCGCTGCCAAGCCTTATAGTCCTTTGTAAGGTCATAAAGAAGTCTTACTCCATCCTTATCTGCTACGTAAATTCCCTCTGCCCCCGCAAGAACAAAAGCGCTGCTATCCTTTACTGGAACTGCAGCTCCTAGCATCTGATTTAATTTTACTAAGTCTCTTCCTTCACTTCCATTAAAGTAAAGGGTTCCGTTCGTTATGTCTATGCAGGAAAATCTCTTATACCTTTTATCATAAAAAGGCCCCTCTGCTAGATCAAACTCTCCATTTAGGGACACCATATCCTTTGGGGCAGGAATCGCCACATACCTCTTAATTTCCATACAGACCACCTCTCCTTTTCGTAATTTTTCATTTTTTCAACATCATTTGAACACAATTTTATTGTACTATCATTTAAAATTAAATCAAGAAGTAAATAACAGATTTGCAAAGGGATAATATCAAATTTTATAGGTTTTAAAAATCACAAAAGCATTATATTATTAAAGCCTGAAGGAATGTTAAAAAATCAGTTTTAAAAAATCAGTTTAAAAAACAGTTTAAAAACAACCTATCAAATAATATTCAAGAATATGTGGAGGAAATAATATGATGAAAATTAATTTTAATAGAAATAGATTTATGATGCTCTCACTTGCAGCAGCACTTACACTTGGAATTACAGCCTGCTCAAGCACAGGAGCTAACACAAATACTACAACTGCTAACACGGTAAGTATCACTTCGACAAACTCAGCAGATAATCAAAGCAATAATACAGATTCTACTACAGCTGTAGAAAACACAGATAATGCTGCCGAAAGCACTTCTGCGGCAGAAAACACAGCTGATACCGGCACTGATAGCAGTTCTAATAATGCAGAGAGCACTACTAATAGCGATAGCACCTCTGATTCAGATACAGAAATCTTTTCAAAAAGAGATTTAAAGCAGAGCGTTGATACCTCTAGTGCGACCACCATAACAGTAGCAGGCGGTGAAGACATTACCATTACAGAAGAAGGCATTTATGTAATAACCGGAACAGCCTCAGAGGTAACAATATACGTAGAGGCAGCAGAGGATGCGAAGGTGCAGTTAGTGCTTGATGGTGCAAACATCACAAACAGCGATTCACCTGCCATATACGTTAAAACAGCAGACAAGGTATTCGTTACAACCTCTTCTGACAGCTCACTTTCAGTGACTGGCAGCTTCGTAGCAGATGGCAGCACAAAACTTGATGCAGTGATTTTTTCAAAAACAGACCTTACACTTAACGGCACAGCGACACTTACCATAAATTCAACCGGAAACGGAATCACCTGTAAGGATGATCTTAAGGCAACCGGCGGAACCTATAATATAACAGCTTCAGGACACGGACTTGAGGCAAAGGATTCACTATCAGTTTCTGATGGCACCTTTACAATAAGCGCAGGTAAGGACGGCATACACTGCGTAAATAGTGATAATACATCAAAAGGCTCCTTCTACTCAGAAGGCGGCACCTTTAACGTAACAGCTGCAAGTGATGGCATTCAGGCAACCACCACAATACTAATAAACGGCGGAAGCTTTACATATACCTCCGAAGAAGGCATGGAAGCTACAAATGTGACCATTAACGATGGTACCATCATGATAAATGCATCAGATGATGGCATTAATGCAACAGATGAGAGCACTGCTTACACCATAGCCTTTGAAATGAACGGCGGCTCACTCACCATAAACATGGGAAACGGCGACACCGATGCAATCGATTCAAATGGAGACCTTTATATAAACGGCGGAACAGTTGACATAACTGCAAACTCAGCCTTCGATTTTGACGGCGAGGGAGCCATCACCGGCGGAACCGTTACAGTGAATGGAAGCACCATCACAGAAATTACAAATCAAATGATAGGCGGCGGCAAAGGAAAGCGCAGATAAGCTTTCCAACATGTAGTTCTAAATAAAAAGTACAAATATTATAATACAAATGATATGATGCAAATGATATTATACGAATCATATAACACGAATGATATAACACGAATGATATGAATGATATGATACGAATGATATAATTCAATTATTATGATACAAAAATGATAGGCCAAACAAATACCCTGTGTAAGGATCTGAAATACTTATGAATCCTCGCACAGGGTAATTTTCATTCTCTCATTACGATTTTATTTCTACCGGAATTTTTAGCTTCATATAGGCATTTATCGGCCTTTTCTATGAGTGCACTTATCGTAAAGCCATCCTCATAACCTGCAAGCCCGGCACTGAAGGTAATCTTTCTATTTATCACAGCATACTTTTGCTCTGCAAATTCTTTATGCAGCTCATCTAATATGGCGTAGCAATCTTCCTTTTCAAGCTTTCTGAACATTATGCAGAACTCCTCGCCGCCATACCTTGCAACGCTTACGTTATTATCAGATATAGCCTGCATCAGTTCTCCTAAGCGGACTAATACATCATTTCCAGTCTCATGACCGAAATCATCATTTACAAGCTTAAATAGATCTATATCTAAAACAGCTAGAAAAATCGGAGCATTCTCCTCTTTCTCGATCAGATAGTCCTCTAAAATTGAGTACATTCCAGTATGATTGTATATATGAGTCAGCCCGTCATAAAGAAGCTCCTGCTGAAGCTTTGCATTCTGAGCGCTCTGCTCCATAATAAGCTTTTCCTTTTGATTTTCAAACTTTACAATACTAAGCGCAAGAAAATGCGAAAGGATCAGAATTATGTAGGTAACCACCACATCATACACGAAATTATGAATTTCTTCTTCCTTGGTAAACCATATAATTACCATATCAAGCATCAGCACTGGTATAAGAATAAGAAAGGTGCTCTTGGTCACCTTTTTCTTAGCATGAACTACTGACGCGTATAAAGGAATTACTATAATTGCATAAAGTACCTCAAATGTATAATGAATAATCATTATAACGGATACTAAGACCGTAAAAAGAAAAAGCGGAAGCATTCTTTTAGCATCCTCCGAGAACTTCTTACTTTTTAGCAGCGCTCTGCAGCTATAGTATGAAACTAAATTCACTATGGTCGGGAGTAATATATATCTTAGAAGATAGCTTTCAGGAACTATTTTTCCCGTTTTAGTGATCATGTACTGCGCAAAAAATATTATTTCCACCATAAAGGCTGCCACAATGATACCAAAGCAGACCTTCATCAGATTTCCATTCCATTCTTCCAGAATGGCCTGATATTTTCCATTGTTTTTTTTCTTGTCCATTGAAATAACCTTGATTATTGAAACAGAATCATTTAATTAATAATTTAATCATTATCGCTACAACAAATCTAAATAATATAAATAATAATAATTTACTCTTTACAATTAATTTATAATATTATACCACATTGTTTTCAAATAATCAAATACATATGACAAAAAAATAACAAATTATTTCAATATGAATTCCATCATGCTTTCCTTGACCTTAAGGCCCATTTTATCATAAAATCCCCTTGCGGAGTCATTTCCTTCCCAAACATTAAGGGTTACTTCATAGCAGCCAAGGCGTTTAGCCTCGCTCTTTACGTGCTCAAAGAGCTTTTCTCCGATGTGCTGGCCTCTTGCTGATGCATCAACGCATAAATCATCAATAAAAAGCGAGGTAAAAGGAACCATATTATTTGAAAAAGGCTGATTTTTAAGTGCGCAAAATGCATAGCCCAGCACTTCATCATTTTCATCTACAGCCACATATATCGGCTTTTCATCATTCTTAAACATCTCCACGAGCTCGTCATGAGTATATTTTGTTGTTCCTGAAATAAAAATATCAGGGCGGATTTTTGCATGAATTTCAAGCACCTGCGAGAGTAATTCGCAGATTTTATCAACATCCTTTTCTACTGCTCTTCTTATCGTCATAAACCAACCTTCTCTCTTACTATTTTTGCGTTTTACTTTACGTTATTGGCTTTACCTTCTTAGCTTACACTCTTAGCTCACATTCCTTATCTTTACGCTCTTAGCCTTACGTTTTCAGACTTTTCCCTCTGCCTCAGTGCTCTCTTTTAAGTAGTCATAGACATTCTGCATCCTGGTATCTAGATCTGCACTTATTGCAGCGCAGCTGATCAGGTCACCTTCAAGCTCCTTTTGCTGCTCTAGCGTAAGATTTTTCTTATAACGCAGCTTATGCTCAACACTTGCCCAGAAATCCATAGCTATGGTACGTAGCTGCACCTCAGCATACATCATCTTTTTGCCTTCCTCAGTAAAAATAGGCACCTGCACAATTAAATGAAGGCTTCTATAGCCACTAGGCTTAGGATTTTTAATATAATCTTTTCTTTCTACTAAAACGATATCATCCTGCTCAAGAAACTTCTCTGCAAGCATGTAAATATCCTTTACAAACGAGCAGACAACTCTTATTCCCGCTATATCATAAAGATTTTCCCTCATCGATGTAAGAGTTATAGGATATCCCTTTGAATTTAGCTTTCTTAAAATGCTCTCCGGGCTCTTGATTCTTGTCTTGATGGATTCTATAGGATTTGCATCATACTTAACAGAGAATCTTTCATTAAGAACCCTGAATTTAGTTTCAATTTCCATCGCAGCGCACTGATAATCAGCAAACAGTTTCCTTACTGGTTCTAGCTGCGTATCTGCTATATTTAAAAATTCATCAAAAGAAACCCTGGATGGAAACATTGCCTGCATCTCCTGGGCAATAGTCCTTGTCGCTATGCTTGTCTCAATAGAATCTCTAGATTCTGAAAAACCGTCATCCATAATATTAACCTCTTCTCCCTTTTTAATCAGCCGTTTCCTTCGGCTTTTCTATTTGATCTTTATCATTTCCGATTATGTTAAGTAATGCAAGTACAATAAAATAAACATTAAGCAATACAGATATCACCGCTGATTTAAACTCCATATTTACCAGGGTTACCGTCTCCATTATAATCTTTATTACTACAAGAAATGCAGCTACATAGGCAAAAAATCTTGCTCCTGCACTTTTATGCATAATAAGCGTCGTCGAAGCACTTATAACAAAGGCCATAGAAAATGCGATAACGGGCACAATAAACCATAAAAAATAATTTCTCATTGGCTCTACACCTATTATATCCTGGTACTTTCCAACAAAGCCGCCGCTGTAATAAAGATACTGTCCGCCGACAGCTATCATCATAAGGGCCCAGGCAAACCAGCCTTTTCTTAAAATTTCCATTAGGCCATTTTTTTCTTTTCTACTGACCTTTTCAGAATTTAGAACATTTATCTTTGCATTATCCGCTGCTGTATTATCCGCTGACGCTTCTTTGGCCTCTTCCTCTGCTGCTTCCCCGGCCGCTTCTTCTGCTACTTCCTCGGCTACTTCCCCGGCCTCTTCCTCTGCTACTTCCTCGGCTACTTCCTCTGCCGCTCCCTTCACACTATCTTTTGTTTTTTCCTTCAAATCCTGCATAACAATCCCCTTAAATCAGGCTCCTGGGCTTTACCCAAAAACTACTCACTTCTTAAACCCTCTCATTATACCATAAAAAAGTCAAATATGCAATTAACAAAAAAGTACCCAGGACGGTAACGCCCTGGGTACTGAATTATTTAATTAAAGAGCATATATACCTAAACATCCTTAAGTATATGATACGTCAGAAATTACTGCTGTACGTGGAAAGCCTTCATTCCTGGGTAAACTGCGCTTGCGCCAAGATTCTCTTCAATTCTAAGAAGCTGATTGTACTTAGCAACTCTCTCTGAACGGCTTGGAGCACCTGTCTTAATCTGGTTTGTATTAAGAGCAACTGCAAGATCAGCGATTGTTGTATCAGCTGTCTCACCTGAACGGTGTGAAGAAATAGCTGTGTATCCAGCAGCATGAGCCATCTTGATAGCCTCAAGTGTCTCTGATACTGAACCGATCTGGTTAAGCTTAATAAGGATAGCGTTACCTGCACCAAGTGCGATACCCTTTGAAAGACGCTCTGTATTTGTAACGAAAAGGTCGTCACCAACGAGCTGAACCTTGCTACCGATCTTAGCTGTCATCTTCTGCCAGCCTTCCCAGTCTTCCTCATCAAGACCATCTTCGATAGAAACGATTGGGTACTTGTCAACAAGGCTCTCCCAGTGAGCGATAAGCTCATCTGATGTGAATTCCTTACCTGACTTAGGCTGCTTGTAGAAGCCCTTGCCCTTCTCTGACTTCCACTCTGAAGCTGCTGCATCCATAGCGATCTTGAAATCCTTGCCTGGCTCGAAGCCTGCTGCCTTGATAGCCTCAAGAATCTTCTCGATAGCTTCCTCGTCGCTCTTAAGCTGGTTAGGAGCGAAACCACCTTCATCACCTACAGCTGTAACGTCGCCCATAGCCTTGATAAGGCTCTTAAGCTTATGGAAAACTTCTGCACACCATCTAAGAGCTTCCTTGAATGAAGGAGCGCCAACTGGCATGATCATGAATTCCTGTGTATCTACAGCACTATCAGCATGAGCACCACCATTAAGGATGTTCATCATAGGTACTGGAAGGTTTGTTCCCTGTACGCCGCCAAGGAATCTGTAAAGAGGAATACCAAGTGAATTGGCTGCTGCTCTAGCTGCTGCAATTGAAACTGCAAGAATAGCGTTAGCACCAAGATTTGACTTGTCCTTTGTTCCATCAGCCTTGATCATAGCTGCATCTACTGCATATGTATCTGATGCGTCAATACCCTTAACTGCATCGTTAATAACGTTATTAATATTATCAACAGCCTTCTTAACACCCTTTCCAAGGTATCTTGACTTGTCGCCGTCACGAAGCTCAAGTGCTTCGAATTCACCTGTTGATGCTCCACTAGGTGCTGTACCTAATGCAACTGTGCCATCCTCAAGTGTAACTTCAGCCTCAACTGTTGGATTTCCTCTTGAATCAAGAATTTCTCTGCCGTAAACCTTTACGATCTTCATACTCATAACTAAATTCTTCCTTTCATAAATATAATTTATTTTAGAATAATAAGTAGGATTAGCGCTTATTATTTCTACAACCGCATTCAATGCCGCCTCTGAAAAGTGCTAAATCAGCGGTTTTGCGCTTATAGCGCGCTTTTGCGCACATACATAAATATTATATCATCATTTTGTCATTTGTCAATAAGTAAGTTCGTTCTGTACATCGTATATAAAATTTTTCTTATCGCATATTCTTACTTTGTTTCAATATTCACAATATATTCTTTTGGGATTCTATCAACTAAAATCAACACAATCACTCCAATGACTATAGCAATTCCAGTCACAATTCCAAGTATTGTTCCATCTATTTTGGCTATTTTGAGCTTTAAAACTGAAATTTATAAATTTGCGGTGTAGAATCGTTTCTATACCGCTTTTTAATGGCATAAGCCTGATGCCTCTACCTAATCTAATTTAGGCTACATTTAACATTTCGATTTTTTCATTTTCTTTTATTTTTAAAGATGAACTTCCTGCTACTTTCATTATCTGATAAGCTGCGTTTATATCAGCGTTTATTAGTATTCCTCTATTACTCCTAAATAGTCCTCTTTTTATTCTTCTTGCCTTATTATAACTTTCCTTTTTAGGGTATTCTCCATCTAAATAACTTGTGCCGCTTGTATATTTTTCCTGCACAGTCTTTACTTTTATTCCAAGAATAGCTGCTTTATATTTTATCATATTTATTAACATGGTGTGCGGAATTGATAAAAAGTTCTGGTTTGTTTTCTTTCCCATATCTTTATTCTGTTTCCAACCATTGTTTAGTCCGATAACAATAAAGCTGACTCCTTCTTTTTCTGCTTTTTTTACAAGCATATGACTTGCTTTGTGAAGATAATCTTTTATTTTGGCATTTCTCTTTTTTGTCAGCGCATTAATTTTTGAAGTGTTGTATTTTTTATTGCTTTTTTGAGATATGCTTTGAAGATAAGCTCTTTTTTTATTATAATACTGATTAATAGATTTTAACGGACGTCCGTTTATTATAAAAGGTGTCTTATCAGAATTTATGGCTACAGCCATTAGATTATTCACCCCCAGATCCACTCCCATTGTGATACCTGTAGATATATTTTCTTTTTCTGTTTGCTCATACATTAACTGTATGGATACACCTTTATCAGCGATGCATACTCGCAGCTGCTTTACATCTTTATGTCTTGCCTTTACTTTAATGTCACTTAAAAAACGTGGCATTATGACATTTCCCATTTCATCAATCGTGAAATTTTGATTGGTTAAAACAATCCTGCCTCTTCCTGTTTTAGGATCCAAATATCTTGGATGTCTTGGTCTTCCTAAATATTTAACTGGATTTTTAGAGTAATCTATTAAGGCGCAGTAAAAGGATTTCCATTCACGACATTTTTCTTGAATGCAAATCTGACTGCACGTAGAATAGGGCATAGCCTTATATACTGGCAAGGATTTCATGTACCAGCTAAGAAAGTATGCGTCTGCTATAAAACTATTATTTTCGTCTATATATTTAAGATTCTTAGGATCTTTACCAGCATGATTATAGTTATGAATAGCGCAGTTTAAATCATATATTAATTTCTTTTCCCAGCTATCTAAAATATCTCCGTTTTTTAATTTTTGATGAATTCGATAGCTCTGTTTTATTATGTAATTAACAGAATTCGAAAGATTTTTTGCTGCATAACAATATTCATCTATTTTTTTTAATAATTCCTGCTGCTTTACTATTTTTATAAAATGTTGCTCTGTTAAAATCATCCCATTCCCCTCGTTGTTATTATGCCATTTCAGGCAAAGCGGCACGTCTAGGAATATCACGATTATATATTGTTTTTCTTATGCACGTGATTACCCCTAAGAGCTGCTTTAATAATTCTAAAGTGTTTCTATGATTGTTCTGCACTATATCATTCCAGACAATGTAATTATCAAGATATTTAGTTGCTACTCCATGAAATTTTTTAATAAATCCCTGCAGTCTACTGTGATATGCGTTTATCCTTTGGATACCGATCATTCGGTTATTTACATCTAAAGTATTACATTCTACTTCCATTTGAATTAGATTAATCTGCTTTTTCTTTGCAAAATCAAGATATGTCTTTTCATGATCCGTGCAAAGAGTAGAACAAAGACCTTTAGTATGCACGGAGCCACCACGCTTATGTGCTTTTCTAGGCATTGTGAAAGTATTGCTTTTTGAATGATTTCCTTTGTATGAAACATTGAAAAATGTCTCATCTACTTCTACAACACCTTCGAGATAGGTCTTTTCTGCTACTTCCTTTATAGCGTCA
>JAEEGF012217198.1_pt1 | contig 39501 bp, 35 predicted proteins | sample 9134171 | NCBI WGS metagenome assembly JAEEGF01 (sample SAMN16246542, study PRJNA631951) | gut metagenome | biome: gut microbiome; feature: rumen; material: AP-attached | host: Bos | place: Iran: Karaj | collected 2018-10 | reverse complement strand
ATATCTTGACGGCTTGTTCTCTCTACCCAAGTACCCATATCAAATACAGGCACTCGCTTCTTGTACTACTTCTGTCTATGTAAATCTTTCAAAGAACTCTTTCCAATCGCGCCTTGCCCGGATTTTTGGGCGAAAGCGAGTGCAAAGGTACAACAAATTTCAATACCATCCAAATTTTTAGATAAAAAAATTCCCAAAAATATAAAAAATTTCGGGAATCATTACAAAATAGATAATACACCTTATTAATATATAAATAAGCTACTCAAAAAGTTCGTCAATATCGCTATCACCACCCTCAATCGCATCGTCTACAAACGAACATGGATCATAACCTTCTGGCAGGTCGAAAATAGCATTTTCATTATAGCCGAGCTGAGAATCCTTATAGACCTGCTGCATGTAAAGGGCATAAATCGGTAGAGCACCAGAAGCACCTTGTCCCATGGCCATCGAGTTGAAGTGAATATCGCGATCATCACCTCCCACCCAACAGGCATTTACCAAAGTTGGAGTAATTCCCATAAACCATGCATCGCTATTGTTGTTGGTCGTGCCGGTCTTACCACCTATATCGCCTTTAAGATTATATTTAAAGCGAAGACGACCAGCCGTACCACCATCAACCACGCTTTTCAACATATAAATCATCTTGTTGGCACTCTCCTCACTGATAACCTCATTCATACGAGGCTGAAACTGAGCTACCACATTACCCTCACTGTCCTCAATCTTCGTGACGAACATCAAGGCTGCACGGATGCCATGATTAACAAAAGCAGTATAAGCGCTGGCCATCTCACCCACACTTATATCACAGGGGCCCAAACAGAGAGCCATAGACGCATGAATCTCTGGATTGCGAATACCATATTCATGAAGTAAATCCACAAACGCCTGTGGATTGAGCTTACTCATCAGGTATGCAGAAATCCAGTTATTTGATTGTTGGAGACCCCATTTAAGGGTTACCATCTCACCATAACGAGCCCTGCTGCCATTACGAGGTGTCCACGCCTGCCCTGCCACCATATAGGTCTGCTGCACATTCGGTGCAACATCGCAGGGCGAGAATCCATTCTCCATCGCCAAAGAATAAAGAAACGGCTTGATGGTAGAACCAACCTGACGACGACCATCCATTACCATATCATATGCAAAGTGCACATAGTCGAGTCCACCAACGTAGGCTTTCACATGACCATTCTGCGGACAGACACTAACAAAACCAGTACGAAGGAATGATTTGTAATATTTTATTGAATCCAATGGCGTCATAACTGTGTCAACCTCTCCATGATATGTAAAGACAGACATCTGGGTCGGTGTACGAAAAGACCGCTTGATCTCTTCCTCTGAAGCGCCATCTTCACGAAGTACCCGATAGCGCTCACTTTGACGTACAGAACGATTCAAAATTTGCTGAACCTGTTGTAAGGTGAGATTAGAAGAATATGGCGCATTTGGTTTATTCTTGTTCTCTGCATTAAAAGCTGGCTGCAGGAATTTCACCACATGCTGATAGGCGGCCTCCTCAGCATATTTCTGCATGTGGGAATCAATGGTTGTATATACTTTCAGACCATCTGTATATATGCTGTAATAGTCGCCATTACGTTTCTTGTTTTTGTTGCACCAACCATACAATGGATCTGTTTCCCAATTAATTGAATCATTATAATATTTCACCATATTCCATGAAGGATAAAGTGCACGTTCAGGTTTCCTCGCCGTCAGATATCGACGAAGGAACTCACGAAGATATACAGCCAATCCGTCCTTATGATCAGAAACATGAAACTTCAATTTTACAGGTTCAACACTATATTTTTCATAATCCTCTTGGGATAAATAACCAGCCTTGACCATCTGAGAAAGTACCACATTACGACGTTCTCGGCTACGCTCCGCATTACGGACAGGATTATAATATGAAGGATTCTTGCAGAGCCCGACAAGGGTTGCAGCTTCATTGACTGTCAGATCTTTAGGTTCCTTACTAAAATAAGTATTTGCGGCCGTTTTGATACCCACAGCATTATGAAGGAAATCAAAATAATTCAAATACATAGTTATGATTTCATCCTTCGTATAGTTGCGCTCAAGCTTGACTGCAATCACCCATTCTATCGGTTTCTGGAACAATCGTTCCATAGTGGAATTAGCATGTTCAGAATATAGTTGCTTGGCCAATTGCTGAGTAATAGTAGAACCTCCGCCAGCGCTTTTCTGTCCCATCATTCCACGCTTGACAATGGCACGTCCAAGAGCAAAAAAGTCAATGCCAGAATGATCATAAAAACGTGCATCCTCAGTGGCCACCAAAGCCTGAACAAGAGATGGCGACAATTTAGTATAGTCTACCATTACACGATTTTCCCGATTATAGTTCCAGGTTCCAATTAGTCTGCCATCGGCAGAATAGATTTGAGTGGCAAACCTGTTAATCGGGTTCTGAAGGTCTTCGATGGGGGGCATATAGCCAATCCAACCTTCATTAATGGCATAAAAAGCGGTAACGGAACCGAAAACAATGATAAACAATAATGTCCACAGAAAATAGACAAATAGCTTTCTCATAATCTAAATTTTGTTACTTTTTGAAGTATCTTGGTGCAAAATTACAATTTTCTTTCAAAATATCGCACGGAAATCAGAAATAATATGTAATTTTGCGCAAACAAAATGAAAATAAGGGATGGAAAAGCATAATTTTGTGACAATAGCCAATCTCACTCGAGAGAAAATACTATTTATGATTGAGATGGCAGAAGAGTTTGAGAAGCACCCGAACAGGGAGATCCTGAAAGGGAAAGTAGTGGCAACACTCTTTTTCGAACCATCTACACGTACACGTCTCAGTTTTGAGACTGCAGCCAACCGTTTAGGTGCTCGTGTAATAGGTTTTGCAGACCCAAAGATTACTAGTGGTACGAAAGGTGAGACATTAAAGGACACAATTTTGATGGTTTCGAACTATGCAGATGTAATTGTAATGCGACACTATATCGAAGGGGCAGCCCAATATGCCTCTGAAGTTGCTCCCATTCCCATCGTAAATGCAGGTGACGGTGCCCATCAGCACCCATCACAGTGCATACTTGACCTATATTCAATTTACAAAACTCAGGGCACGCTTGAAAACCTTAATATAAATATGGTGGGCGACCTGAAATATGGTCGTACTGTCCATTCTCTATTGATGGCAATGCGCCACTTCAACCCAACCTTTCACTTCGTAGCTCCAAAGGAACTGGCAATGCCAAATGAATACAAGATTTATTGCAAGGAATACGGCATTAAATATCAAGAGCATACGGCCTTCAATGAAAAGATTATTGCCGATTCCGACATACTTTACATGACTAGAGTGCAAAAGGAGCGATTCTCCGACCTAATGGAATATGAACGGGTTAAGAATGTATATGTACTTAACAACGACATGCTAAAGAGCGCCAAGCCCAACATGAAGATTCTGCATCCCCTGCCACGTGTGAACGAAATAGCCTATGAGGTAGATGACAATCCTCATGCCTACTATATCCAACAAGCCGGTAACGGTCTTTATGCCCGTGAGGCCATTTTTTGTGATGTCCTTGGCATCAGTCTAGATGATATCAAAAATGATAAGACTATCATCAGATAATTATTTCAACAACGATTATTTGAATTAAGCAATATGAACAAGAAAGAACGCCTGGTTGCCGCCATTGAACATGGTACAGTGATTGACCACATTCCTGCCAGCAAGACTTATCAGGTTGCAAGTCTGTTAGGGCTTTTCGACCTAAGGACACCCGTCACTATCGGAATCAACTATCCTTCACAGAAAGTTGGAAACAAGGGTATTATCAAGGTGTCGGACAAGTTTTTTACCGACGCAGAGATTTCACGTCTTTCCGTGGTAGCTCCCAATGTGATTCTTAACATCATCCGCGACTATGAGGTTGTAGAGAAGAAGACCGTGGAGACGCCAGATGAAATTAAGGGTATCGTGAAATGCAACAATCCGAAATGTATCACTAACAATGAGCCGATGGCCACCCACTTCCATGTGGCTGACGGCATTCTGACCTGCCACTACTGTGAAAAAGAACAGGATATCAATAAAGTGGAATTAGTATAAACCCAATAAACAAGAACAATGAACAGAGACAACAAAATCTTTGAGTTGATTGAGAAAGAGCATCAGCGCCAGTTGAAAGGTATCGAGCTGATTGCCAGTGAGAACTTCGTTAGTGACCAGGTAATGGAGGCCATGGGTTCCTACCTGACCAACAAATATGCTGAGGGCTATCCTGGTCATCGTTATTACGGTGGTTGTCAGGTGGTTGACGAGGTAGAACAGTTGGCTATTGACCGCGTCTGCCAACTCTTTGGTGCCGAATACGCCAACGTACAGCCACACTCTGGTGCCCAGGCTAATGCAGCCGTTTTGCTTGCCGTGCTAAAACCTGGCGACACATTTATGGGTCTGAACCTAGACCACGGAGGTCACCTTTCACATGGCTCGCGTGTGAACACCTCTGGTCTTATCTACAAGCCCATAGGCTATAACCTAAGCAAGGACACTGGCAGAGTGGACTACGATGAAATGGAACAGTTGGCGTTGGAGCATAGGCCAAAATTGATTATTGGCGGTGGTTCTGCATACAGCCGCGAGTGGAATTATAAACGAATGCGTGAGATTGCTGATAAGGTAGGTGCCCTGCTAATGATCGATATGGCTCATCCAGCAGGTCTGATTGCAGCTGGTCTACTTGACAACCCTGTAAAGTATGCACACATTGTAACATCTACCACTCATAAGACCCTACGTGGCCCTCGTGGAGGTATTATACTGATGGGCAAGGACTTCGAGAATCCTTGGGGTCTGAAAACTCCTAAGGGCGTAACAAAAATGATGTCAACACTGCTCAATTCTGCAGTCTTTCCTGGACAACAAGGCGGTCCGTTAGAACATGTTATCGCAGCCAAGGCCGTTGCATTTGGTGAAGCACTGCAGCCTGAGTTCAAAGAGTGGGCCAAGCAGGTTCAGAAAAACGCAAAAGTTCTTTCAGAAGAGCTTATTAAACGTGGTTTTACCATCGTATCGGGTGGTACCGACAACCACTCTATGCTTGTTGACCTCCGTTCTAAATATCCCGATCTGACTGGAAAGGTGGCCGAAAATGCCCTCGTTGCAGCTGATATCACTGTTAACAAGAACATGGTGCCCTTTGATAGCCGCAGTGCCTTCCAGACTTCTGGAATCCGCCTCGGAACACCAGCTATCACGACTCGTGGTGCAAAAGAGGATCTAATGGTTCAGATTGCTGCCTGGATAGAGGAAGTACTCAATGATCCTGAAAACGAACAGATAATTGCCAGTGTCCGTCAGCGTGTCAATGAGAAAATGAAGGACTATCCCCTCTTCGCCTATTAATCACAAATTTAATCCATATAAAAATCCCTCAAGTTTGAGGGATTTTTATATGGGTAAAACCTTATCTTTTCTTCCTGCTTACCACAGAAGATCGACTTCTGGTACTGGAATTACTCTGAGTAATATAATACTCACCATCCTGATCAAACTTCAATGTGTAATAAGTATTATTACATATGAAAACCCATTGTACATAATAGCCCTTTCCACTATCAATGTCTATCAGGCCTGCACTGGAAAATTCCATCTTGCCACCATTAGCACTTACAACCTCTCCTGGAGATCCATAATCAGGAGTGCCAGAAACCTTAATCCCATCATTATAGAGAGCAGACGACTGCATGTACATGAATACATCACTATTATTTATAAACGTGCAGCCTACAGCTGAAACTGAGTCATTTCCGGCCTGATCCTTAGCATATTTGTAAGCCCACCTGCACTTTACTTGTGAAGTTGGGTCTATAGGAACATTCACAACCACCATCACATAGTCTGAACGCTTCCCATCAGCAGATGTAACGGTAATTGTACACTCGCCATCACCAACACCTTCAATAACACCATTGGCATTGACAGTAGCCACCTTTTCATTGGAAGACTCCCATTTCACCTCAAGATTGTCCCTATTGTAAAGATCAAGAGCCAAACGTTCCTTGGCTTCGAGTTCAATTACCGAATTACTTTCAATAAACAAAGGTCTGTACTGAGTTAGGGAAACGACCTGAGATTGTTTCCAATATGAATTCTCGAGGACTACATAACAAGTTCGCTGTTTTTTCTTTTCCTTGAAAGGTTCTACATGAACGTTCTCAATGAAATTCTCATCATCTACCCATGTCCTTGTCATTAATGTAGCCCACTCTTGACCTAATCTTCCTCCACCATTAATATAGGAAGTAATAGCTATATTGGTTTGGACCGGTATTTGGAATTCTCCACCGAACTCATCAGATTCTATCGACGTTATATCAACAGAAAATAAAGCCTGGAACTGCTGACGAATTGTAATCGTAGATGACAAGCCTGACTCTGTATTAGAGATGGTAACGCTTCCTTCACGAACACCATTACTATTATTCTTAGCAATATTTAAGGTGACGGTACTTGTCTCCAACCCTCTTGTGTTGCTTGCTCTGGTAATCCAATCATCTGATGCAGGAATTATCACATTATAACTGACGTTACTCTCAACCTTGATGGACACAGTTCCTCCTTCCATAGGCACATCATAAGATGTTGAATCTATGAGAAGCCCATCTTTCTGTAACTGACTTACATTGAAGGTACGCATGGTTGCATCTTTAATGTCTGTCATAGTTACAATTGCCGTACGGGCATCAAATGTCTCGTTCTCCGCAACAGTGACCGTAATCCTACTGTTAGGGACATCAACATCTGGATAACACCAGTCTGCATTGCTGGCGATAGAATAATTAGACAAGTCCTCATTCCGGAAAACCTGTTCTTTCGTAGACCGACCTGATGAGAAGTCCATATCCTTGACTATCAATTCTGGCAGGCGGCTCTTATACTCTTCACTACAAGCCAAAAGACCTATACCCATCATAGCCAAAACTATGTAAATACCAAAAGATTTCTTTGTTTTCATGTTCATTGATTAAATTAAACAAATGAATTTATAAACTCGGGTGCAAAGTTACAAACTTTTAATGAATCATCACGAATTATTACCCTTAATTATTCATAAAAATATGTAAAGGAGACTCTAATGAGCGTAAAAACCATGCAATTCTATCCTGCCATTCTTCAACTGTCCGGATATCGTATTTAGCCCATGCGGAACCGAAATAATAGGTATATTCTTGTCCACGATAATCAGGAAGAACTCCCACCACATGATGACCGATACGCTTGGTAGAAACCATGCCTTTCGGGAAAATAGCCGCTACGAAAAGTGGGGTATGATGAACATCCGGCTGATCTGTTGGGTCCATATAGGAGACATACTTTTCACCAAGCACGAATGACTCATTATCCTCCGGCTGAAGGACAACACCTGAACAGAATCCCATAGGCCTGGTCAATCCCTCATAGGATACGGTCATCTTATTAAAGTTAGATCCTTTATCAAGAGTTACGACCCTATGTTCTACAATTGTATCACCCAAAACAACACGTGGGCTTTGAGTCAGGCGGACAGAAAAGCGCAGTGGTCCTTCATCAAGAATCTCATAACGTTCAAAACTATAAGGCATTACAATGCTATCACCAATCATCAAGGCGGGAGCTCCACACCCCAGCGTAGCCCCCACCCGATAGGGATCCAGTCCACGACCATGATCGTAATGATAGGAAATCGTACGATAAATGGAATCACGGGTATGCCTGTCATTACGATAGATGGAGTCTATTTGCGGTATAGTTACAACATCCTCAATATAGAAACGATCGTCAACCACCAGTTCAGGTGTATTCTTTGTCCACACATCAATGCCGAAAGAACGTTCACCTGTCCGCTCCAATGCAGGACCATAAACACGATAGGCACCACGGTCATTTTCCCATGCAAAGTCATCTTTCCTTTCTGGATGAAGTGCTCCGTGACAGACCAAAGGGAAAAAACGCGGTTCTCCTTTCGAGATCGTGAACTTGGCTACCCCCTGTTTCCTGACCGCAGCCTCTATCAAAAGCTTACGGTCATTAGTCACCTGGAAAGGCACATCCAACAAGGCTGCATTCTGTACACGAAGACTGTCTTCCGTAGTTCCTAACTTCGTCAGAACAGAATCCAAAGGAATCTCTATCACCTGCTCACGATATTCATTTGCAGGATTGCTGACCTCAATGGTAAGGCTGACAACAGCGATGAGAGAAACTATAAAATTCATTTCATTTCTGCATTAAAGTGATTGATTGCCTGTCGAAATAGATGATTTCGGGTGTTGCCACCAGAGATGCCGTGATTACGATTGGTATAGACCAACTGTCGGAAATCCTTATCAGCCTGAACTAGCGCCTCCACATATTCTGCAGTATTCTGATAGTGAACATTATCATCAGCCAGTCCGTGACAGATGAGAAGGGAACCATGCAACTGCGAAGCTCTAAAAATGGGATTCACCTCATCATAGCCTTTCTGATTCTCATTGGGAGTACGCATATAGCGCTCGGTATAAATAGAATCATAATAACGCCAGCAAGTAGGAGGTGCAATAGCAACACCAGCACGGAATACAGGACGCCCCTCCGACATTGACATCAATGTATTCCATCCGCCATATGACCATCCCCAAATACCTATCTTATTCTTGTCAACATATGACTGTTGGCCTAACCAAAGAGCAGCTTCCACTTGGTCACGGGACTCAAGCTCCCCCAGCCGCAAATAGGTACACTTCTCAAAACCAGCACCTCTTCCTCCTGTGCCACGATTATCCACACAAACACAGATATATCCCTGTTGAGCAAGGTACTGTTCCAGAATAGCCCCATTTCCACTCATACCTATCCCCCAATGATTAAGCACCTGTTGGCTACCAGGACCTCCGTATTGATACATGATGACAGGATATTTCTTTGTGGGGCTGAAGTCTGCAGGTTTTACCATCCAACCATTCAGCAAAACGCCCTCAGAGGTCTTGAAAGTGAAGAATTCTTTCTTCCCCAGATCATAGGCCGCAAGTTTCTCTGTCAGTTCATGATTGTCGATTAACGTCTGCATCACCTTCCCATTCTGCTGGCAGAGGGTATACTGTGCCGGATGGTTCACATCGCTCCAGATATGGATGAAATACTTATAGTTCTTACTGAAAATGGCACGGTTTACACCAGCTTTCTGAGACAACGTCTCAACTTTCCCATTGGCATGAGCCACCATAACCTGTTGGTCGAGTGCCCCATGAGGGTTAGCAGAAAAATAAGTATCTCCAGTCTGTTCATCGTAACCATAAACGCCTTTCACCACATACTCATCCTTCACGATCTGCCGAAGCAGCTGCCCATTCAGATTATAGAGATAAAGATGATTATAGCCGTCACGCTCACTGGGCAACAGGATATGCTTATCCGTAATCCGAACTTCCTCAAACGTCTCTTCCTTGATATATTTATCAACTTTGTCTTCAATCGCCAACTGGCATACTGTAGAGAGAGGATTGGCCATATAGATCCGCAACATATCCTGATGACGGTTCATCGTAAAGACAGCTATCTTTGTAGGGTCACTGGTGGCCTTGATACGAGGGATATAACCATCTGCATCCAACGGCAGATCAATCTTTCGCGTTTGGTGAGACTGGATATCATAACTGAGGAGGCTAACTTTTGAATTCACTTGACCCGGAACAGGATACTTATACAGATATTCACCTGGGTATTCCGAATATTGCTTCCGTTCCGGATTCATACCCTTAAACAGCTGCATGAAATACTGTTTGACAGCACTCTCGTCATAACGTATCCATACGATCTGTTTCGAGTCTGCAGAGAACACCATAGATGAGTTAGTTGAGAGTTCCTCCTCATATACCCAATCAGGTATTCCATTGATCACTTCATTCTGCTTCCCGTCCTTTGTCACCTGGCTCTCTGCGTTATCGTATAGCAGTTTGACCAAATAGATATTATTCTCACGTACGAATGCTATCTGATTGCCATCAGGAGAGAACATAGGAGCCTGCTGGGGACCACTATCACTTAGAGGTTCCAGCTTATTGTTCCTGATACTGAATATATAATAGTTTGCGGTAAACGAACGACGATATATATATTTTGTATCAGTTTGTATAAGCAATCTGCTTCCATCTGGACTCACAATATAACCATCTACCTTCCTTATTTTTTCCCCTCTTGCTGTCGTAACATCAAAAAGGATACTCGTCTGTTTGCCTGTACGGAAAGAACTGATGACAATCTGCTGACCATTGTCGCTGATCTGGGCATATGACTCGCCATCAGCCATCGGACACACGTCTTTCATCGACTTGCTGCTAAATTCACCTGACGTGATACTTCTCAGACTCAATCTTTCTCCTGCCGTCATAGAGAGAGCAAGCATCAGAGATGCACTCAATATTGAAATTCTCAGTTTCTTCACCATTTTTGCTATCTGAATTAACTTTTTGTATTTGATTGTGCAAAGATAATTATTTTTTCCTTAACTTTGCATGCTGATGGAATTAAATAAAGTGAATATGCCATATTATAATGACTACGGCACATGGATTCGCGGTCAATTTCCATTCCGCGTACAGAAAATCTCCATCGATGCCGGCTTTACTTGTCCTAATCGGGATGGGAGAATATCTACGGGCGGCTGCTCATTCTGTGACAACCGCACTTTCAATCCCTCCTACTGTCATCCCCAAAAGAGTGTACGACAGCAACTCGAAGAGGGGAAGCAGTTCTTTGCCCGCAAATATCCCGAAATGAAATACCTCGCCTACTTTCAGGCCTTTTCCAACACATATGCACCGCTAAGCCACCTTCAAAAACTATATGAAGAAGCTCTGGCCGTTAAGGATGTGGTGGGAATTGTAATTGGAACACGTCCCGACTGTATTTCAGGCGAATTACTCGACTATCTCTCAATTCTCAGCAGGCACACCTTCGTGATGGTGGAATATGGCATTGAGAGTGCCAACAATGATACATTGTCCCGCATCAACCGAGGACACACATTTGAACAGTCGCGACAGGCCATCCTACAAACAAAAGAGATGGGTATCATGACTGGTGGCCACATCATCCTTGGGCTACCAGGAGAAGACCGTGAGGAAAGTCTCCGACAGGCTTCCATGATCTCGTCCTTACCTTTAGACATCCTGAAAATCCACCAGATGCAGATTATCCAAGGCACAAGACTGGCTCAGGAGTATCTCACACGCCCCTTTCACCTATACTCAGTTGAAGAGTATATCAAACTCATAGCAGATTACATTCAACGATTGAGAAAAGATCTGGTACTGGAGCGGTTTGTCTCACAATCACCTCAGGAGTTACTTGTTGCTCCTCGTTGGAGGCTCAAGAACCACGAATTCACAGACCTGCTACTGAACTACCTGAAAACAAACGGAATACGCCAAGGACAATTATTGGAAGTCTGAATAATTATTATTTCTCAATAACTGCTCAAGACTTACGTTCTTGTTCCTATTCATATAATGGTCAGCTTTCTGCACATACCCAGTACGGAAAACAGACTTCCCCAAGGCCCTGTTGACCACCCATTGGATCTTTCCGATGTGAATATCCCGTTCCAACTGACTAAGCATCCTGTCAACAGGCATCGGATACAGACTCAAAAGATAGAATCCCACACAATCAGGCACGACAAACTCACGACTCATCATCTGTAACTGACTCTTCGAATAACCATATTCTGGTCGCTGATATAAAGGATAGTCTGCTCCAAGATACTTGTCGAGACAGATACCAATGGTATTATTACCGACAATCACACTCTGATCCAAAGAACCAATCTGAGCATAAACATCAGGAATCTCTATACTAGGAATTTTATCACTTAGATACTTAAAAGCTTTGGTCAGTTCCTCATTGATGTCATCCATGTTTGCATACTGTTGCTCAGCCTCTGCTATGAGCGTCTGCAAAGTGGAATCCTGATAAAAGCGAAGAAACTTGGTATTGATCTGCTGATCATTTACCTTCCCTATCCTCAGAATGTTCTCTATCAGCGTACGGGTTTGCATAGGATATATTGTATTCATCTGCTGAAGAGCCGAGAAATCACCTGTGGTCAGATAGAGACTTTGGATGCGGTCATATCGGTCCACGACAACGTTCTCGTCCTCTTCCGAAGACATAAAAGGCCATTCACAACCGACACATCCAAGCATGAAGAACAGCAGAATGAAATATATCTTATGTACTCTCAACGACTTCAAATGTTATATGTTTGTTAAATAAGCGATGCAAATATACTAAAAAATATTTTTAAATCCAAATTTTAACCTAAAAAAGATAAAAATTCGTATAAAAAAGTGCATATTTCTGTTTATTTGTGTAAAAATGAAACCGTATTTGATTGTTTTTGATTACTTTTGCCTCGCACTAAAACGAAATCAAAATGATTAAGAAATTACTATCTATGGCACTCATTGCCATGATTGCATCGGCAACCTCTGCCCAGCAAGTTATTACAGTCAGCGTCAGCAATCCGTCAATGACAGAACGCAACGACCTGCCTGTAGTACTCTCACTCCATCCCTATGGTGAAGTCAGGTCGGCCATTGTCACCATAGACGGCACGGAGATTCCTTGCCAATTGGATGATCTGGACCAGGACGAGAACTACGACGAACTCTGTTTCCTGACTGATTTGCCAGGAAAAGGGAAAAAGCAGTATCAAGTAACCCTCTATAAGGAAGGCTGTCCCCGTGACTACCCATCCCGTGTCTATGCAGAAATGCTGATTAGGAATGACAAGGTGAAGGAAAAAAACAGGCACAACAATTTCCTTGAGTCCATCACCGCACGTGGCGACTGTGCCAACTCATATAACCTGCAGCATCATCATGGTGTAGACTTTGAGAGCGAGCTCAACGGTATCCGCATATATTTTGACAAGCGCCAGACACTTGATCTCTACGGTAAATTCCAGAAACGGCTTGAACTTCAAGCCACCCAGTTCTATACATCAAAGGAGCAAAAGGCCGAAGGCTATGGCGACGATGTGCTTTGGGTCGGGAACACATTCGGTCTTGGAGCATTCCGTGGATGGAATGGCCATGAGCCAACGATGATTGATCCTGTACGCAGCCGCACCCAGCGTATCATTTCCTATGGGCCATTACGTACGATCGTCGAAGTCTTCGACCGAGGCTGGAAGCCTTATGACGACAAGCCTGCCATTAACATGACAATCCGCTATACCCAATACGCAGGTCACCGCGATACCGACGTTGACATCTATTTCAACCGAGACGTGTCCGACTATCAGTTCTCGACAGGTATCATCAATGTCAAAAACTCTGAAGAGTATTCCGACAAGAAAGGATTACGCGCCTGCTGGGGAACAGACTGGCCATCAGGCGACCATGAAAATTTCAAGCCCGAAACCGTAGGCTTAGGCATTTACATTCCGATGAATTACATTCAGAGTGAAGAGACTGCGAATACTGACAATTACGCCTTTGTCATCAGTGTCCCGAATAGTCATATATCATATAAGGTTACATATTGTTCTGACAATGAGAACTTTGGCTATCATTCTGCAAAGGATTGGTTTAAGTACCTCCAAGACTGGAAGAAGGAAGTCGAGATGCCTGTCAAGGTAAGCTACTAAACGCTTTCTTCCCTTTCACATAGTACTGCCAGAGTAATGAGAAGTCTCTTTGCTCTGGTATTTTCTTTTCCTTCCGCGAGGCCTGAATCTTACTCCGATCCTGTTCGAAATCCTTTTTCCAGCGCTTAAATGCCCTTCTCGCACGATACACCGCCTTAAAGTCTCCCACATTCCGCTTCAGGATCAGCATCTCCCATGCAGCAAGATAATCCAGCCACCACCGCCACCGCATGACAGAATCCAGCTCCTCATCTCGCAAACACTTGTAGAGCATCGTCAGATTATTCCGGAAATTCAGAAAGGTCTTCATCGGATTACTCTTAGGCAAGGTTCCCCCACCCACATGATAGACAACGCTGTCTGGCACACAGACAATCTTCCTGCCAAGAATGCGAAGCCTCCAGCACAAGTCGATTTCCTCATTGTGTGCAAAGAGACGGCCATCTAAGCCATTCACACCCCAGAAATCATCGCTACGGATCATCAGGGCAGCCCCCGTAGCCCATAATATTTCAGATACAACATCGTATTGTCCCTTATCCTTTTCCACTGTGTCGAAAATTCTCCCTCGACAGAAAGGATAGCCATATCTGTCGAGAAATCCCCCACACGCGCCAGCATACTCAAAGCTATCTCTATCAAAATAGGAAAGCAATTTGGGCTGACAGGCAGCAACCTCCTGATGACTGTCCATATACTCGACGAGCGGAGTCAGCCAGTGGTGAGTCACTTCGATATCAGAATTCAGCAGAAGATAATACTCTGCATCAACCTGCCGAAGAGCCTTATTGTAACCCTCTGCAAACCCCCAGTTTTTCTCAAGTAAAATCAGTTTTACCTCTGGGAAGTGCAAACGCAGCAGCTCCAGTGAGTCGTCTGTCGATGCGTTGTCTGCGACAATGACCGTCGCCTTTTCCCTCGAATAGCGCAAAACAGACGGCAAATACTGACTAAGCATCTCACTTCCGTTCCAGTTCAAAATAACAATGGCCACTTTCATACGCGCGTACCTTAATTAATATATAACTACATGCTCACCACTTTTAGTGCCTGCTTGTCGGGCGTCAGCTCACCTAGTTTAACTTTCACAATCTGATTATCCAACTGGGGATCAGACTCCCGAGGCGACAGTTCTACACGGATATAATTCCTTGTAAATCCATTCATCGCCCTTCCCCTTGTTGCTTTCTCGAAGAGCACTTCCGCCTCCTGACCGATATATTTTCTGTAAAAAGACTCCGTCTTCTGATCCGACAATTCCAGCAAACGCCTGGAGCGCAGCTTCTTTTCTGCCTCGGTCACGACATAGGGGATACTCAAGGCCGATGTACCTGGACGCTCAGAATACGGAAAGACATGCAACTGCGTCACATCCAGACCGTCGAGGAATTCATAAGTCTCCTCAAAGCAGTCGGGCGTTTCACCCCTACAACCCACCATCACGTCTACCCCGATAAAGGCGTCTGGCATCAGCTCCTTGATCAGACTGATCTTATCAGCAAACAGCTTCGCATCATAATGACGGTGCATCAGTTTCAATACACGATCACTTCCGCTCTGCAACGGGATATGGAAATGAGGCATGAAAGCCCTGCTCTCCGCACAATAGGCTATCAGTTCATCCGATGCCAAATCGGGTTCTAGACTGCTGATCCGATATCGCTTCACTCCCTCTACGCCATCCAGTGCCTTGACCAGATCGAGAAAAGACTCGCCCGTTGTCTTACCGAAGTCACCAATGTTCACACCTGTCAGCACGATCTCCTTCCCACCCTCGTTGGCTGCCTCTTCAGCCTGTCTCACCAAAGAGGCAATCGTCGGATTACGCGAGAACCCTCTAGCATAGGGAATCGTGCAATACGTGCAGAAATAGTCACAACCGTCCTGAACCTTCAGAAAGAAACGCGTGCGGTTACCCCTGGAACAGCTTGGGGCAAACGACTTGATATCCTTTGTCTTCTTGCGCTCTATCCTGACACACGCTGGAGTCGCCCCCTTTGTAGTCCCTGTCCATGCATCAGACAGAAACTGGATGAGATTAGCCTTCTCATTCGAACCCAATACAAGACTGACGCCCTCTATCCCGGCAACCTCTTCCGCCTCCAGCTGCGCATAACAGCCAGTCACGACAACGAAGGCGTCGGGGTTCTCCCTCACTAAGCGGTGAATGATTTGCCGGCATTTCTTGTCAGCAATTTCTGTCACCGAACAAGTATTGATCAGACAGATGTCGGCCGCCTCACCATTTCCGACGGTTCGCACACCCATCTCCTGAAGCATCTTTCCAAACGTAGACGTCTCAGAAAAGTTCAATTTGCAACCGAGTGTATAGTAGGTAGCCCTCTTGCCTGGAAAAACAGAAGTATCTATCATCTGTAATTGTGTATTGTTTGCGGGCACAAAGTTACACCTTTTTTCGCTAAAAACATCATTTTTTAGCAAAAATCCGTTATCACGCCCAAAATCATCAAATTTTAACATTTCATATATTATTGATTATCAGCACTTTGCAAAAAAGTTACAAAAATAGGCAAAAAAAAATCGAAAAAAATGATACGTTGTATTAAAAATATGCTTAACTTTGCAGCGTTTTAATAAACAAATGATTGTTTTACAGATTTAAAAAGCTTAGAAAAATGAAGAAATTAGTTTTTATGTTTGTAGCAGTTGCTGCTATCTCATTTGCATCATGTGGTAACAAGGCTCAGGCTCCTGTTCAGGACACTGATTCTATCGCAGAGGTTGTTGATAGCGTTGTTGACAGTCTGGCTGCTGACACTGTAGCTGTTGACTCTGCTGCTGTTGCTGAGTAATTCATTATTCAACAAACAACTGAGAGAAAGAAGGCCACTGGACCATGTTCGGTGGCCTTACTATTTATTTCACCTACATCTCCAGAGCACTCTAATCCAAAAGATTGCAGAGGTCATATAAATAAGGGGAAGCAATTATAGCATGATAGTAAAAGTACAGACTCAACGGCTGATGCTACCATTCCTGCTGCTGATGCTGGCAGGAGCCTGCAAGGAAAGCGACGACAACGGAGGCGGGAACAGCGAGCAGCCTTTCTCCATCGTCAGACCTCCTTCAAAAGACCTCTATGCCCTTGTGACGAAGGAAGATGAGACCATCATCAACACCTCACCCGACAGCTGCGTGTTCTCACTCTTCGACATAGAGGATTTTGCCGTCAAAGGCAAATTCCTGAGACTAAGGCATTCCAGGATACAGCCAGAAATGACGTGGGGACTCATGGGCAACAGACACTACATCCACTTTTACAGCCGCGGTGAATACCTGTTCAGGGCTGTGCTCTACAATATCTCCTCCAGCAGTCTGCCCGACGGACTGAACCTGACTCTTTTCGGAACACAAGACGGTTTCGTGGACTACAGCTTAAGTAGGATGCGGACGATTGGCATCCTCCCCGAGAGCGACGAAGAGAGAATACAGCAGCGCAAGGGATCGGCACGATTCCTCGATATACTACAGCGAGCCGGCAAATACATGCCCAATGAGGAGGCTGACACGACGATTGCATACGGAGACATACACTACTGTATCCTGAACGAACATGAGGCGGAAGTGGCCGCAGGGTTCTACTATAAGGGCAGCGTAAGCATACCACAGGAGATCACCGTCAACGGAACGGCTAGTCAGGTGACCACTATTGGCAAAAGAGCCTTCGATGACAACATTGAACTGACAGCCGTCAGCCTGCCGGGCTCACTCAAAGCTATTAGAGCCAATGGATTCTACAATACCCGCATCTCCAGGATAAACCTACCCGAAGGTCTGGAAAGCATCGGCGCCTGGGCCTTCACATGCTGCACCCGTCTGGAAAGCATCACCCTACCCTCCACGCTCATCGACCTTGGCAGAGGTCTTTTTTGCTCATGCGAGAACCTGAGTCACGTGTCACTGCCCAATACCCTGCGCATCATTCCGGATGACATGTTCCGCTGGTGTGACAACCTGAAAGAAATCACACTCCCCGACAGCATCCAAACCATCGGGGAATGCGCTTTCGAAGCCTGTCCTATAGAGTCGCTCACACTACCGGCATCGCTCCAGACCATAGGCAGTTGTGCATTCTTCAAAGGCTCACGCCATGACCGCGGTGATTACGACACAACTCCACTGAAGACCGTCTACAGCAAGAACCCCATACCTCCAGCCATCGAGGGCAACAGCTTTAAAGGCCGCATCGATACTGGCACCATCCTATACGTGCCCAAAGGCTCACTCGATGCTTACAAGTCTGACACCCATTGGGCCACCTTCAAGACCATCCTCGAAATGTAAGGGGCATCAATGAATGACACAGACAGTGCTCAATTCTTCAGTTGACAGTTGACAGATTATTTTGAGGAAAACAAGTGCTTCAGATGATAATACTTTATATATAATACCCGTTGGCGGAATTAAATTTTAAGTAAAATTATGATACAAAAGTTGCACATGTCTCTGATTTTTAGCAACTTAGTGGCGTCAAACATTAAGTTATATAATCGGATTATGTGCAACCTGTATGCAAAGTACGTGAAAATTCTCGAGATATGCAAGGAATTCTCGGAAAATCTTGTAAATGACAAGGGCAATGTTCGTCGCCCTGGTCCTGTTCCCAAATTCTCAGATCTGGAGGTGGTTGCCCTAACGCTTGCCGCAGAAACGGAAAGTTTCGATAGCGAGAATTGGCTGTTTGAACACCAACTGAATGATTGTCGCGAAAAGATACCCAATCTTATCTCCCGCCGTCAGTTCAACGACCGTCGTAAGACAACGAGCAGCCTATGCGAAGAGATTCGCAAGCGTATAGCTCAGGCCATCGATGGAGGCGAAGAATATTACTGTATAGACTCTAAGCCGATAGAGGTCTGCCGTGCTGCACGTGGCAACCGCTGCACGATGGGTCGTACAGGTGATTTTGCCGCTCCAGACTTTGGCTATTGTGCATCTCAGGACATCTATTATTATGGCTATAAGCTCCATGCTCTCTGCGGGTTAAGCGGTGTCATACACTCCTATGACCTCTCGAAGGCAAGCGTTCATGACATCAACTATCTGAAGGATATTAAGCAGGGCTATTGCAATATTAAAATCTTCGGCGACAAAGCCTATATCAGCAAAGACATCCAGCTTGACTTGTTCGAAACAGCCCATATAGAATTGGAATGTCCCTATAGGGAGAACCAGAAAGATTGGAAACCTACGTTCATCCCCTATGCCAAGGCAAGAAAGAGGATTGAAACCTTGTTCTCACAGTTGACAGACCAGTTCCTGGTCATCAGAAACTACGCTAAAGAGACATGCGGCCTGTTTGCCAGAATCATCGGCAAGATAAGTGCGCTGACCGTATTACAATATGTGAACTACATTAATGGAAAACCCTTAGGCAGGATCAAGTACGCACTAAATTAATTCCGCCAACGGGTATATAATATATAGTATTAACCGTTTCTGCTCCGTTTTCGAAAGACTGTCAACTGTCAACCGAAGAAACTGAAGACATCGGGCAAAATAACACGGTTTTGCCAAAAATGGGATAAAATTTGGAATCGGGCAAAAAATGTTGTACCTTTGCACTCGCAATGAGAAACAAACCGGTTGAACGACCAAATTTACGGATACACGCAGCAGATAGAATTTCTACGTGCACTATGAAAGACTCCCACGCGTGAAGCTCAAAACAACGTCTGACGAACGGCAAAACAGTACTAACCAATGATCAGCGAGGCAGCCACACAAAAAGGAAAGGAGAGCCCCAATGACGAAGCCCTCCCTTTCACAAATATAGTAGAAGTAGCGATTACTCGTAACGCTTGCGATTGTTCTTGAAGATGAAGATGTTGACCGTATAGTCGAAGATCAGCCACACGGCCAGGTCGATGGTGAAAATCCACATGGTGCCGACCTGCATCTTGACTCCCAGCATCGTAGCCAGTACGATGAGCAATGACATGAAGATGAGGACGCCCATCGCCCAGCGGGCACTCAAGCCTGTGCGAAGCAGTTTGTGATGAATATGGTTCTTGTCGGGCAGGAAAGGATTATGATGATTGCGAAGACGCACGATGACGACACGCACGATGTCGAACATAGGAAGCAGCATCGTGGATAGGCCGATGATCAGAATCTCCTTCGGGAAAGCCATCCCCGACTCGCCTGCCATGTTGATCAGCAGGAAACTCACCAGATAGCCCAACGTGAGGCTGCCCGTGTCGCCCATAAAGATCTTATGCCCCTTCTGAATGTTCCCATACACATTGTAGACCCAGAACGGAAGCAGGATGCCCAACATGCCAAAAGCCAGAAGCAACAGGAGATGCTGGCCACGCACAGCAGCCGCCAGTCCCAACGTACAGAGGGAAACAGAACAGATGCCAGCTGCCAGACCGTCGAGACCGTCAATCAGATTAATGGCATTGGTGACGTAGACCACAGCAAAGACGGTGACGGGTATGCCGATCCATACCGGTATCTCGTTGATCCACAGCAGCCCTGAGAGGTCATGAATCCACAGATCGGACAGCGGGAACAGCAGTGCACAGGCTATCTGAACCATGAATTTGGCCTGATACGTCACACCTATCAGATCGTCGACCACTCCGACAAGATAGAGCATCATCATACCCACAAAGAGCAGGACAAAGCGGATGAACAACAGATCAAGACTGGTGGTGACATAAGGAATGCCGAACATGACCCAACACCCAATGACAAGACAGACGCACATGAGAAGGATGGGCAAGAACGTAATACCACCAAGACGAGGCACCGGCGTATCATGCATCTTACGGTCGTCGGGCATGTCGAACAGCCGCTTACGATGGCTCAGGATCAGTACTCTTGGGATAAACAGCCAGCCCAGCACTGCCGACAGCAGGAAGGGAGCTGCAATGGAATATGCGGTTATCATCAATTCATCCATGGCGTTTCTATCATATCACGGTTCTTATTCTTGAAATAGCTGATCACCACCTGCAGCACCAGCCAGCAAGAGACGTTACCTATCAAGAGCAGGGAAAGGTTCCACTCCATCCAGACACCTACCACATTGAGCAGGACAAAGAATGCCGTAACAGCTATTAGGGTAATCAGAACGTATCCTGGGCTCATGCCACCCATCATCAGGCGGTGATGAATGTGGTTGTTATCACGGTCGAACACACTGCGATGGTTGACCGTACGCATGATGGCAACACGAACAACGTCGAACATGGGCAGCAACAAGGTGCCGAAGCAGACCATGATAATGCCCTCAGGCAGTGTCTCACCTCCCTGGACGCTTAAGGCCACCACTACGAAACTGAGCATGTAGCCTATGGTAAGACCTCCCGTATCGCCTAGATAAATGTTACGCCAGCCGATACGCCAGCCCATCATGTTACGCAGGAAGAATGGGATCAGCATGCCCACCATAGCCGAGCAGATCATCAGCAGGAAGGGCTGAGAGGCGATGAATGCCAGAATGCCCAAGACGGAGAAAGCCAGCATGGACAGCCCGGAGGCCAGTCCGTCGATGTCATCAAGCATAGGGATGGCATTCGATATGAACCAAATGGTGAGCAATGTGGCAAGAACGCCGATCCAGCAAGGCAACTCATAAATGCCAAGCAAACCATGCAGGTCGTTGATCCAAAGACCAGACAAGGGGATGAGGGCGGCTGCCAGGAACTCGATGGTGAGCTTGGAGACGAATGATACACCGATCAGATCGTCCATCACGCCAAGGAGATACATCGTGGTCAGGCCTGCTATGGCAAACATATACTGCACAAACGATTCCTCGGTCTCGCCAGCAAGAAGGGAGTGCCACTCATCCATCAGACAAGCCACGACCGCTGCTCCGGCACTGATAATCAATATCGGGAACAGAGAGACCCCACCAAGGCGCGGTACAGTACGTTTACCCTTGTCGCTCAGACGCGGCGGGAGATTCAATTCCTTCTTGACGCTCACCATCAGGATACGCGGAATAATATACATGGCCAATGCTACTGACAGCAGTAGCGGCACCATCATGGATAAGTATAGCATTTGATTATTTGATAAACTCGTGAAGTTTGTAGAAATAGCGCAGACTGAGCAAGAAAATGTTAGAATGTACCCCATGGGCCCGCAATGCCCGCAGATGCTCCTGCATGATCTTCTTACGGCTTGCAATACCTGCCGTCGAGGCACCGCCGGTGCGCATCGTGACAAAGTCCTTACGGATATATTTTGTCTTGATGCGATGGATATAGATCAGTCGCAGGAGGTTCTCGAAATCGGCGGCAATGGTGTACGACGTATCGAAACTGCCGTATTTCTCATAGACAGCCCGGCTGCAATAGAACGAGGGATGAGCGGGCATGAGGCCAAAACGCATCAGGGGGCGACGGAATACAGACGAGGAATAATAGCGCACCGACTTGGTGACATCATCGTTCTTAACATAGTGGATGTCAGCATAGACTGCGTCCATCTCACCAAGCAGGAAATTACCTGCAATAGTCTGGAGAACATCGACGGAAGTGTAGAAATCGTCGGAGTTAAGGATGCCTATCACATTTCCCGTGGCCATGGCAAAGCCTTTGTTCATCGCGTCGTAGATGCCACGGTCTGGCTCACTGATATATCGCATCTTGCCCTCGAACTTGGGCTCGTATTCCCTAATGATGTCGAGCGTGCCATCAGTAGAGGCGCCATCGATCACGATATATTCATACCCCTGCCAGGTCTGGCGAAGGATGCTGTCCATCGTGTCGCGAAGGGTAGCCTCACTGTTAAATGTGGCCGTTATTATTGAAATCTTCATCATAAGCCTTTTCTTTTTAATTGATGGATGTCGCGTGCCACAATCCAGCGGAACCTCAGTCTTTCCGACAAGGAATAGGCACTAGGACTGGAAGCCGTGGATGCATTGTCACCATGACGGCGGTAATGCATCAGCTTATCTGCTATAAAGCATACTGAATATCTGAATGCGGCCACATTGCCAATCCATATATCATGCATGGGGATGTCAGGCGGGAAAGGCAGTGAGGCTTTAAGTACATTCCTGCGGAATGCCATGCAGCACCCCAGATAGCCGTTCTTCACCAACAGGTTATAGTATTTGCCAGAACGTGTGCCATTGACAGCGTAAAAGGAACCTTCCAATACACGTTCTTCGGCATCCATCGTACGGCAGTCGCTCACCACACAATCATACTTCTGCAGCCAACGCATAGTCACCTCCACCTTATCAAGCATCCACAAGTCGTCCTGGTCGGAAAGAAAGATAAAATCCCCCTTGGCGTGCTTCAACGCGTTCTCAAAATTCCAGACTGGAGAATGCCGATGAGGCCCCTCAATGATACGGATTCGCGGATCACCGAGCTGATTGATGACAGACAGGGTCTCATCCGTTGAGCCATCGTCGGAGACAATGACCTCATCCCCCTCTTCCAACTGGCTCAAAATAGAGGTGATCTGGCGCCCGATAAAACGCTGACCGTTATATGTAGCAATGCAAACAGAAATCATTAGATGTTTTTAAACAGATAAGTAAAGAACCGTGTACTACGCGTACGACAGGTAAGTGCCAACGTGTGCCTCAGTACATCTATACGAACCATATTGGATATCAACTTGTTCTTCCTGGCATGCCTGGCACCCTCGACATAAAGCCGAAAGCGACGGAACAGGTGCTCCTTGCTCTTCTCCTCGTTAGAGAACGACTGTCGGGCTACACTATCAACCAGACAGAAACGGTCGGACACCAAGGCCAGCCGTGAGAAGAAGTCAAAGTCGGCAAAGTCAAGACGAATGTCATTATTATAGCCTCCAGCTTGGACAAATGCAGAAAGACGGATACAGGCTCCACTGTTGACTGGCAAATAGTCAGTAAGACTATAGACACCCTCAGAGAGCAATGCTCCCCGTTTATGACGAATTCCACGATGGCTGGGAGAAAAGGGCATATCTTCCCCAAAAAGCAGCTGCGGCACAAAAAGGCTGATATCCGAATGACTCTTCACAGCCTGCTCCAACACCGAAAGATAGTCTGGCTGAAACTGCGTATCCTCATCCAGCAGCAACAAGGTATTATAGAAACCATTCTGACAGGCAAGATGAGCCCCAAAGTTATAAGCAGCGGAGACACCACCATTATCAGGATCGTGGTGATAAATGACCGTAGCCGACTCATACCTCTGATTCAGAGGTTTTGGCGAATTGTCATAAACCAGTATCTGACAATCCCTGACATGACTCAAGAGGGAACACCAGATATTTGTCTGATGAAAATCAGCGTTATAGATGACTACGACTGGTAAAATATTCATCTTGAGAGAGTCTGTAACAGATGGCATACGACAAGAGCACAATGCCCATGCCAATAGAATTGTTGATATATGGATTAAAACACGACTGCAGGTAAATCATCATCGTTACCGTCATGAAGAAGGCAGCCTCCTCCTTGTACTTCCCCACTACCGCATTACCATAGGCAAGGATGGCATACAGAAGGGCTATCCAGAAGGCCAGTCCGAAAATGCCCTGATGATGGAAGATATCAAGATAAGATATCTCCATGTGGGCAGGACGTTCTGGTACGCCTTGTCCAAAACCGTGCCCCACGAAGAACGACCACCACGTGACGCGATCGAAAACCTCGTTGATCGTAATCAGTCGGACCTGGTCGCTTTCGTCTCGATTCTCCAAATATGTATCGTCGAAGGAGAACAGCTCCAATACTTCTGCCACCTCATAGAGCAAGAGTATAATCAGCATGAGGGCCACTATCTTATAAATATTAACCTCATGGGTTTTCAGATAGAAAGCCAATATACCGAAGGCCAGCAGGATATAGAGTCCTCGGGTATAGGTGAAATAAATAGCCACAATAGTCAGGAACATCCATACATACTGTTTCCTTCGAAAGAAACCAAGCGCCCCAATGGGAAGAAACACAAAGCCCTTGTAGAAGAGAGAGCTGCCCACACCTCGGAACATGAAAGAACCAGAATCATCAACGGCATGGTAATAATATCCCTGCATGGAGAATAGTCCCAAAACATCAGTCAGCGTCATATAGATCAGATACAACACCGTCATTATCTTCACACAGAGCAATAAGATATCAAGTACTCGCTTGACCATCAGCTCTGATGTCATCATATAGTAGAAGAACAACAATATGAGAAAATAGGTCAGTGGCTTGAAATCAACCATCACGTACACTGGATCAGAATCAAAGATGTAAACCAGCATAAACGAGAGGGCCGTCAAGAAGATATAAGCTATCATAAAGGCCAATATCGACTTCGGGAAATCGTCGGTGCGGATGAAAAGATAGGCGCTAATGCCTACACCAATGAAGAAATTGATCATGCGAAGGGTAAAGGAACCGAAAAACTCCAGATCCTGTCCACTTCCCATGAGGAAAAGTTCAAAGAGAAAAACATAGAAGAAGTACCTAAGGTACTTATTGTCTGTTGTCTGACTATCTGCCACCACGCTTAAAGAAACCTATCAGATAATAACACCATCGCATATTCAGAATAGGCGACAGCATCTTACCTATTTTATACTCCTTGCTGTTGATCAGCGTCTGATATTCATCACTCTCCACCGGATTGAAAAAATAATTGGAATAAATATCCTTATGATTTTCCCATATCTGATGCCGAATCCTGGCATAGGACTTGAAAGAATTACGATTTCTGGAATCATATTTCATCCGATAGAAAAAAAGGTATTCGTCAATACGATGAACGATATCTTCCTCTTTAAGAAATGAAAGCCAGAAGTCCCAGTCCTCCAGGCCTTTCACCATCTGGGGGTTGTAGCCTGGGGTCTTGTCAAAATCCTTCCTGCGGTATAAAGCCGTACATACCAACACGTTACGGCATATAATACGGTGATAGTCGTACTCCGGCAAATTGTAATTAGAGTTCTTAGCACCAAACAAACGGGTATTCGTACATACAACCTTCACCTCAGGATGCTGTTCGATATAGGTGACGGTCTTCTCAAGATACGTAGCTGCAATCTTGTCGTCGGCATCCAAAGGCAGGATATATTTCCCCCGACTCTGGCGAATGGCCGTATTACGCGCTACACTGACTCCTTCGTTGAACTTATCGATATAATGGAACCGTGCATCATCCTCACAGAACGACTTCATCTTCACCAAAGAATCATCCGTAGAACCATCGTTGACAACAATACACTCGAAATTGGTAAACGTCTGCTTACTGACGCTCTCCAACGTCTCGAGTATATACTTACCCTGATTAAAGCAAGGAACGATGATGGAGACTAACGGTTTTCTATGCTTAGCCATAAATCAGTATTACATAAAACGAAACAGCAGTTTCAGATAAGGAATAGCCAGATATGGTGGTAAAAGGAGATGCAAATCACGCAACTGTTTCCGAAGCTGAAGACCATTTGTGGCACAGCATTCTTTCCAAATGACGTTCATATTCTTGCGCTGGTCCTGATAGAACTGACTAAACAGGTGAGGAGCCTCAGTGTAGATGGAATTGAGTGTGATCATCTGGAAGTTCTGAATCAAATTGTGTACATCCATATTACGACTGAGATGATGCTGGCTGGAGAACTCACACATTTCTTTAAGAATCACATTAATACAACGGCAACGACGCTCATGATTCTTCTTGACAGTTATACTACCTTCACGAATCTTATACAGATAAGTCACATGACCTACGGCAAATAAAGACTGGGCCAGACATGCAATCTGAAAACTCCATAATTCGTCTTCATGAATAATCCCTTCGCAGAAACGAAGATGATTTCCATTTAGAAATGCCATGTGATAGAGCTTATTGACGGACATCAGATACCAGTCCTTTACCCGATAAGCACGCAAGACTTCTTCACCATAAAGGGTGGCTCCATCCTGTAAGCGAAGCGGATCCATTTGTTTGCTGGTACCAATAAGCTGATAGTCGCCAACTACAAAATCAAAATCCTGCTGCTTCAAAGGACTAGCTAGAAGCTCAATACAGTCAGGCGTTATCTCATCATCACTGTCAAGGAAATAGACGTAGTCGCCTGTCACAGCATCAATACCAGTATTGCGGGCGGCAGACAATCCCTTATTCTGCTGATGATGAATAATCCGGAAATCAATCTCCCCAGTATAGGACTGCAACTTGCGTTCAATCAGCGACATGCTGTCATCTGTGCCGCAGTCGTCCACCAGAATGCATTCCATAGGGCCCTGCCATGTCTGATTCATTACACTATAAAGACACTCCTCAATATAGGGTGCCACATTGTAGACAGGGATGACAACAGATATTTTTATCTCTTTGGCCACGGAAAATCCAATTGTCTTTTACTAAACTTGGTACCAAGAATGCAGTAATAGAAATAATACAACTGGAATAGGAAATCTGAATCATGTACCTTAAAATATGAGGTATAGAAGAAATCCCATCGCATATGCCGATATCTGACATCGATATCAATATTGCTCTCATCAACAGAATACTGGCGATCCAGTACAAAATAAGCATATTTCAATGCCCCCAAGCGATCTTTCGCAGGCAATTCGCTATTGATGGCAGAAACCAACTCGTCACGGCTCTTCATGTGATAGCACGCGCCAGTCATCTCATAGAAAGAACGGCCTACCAGAATAGAAGGCTTCCCCCAATAACTGGCCTCGACACCTGTAGAAGAGCCAAAAGTCACCACCTTGTCACAAGCATCCATCAATGCGTATGAACTGACTTTGCTCTCAGGTGGAATAATCGTAATATTCGGATATTTACTCAACTCATACAGTTCCATATGAGCTTTATGTGTAACGCCCTTCAGATTCGGATGAATACGAAGATAGAAATGGATACCAGGGGCTGCATGCTGCAACATGAACTCGATGGCCTCATACTGAGAAGCGAACAGATTACCTTTCTGCCATTCCTCACCCAATGCAGCAATTTCATCCTGAGAGGAGTTATAGATAGCAATGTTTAACCGCAAAGCATCAAAGTCCTCAGGGAGTTTGTCTTTCTGCTGATCTTTAGTGTAAACCCGCGTGTCGAAGACAAGAATGCCATTGCGACGCTTCTCGTAAAATGAAGAGGCCAGGATAGTTTTCTCCTCCAAAGTTTGAGGAGAACGTTCCCACAGATCTTCAACCATTTTTCCATACAACTCGATATTCAGCGGCCACTCGCCTATGAATCTGATTTTCTTATAGGGTTCAATATGGCCACCTACACCCTCAAGAGAGACAAATTCAATACCCATAGTTCTGGCTATATCATAAAAAAGCCGATTCTCGAATAAGCGACCATTATAAATCAACACCTGTTCAGGCTTCAATTCTTCCAACATCCGATAAGCATAATCTACAAAGTCGCACAGATTTTCCATTAAGGGAAGTGCCCATGCCATAAAACCATCCCAATTGGCCATATCCAAGTCGCGGGTAATATCGTAATACATGGAGAGAACGGATATACCAACCTCCACCTGACGATACTTAAACAACTTGACTTCTTCAGCATTTTTCAAATTGAGGGTCCTCTGCTGATGATCAAAATCTGACGGGTAGACAGGCATAAAGCTAACCCCCTCGCCAAATCTCTTCTGATATTGACGATACATATAATGACAGAACTTGCAGACGCTATGATGCCCACTAAGGTTCATAAAACACGATGGCAACGCACAATGACAGTATGCAAAGTAAATCATATCACCATTCTTCCTACTAGTAAGAATGTCATCCAATATGATTCCCACATGGGGAGCTGCCAGAGAACACGAGCTATAATATAGTTTCTTCATTGAATAGTCAGATTAGACCAACTCACTCAGTCTGTATCTGCGATAGAAACAGAACAGAGCAAGAGCTGTCAAAAGAGTTAATATGACCTTCAGCCAAATACCCATATACATCAACGCATTGGCCAGCAAGAGGTCTGATAGTATTATAACTAATATGAGTAGAATGAACCCGAGATTACCCAACCATTCCTTGACGTTTTTTTTATAATAACCAACAAAAAACGGTATCATCAACTGGCTCCAATATGAAATAATTGTAGAATAAATAGCCACTCGATATCCATAGAAAGGAATCAACGCATAACACAAGATGAAATTGAGGGCACCTGGCACAAACACCAACCATAACAACTGCATCGTATTCTTCTCAATGAAGACCGGAGTACTCATAAACACATAGAAAGAGAATACCACATTGGCAAAACAGAGTTGGGAAGCGATACCACACGATTGTGCCAGATTCTCATTACGGATCAATAGTGAATATATCTCAGGCATCCAAAGACAAATGCAGAATGTGGTTGTCAAGGCCACTGCCTGACAAAGAAAATACAACTTCCTGTATGTGGGAAAGTCAGAATTACGATAGGCACGTTGCATCTGAGGCACTAAGGCCGTTACCAAGGCAGAAGTAATCACCACAGCATAATCCCCCATCGTACTACCATGACTGAAAAGACCAATCTCATCATATGATATATGATACTGACTCATAACGATTCTTGCAGAACTCGTCAACAGGACAAAACCCATGGCATGAGGAACCAAAGGAAGAGCTATTTTAAGCATATTCTTGATTCTCTGCCTGTTACGATCCCAGATCGGACGAATATCAATGTCAGCCCAAACAAACTTCAGGAACACCGTAAAAGTAAAGACTGCCGCTACGGCATTGGCTGCTGCCAGTCCCCAATACCCCAGACGTAGGAAATAGATCATCACGAACGACACCAACATACCTGTCACAGAACCCAGAAGATTTGTGAACACCAATGGCTTAGGTGTCTCTCGCAATGGGAATAGATGCTGTGCCAATATACCATTTGCCAACAGGAAAATCGGGACTGCACCTATCGCACAAAGAAGTACTTTGCTCAAGGAAACATCCATCGGCAACGTGAAAAGCAGTATACACATGTTCAGGACTCCAAAGCATAACGATGACAGAAGCATGAGCATAAGCACCCTACCCCATACCAGGTTATAATTTCTTGGGTATTCGAAGAAGCTGTTTGTCAGATGGACATGCAGTCCCAAGGGAGCAATAGAGATAAACAGACTCGTATAGGATGTCATCACGCCATATACTCCATAATCAAAAGGAGTCAAGAAGGGGGTTGTCAAAGGCAAAATGACAATGCTCAACAGCATCGTCAATTTTGGCACAACACCATAATAAAACGTATTCGTAACTATCTTCCTTGTCGACATCCCTATTTAAATGATAATAAATGATGCTCCAACAACTTGTTTTTTATCGGTATGAGCTGATCAACAGGAATATTGAGAATGTTACTGATTCCAATCATGTCATTCCTACCGTCAGCATAGGCAATAAAATGCTGCATGGCACGCACTGCCTCATAGGTGCCTTTCTGACTGATCGTAGGATACAAGCCACGTTTTCCCAACTGAGGTTCGCACTTGCACTTCATCTGGTAAAAATAATTGTTCTCTAAGGCATTAATCACCTTTACCATCACATCGTATGAGCCCTGCAAGCCTTCAGGACTGATCAGATCCATATTATCAGCTGAAGTATGGTATTCAGGATACTCATGATACTTACTTCTGCAAAAAGCACATACAGGCAAATCAACTCCTGCCGAACCATATTGCCGTTCATCAGAAGCCCGTTTCATAAATGAAAAACGAATATATCCAGGATAATGAAACTTTAGCACATTATCCAGAACCCTATCAGCTAATGTGTCTTCATATTTCGTAGACACATAAGAATATGTCCGCTCATCCCCTACGCAACTCAGTACGAATCCGGCTTTCATATGCTGCTGCATGGACTGCAAGTTACGGCTCAGATAAGTGATAGACCCTATGGTCTCTGGAATAAAGACAAAACGATAGGTGTAACGACGATGGGACAGGGATTTCAAATACTGGATTAATGCTGTCTGAACACAAGGTCCTGACAATTCATTATTTGCCATCGAAGGGTGACATAAGTAGGTTGAGAAAAAAATCTCATCCTCAGTTTCTCCTGGAAGGATCAGCTCACCATAAGTCAGGCTACCTGCTTCCAATGAACTATCAATAAAAACCTCATAAACAGCATCTGTCAGACTCTGTTTCTGATTTTCAGACATGCAGAATCCCCACCTCTCCTTATAGTATGAGGTGACATAGGGAATCCAGTCCGGCTGCTCTGGCTGAGTATACACATGCTCCAAGAGTTCATCACGACTCACAGTCTTATGAATAGGAACGGAGTATCCCAACACGTGCAGGTTACAGTCCTTGAAATCAATGACAGTCTCACCTTGCAGACTTCTAATCCATCCACCGCGAATGTTCCATTCCTTAGGCACAGTCCAATCAAAAACCTCCGTTCCTGAAGGAACTTCAAAGACCTGTATCTCTGGTACGATTCCACAGATTATCTCTAATGAACTACGGAAGCCATTACCAGTGATACTGCGGCAGATAGGGAATAGTTTCCCTGCCAGATCATATATTTTCTTTCCTTCCTCGTTCACAATAACAATATTTATAAAGCATTAACGGCAGCATAGCAATTTCTCAATGCCAAATGACGATGAACGCTGAAGCCGTTCTTATTCACACCATCCACATCATGATACTTTCCGACATAGATACGATCTCCATTATGATCAACATCAGAGCACCATACAAAATCATGATACCAGAGATGCTCTCCTGTCAGGAAATAGTACACAAAGAATGTATATGCACAGAGAATGGCTGTCGGGAAGAGAAAATCCTGCGCCATCAACTGCTCTGGCATCACTGCTCGCGATGATTCAACCACATCTTTCTTTATCAGATACCAGCGGAATTCCAACGGACGATCAATAAAGTCCTCATGCATATACCAGTCCTGGTTATAAAAACAGGGTTCACTCACATCCGGATTCACTCCAAACACCTCACGCAGACAACGAATGGTCATCTTATGTTGCCCAATACGGGGAAGTCCCATCAAAAGAATATAATCCGAAGCATACTTCTCCAACTGCTCCATCGGATAATTAAGTTCAGGTACTGTTAATTCCACATCCTCCCCTAACTTTTCCATGAAAGGACGAAGTTCATCTGGACCAATGAAGGATGTCCCGAACAATCGTTTCAATTGGCCAAGAAGTTCGTGATTTCCTCTCATGCCTCTATCATCAATTGTGATTCTTTCCATTTCTGATATGTTATCACTTCGTCTGCTGTAGCAAGATGTCCCATGGCCGTATACTTCTCAATACGGGCAATCTCAGCCTCCAGACGTTCAAAACGAGTACCCCAGCCTTTATCCTCAAACCAATTGAGGTTTCTGACGGGTGCATTATACAAGATGATTCCGCTTTTTGTATCCAGTACTTCACGCAGGAAGGTCAGATATGCCCGATACTGATGCTCATGAGAAGCGACCAGCACGAGTTTCTGCCATCCTCTTTCCATTGCCATTTTCACAACCTCCACAGCCTGCTCCCTCGTATTGAGCGACTTGTCTTCATGAATAATGTCACTCTCTGGCATTCCTTCCTTCAGCATCAGGGGAAGTACCTCCGAAAAAGGGAAACTGCCATAGTCGTAATCTACAATATTACCACTGAATACAATCTTAGGAGCCAGTCCCTGTTTATACAGGCTGACAGCCTTGCGAAAGCGATCGAATCCATCTCCTTCAAGCAAGATGATAGCGTCAGAGGGCGAAAGACAGTCATTGTCGACAATCGCCAATATTTTCTCACGGTCTGTTATCACTTTTCACTATTTACTTTTCACTTCTTACAAGTCTTCCCAGAAAATTGGATCATTGGCGGGAATATCCTTGTTGACGGTTTTGCCGACAATAGTATTTTTAAACTTCGGGGGAATGCCGAGTGCAGGACGTAGTACATCGATGTCAGCTTCAGTTATCATCTGACCTTTTTTAAGTGCATTTTTAGCATACAGGCAACGACGCTGTACAAATACCGTTTCGCCTTCCTCTTCCACGACTTCCTTACGAGTACTGCCCATCGCACGCTCAACCTCACGAATAGAGTCTACCATAAACTTAAACTCAGCAGGTTCCATGGAATGCGGATGGTCTGGCCCCTTGTCAAGTTTATTAAGCGTGAAATGTTTCTCAATAACACGTCCACCCAAGACAACTGATGCCAAGGCTACCACATGACCAGGGGAATGATCAGAATAGCCTGTCAGGCAATCAAAAGCTGACTGATAGGTCTTAAGAACATTTACATTGGCGCTGTCGATCTTCGAAGGATAATTGGTTATGCACTGCATTAATACGAGGTCTTTGTTGCCAGTCTTCTCGATTGTCCGCACCGCCTCGTCGATTTCAGACATTGTCGCGTCGCCAGTAGCAAGCATTATGGGAAGACCCTTCCTGGCCGTATAATCAAGCATTTCCAACCATGTAATCTCACCTGACCCGATTTTGATGAAAGGAAGTTTCATGTCTGCGCATAAATCAACAGCTTCCTTAAAATACGGAGAAGTGGAGAAATCAATTCCTACATTCTTACAATAATCCGCAACTTCCTGATGCCATTCCATCGGGAATTCCACATCTTTGAAGACTTCACTGACAGTACGTCCCCAAGAACCATGTACTCCATGAAGTGTCATCTTGGAGAAGCCTCCTTCGGACACAATACTTTCAGCCTTGAATGTCTGAAACTTTGCGCAGTCCGCACCTGCCTCCTTAGCAGCGTCAATAAGACGTTTAGCCTTATCCAAACTACCATCGAAATTTCCTCCGATTTCAGCAATAAAATAAGTTGGATAATTCGGACCTATCATCCGACCACCAATTCTGATGTTTTTGTTAAAATTCAGCATATTGAGTAATAATTAATTAGCGTTTACTGATTAAATCCATCTCTTTCTGCTCAACGTCCTTATTCAACACTCTGATCTCGGGATGAGCATCAAGATATTGATAGATTCTTTCATTCGGTACTGGGACTCCATGATAAAGCGTCTCATAAATGTGTTGTGCCACATCAAAATCCTTGTCAGTATCAACAGTTAACCTATAGTCATTCTTCAGAGGCAGATGATAAGGGATAGTTCTCACCTTATACAATTCTGGGTGTAAGTATAGATATGGTGTCACATGCTCTCTTTCCCGATCTGTTGAAACGTGTTCATAAGCTTCATAAAGACCTTGTGCATAAAAAACTTCTGCACCAGTACCTAGCGGTGCTCCTTTCAATGACACATAGTCTGAACCAGGAAGGCTTTCTATCTGATGATCTACCTGTATCCAATCAACAAAAGGGTTATCACTCGTCGCACGTACCACAATTTCCGGCTCAAAACTCCTTATACAATAATAGAAACGCTCCAACACATTCTCTTCACTTCCACGAAACAAAGGAATATGCCTATCTCTCAAAAAGGTCTCTAACGGATCGTTACGCTCCCCTGTTGGAATAGCGAAAACAACCTTGTCGATTTGCTGACATAGGCACAATCGTTCATATACATGCTCGGCAATAGTCTTACCAGAATTACCCAACTTCATAAGCACCTTGTCAGGCAGCCTAGATGAAGTCAGACGAGCTTGTATGATACACAATGTCTTTACCATATCGTCCATCCTCCATCAACTTGTAGATTCTGACCAACTATATACTTTGAGGCATCTGATGCCAGGAAAAGCACAGCTCCACGCAAATCTTCCGGATTTCCCAACCGATGCATAGGATTCTTTTCACGCAGGCGATCTGCGAATATCTTGTTCTCCTGTACTTTCTGTGAAGGGAACGGACCTGGCGAAATACTGTTCACACGAATACCGCGATTTATCAGATAAGTTCCGAAATAACGCGTCAGTTGGATCACGCCAGCTTTTCCTGTACAATAATTCACAGGTATCAATGATGACTCACAAGGAGGTTCATACACAGCAAGGTAGGGAGAGACAATGCCATACATAGATGCGATGTTCACTATGGAACCGCCATTCTTCTCCATATAAGGAATAATCTCACGAATGCATTTATATGTACTGCCAGCTATTCCCTCGATACAAGTCACCCACTCCTCGTCAGACAAATCTTCAGACTTCTTCCCAATACCTGCATATTGTGCTGCATTATTGATAAGAATATCAATTTCCCCCACCTCATCAGCAACCTCCTTGAAGGCTGCACGGATTCTGGATGAATCCATAATATTGATTTCAACAAAACGCAAAGAAGAGCACTCACCAAAGATAGACAAGAACTTTTCGCGACAGGTTCCTGCAACATATACCGTAGCACCGGCATCCGTAAGCGCCGCCACCATTGCCTTACCCAGATGACCACAGCCACCTGTGACAATGGCAGTTTTACCTTTCAAAGAAAACAATTCAAGGGTATTCATCTTGCACTATGCTTTTTATCAAGACCAAGTAAAGGCTTCAGTTCACCTTCCTCATAGAGAATCCAAGCCGTTGTACATAGGAAGACCAGTAAGACAAAAATCAGCACTATCCGACTTCGTTTCGGCCCTGCTTTCCTAAGTGGAACGGTCGCACTCTGAATCGTTGTAAAAGCAGGAGTCTCTTCTTGTACTTTTGCTTTGGCTGCAAGTAATTGGGCACCAATTGCATTATAGTTATTAAATTGTAACTGCATCTCATTCTCCAGTTTGGTCTGTCTAAGCTTTACAGCTTCAAGAACCACGTCGACATTAGCATCCATATACTCGCCATAGACATCACAAGCATGATCATAATTCTTCTTTGCCTCCTTATAAAGCATCTCAATATAAGCAAGGTCGTGTCGGGCCTTTTTAGTGCGATAATCAGTTATGAAAGCCTGCAGTCGCTCCTTGACAGAATCTGCCACCATAGCTGCTACTAATGGATCCTGATCCGTCACCTCAATATTAATCACATCTGTTTTCTTATCGATTTTGCAGTCGATACTTCCTGCTATGGCATTGGCAATAATTTGTTGCCCAATTGTCAGTCGGAAAGTATTTACAGAGTCTTTCCCTTCCGATGCTGAATCAGATTTCTTCGACTTAAACAGTCCAAAGAAAGCCTTCAATCCTGCTGACCACCAAGAAGACTTCTGTTCATTATCCAGATAGTCATAATAAGTCATTACGCGGTCATCGTTTTCCATCTTGACTTTCACGTTGAACATAGAAGTCAGAAAATCTACAGAGCGCATTAAGTCAGGATACAGATTAGGGGTAATTGCATCACCAGACTTACTAGAACTACTTCCAATGTTCACACCGAAAGAACTAGCCAGCGACGCAAGACTTCCCAGATTGTTGGTAGAGCCAGACTCCGGTGCCAAGGCAACCTCACACTTGAAATAATTAGGCAGGCCTAATGTATAAATACAAGCCACAACAAAAGCTATAGGAAGGGTTTTATAATAAAGCTTCTTATGTTTCTTCAACGCTGCCAGAATTTTCTCTGAGTTGGTCTTCTGCTCCTGCGATTCTGAATTTAGTATTTTTTGTTCTTCCATTATTATAACGTTTTAATCATTGTAATTTATTGGCAACAAATATGCTGCTGGTAGAAAAGCAATAGCCACAGCCACCACATTTTCAATCTGAACAACAACACATCTGTTTTTCTTAATACGCTTGATAGTTCCCTCTACACCAGCAAAATCACCTTCCATTACCTTCACGCGTTGTCCTGGTCTACCGGCAAAAGCAAGGTTTTCAACATAAAAAACCCGATTGTCAAGTACTGATGCCACTTTCATGAAATTATCCATTTGCTGATCGGGAACAGTCAATATCTCATGACGGATAATACTGTTCTTGTCATCAAGAATAGGATGCATCATATATCGAAGATATGACATCTCACGCTTAGTCATCTTCAACTCTGTAATACTTTTCTGTGAAGAATGAACAAAAATTAAATTGTTAATGGCAGGTTTTAGAACCTGATGGCGAGGATGCTTCCCTTCTATATGTTCATAACGCATAGGTATGAAACACTCAATTCCAATTTCATCAAGAAACGCCTTGGCCATTAACTCTCGTGAATAAGTCACCCTCATCGGATACCAATGGATCTCTTCACTCTTCGACATGAAATAACGGTTTAAATGCAGATAAATAAAGGGGGACACCGACATCATTCACGCGGTGAAAAAAGTAACTTTCACAACAAGTACAGTATCCATATTGCACTGGCATTCAGCGACATCAGAGTACCGATACTGCTTATGGCCTTTCCCATTTACCATGCTTCTTAGATAAGGCAAGCAGTTTTTCGGCACAAAGGTACAAAGAAATCTCGACAATTATGAGAAAAAAAAGTATAAATTCTCAAAAAAAATCTTTTATTACATGACAATTCAAAAAAATACGCTACCTTTGCCCCGCCAATTATTTGATTTTAAGCGAATGAACCTAACTAGGACATCGTTATTAGCTGCCGCATTTTTGTCATTGAATCTAACTGGATCTTTGGCAGAGGCTGCCGACAAGAAAATTTGTGTTCTTGCCGACACACATGTCATGGATCCTTCTCTGGTTGATGACAACAACAATAAGTTGTGGCAAGAATATCTGTCCACTTCTAAGACAATGCAGGATCTCAGTGCATCTATTTTCGACATACTTGTAGAGAAGATCATTCTCGAAAAACCAGACTTGTTGTTGATTGTAGGTGACTTAACAAAAGACAGCGAAGTTCTAAGTCATGAATACGTACTAAAAAGATTGACAAAAATTAAAGACTTTGGCATCAAAACCTATGTCATCCCTGGCAATCATGACCGAGGATGGATGGAGCGTGCTCTTATCTTTGCCAATGATACCTGTATGAAAGCCGAGACTATCGACAATGATGGTTTTGCTCTCCGTTATGCTGACTATGGCTATGGCTCTGATACAGAGCAATACGGTAGCACCCTCAACTATGTGGTAGAACCTTTCTCTGGCTTGACTCTTCTCTGTGTAGATTCTGGTATATGGGTCACTTATAGAGATGGAAGCATCGACTGGATATGTGATAAGGCAAAAGAAGCCATGGCAAAGGGGAACCAGGTCCTCCTCATGGTCCACCATCCAATCATGCCACACTATTATTATCAAAATAAGATCTTCGATCTTTCAATTGCAGAAGATTACGAAGAAGTCCGTGAAAAATTAGTGAATGCTGGAATAAAGGTAGTTTTGACAGGACATTCCCATGCTTCAGATATCAGCAGGTATGTAAGTCCAGAGGGAAAAGAGATTTATGATATTTGTACCGGATCTCCTATTTCCTACCCATGTGACTACCGAATCCTAACGTTCGACAACACATTCTCAAACCTCAAAGTATCCACAAAATCCTTGACAGAATTAGAAGGATATAATGACTTCCCTACATACGCCAAAGGCCGCTTAAAAGAATCCATTTACAATTGGACAAGCAACTGGTTCAGAGAGAAAATTGGCTATGACGAAGATTATGACCTGATTATCAGTGTCATGTCTCAGGCCTTATCCAATGCCTTTACCATTCACGCTTTGGGTAACGAGCCTGACAATCCTGACACACAAGAGTCTGTAAAAATTTATAATGATATCCTACGTTATTTGCCAAAATTCGAACTTCAAAATGCAGACCTAGTTGAGGACATTAGCTATTCCATGAAGAGTCTTTTGGGAGACTACCCTTCTGAGGATGACAAGGAAAATGTCATCAATGACCGCGATTTATCTATTACCATGCCAGTTCTCACCAATGGAATCAAAGAAATAAAAGAAAAAGCTATTGATTCCAAATGGTTTACACTACAGGGGCTTCAACTCTCTGAAAAACCTTCCGTTTCAGGTATCTATATTCAGAAAGGTAAGAAAGTCTATGTAAAATAAGAAAACATACAAAACAATGTCCCGATGGGTTTTACCACCAGGACACAGTGTTATAATAAATAATGATGCCTTACAGCGTTATTAATTATTAATTTAAATGATTTGATTTAAAGAGTTCGGAATTTTATGCCTCTACGGCTACCTCTTCTCCGTCAACTTCTGTCTCCTCAACCTCAGCCTCAGCAGCTTTGGCATCAGCAGCAGCCTTGATAGCGGCCTCAGCATCTGCGGCAGCCTTCAACTCAGCAGCATTCTCAGCAACCACTTTAACAGGAATTTCAACAATTACCTCCTTGTGGAAATGTACGAGAGCTACATAGTCACCAAGTTTCTTGGCATCCTTCATGGTGATGATCTTACGATCAACTTCCTTACCCAGCTTAGCGAGTTCTTCTACTACCTGAGCAGCACCTACCGAACCATAGAGCTGACCTGTAGCACTTACCTTTGCTGCAATCTCGAGGGCAACACCATTAAGCAAGGCTGCCTTCTCCTCTGCAGCTGCCTTCTGAGCAGCCAATTTGTGGGCCTGCTGCTTCAAATTCTCTGCAAGAATCTTCTTGGCTGAAGGACTGGCGATAACACCCTTACCCTGAGGGATGAGGTAGTTACGGCCATAGCCAGACTTAACATTCACGATATCGTTCTTGAATCCCAGACCGATAATATCTTCTTTCAGTATAATTTCCATAATCTTGCGTCCTCCTCATTAATTACTTCATCAAATCGGTTACGTAAGGCAGCAGTGCAATCTGGCGGGCACGCTTAACGGCCTGAGCCACACGACGCTGATACTTCAGAGATGTTCCAGTGATGCGGCGGGGAAGAATCTTACCCTGCTCGTTGAGGAACTTCTTGAGGAACTCGGGATCCTTGTAGTCAATGTACTTGATACCGCTCTTCTTGAAACGGCAATACTTCTTCTTCTTTGTGTCGATAGAAGGAGCAGTCAAATAACGGATTTCACTCT
>JAEEGF011968135.1_pt1 | contig 39505 bp, 32 predicted proteins | sample 9134171 | NCBI WGS metagenome assembly JAEEGF01 (sample SAMN16246542, study PRJNA631951) | gut metagenome | biome: gut microbiome; feature: rumen; material: AP-attached | host: Bos | place: Iran: Karaj | collected 2018-10 | reverse complement strand
TGATAACTATAAGTATTTAGACTACAAGTGCATAGACCACTATAATAACATAATCAAAACTGGTTTCATAGATGATCCTGTTGAAGAATACAATGATTTCTTACTTGACCATGCTTCTGATGAAACCTATGATAAACTGGATGCCTATGAAGGAGACCCTGGCAATTTGTGGAATACTGACTAATATGTATTTGGCTCTGTGGAAAAATAGACAGTAAAAGAAGAAGACAGTTATTGAGAAGATACAGACCTTCTTTGAAAGGTACTTTTGATTGTAACCAACTATAAATCAATACCATTATGGGCATTTGGAGTGATATAGAAGACAGGAGTTCTGGGGATGCTGTCAGAAAGGAAGATTGGCCTATGATTGAACTTTTTTTGGAGGCCATAGGTGTGCATAATTACACCATTAACCCAGATGATACAGTTGATGTTGATGATAGTGTCAGGATATGGAATAGGTTATTGCCAGAAGGGAAGCTTCCAGTTCATTTTAGAAGAGTAACTGGGGATTTTCAGTGTATGAATACAGGATTAGTGTCACTAGAGGGATTCCCCATTGAGGTTGGTGGAGGACTGGATTGTTCATGGAATAATTTGACTTCTCTTAAAGGATGCACACAAGTAATTGGTGGGCATTTTTATTGTTTTCACAATCAGTTAACTAGCCTTGAAGGGGGGCCCACAGAAGGAGTAAAGTGGTATAATTGTTCTTACAACCAATTATCATCCTTAAAAGGTAGTCCAAAACATGTTGGTACCTTTGGATGTGGCAATAATCTATTGACCTCACTTAAAGAAGGCCCAGAAGTAGTAGAGTGGAAATATAATTGTGCTCACAACAAAATCACCTCTCTTGAAGGATGCCCTGAAGTTGGAAGAGAATTTGATTGCTCCTTTAATCAACTAACAAGTCTTAAAGATGGGCCTAATGGCAGTTATTATGAGAGATATGACTGTTCACATAATAACATTACTTCTCTTGAAGGATGTCCCCCAAAGGCCTACTATTTCAATTGTAGCAATAATGACCTTACATCCCTTGATGGGTGCCCTCAATTGGTTACTGGAGAATTCATCTGTCATTCTAACAAGGTGTTGTTTAGGAGAAAAGATGTCACTTCTCTGTGTGATGTAAAAGGGAAGATAATTATCAAAAATCCAGATTGCAGGGATGATGAGTAAGAGTGGAGACCCCTTCTGGACAGAGTGGGCCCTTATCAAACCTTTAATCCTTTGGACATAAGGGCCCAGAAACCATAAGGAGGTGCATGCACTACAAAGGTAAGAAATCTTCTCATTGAGTCTTCACACAATGGAAAAAAAGAAGAAGTCAAAAAGAAAGCACAACTCTGCTCCCCTATTATACCCAGATCAGATAGACTTTCTCCCACCCTTTACTCCTGACAACACTTTCTTCACAGCTGACACCCATTTTTACAGCACAGGGATTATCAAGCACAGACCCAGATTCCCTGATGTTGAAACTATGAATGAGACACTGATAAGGAACTGGAATGAGACTGTTCCAGAAGATGGGGTTGTCTTCCACCTGGGAGACTTTTGCAGTGAGGTCCCAAAGGAGAAAGTGCTGGAACTCATAGGGAGGCTTAATGGAACCATCCTGTTGATAAATGGAAACCATGATGACATTGGACTGTACAGGAGTAAGAGGTTCCAGGAAAGAACCACACTCAAACTCCTGGGTTATCAGTGGGAAGTCTGGCTGGAAAGGAAGAAGATTCTACTCAACCACTATCCATATCTCTGTTATGCAGGAGAACATGAAGGGGTCTGGCAGTTGTTTGGTCATGTCCATTCAGGGAGTGATGAAACTGGTTATGACATTCCCAGGCTGAAACACCTCCTTCCCTTTCAGTATGATGTGGGGGTGGATAACAATGATGACAGACCAGTGTCCTTTCAGACCCTGAAAGAGATCATGAAGAGAAGAAAGGGTGTTTAGAACTGGTGCATTTTTAGGTCAAAAAAGTTGCACCAAGATGAAAAGAGTACTGATTGATGTGGAATCATACACAGGGAGCCCCCACATTGAGGCATTGCATAATTTGCATCAAGTCAGTCATTTACAATGAAATGTGCATAGATGCACAAGGATACACAGGAAGGATGCAGCACTGAATGTTACTCCGACTATCTCCACAGAAAAAAGTCATCGACTGCCGTCGGTGGCTTTTTTTTGTGGAGATCTCTCACCCCCGCCGCTTCGCGGCCGCCCCGAGGGGCGGACCGGGGGAAGACCCCCGGAGCCCCCTCCGTCGCTTTGCTCCGAAGTGCGTTGTGCCGCTCTAAATCAAGTACTTACAGAAACGTGGATGTTTTTTGGATTAGTTGCGGTTTTATTGCAGTAAAAGCAGTCAAATACGACTTGAACTCCACCGTCACACCCTCGTTACCCTGTCAACAGCGGTACATGTCTGCGGCCAAGCAAATGATAGCTAACTCCTTGAACATGCATCATTTTCCATTCTTTTTCTTATTTTTGCAAATTAAAACATTCCGCATATGAAGAACAATACGCCAAACGAGTCGATGAAAGACTATCAAACTCCTTGCGCTGAAATCATCGAAACAAATCCGGAGATACCTTTCCTTCAATCCAACCTCGAGCCCATCGATGGTGGGAATGATCCTGATATTGACTGGTAATAACGCGAAACAGAAATGAAACGTTCATTTTTTTTCGCGATTATGGTAGCATTCTTTGCTGCCTGCTCCACCAAAGAGATCGATATTCAGACTCCATCTCGAGAGGATGGGATGTTCTATGCTGCTTTCGAACAACCTGCTGAAGATGATACGAGAGTCTATGCTAACGAGAATCTCCTTCTTCGCTGGACCGCTGATGACCGAGTGAGCATTTTCAATAAGGTTATATATAATCAGGAGTATAAATTCACGGGTAAGACCGGTGACAATGGTGGCACTTTCAGCAAGGTTGGAGATGGATTCGCCACGGGCAATGCGATTTCCCATATCGTATCTGTCTATCCTTATCAAAAGTCTACGAAGATTTCTGAGAATGAGAATCTGACGATAGAACTGCCCGCCGAGCAGCTGTATGCCGAGAACACGTTCGGGTTGGGTGCCAATACGATGGTATCGGTCACTTCTGACAATTTCCTTCAATACAAGAATGCATGCGGGTATTTAGTGGTAAAATTATATGGAGATGGCGTATCCGTCTCTTCAATTGCTTTGAGAGGCAATAATGGAGAGAAACTGGCGGGAAAAGCGACCGTGACTATGCCGCTGGAGGGTGTTCCAACTACGACGATGGCCAATGAGGCGACTTCGGAAATCATGCTTACATGTGCAACTCCGGTACAACTGGGTGCTACCGCTGAAGAGAGCACGCAGTTTTGGTTCGTTGTCCCTCCGGTGACGTTCAGCAAAGGTTTTACAATCACGGTCTCCGGTAATGGCGGAGTGTTTGAAAAAACCACGGGAAAGACCGTAACTATCAAACGGAACAATCTGTCCAGGGTATCCCCGATAGAAGTTGTGTCGGAATATGATAGTTCATTTGTCCAATTTGAGGATGGGAACTTCAAGGCTTATTGCGTGGAGAATTTCGATTCAGACGGCGATGGAAAAGTATCTTACGCCGAGGCGAAGGTGGTTACCCGCATCGATGTCAGCAATAAAGGCATTTCATCCCTGAAAGGAATCGAGAGTTTCACAAATCTGACGTATTTGGCTTGCTTTTCCAATCCGTTTAATAGCTCTTCCAATCAACTGACGAGCCTTGACGTGAGCCAGAACACGGCGCTGACAGTATTGAAGTGCTATTCCAATCAACTGACGAGTCTTGATGTGAGAAGATGTACGGCGCTGAAAGAGTTGTGGTGCTCTTCCAATCAACTGACGAGTCTGGACGTAAGCCATAACACGGCGCTGGAATTGTTGTATTGCAATTCCAATCCAAAACTAAGAGAGATCTGGCTCAAGACCGGACAGACTATTCGAGATTTCGTTTATGATACAGGTGTTGCAACCATCAAATACAAGGACTGACCAGGCAGACCCTCGAAGATATTCGGGGGGCTGTTTCTTTATTATGCTCAAATACTTAGGAAAACTAGCGGACATATCATCCTGTCGAATATTCCCCAAACCCCCATCCGGGTGTGGCCGAACACTTGGACGACCCCGGAGAGCTGTAATGCTCGGTTTAAACGGTTTTCTTTCAGCGGAAGTCGGGTTGTTTGGATTCTTGAGTTGATAACAACACGAAATCGATCTTCCACGTAACTTGCCTTCTATGCGTCGAGGCGTGGCTGACCCACATCTCGGAAGCGGGGTCTGCCACGATGATGGCTTTGAAACGGCGAAAGTGTGCCAGCCTTCGGTTTTTAAAAAAATCACTATATTTAAGTCGTTAATTTAACGATTGATATGGACTACTCTTCTTTCGACAGACCCAAGCTTTGGCTGAATATCGCTGTTTTCGTATTATGCTGCGTCATGGTCGGTTACCTTTGTTTTGAAGGCAGGGATGGTCGCCCTGACATTTTCGGCATGCTGTTATTCGGCATCTTCGCGGTCAACAGCCTGTTCCGGGTTTACTCTTATTTCAAGCTTGACCGTATCCGGAAAAGTGCGCCCGATGAAAAGGAACTCGTTCGGGCGGAGCGCCGTCAGGGACTCGTCATCTCCATATTCAGCAACGCGATGTTCCTGCTGTTCATCGTGCTGTTGCTCACGGAGAGCGTCGTGAAACCCCTTCCCGTCGGTTTCATCATCTTTTGCGCGGCCGTCCTGTTGTTCATGATCTGGACGCTGGTCCTGAGCGTCCGGAACCTCAGAAAGTTCGACAGGCTCTGATCCAGAAGCCCCGCCTGTAGTCCGCTCCGGTCATGCATGACGGCTCCTCTCCGCAAAAACAGGGAGGAGCTGTTGCGCTGTCGTACAGAAAACGGTTCAATTTGCGGAAAAGGATTTGCCCATGACCGGGATTCTGTGTATCTTTCGAAGATTAAAATGAAATGCGAGTTATGAAACGTTTGTTGATCATCCTGACGGCGCTGTGCGCGCTTGTGGCCTGCGGCGGGCAGAAGAAGGCCGCCCGGAATGCCCAGGGGAGCACGGGTGCCGAGAATATTCCGGCTACGTCGACCACGGTCATCCCCGGCGCTCCGACGGTGTACTTCACCGGCGACATCAGCCCGGAGGGGCTGGTGAAAGTTTACGAGGCGTTGGGTGTGCAGGCGTCCGGCCGCGTTGGCGTGAAGATTTCCACCGGCGAGTCGTCCAAGAGCAATCATTTGCGCCCCGCTTTCATCAAGAATCTGGTGGACAAGGTCGGGGGTACGCTCATCGAGTGCAACACGGCCTACGGCGGAAACCGGATGTCCACGGCCGACCATCGGAAGGCCATCGCCGAGCGCGGGTTCGACCGGATCGCCCGGGTCGATATCATGGACGAGGAAGGGGATCTGCAAATCCCCGTCGCGGACAAGAAGCACATCCAGTATGACATCGTGGGCACCCATATCGCCAACTATGACTTCGTGATCAACCTGGCGCACTTCAAGGGGCATGCGATGGGCGGCTTCGGCGGGGTGCTCAAGAACCAGTCCATCGGTTTCGCGTCCACGCACGGCAAGTTCTACATCCATTCCGCGGGCGCGACGTCCAGTTCCTGGAAAACCGCGGAGCAGGACGCCTTCCTGGAGTCAATGGCCGCCGCCGCACAGGCGGTCCACAACTATTTCAAGCAGGAGGGGAAGGACATCGTCTACATTGACGTGATGAACAACATGTCGGTGGACTGCGACTGCGACGGCAACCCGGCGTCGCCGAAGGTCAAGGACATCGGCATTCTCGCCTCCACGGACCCCGTCGCCCTGGACAAGGCCTGCCTGGACCTCGTATTCGGCCATGTCGATGCGGCCGGTGACGACGCGAAGCCGCTCCAGCAGCGGATCAACCGCCAGCATGGCACCCACATTGTCGACTATGCCGTCCAGATCGGACTGGGAACGGACAAATACAATCTGGTGAATATCGACCAAAAATAAAACCATGACTACTGTGAGAAGCTTTTTCGCCGTCGGCCTGGCCCTTCTGGCCGTCGCGGCCTGCCGTCCCGGCGCTGTTCGGGACTTGAAAACCGAAATCTTGAAAGATAAAGATTCGACGGCTCATGCCAGCCTGAGCATCGAGGCCGAACTGCCGCTGCCCGGGCAGGGCGCCGCGGCGGACCGGATCCGGACGGCGCTCATCGAAGTGATGGACGAGCAGCTCAGCCATATCGGCACTTATGAGGAGGACCGGCTTTTCCCGGCCTTTGAAGGCGACGCCAACGATTCGGCGGCCCTGTTGAAGTACGACCGTGACAAGGCGCTGGAGGCCATCGGCAAATTGTCGCAGGAAGACTATGACGAGCGCGTGGAGAGCATCGAAGAAAACGACGGACTCACCGACGCCGAAAGGGCGGAGATCCTGGCCGACATGCCCGGCTGGGAGTACAGCTTCTCCCTGTTGAAAACCCGGGAGACGGACCGTTATGTGGTGTTCCTCTCCGAGGATTATGTCTACTTGGGCGGCGCCCACGGCGGCATCACCGGCCGGGGAGGCCTGACCTTTGACAAGGAGAACGGACGCCTGGTTGAGCATTTTCTGGATCCGGCCTGTCTGGACGCCGTCCAGCCGCTGCTGCGGAAGGGGCTCACGGACTATTTCAGCGACGCGGACGCCGAAGTCACACCGGAAGAACTGGACAACTACCTCTTCCTGGAATCCGGCGTCATTCCGTTCCCCGCCTGGACGCCCTTTCCGTCCGATGACGGGCTCGTCTTCACCTACCAGCAGTATGAAATTGCCGCCTTTGCCGCCGGCATGCCCAATTTCACCATCCCCTACGACGACCTCCTTCCTTACCTGACTCCGGAAGCAAAGAAGCTGACGGGCCTGGGAAACTGATGTAACCGACCGCTTTTATGAGGAGAATCCTTTGCATCCTGCTGCTCGCGGCCGTTTCCGCCTTTTCCTTCGCGCAGAGCAACACCGCCGACCCGCATCCCGACTTCAAGGTGCGCGTGAACACCGACCGGGAGCCCATCCCGGCGGGACCCTGGTCGCCGACGGTGGAAAGCCTCTCCGCCTGGACCTGCCCGGAATGGTTCCGCGACCTCAAATTCGGCATCTGGGCCCACTGGGGGCCGCAGTGCGAGCCGGAGGACGGTGACTGGTACGCCCGCCACATGTATGCCGAGGGTTCCCCGCAGTACAACTACAACATCGACGCGAAGGACCATCCTTCCCGTTTCGGGTTCAAGGACTGGATCCATGAATGGAAGGCGGAGAACTGGGATCCGGACGCCCTGGTGAAACTGTATGCCGACGCCGGCGCCCGCTACTTCTTCACCCTGGCGAACCATCACGACAACTTCGACCTGTACGCCAGCAAGTATCAGCCCTGGAACTCGGTCGCCATCGGACCGGAGAAGGACATCGTGGGCGGATGGGCCGCCGCCGCCCGCAAGTACGGCCTGCGCTTCGGCGTCAGCGTCCATGCGTCCCATTCCTGGAGCTGGTATGAAACCTCCCGCGGAGCCGACACGAAAGGCCCGCTCGCGGGCGTTCCGTACGACGGCTGGCTTACCAAGGAGGACGGCAAGGGCACCTGGTGGGAAGGCCTGGACCCGCAGGACCTTTATGAGCAGCGGCATCCGCTGAGTCCGGAGAACGGCGCCTGGACTTGGGAGGAAGGGAAGATCACCCCGCCCGACCAGGCTTTCTGCGACAAAATCTACAACCGGACGGTCCAGCTTCTCGACGACTACCGCCCGGACATCGTCTATTTCGACGACACATACCTCCCGCTGTGGCCCGTCTCTGACGCCGGCCTGAAGATCCTGGCCCATGGATATAACCGGAGCGCGGCGGAAAACGGAGGGGAGTCCCAGATCGTCTTCACGGGGAAGGTCCTGACGGACTGGCAGAAAAAGACGCTGCTGTGGGATGTGGAGCGCGGCGCGCCGGACGCCATCCAGGAGCTTCCGTGGCAGACCTGCACCTGCATCGGCCAGTGGCATTACGACAAGCATATCTACTACCGCGACCAGTACAAGTCCGCCGCGACGGTGGTGGCGATGCTGGTGGACGTGGTCTCCAAGAACGGAAACCTTCTGCTGAGCGTTCCGCTGCGCGGCGACGGCACCCCCGACCCGACCGAGCTCCGCATCGTGAAGGAGATCGGACATTGGATGAAGGTCAATTCCGAGAGCATTTACGGCACCCGCCCGTGGGTCATCTACGGCGAAGGACCCACCGCGGAGGCCGCCAACCCCATCAACGCCCAGGGCTTCAACGAAGGCCGCCAGCGCTATTCGGCGGCGGACATCCGTTTCGTGAAGAAAGGCGACAAAGTGGTCTATGTGACCCTGTTCGGGGTTCCGGAGGAAGACTTCACGGTCCGGGCGCTGGGCTCGAAGACCGCGCAGAACAATCGTATAATCAAGAGTGTCACGCTCCTGGGGAGTGACGAGAAGGTGGCCTGGACACAGACGAAGGAGTCGCTGACGGTCGGCAAGCCTTCTTTCGTCCCTTCTCCGGAGGCGGTGGTTTACAAAGTGGTTCTAAAGTGAATGTGACATGGGATCAGTGAAATGGATCGGCGGATTTCTCGGATGGGTCGCCCTGGGGCCCATCGGCGCGCTTATCGGCTTCCTGCTCGGGAAGGCTGTTGACACGTATATCGACGGATCGCGCCAGCTGCCCGGCGGCGACAGCGCCGGCGGACAGGGCGGCCATCAGCAGACCGGAGGTTATCAGCGGACGACCTCCAATCGCCGCTACACGGCCGACGAGCAGCGCAACAGCTTCTTCGTCAGCCTTCTGGTCCTGTCCTCGGCCGTCATCAAGGCCGACGGGAAGACCCTGACCGCGGAACTGAACTTCGTCCGGGATTTCTTCCGGAGCAATTTCGGCGAGCAGGCCGCCCAGCAGGCGATGCAGATTCTTCAGCAGCTGGACCGCCAGCAGGTGAACATCTACTCGGTGGGTGACCAGATCGCCTCCAACATGAACTACTCCCAGCGCATGCAGCTGCTCCAGTATCTGGTGCAGATCGCCATGGCCGACGGGAGCTTCGACAAGTCCGAGAAGAGCGTGCTGGAGGCCATCGCCTCCGTGATCCGGCTCACCAGCACCGACGCCGCCTCCATCATCTCGATGTACTACAAGGAGGAGCAGTCGGCCTATACCATCCTGGAGATATCTCCGTCCGCCACCGACGACGAGGTGCGGGCGGCCTACCGGCGGATGGCGATGAAGAACCATCCGGACCGGGTGTCCACCCTGGGCCCCGAGGTGCAGAAGGCCGCCGCCGAGCGCTTCCAGCAGATTCACGAGGCCTACGAGACCATCAAAAAGCAGCGCGGGATGAAATAACCCTCCGCCAAAGTCTTTCGCTTTCCGCATAAAATGACTATCTTCACGGAAATTAATAACCGTGAAGCTATGAAGTATCCTGTTCTGTCGGGAATCGTTCTTTCCCTGCTTGTGACCGTTCCCGCCGCGGCGCAAAGTTTCGAAGAGGCCTATGCGAAGACGGACGAAGCCGTCAAGTTCGGCGCCCGGATGTACAACGGCGCCATCCGTCCGGTCTGGACCGATGCCGAAACCTTTGTCTATCAGACCCATGAGGCCGCCGGCGACGCCTGGTACCGGGTGTCCGGAACCGTCAAGGAAGCGATATCCAAGGAGGATTTCGAGGAGTCCCGCAAGGGCCGCGGCCGCGGCTACTACGACCCGTCCGACGAAAGCCAGTTCTTCGTCCGCCGCGAGGTGAAGCATCCTTCCCCGGACAGCACGCAGGTGGCCTTCGTGCGCGACAACAACGTCTGGGTGTCCAAGATTGACGGGTCCGACCCCTGGCAGCTCAGTTTCGACGGCACCGACAACGACCGCTACGTGCGTATCCTCTGGTCCCCGGACGGCAAGAAGATCGCCGCCCTCCGCAAGGAGGTGATGAAGGAGCGGCAGATCCTGCTCCGGGAATCCCGTCCCGACGACCAGGTGCAGCCCAAATACCGCTGGCTGGACTACGCGAAGCCGGGCGACGCCCTGCCGCAGTCCGTCCCCGCCCTGTTCGATGTGGAGGCCCGGAAGGCGGTCCCCCTCAGCGAGCCCGTGAAGCTGGACCAGTATTTCCTGGAGATGGGCCAGTGGTCTCCGGACTCCAAGTGGTTCACCTATGAATACAACCAGCGCGGCCACCAGCGCTACCAGCTCTGCGCCGTGGACGCCAAGGACGGCAAAGTCCGCGTCCTGGCCGATGAGAAGAGCAATACTTTCATCTACTACTACGACCTCTGGCGCTACATGATGCCGGACGGCAAGCACATGCTCTGGATCTCCGAGCGGGACGACTGGCGCCATCTGTACAGCATCGACACGGAAACCCTCCAGATGAAGCAGCTCACCAAGGGCGAATGGAACGTCCGCGAAATCCATCATGTGACGGACGACTACATCCTGATGAACGTGAACGGCCTGCACGCCGCGGAAGGGGAGGACCCGTACAACAAGCACGTCGTGCGTCTGGACCTCAAGACGCTCCAGCTCAAGGATCTCACGCCGGAGAATGCCAACCACCAGGTTACTTTCAATCCCGACTTCAGCCGTTTCGTGGACAATTGGTCTCGGCCGGACCTGCCGTCTACGACGGCGCTCCGCTGCGCCCAGGACGGCCATGTCCTGCTGCCTATCCAGAAAGAAGACATCTCCGCCATCGTCAAGGAAGGCTTCACGATGCCGGAAGTGTTCTCGGCCAAGGGCCGCGACGGCGTCACCGACATCTGGGGCACCATCTTCCGCCCCTTCAACTTCAATCCCAAGAAGAAGTATCCGGTCGTCGAGTACATTTACGCCGGCCCGCATGACTCGCACGTGGAGAAGGACTTCATGTCCGTCCCGGCCCGCTACTACCGGCTGCTGTCGCTGGGCTTCATCGTCGTCACCATCGACGGCATGGGCACGGACAACCGCTCCAAGTCCTTCCAGGACGTGTCCTGGCGCAACCTCAAGGACGCCGGCTTCCCGGACCGCATCCTCTGGATGCAGGCCGCTGCGAAGAAATACAAGTACATGGACCTGAGCAAGGTGGGCATCTACGGTTATTCCGCCGGCGGCCAGAACACCCTTTCCGCCCTGCTGTTCCATCCCGAGTTCTACAAGGTGGGCGTCGCCCTGTGCGGCTGCCATGACAACCGGATGGACAAGATCTGGTGGAACGAGCAGTGGATGGGCTATCCCATCGGCCCGTGGTATGGCGAGAATTCCAACGTGGACAATGCCTGGCGGCTGGAGGGCAAGCTGCTCATCATCAACGGCGAGATGGACGACAACGTGGATCCGGCCTCCTCGCTGCAGGTGGTCGCCGAACTGGTGAAGCATAACAAGGACTTCGAGCAGTACTACCTGCCGGGCTACACGCACAACCTGGGCGGCGACTGGGTCACCCGTCAGGCCTTCGAGTTCCTGTATCGCAACTGCCGATAGGATGACCACGGACACCATCCGCATCCGGGGCGCCCGGGAGAACAACCTCAAGGACGTCTCCCTGGACATTCCCAAATACAAAATCACCGTTTTCACCGGCGTTTCTGGGTCGGGGAAAAGTTCGCTGGTGCTGGACACCATCGCCGCGAAGTCCCGCCGGGAGCTCAATGACACTTTCCCGACCTTCGTGCAGCAGTATCTGCCCAAGTACGGCCGTCCGCACGTGGATGAGATCGAGGGGCTGCCCATCGCGGTGGTCATCGACCAGAAGAAGCCGGCCAAGAATTCCCGCTCCACGGTGGGCACCTACACGGACATCTACGCCCTGATGCGGCTGTTGTTCTCCCGCGTGGGAAAACCCTTCGTGGGCTATTCCGATTCGTTCAGCTTCAACCATCCGCAGGGGAGCTGCCCGCGCTGTTCCGGCCTCGGGGAGATCCGCGAGCTGGACATCCACAAGCTCGTGGACTTTGACAAGAGCCTCAATGACGAGGACACCATCCATTACATCGCCTTCGGCAAGGGCGGCTGGCGGTGGATCCGCTATGCGCACAGCGGCCTGTTCGACCTGGACAAGAAAATCAGGGACTATTCGCCGGAGGAGCTGGACCTCTTCCTGAACAGCCCGCAGATCCGCCTCAAGAATCCGCCGTCCAACTGGCCGAAATCCGCGAAATACGAGGGACTCATCCCCCGGATGTACCGGAGCATCATCAACTCGGAGGAAGGCCTCCTGCACGCCGCCGTGCTGAATCCGATGCTCGTGATGGGCACCTGCCCCGACTGCGGCGGCACGCGGCTGAATCCGAAGGTGCTCACCTGCAAGATTGAGGGGAAGAATATCGCCGAAGCCTGCGCGATGCCGATTTCCCGGCTCAATGCCTGGATTGCGGGCCTTTCCGACCCGCTGGCCGTGGACCTGAAGGCCGCCATCGGCGCGCGTCTTTCCGCGCTGGAGGAGATCGGCCTCGGCTACCTGAGCCTGGACCGGCCCGTCGGCACCCTGTCCGGCGGCGAGGCCCAGCGCTGCAAGATCGCCAAGTACATCAACTCCTCCCTGTCCGACGTGCTGTACATCCTGGACGAGCCCAGCGTAGGCCTGCACAACCGCGACATCGAGCGGATGAAGCAGTCGGTCCGGCGCCTGCGGGACCATGGCAACACGGTCCTGCTGGTGGAGCACCATCCGGAGATGATCCGCATCGCCGACCATGTCGTGGACCTGGGCCCCGGCCCGGGCATCGACGGCGGCCGCATCGTCTTCGAAGGCTCCTATGAGGACCTTCTCCGCTCCGGCACGGCCACCGGCTCCCTCCTCGGCGCCCCGATGCCGTTCAAGGAGCACCCCCGGAGATGGCCGATCAGGTCGGCCATGACGGACGACGTCATTCCGAGCCCTGAAGGGTCCTCTGTCATTCCGAGCCCTGAAGGGGCGAAGGAATCTTGTCTCCACATCGAGAACGCCACCCTGCACAACCTCAAGGGCGTCACCATCGACCTCCCCTTGCACGTCTTCGGCGTCGTGGCCGGCGTCGCGGGCTCCGGAAAGAGTTCGCTGATGGAATGCTTCCGGCAGGCCTGCCCGAACCCGGACGACGTGGTGTACATCAGTCAGGAGAACATCGGCGTAAGCCTGCGGTCCACCCCGGCGACGTACATGGAGGTGGCCGGCGACATCCGCAAGGCTTTCGCCAAGGCGAACAAGATGAAGGAGGAGTATTTCACCTTCAACGGGAAGGGCGCCTGCCCCGTCTGCGGCGGCAAGGGCGTCATCGTGTCGGAGATGGCCTTCATGGACGCCATCGAAACCACCTGCGAAGCCTGCGGCGGCCTGCGCTACGCGCCCGAAGCCCTGGCCTACACAGTGACCGGCGCGACGGGGGAGACCCTGAACATCGCCCAGGTCATGGACCTCTCCGTGCGGCTGGCGTCCGCCTTCTTCCGCGGAACCGTCATCGAGCAGAAACTGAAACCCCTCGTGGACGTGGGCCTGAAATATCTCCATCTGAACCAGGCGCTCTCCACCCTCTCCGGCGGTGAGCTCCAGCGTCTGAAACTGGCTTCCTACCTGGGCGTGGAAGGGAAGATCTTCATCATCGACGAACCCACGGACGGTCTCCATACGCAGGATATCCGCCACATCATCCGCCTTTTCGATTCGCTTGTGGACCGCGGCAACACCGTCTGGCTCATCGAACACAACCTGGATGTCATCCGCAGCGCCGACTGGCTCGTCGAACTGGGTCCCGGCGCCGGTGAGGACGGCGGCCGCATTCTTTATTCCGGAGTACCAAAAGATGTCAAAGCTTGCAAGAATTCCGTGACGAAGGAGTATTTATAGTCGGTATGACTCAACTCTTGCAACAGCTTGTCGACAATATCCTCCGCGATGTGGAGGCGGATGTCCACCGGGCGGCCTGCCTGCCCGGCGGCGACATCGCGGAGACGCTCCGCTATGCCGTCGAAACGGTGGAAAAACAATATCTGGCGCGGAAGGTGAACGCCCGCACCAAGGCCGAGACGATCGCCCGGTATAGAACGGAGGTCCTGGAGGCGCAGGGCTTGGTTGACAAGTCCGTGCGTGAAGCCTTCGCCCGATACCGGAAAGCGCACGCCATCGCCCTGCTGGAGTATCCCGCCTTGCAGATTAAGGTGGAAGAGGAGCTCCGGAAGCGGAAGATCCGCTATCTTTTCGAAACGCAGATGGACCGGAACATCCTGACCGTCCATATCATCAACGAGTATTTCTTCGAGATTCCCCTGACCCTGGAAAACGCGGAACGGACGCTCGGACTGGTGAGCTATTTCATCCATCGGCCCGAATACGCCCACGAAGAACTGCCCGAAATCCGGAAAGTGTGGAGCCGCCAGCTGGCCCGGCAATGGGAAAAGCTGACGGCGGGCACGGTCAGTACCGTCTGATGCTGGCGCCCTTTCCCAGTTTCTCCAGGGCGTTTTTCATCTCCAGCAGCGCGGCGAGCGTCTCATCCAGGAGACCCTCCTGATTCATTTTCTTGTACGGGACATAGAACCGGACCGTCGTCATCGGGTTCAGCGCCACGTCCACGCGGGAGCGGTAGCGCTGGCCGGTCACATCGACCTGGAGACCCTTTTCCCGGAAGAATTCCGTCAGGATGACCTTGGCCGAGACGGCGTTGATTTCGGATATTTTCCGGCCCCGGAGATACCGTTCCTTCCGGAGCTGCGTCTGCGCGAACAGCAAGGGCTGGAAATGGGCCATGACCTGGTCCAGTTCGGCCGTGTCTTTTTTGGTCAGCCGGTCCAGGAAATGGCGTGACTGGGATTTTCGGTACATCCGGCCGATGTAGTCGAGCTCGAGCTCGACGCAGCGGTCGACGTCGAAACGGCCGGTGGACCGGATCCATTCGAGGTATTCGGGGATGACCGCCTTCATGGCTTCGGCCACGATCTCGTCCTCGGTCATTTTGAAGAAGTCGCCCATCTTATTTCAATTCCATGATGCACACGCGGCCGGATTTTTCCATCCAGTGGTGTGAATGATCATAACTCTCCTTGTCGTTGCATACCCAGACGAGCTTGCAGCGCATGTTTTCGGGAAGGACGGGTTCGGGAGCGTAGCCGTCCGTCAGGATGACGAGCCCGTCATAGCCGTTTTCATGGGCATATTCGATGGGCTCCTGGAAGGATGTGCCGCCGCGGCCGAGGACGGTGACGTCACGGATGACTTTTTTGAGGGTCTGCACCACCTGCACGCCCGCGTCGAACTGGATGACGTCCACGGCCGTGAAGCCGTAGCGGAAGGCGCTGTTGATCACGCCGAAGAAGTAGGCCAGGTCCGAAGAGGAGATGGATCCGCTCACGTCCACGGCGACGAGGAGTTTGGTGTCGAACCGGCGGATGGAGCCCATGTTCTCGAAGCCCGTGCGCCGGTTGGGACGCATGCGGGTGAGCTTCCGCTCCGTGGAGAGGATGCTGGCCCGGAAGCCGGACAGGACGTTCCTCCAGTTGATTTTCGCCTTGGCGGAAGCCTTGAGCCGCTCCGCGAAATTCCCGGCGAGGGATCCCCAGTCCTTGCAGCCTTCAATGATGCCGTCGATCATCGCGACGGCGAGCTCGTCCTCGTCCCAGAGTTCGGACAGCGCCGTGTTCTTCTCCGACTCGCCGGCGAGCCGTTCCGTGCGTGCGTCGCCCGGGCCGCCTTGGCCGGAACCCTTGCCCTGACCGGAACCCTCGCTTTGGCCGGTACCATCGCCTTGGCCGGAACCGTCGCCTTGACCGAAACCCTCTCCCTGACCGGCACCCTCTTCGCTTCCCGGCGGCAGCAGCTCCTGGATCCGGCGGGAATACCACTCGTATTCGCGCCCGCCGGGGAGTTCGTAGTCGCCGGGCCGGTCGATGTTGAAGTTCCCGAAGTGATAGTTGTCGCCGATGGTGATGTTGCTCCCCACGGAGACCGCCTGCTGGGAGCAGGCGTCGGGCTTCCGCTGGTAGGGATGCTTGAGCAGAATGCGGATCGCTTCGGCCCGGAGCGCCTGTTCCAGGGCATCGTCCCCCATTTCCTTGAGGAAATCGGGGTTGTATTCCACCCTTCTGGCGCCGGAACGGACGGGGCAGGGCATCTGGGCGTTCGCCTCGATGCTGTGGGTGCACAGCACCTGGAAGAGCGCCGGCTCGGAGATGAACCAGCGCTCCAGGATCCGTGTGATTCTGTCTTTCATCTAGCGGATGCTCTTGACATAGAGAACCATCGTCATCGTAAGCACCGCGCACTCGCGGGCCATGAAGGAGACGGCCTTGGGGTAGGTGCCCTGGACATAGAGGTTCGCGAAGTGGGCCGCGGCTTCCTTTTTCTCCTTGGCCAGGAAGTCGAAGTAGGCTTCGACGTTCTTCCGGGCGTTTTCCTTGGCCGTGCCGGTCAGGGTTTCCACCTCCAAGTGGCGGAAAATGCCGTCGTTGACGACCGAAAGCTGGTGGAGTTCGTAGCTCCGAAGGGTGGGCAGATGCTTTTCCAGGTTCTGGAGGACATCCCGTCCGGAGAGAATCTTGCGGGCGGAGATGCTCGAAACGAGGGCGCTGGCCGCCTTGGGGCCGACGATGGAGGAGACGGCCTTGGTCACGATGGACGTGATTTCCCCCACACCGGAGAGGATGTCGCTCACGCGTTTCCAGCCGCGGCGGTCCGGCGTCTTGTCCAGGCCGGTGTCGGCTCCCTCCTTGGCGTCGGGGTCCTTGTCCAGCCACATCGGGCTTTCGCGGATGAAGTCGCGGACGCGGACGTCCACTCCGGCCTGGTCGGCCCAGAGGAGCCATTCCTGGACGGTGGGACGGAAGGTGACGACGTTAAAGCGGGATACGAGGGCCGGGTCCAGGTCGGTGAGCTGATACTGGTCGCCCGCGTTCACCGCGGAGATGATCCGGCTGCCGTCCGGGAGGCTCCGTCCCGCCAGCTTGCGGTTGAGCGCCAGGTCCATGATGGTCTGCAGGACCTCCGGACGGGCGCGGTTGAGCTCGTCGAGGAACAGGACGATGGGCTGCCCGTCCAGCGGGAACCACCAGGGCGGCATGAACTCCGTCTTGCCGGTGGACTCGTTGCGGTTGGGAATGCCGATCAGGTCGCCCGGATCGGACATCTGTCCGAGGAAGAGGGGGACGACCTTCATTCCCTTGGCGGCGAAGTACTCGGTGAGGATTTCGGACTTGCCGATGCCGTGGTTGCCCACCAGCATGATGTTCTGGTCGGCGGGCGTCATGTCGAGGAGCGCTTTCAGCTCCGTGATGCTGATATTGATGTTTGCCATAGCTGCTGGATTATACGGGTAATATAGCGAAATATTACGGATTAATCAGCCATCGGGCGTTCAAAATCCGATTTTTCGTCCGGATTTGTCCGTGGAGAGCCTTTCTTCGTCGCAGTAGGAGACGAGTTCCTCCAGTGTGGCCTTGCTTCCGGAGAGGACATAGCCGACGGCCGCCTTGCGGGCGATGTTCTCGATGTTGCCGCCGGAGAAGTCGTAGCGGGCGGCCAGGGTATGCGCGTCTTCCTCGGAGATGTCCTTGAGCATGGACTTCCAGATTTTCGCGCGGGTCTCCGCTTCGGGCCTTCCGAATTCCACCTTGAAGAGGAAGCGGCGGGCGAAGGCCTCGTCACAGAAGTTCGAGGCGAGGTTCGTCGTGGCGATGAGGATGCCGTCCAGGTTTTCGAGGCAGTCCAGGCAAATGTTCTGAATCGCGTTCATCATCTGGTCGACGCTGTCCTGCGGGGATTCCAGGCGTTTGGTGAAGATGGCGTCGGCCTCATTGAAGAGGAGGATGGGCGCCAGCTCGCTGGTGCGGCACATTTCCCGGTAGGTCGTGAACACGCCCTTGATGATTTTCTCGGAGTCGCCGACCCATTTGCTCTTGAGCTGGGACATGTCCACGGCGAAGATGTCGCGGCCCGTCCGGCGGGCGAGTTCGTACGCGCCGGCGGTCTTGCCGCAGCCGGCTCCTCCGGAGAAGAGGACCGCGAAGCCTTTCCGCATGCCCATTTCGCCGAGCCGCCGCTGGACGCCGGTGAAGTTGGCGGGTTCGAGCAGGGAGGCGAGCCGGTCCATCTGCTCCGCGACCTTGCCGTCGTAGAAGAGCTCCCTGGGCTTGATGGCCGAAGCCGGGACCAGATCCCGGTGCTTGACCGCCTGGGGCTTCGCCAGCGTGACTTCCGTGAAGAAGGTGCGCTTGACCTCGTCGGAGAGGGCCAGTTTGTCGGTGTCCTTGAAGCTGTCGTCACCGCCGAAGGTGACGAGTCCGTTGCGCTGGATGAACAGATGCTCGTTGGCGACGGCCCGCAGGATGCGCTGGTCGTCTTCGAAGAACTCGGTGAGGTCGAGAAGCTTTTCGACAGGGAAGGCCTGGTTGCCGAAAGTGACGTACCGGTGGCAGAGCGCGAGGAAGAATCGCTTCTCCGTGTCCGTGATGACCGATTCGGGCAGGGCTTTCAGGGTTTTTTCGCAGAACTTCAGGTGCTGGTTGTCCTTCATCAGTGTCAGGAGGTCCTCCAGCAGGCGGTCCGCGTCGATATTGTCCCGGAGGAAGTCTGAGAAGACGGCGTGGAACCGGGAGAACAGTTCGTCGGCGGTCAGGCCGGTGCGCTTCACCGGCTTGAATTCCGTGTCCTTTTCAATGGCCTTGACGGCCTCCCGGCAGATGACGTAGCGGTTCCCCCGGTTGGTGTGGTAGATGATGTGGTGGTCCTCCAGCTCCCGGAGCGCTTCCCGGAAGCCGATGAACTGAATGTTCGAGCAGCCGATGTAGCCCGAAAGGTCTTCGTCGTCACAGCCGTTCTTGGGGGTGTTCTCCAGGATGGCGGCCAGGAGTACGGCGCTGTTCGTGCTGACGCCGAAGCGCTCCTGCACCCGTCGGATGTCGTCCTTCAGGTTGAGCGCCGTGCTCTCGCCGAGGCCTTCGGCGTCCACGCGCTTGAAGATGCGGTCCAGGCTGGCGGCGAGCCCCGGGATCTCCGCGCTCCCGGGGTTCCAGTTCTTTCCGTTTTCTTTCTTTCTCATGCTAAGCGGCGTTTCCGAGTCTCTGTCTGACATGATAGACGGCCATGTAAACGGCACGAACGCTGATGCCCTCCCGATGGGCAATCTCTTCCGCCTCCATATCCTGCATCAGATAAAGGAGTATACGTCTGTCCCTTTCCTGACGAAGCCTTCCGAGAAGGTCGTCCGCAAGTTCGTCGTTGAGGACATTCCTGTCGGCGTCGTCCGCACCGACCAGGCTTTCCATCTTGCGAACGGCCGCTTCGTCCATCGCGCCCGAGATGAGCAGCCTCTTCATCTTCGCGTCCGCCGCGTCCTTGACGACGTTCTTGGCAATCGTCCAAATCCAAGAGAACTCCTTGCCCTTCTCGGGGTCGAAGGACTCTCTGCCGCTCCACATGCGCATGACAACATCTGACACGAAGTCATCGATGTCGTCGGAAGAGAAGATACCGCTGAAATGCTTGCTGACATAGCTCCTGACGGCCTTGGCCGCCACCGTTCTGAAATCTTTGGGTTGAATCGACAATCTGCTCATCTGTAACGTGTTATTAATCAAGATCCGTGACGTTTCGTGCGAGGGATGACCTTGGCGAGGGCGCGTGGCGGCCTCGCCGGGAAGGCCCGGAGAGAAGGACATAGGGGTCTATGTGGGAAGGTTACCTGACTGACAGTACTGACATGCGAGTACCGCTTAAATCAAATTCTGTGCCAATAATGTGATTTTTGCGCAAAAACAAGCGTAAATTTTACATTGGAATCTGCGTCAAAATTACGTAAAAATTTCGAGATTTCCAAATTTTTCCGCATCTTTCTGCGGAACGAGGACGGATTCGATGCGTCCGGGGTCGGAGAGGAACTCGCGGAGCCGTTCCATCGGGATGTTCAGTTCGGCTTTCAAGGTCCTCGTGAGCGTCAGATGGACGACCTCGCCTTCGATCCCGAACCGGGCGACGATGTCCATCGGGTCCAGTGTCGTTTCAAGCAGGCGCCGGACGGTCACCTTTTCGATTTCTTCCGCCTTGCGACGGGCTTTCCGCTCCATGTCGGCCGCCTTGACGCCCTCCAGGAAGCCGTCCATCGCCTTGCGGATTTCCGGCATGGCGGCGTCGAGCGCGAGGAGCAGTTTCGCGAGCAGGACGGGCGAGAGTTTCATCGGGATGACCGGGCACACTCCCGGCTCCATGATCCGCATGGCGCAGGTCACGACGGGGCTCTCTTTTCGGAAGAGGCGGTATTTCCCGTTCTTGAGCCGCAGGGTGACATTTTTGTGGTTCACGCTGATGTCCGACTGCGGGACTCCGCTTCGGAGGAGCTCCGCCACCGTCTTCTCGACGGGCGGCACGTTCCCGGTCCAGCTGTCCTGTTTCGCGAGATCGTCGCAGGCACGGTACAGGACGGCGGCCCACATGTAGTCCCATCCCGGCCAGTCTCCGTACTCTTTACTGTCGCGGTCGGTTCCCTCGTAATTCTTCAGGTACCGTTCCACATACCCTCTGACGAGCCGGACGACACCCTGCGAGAGGTTGCCGTCATCCTGGAGGACTTCTTCCGGGAGAAGGGGCTCCTGCCAGGCCCGGCGGGAACCGGAAACGATGATGTTTTTCTTATATGGAAATATCATACTCTCTTATACCTTGGGTCACCCCCTTTTCTTTCATGACAAAGTTTCTTTTTTTCGTCCCAGACCCACATCGAGTCGATGATGGGGGCCCGGGGCACCTCCCCGGAGAGAGAGACGGCCAGGCCGTAGAACTTCATCCCCTTGGCCTTGTTGGCGCGGATGAACGCCAGAACGTTTTCGCTGACGGGGGCCCAGAGGAAGTCCGAGACGCAGAGGATGTCCGCGCAGGTGAATTCCTTGTCCCGGGGGATGAGTTCCCGGAAGACCGTGCCGAAGAGTTCGTCCTCGTTGTTGCCGCCGGCACACCCGTAGGACAGGAATTCGCCTAAGGCCCGGCGCTGCTTCCGCAGGCTTTTCACGACAAAGGAGTCCAGTTCGTCATTGCCGTATCTGACGATGATCACCTGCCGGTGCCGCCGCTTGGCGACGATGGTGACGGCCATGGCAAGGGCGCGGGCGACGGCTGAAGGGCGGCCTTCCATGGACCCGCTCCGATCCAGGCAGATGACTACGGGGCCGTCCTGCCGCAGGACCTGGCCCTGGCTGGCGGAGGCCGATGCGAACACCTGGAGGCGCTTCTCGACGAAATGGCGGAAGAAGACGTCCTCGGTCTCCCGTCCGGCGAGCAGGGCGATTTCCGTGGGAAGGAGATCGCTCAGGTCATCACCCGTGGTGATGCCGGCGATGTCGGATTTGGCGGCGGCGGGGAAGCGCCCGGAAAGGGCCTTCTCCTCATTGCCGGAGCGGCCGATGAGCCGGGCCAGCTTCCGGAGTGAAGGCGGGATGCTTTTCAGGAAGCGGAGTTCCTCCCGCCGTTCTTCTTCGCGGGAGAGCGGTTTCTCGTCTCCTTTTCCTCTGCCGTTCGTCGCCGCCCGGGCGCGTCCTTCATCTTCTCCGGCATCGGCGGGACCGGGCCGTCCTTCCCCGGAGTCGGCTCTTCTTCTCATCACGGCCGTGAAGATGAGGTTCGAAAGGAAGTTTTCCAGCCGCATCAGGGCCTCGTCCCGGGAAAGGTCCCGGGTGCCGAGCAGGTCCTGCGCGAAGGTTTCCAGCATTCCGTGCGCTTCGTCCCGCCAGGCTTTCGTCACGCGGACGGATTCCTTGAACCGGGGGTCGCAGACGCCCAGAACCAGGATTTCCCGGATGAGGTCTCCGCCGGCGGCCCGGTCGGCGAGGACGTCCTCCACGTCGTACCCGCCCAGACTGGCGGCGGTGCATTCATCGAGGAGCGCGTCGATGAGCTTGGAATACAGCATCATCTCGCGGATGTCACGGACTGGTAACGGCGCAGCTCCCGGCCGAGGGCTTCGTATGCGGAGAGCGGCCGGGTGAAGAGGTTGGCGTCCACCATCGTCCGGAGGGCGCCGATGCGGTCGTTGGTGGTGGCCATCACTTCTGAGAGGAAGGTGCCGGAGCGTCCGGCCATCGTCCCTTCCCGGCGGAGCGGATAGCTGAAGCTGCCGATGGTCACCGTCCCGGGTTTGAGGCTGCAGATGGAAAAATCGCCGGGGCCGTCCGTGAGAAGGATCGTTCCGTTTTCGCCGAACCGTCCGCCGGTCCGGCCGCTTCCCAGTCGCTCGTAGTCTTTCGCGGCGATCAGCATCAGTTCACCGCCTGCCTCGAAGGCATAGTGGACGCCTCCGTCCGGACTCCAGAGCTTCGCGGGTCCGGCCGAGGGCGCCTTCTTCCATCGGTTTTCATCCACGGAGACGGTCCCTTTCAGCAGGTGGACGACGAGTTCCCGCGCGATGTCTTCCCGGACCATCGCAATCTGGGCGTCCTGGTCCCAGAGGAGATGCTCCAGCAGCAGGCAGTCCGACCAGTCCACCGCCTCCCGGCCGTTGAGGAGGGCCGAGGTCCGGAGGAGGCCGGCGATTTTCTTCCACCGCCGGTCGGAGACATAGGGGACGCTCTCTTCCTCCTCGTCTTCTTCGGGTTTCACGCCGGCCCTGGCCGCTTCGGCGCGGTCCTTGAGCTGCTCTTGCGCGCGCGACGCATAGCGCGTGCGTATGGAATAGAGGAATTCCAGGATGCTCTCCGGAATCCAGACGTTGTCGCGATCCTCGAGCATCGCTTTCATCTCCTCCGACGTAAAGGAGAGCGCCTCCGGTACCATGCAGGGGACGGCGGTCTTTCCCGTCAGAAGTGAGAGGAAGTTCGTCTTGTCCCGGATCGGGTCCACGATGTAGCGCACGAGGAACCGGTCCCAAAGCGCCTCGAGGCCTTCGCCCTGGGCGGGGAGTTCGTTGGAGGCGGCGATGACGGCCTTGAGAGGGAGGGGGATGTCTTCGCGTCCGTTCCGGAAGATTTTCTCGTTGAGAGCCGTGAGAAGACTGTTCTGGATGGCGGGGCCGGCCTTCCAGATCTCGTCGAGAAAGACGACGTCCGCCGTCGGCAGATAGCCGTCGGTCACGCGTTCGTAGGTGTCGGCGTCCTTGAGTTTGGAGATGGACACCGGGCCGAAGATTTCGTCCGGGGTGCTGAAGCGGCTCATCAGGTATTCGAACCGGCGGGCACCCCGGAACGCGAGGGCGAGCCGGCGGGCGATCATGCTCTTGGCCACGCCGGGAAGTCCCAGCAGGAACACGCTTTCTCCCGCGGCGGCGCTCAGCAGGGCCAGGCCAACTGCCTCCTCCCGTTCGAGCATCCCGGCGGAGAGGGCTTCCAGCAGCGCCTCGGTCTTATTTTTCAGGTTTCTTTCCATGTCTCAGCTGATAAAGGTACGGGTGTCGGAGGGGCTTCCGCATGAAGGCCTGCATCGCGTGCGCGACTTCCTCGAGGCGCTTCCGATAGTTGTCGATGCCGATGTAGAAGTCGCCCGCCCAGCGCGTGTGCACGACCAGCAGGTCCTCGTACATCGTGATCCCTTTGACGCAGCGGGGCCCGAAGCGTTGCTGGAGTTGCTGCATCGTGACGCGGTAGAGGATGTCCGGAGCCTGTTCCGTCGTCCATTCGAATTCTCCCGGGATCTGGCGGAAGAGTTCGTACTGCGCGTCGGAGCACATCCGTTCCGGCCACGCCTCGCGGTAGAAGAGCAGCACGGGGTCGACGGTTTCCAGCGCCTTTTCCAGCGTGAACTCCTCGCTCCGGATCCAGTTGGTGACCCGCCATTCCAGCGGACAGACGATCCAGAGCAGGCACCGGTCCGCCTCCGGATCGTATTCCGCTTCCGGCCGGAGTCCCGTTCCGGCGAGCATCTCCGCGAGGACGCCCCGCAGCCAGCCGGTCCATGCATGTCTGTCCTGACTGTCCATCGGCCGCTATCGGAAGGGTGAAACCATGTCCAGGACGTCGTCCATCGTGAGTTTGCCGCTGTAGGCGGTGCCTTCCAGCATCTCGTCCGCGAGCGCCTGTTTGGTCTCGTGCAGCCGGAGGATCTTCTCTTCGATGGTGTGCCGGGCGATGAGACGGATGACGGTGACCATGCGCTGCTGGCCGATGCGGTGCGCCCGGTCCATCGCCTGGTTCTCGATGGCGGGGTTCCACCAGGGGTCCAGGAGGATCACGTAGTTCGCCGCCGTGAGGTTGAGTCCGAGGCCGCCGGCTTTCAGGCTGGCGAGGAGGAGGGGGCAGTCCCCGTTCTGGAACTGCCGCACGATGTCCCCCCGCTCTTCCAGCTCCGTCTGTCCGTCCAGGTACAGGTAGCGGCGCTTCTTCCGGTCCAGGAGGGCCCGCACCTCGGCGAGGTAGGAGGTGAACTGGCTGAAGACCACCACCTGGTTCGCCGGGACGGCGGAGATGGACTCCAGCAGGCCCATCAGGGCGTCGGTCTTGCTGGATCCCAGCTGCCAGTCGTCATGGACGAGCGACATGGACAGGGCCGCGAGACGGAGCTTGGTCAGTTCGGCGAAGAACTCGACCTTGACGGTGTCGTCCTTCTTCCTTTTCTTGTTCTTCCCGCCGCCGATCCGGTTCACACGCTCCTCCACATACTGGCGCATCGCTTCGTACAGGTGCATCTCCTCGGGGCTGAGCTCGACCATCTGCTCGCAGACGATCTTTTCGGGGAGTTCGTCCAGGACCTCCTCCTTGGTGCGGCGGAGGATGAACGGCTGCACCAGGTCGCGGAGAAATTCGCTGTGCTGTTCGTCCAGATCGCCGTGCAGGTAGCGGGCCTTGAAGTCCGACCATTCTCCGAGCAGCCCGGGGTTGATGAACTGGAAGAGGTTCCATAGCTCTCCGAGGTGATTCTGCAGGGGCGTTCCCGTGAGGATGAGGCGGCTGCGGGCCTGGAGGGCCATCGCCGCGGCGCTCACCCGCGTGTTGCGGTTTTTGATCTGGTGCGCCTCGTCCAGGCAGACGACATTCCATTCCTTCTTCGAAAGCGCCTCCGTTTCCGTGCTGAGGACGCCGTAGGTCGCGAGCACCAGGTCGCCGGGACCCGCGTTGGCGATGCAGTCGTCGCGGTGCGTGACGTCGTTGAGGACGGTCACCTTGAGCGACGGAGCGAATCTGGCCACCTCGATGTCCCAGTTCGGGACGACGGATTTCGGGGCCACCACGAGCGAGGGGCCTTCGGAGGCCTTGCTCAGCAGGAAGGCGATGCTCTGGACGGTTTTTCCGAGGCCCATGTCGTCGGCCAGGCAGGCGCCGGCGCCCCAGGCGTCGAGGCGCTTCATCCACACGTACCCTTCCTTCTGGTAGTCGCGCAGGGTGGCTCTCAGTCCGGAAGGCGGCTCCGGTGTGGAGTCATAGGCCTGCTGCATTCTGTTCAGAAGACTCTTGAAGCCTTCATCCATTGTTCCCCGCAGGCCGCCTTCATCCCCGAGAATCTGCGCGAGATGGCCCACGCGGTACACGGGGACGACCCGGCTCTTTCCGGCACGGACGGACATCATCTCGTCCATCGCCTGGAGATGCTTCTGCAGGGCCTTGGTCATCCGAACATAATCCTTGTCGCCCAGCCGGATGAATCCTTTCACGTCGGACCGGCGCATCGCCTCCAGGATGTCGGCCAGTTTGAACCGGTCTCCGCCGATGAGCACGTCGCCCTCCACTTCGAACCAGTTGACGCCGGATTTGACCGTGATGTCGATGTCCTTGTCCTTCACCTCCCCCCGGAAGCGAAGCGCACGGCCTTCCGGCCATTCGACGAAGCATTTGTCGCGGTGGTCGTAGGCCCAGGAGAGCACTCCGAGGAGCGATTCGCTGGTGTAGAGCTCTCCATGCTTTCCGTCCTCGAATTCCAGTTCCAGCTCCTTTTTGAGGTAGTCCGTCAGTTCGGCATAGTTGTCGTATTCGGCCTGGAGGTCGCGGCGGATGAAGCGGGGTTCGGCGCCGGTGCTGTCGTAGACGTCCTCCAGACCCCGGCCGGGCTCGCACCGCAGGCCGCCGTCCTCGAGCGGGGCGACGGAGAGGTCGATACCATATCCGTCCCCGTCCTGAAGCGGGGCGAGCCGGATGCAGGTGCGCACGCTTCCCCGGAGGGTCGGGATGACCGCCATGGAGGACAGGTCGGACCTCACTTCGAGTATTCCTTCCAGCGAGTCGATGGTGCGCCGGATGACCGGAAGGGCGGAGACGGGGAAAGTCCCCACCGCCAACAGGCGCGTGAGGATGTCGCGCTGGACGGGGTTCGTCCGGATGCAGGTATACTTGCCTCCGTTCCGGAGGATGGATACTTCCGGGACGGTTCCGTCCGGGCGGCGGCGTACGTTCGAGGAGACCGTGATGGACCCGTCCTTTCCGGAGAAGGCCACGAAAGGCTGCTCCAGCGAAACGGGAAGCGGCCGGTACGGTTTCCGGTAGAACTGTCCCGTGAACAGCCGCCCGGTACCGGCCAGGGCGGGGATGACGATGTCGGTGTCGGGCCGGTCGATGACTTTGCTCCCGAGCTCCCGGGCGATCTTGAGGTCGAGCAGGTCCATCGAGTCGTAGCAGCCCTTGACAAGCAGGCTGCGGGACAGGAGCTTGTCCCCGGTCCATTCCGTCTCACCGGGCAGGCGGCGCTGTTCGATGACGGCGGTGATCCATTTTTCGTCCAGGAAATAGATGATCCGTTTCTCGGAGGCGTCCTCTTCCTTCGAGGAGGCTACGGAGGCCGAGAGGTCGTTCAGCGCCATTTCCCAGGCTTCCTTGCGGGGGACGGAGGACAGGATGCCGGGACCGCCGAAGCGTTCCTGCAGGCGCTGCTTTTCCGCCGATGCCATCGGACAGAGATCCGCCGTCTCATTGCGGAAGACGGGAATGCAGGGGACGGCCGACGGGTCCAGTCCGAGGGCGGAGATCCGGTCGTCGTCCGCCTTGAAGTACCGCAGGACGGCGAGCGCCATGTCCCGCCCCAGGGCGGTCCGGTCCCGGTCCAGGTGTTTCTTCATTTCCCCGGAAACGAGGTCGAGGCAGTTGTTTTCGCTTTCGTCCATGTGGACAAGCAGCGTCTGCGTGACGGCGTGCGTCGGGTCATAGCGGAAACCGGTGCTCAGCTTCAGCGCGTCCAGCGCGCGTTCCGCCCGGCTGCTCTGATACTTCCGGAAGTTGCGCACCAGGCACAGCGCGTAGAACCAGGTCATCAGCCGGTCCGGGAATGTTCCGTCACATCCCGGCGGCGTCAGGGTCCGGGCTTTCAGGAAGGCTTCCAGGGAGTCGGACAGGCTGCCGTGGAGGAGCAGGTCCGTCGCCCGGACGCCGTCGGTCCAGAAGGACCGGCCCGGTTCCGGGTCCTCCGGAAGGGCGCCGTTTAGGTAGTAGGCGTAGGCGTCGGCCCGGCCGGGAATCTCCACTGAACGGGGGAACCGGCCGAGGGCGGATTCCCGGACGGCGGACAGCGTGGCGTCGTCCAGCTTCCCGGCCTCGAACTTCCCTTTCAGGAAGTCGGCCAGGAGCAGCTCCGCGTCCTTTTGCGGCAGGATAGACAGGATGGCGTCCTCGGAGCCGTCCTGAAAAAGGAGTCCCGTGAAATACCGCCAGACCCCTTCTTTGGCGGGGTAGCGGAGTTTCCGGGCCTGGGAAAGGTTTCCGGCGGCGATGCATTCCGCGACGGACCAAAGGTAGGCGAAGGTTTCCGACCGGAAACGGCTGAACTCCCCGTAAGTGCGGGCCCATTCAGGAAAATGCTTCACGATCGGGACGGCGATCCGGAAATAGTCCTGTGGCGGAATCTCTCCGTCCACGAGCAGGCCTTTCTTCTCCAGGACCTTCCGGTCAGCTTCCGTCCGGTTCTTCGGAATCTCGAAGCGGCCGTCATAGAAGGAGACCGTCCAAGGATTGAGCGGAAAGCCTCCCCGGTACGCGCAATAACCCAGCAGCCGGACCTGGCCGGGGGTCAGGTCCGGGAACGCCGAGGCTACCTCGGGAACGGGTATCCTTTCATTCTTCGTCACGGGTGCAAAGTTAGGGTGACATTGTGCCAAAATATGGCAGAATGTCCGGGTGCTATGATATTTTCAGAGAGCCGGTCAGTCCGGATCGATGACGCTGAATTTGTCGTCGACTTTCCTGACCTTGATCTTGTAGATGCTGTCGTCGCCGAGCAGGGCGGCGGTGTGGCTGATGAGGCCGATCCGCTTTCCCTGCATGCGCAGCGTGTTGAGCGCGCCGACGACGGTTTTCTGCGTGTCGCTGTCCAGCGAGCCGAACCCTTCGTCGATGAAGATGTTCTTGAGCGTGACGGAGCCGGAGGAGATGCTGGACAGTCCGAGTGCCAGGGCGAGGCTCACCATGAAGGTTTCGCCGCCGGACAGGGACGAGGAGTAGCGTTCGCCCAGCTCTCCGTCCAGGACCATGATTTCCAGGGACGAGTCGTTCTGCTTTTTGAGCGTGTAGCGTTTGGTGAACTTGCCCAGTTCCTCGTTGGCATAGCTCAGGAGAAGCCCCAGCGTGTAGTTCTGGGCGAGTTTCCGGAACTCCTTGGCCTCCTTGTCCCCCTTCCCGTCTCCGAGCATGTTGTAGAACCGCTTCCACAGGCTGACCTTCCTTTCCGCCTTGTCCAGACTGTCCTTGAATTCAGCGATCGCCTTTTCGGCCGCTTCATGCGTGGCCAGTCTTCCCGAAACGGCCTCCAGGCGCTTGACGACGCTTTCAGGCCCCTCTTCCAGTTCGAAGCGGACGGCGCTTTTCCGCTCTTCCAGCTTCTCCTTTTCTTCGGCCGGCCTGTCTTCCCGGTCCTGATGGGCCTGGAACTCCTCGGCCGCCTGCTTGAACAGGGCGGAATGGGTGATCCTTTCGTTCTCCGCATCATTGACGGTCTTTCTCAGCGCGTTCCAGTCGGTCTTGTCTTCCTTCCAGGAATTGAGTTCCTCCCGGGAGGCCGGGTTCTCCTCTCCGGCGTTGAATGTGTCGATCCAAAGGGACAGGTCCCCGGCCGCCTTGTCCAGAAGCTTTTTCTTCTCATTCCGGACGCCCTCCTGCTGTTTGATCTCGTCCTCCAGTTTCGGGATGAGTTTAGTCAGCGTGTCGATGGCGGTCTGGATATCCCGGACATTCTGGTCGGCCTGCGTGAACTTTTCTTCGGCCTTCAGGAAGGACTTGACATCATACTCAAGATCCTGTGCGTACCGGGCGTCATTTTCAAGCCATCGGGAGCGCCAGGTTTCCGGGAGATACTTGTCGAGGGTTTCCTGGAAACCACGGATCTCCTCCATCAGGTTATGGAGCAGGATCAGGGAGAGGGTGTTCTCCGCGGCGGCCTCCTCCTGCTCCCAGGCCGCTTTTTCGCCGGCTCTGGACTTCAGTCCGCTGATTTGCGCTTCGGTCGAATACTTCGAGAAGACAGTCCGGAAGGAATCGTCACCGGCTTCCATCTTTGCCTTCAGGTCCTTGATGCGGACATTCATGGCCGTTTTCTGGCCATCCCTGTTGCTGATGCCGTTCCGGGCTTCCCCGATCCGGTCGTCAACCTCCTCCTTCTTCTTTGATTTTTCTTTCAGCAGGGTCCTGATGCTTTCGATTCTTTCATTGAAGACGGAAGGCGTCGCATAAGGATGGTGTACAGCGCCGCAGAGCTCGCAGGGTTCCCCTTCTTTGAGAAGGCCCCGCTTGATGACGAAGTTCTCGTTCTCCAGCGACGTGATCTGGGCGTTCAGGGCCGGGATGTCCTCCTCCAGCTCTTTCTGCAGGGGCTGCAGCGAAGCGATTGTCGCCTCGTCGACCTTGTCCAGGGCCTCGATTTCCAGAACCTTTTCCAACAGGGGGTAAAGGGCGCCGGCGTTCTCGCACACCGTCCGTTCCTTTTGGGCTTTCTCCAGCCGGGCCTGCTCCGTTTCCCGGGTCATTTCCGGTGTCAGGACGCCCGTCAGGCGGGAGACGCTTTCGAGGAGACCTTTCTTGCCGAGTCCGTCATATCCGCTATCGGGCGCGTGGCGGGACGCGGCTTTCCGGAGTTCCTGCACGGAATCGCCCAGGCGGGCGTACTCGTGGCGGATCAGCGCGATGTTCTCCTTCACCGGCCGGATCCAGGCGAGTTTTTCCCAATCGGATTTCCGGGCTTCCAGTTCCCGCCCGGCTTCTGCTTTCTTGTCGTTCCCGGAACTGATTTTATCCTGGTTCTCCTGCAGTCTCCTTCGGGCGTCGGCCAGGTTCTTGTCGGCATTGCCGAGCTCCCTTTGCGCGTCGGTCTCGGCATCAAACAGCTTGAGACCTTCCCCGACCTTGTCATATCGCGCCAGCTTTGTCTGTTTGGGGATGAGTTTCCGTTCGTTCTCTTCGGCCTCCTTCTTCTTCGCTTCCGCCTCTTCCTTCTTCTTCGCAAGCGCGTCGAGTCCGTTCCACCATTCCACCCCTTTTTCCAGTTCGCCGATCTTCTTTTTCAAGTCGTCGCGCTCTTTGACCAGGCTTTCTCTTCCGGCTTTGAGCCGGACCAGCTCTTCCTCGTCTTTCACCATCAGGTCACGCTGTCCGCCGATCTTGTCGTCAATCTCTTTCTTCTCCCGGAGAGCGCCGTCATAGCCGTCCACAATGACGCCGGCGATCCGGCCGTAGATGGAGGTGCCGGTAATCTTCTCAAGGATGTCCGCCTTCTCGAAGTCATTGGCCTTGAGGAAATTGGCGAAGGAGTTCTGGGCCAGGATGCAGGCCTTGCAGAACTGGTCGTACCCGAGCCCGATCAGGTCCACGACTCCCTTGGAGACGGTATTGTTCTTCGGGGTGCCGTTGCGGTCGAATTCATGGACCAGATTGCCGGACACCAGCTGCTCCGCCTTCTCCGCTCCGCTTTCGTTCCGGAGGCGGAAGAGCGTGTGGGAGCCGCCGAACGTGACGTTCTTCAGCTCGCAGAGCCATTCGGCCCGGTACCGCTGGCCGGCCACTTCGAAGACGACTTTGGCATAGCCTTTTTTCTCGCCCCGCGTGAGGGCGTTTTCGGTATCGGCGGGGGCGAGCCGTTCGTAGGGGTCTTTGGATTTCGGGTTTCCGTCCCCCTTTTTGCCGTCCAGACGGGGGATGCGGTTGTAGAGGGCGAGCGTGATGGCGTCCAGGATGGTGGACTTGCCGCTTCCTGTGGCGCCTGTGATGGCGAAAATGTCCTGGCCCTTGAGCTGGCCGGACATGAAGTCGATGCAGAATTCGCCCTTGAGCGAATTGAGGTTGCCGATTTCTATCTTTTGAATCTCCATAGTCTTAATCTTCGTCGCCCCCGCGGGCCTGGGTGATGATGCTTTCCAGCAGCGCCTTTTCTTCGTCGTCCAGGGCGTCCCCGTCCCGTTTGTTGGCGCGGGCGAAACGCCGCAGGATCACTTCCCGGACAATCTCATCCGAGGACAGGTCCTCCGGACGGGAGATGACGGAGTTCGTACCGCCGCCGTCGGTCCTTTCCTTGATTTCCGGCTGGTAGACGAACTTGGCGCCGATTCCATCGACGATTTTTTCCAGTTTCGTCCGTGTTTCGGGTTCGGCCTTTTCCAGAAGGACCCGGACCTGGATGAACATACGGGCGTTCAACTGCGGGAGTGCTTCCGTGAGCTTGCGGACGGCGTCTTCCGGGGAATCAGGCCCGAAGGAGACGAACCGGTACAACGGTTCATACTTCAGGAATTCATGGACCATGACCTTGCCTTCCCCGAAGGTAAGCAGGTCGGCGCCGTGCTCGTAGTCGGTTTCCGTGAACGACATGGGGAGGGCGCTGCCGGTATATCGGGCCCAGGAGACGTCGTTGATCATCATCCGCTTGTGAATGTGTCCGCTCAGGAGGAAGTCCGGGCGCTCCGTGAGGGTGGACATCTTGATTTCCGGTTCTCCGCCCACGTAGATGGTCTCGGAATGGCCGTCGTCATTGCTCTTGAGCGAGCCCGAGGCGTATAGGTGCGCCATCATGACGACAGGCTCCCCGTCTTTCTTTTTCCCGTCGGCGGCCCGCACGAGCGCGGACAGGTAATCCGCCACGCTCTGCTCGTAGGACTGGTCGAACTTGAAGTCGCTGCGCCGCAGATAGGGGACGGCGACGATCCAGACCCTTTCGCCGTCCTTGTCGACGGGAATCAGGAGCGGGCTGTCCGACTGGTCCGCCGCATCACAGCCGACGGCCGTGCCCCGTACCTCCACCTGATGGCGGCGCAGGATTTCCTGGGGAGCCTCCAGCAGGGTCGGATTGTCGTGGTTGCCCGCGATAATGATGGTCCGCAGGCCCGGACAGGCCTGCGAAAGCTGGTCCAGAAAAGTGTAATAGAGCTCCTGGGACTGCGGGGTGGGGTCCTTCGAGTCGAAGACGTCGCCTGTCACCAGGAGAACGTCCGCCCGGGTCTCCACCGCCCGGTCTTTGAGCCAGTCCAGAAAATGCCGGTGCTCCGCGGCCCTTCCGTAGCCGTGGGACACCTTTCCGATATGCCAGTCGCCCGTTGCAAGAATCTTCATGGTCGTCCGTTTTCGTGTTCTTCTACAAATATACTTAAAAAGCTCCGAACACTTTCCTGTGCGCGGTCCTGTATTTTTCAATATGCCGGGCAATGTCCGTATCGTACAACTGCACGAAAGAGCCTTTCAAATCTTCGGAGTGTGCGTGGGCGGCAGTGCCGCCCCATTGGTCCACCGTCCAAAGCTCGTGGTCTCCGAAGCGGTAAATCTGACCGGGATAGAAATGGTTGCTTTTCCTCGCGACGGAGCGGGACAGCTCCCGGATGTCCGTCTTTATCAGTTCCTTCTCTCCGCAGATTTCTTTCACGGACAGGTTGTCCGGGAAGAGATCTTCCGCAGACAGCTTCTTGTCGTCACAGTCTCTTTGGACCCAGAGGTCTCCGACCTTCACATACAAGGAATAGCTGTTGCTGAACATCCTTCGGAACAGGGCCTTTCCGCCGATTTCAAGACGGATTTCGTCAATGCACTGCGAGTAAACTTGCACGACCTCATGGAGTGTGCCGCAGTTGAAGTAGGGCCGAAGCTGAGCGGGCGTCGGCCGCTTCAGTTTGGGAATGCGGTCGAACCACATTTGGAGATAGTCCTGGAAGGACCCGTCCTTCAGCATGATTCTCGCCTCGGGTTCTTCGCAGATGCGGATGGTGGTTACAGGCATGGTCGAATACGGTTTTGATTGAAAAAGATTGGCCTATGGACAGCCGGAATTGGGAACAGGGGCGACATCAAGACCGATAACCCGGACGACGCGATATCCATAGCGAGGTCAAAGTCTCCGGGCCGTCCTGCGCGAAAAGGGAGTGGGAGCTCCCGCGACAGAACTGATCCCGGACTGAGATAGAGTAAGTGCTGCCGTCCGGAAAAGGGCATGTATGATGAGGAATTCGGGGAGGTTTTTCAGGCCTGCCCCCGGGCCGGATTTCCCGCCGGCTGTCCATATTCGGGTCTCCGGCCCCCGAAACTGGGGGCCCCGACCCTGGTCAATCCAATCAAAGAACTTCTTTCACCTTTTCCAAAACGCTCTTCAGATTCTGAGGAATCACAATCTTGAGCGCTTTCACGTACGCATTGTATTTCAGCCTTTCGGCTTTCCTCGTCTCCATCCAAAGCCTCATGGACGTGAGTTTCTCATCGGTCAGCACCTTGTTGGCTTCCGCGACCTTTTCGTCCACTTCGGCCTTGAGTTTGTTGAACTCCGCCTGCATGCTTCGGTACTCCTTCTGCAGCGCGAAGAACACGCCGTCCACCTCTTCCACGGAGAATCCGCTCGTATAAGTGTTCACTTCCGCTTCCTGTCCGCATCCCATCACCTTGACGGGGTTTTGGCGGCAGTCGAAAAAGGCGTCCCGCGCCTTGGCGAACACCCCGTCGGGGTGAATGAAAGAACCGATTGTCGCGCATTTCGCCTCCAAAGCGTAGTATCGGGCCTTCTGCTCGGGAGTCAGTTCGTTCAGCTTGTCTTCGATCGTGACTTCCTTCTTGTCAGACGGCTTTTCCAAATCGGTCCGTCCTTCTTTTATCAGTTCGGTCACATGCGCTTCAAACGCTTCGTCCGTGTCCAACTTCGCCTTCGCCTTGATTCCTTCCCGAAGGAAGGCGATCAGCGACTTCAGCTCTCCGATTTCCTTCAGTACGGAGGACAGCGTCTCCAATTCGGATTTCTCCGATTCGTTCTCCACCCGATAGGTGTTTCCGTTTACGGCGAGCGTATAGTCCCTCGAGCAGAGCTTCAGTGTCTTGAGCTTGCTCTCGGCCGCCTCGTACAGCTCCTTTGCAATGTTCGCCACGTGATTGGCGCTTGTAACGGTAAGTCCGTCCTTTCCTAACATATTGTTCTGTGTCATGTCTATAAATACGGTGATGCCGTGGATTCCTTTCCGGGTTTTTGAAAACTGTTTTTCGTTTATGCGTATATTTGTGAAGACTCAGGTTTATTTACGTTTTCATGGCTTTATTCTTTCACGGAAGTTCCGTTTTATTTGACTCGTTCGACCTTTCGCACGCCCTGGAGGGTGACGGAAAGGCCAAGTTCGGCTACGGCGTCTATGTTGCGGGCACCTATGCGTCCGCCGCGCACTACGCGTTCAACAAGAAGCGTCCGGAGAGCCGGGACTATTATGTATATACGGTGGAGATTCCGGACAGCACGGAAGACAACTGCCTTTCCCTGCTGAAGGGGCAGCCGGTCGCGGAATCCATCGTCCGGCGCGCGAAGGGGCGGCTCGGGGAGACGATTCCCGACGAGGCGAAGGTCGAAGGAAAGTATTTCCGGAAGTACCTGGCCAACCGCCTGACCGGTCCGATGAAGCCCGTCGGCCGGATGATCGGCAAGGCTTCGGTGGAAGGGGAGAAGGCGGCGTCGGCCTTTCTGGGCGGCATCGGCGTGGAGCTGATCCGCTGGCCGCATGACTGGGGCAGTCCCGAAGGGGAGATGAACATGGCCGTGCTGGACGCCGCCAAGGTGCGGATTGTCCGGATCGAGCAGGTGGAGCTGGATGCGAAGAAGCACCAGCTGGTGCCGGGCTCGCAGCAGTTGGTCAAAGCTTTTTGAGGAAAGCCGATGCACGTGCGCGACTACATCGAGAAGAACTATCCGGAGTACTACGGCTGGTTCGACTATCCCGCCGACCGGACGGTGTCCTTCTGCAGGACGGACGGGCCGTGGGGCATCCTCGGCAATTTCGGAAGGACTCCGCTCGTGGTGGACGGCGTCCCTTTCGACTGCGCGGAAAAGCTTTTCCAGGTGATGAAGTTCACCGATGCGGAGTCCCGCCGGGCCGTCTACGGGCGGGCGGGCCGGACGATCAAGATGACGGCGAAGCACCAGGAGAAAGTCGGATGCGTCCGTCCCGACTGGGGGGAGATTCTTGTCGACGCGCTCAAGTTCTGCCTGATGACCAAGTATGTGCAAAGCGAGGCTTTCCGCGCCGAACTGGCCCGCACCGGCGACCGGTTCATCGTGGAGGTGCAGCCCAATGCCAAGAGGCCGGCGGACACCTATAACGCCAGGCTTTCGGCCGACGGCGCCACCTGGTCCGGCCCCAATCTCATGGGCCGTCTTCTCATGGAGCTCCGCGACAACGGCGCTTTGGCGTATCATCTTCCCGAAGACGCGACGCGGTTTGGGGATCTGCTTGAACCATAGGTGAAAGGATCGGATTTCAGAAACGTATTTAATTGCATCATGAAAGAATACTTCAATCTCGACTCCCTGCTGACGCAGGCGGCGGAGGCCGATGTGACGGCGCTCCGGCAGTTTCTCACGACGAATCCCGGTCAGCCGCTCGTGGCCGCCGGTTCCGGCGGCGCCGAGTCCGTGGCGGACTTCGCGGCCCTGTTGTACGGAGCCCGCGGCGGCGTCGCCACGGCCGTAACTCCGTACACCCTCAATTCTTACAGCGATGAGGCGCTGAAGACGGCGAAGCTCCTGCTCGTGAGCAAGGGCGGGCACAACAACGACGTCATCTTCGCGGCGGGACGGGGCTTGAAGGTGAACATGGACAAGACGGCCAGCTTCACCCTGAGCACGGGGGAGAAGAATGAAGTCCGGAAGCAGTTCGCGAAGAAAGAATCGGCCCTTTCCTTCGACATCCCGGGTCTGAAGGCCCATGACGCGTTCATATCGACCGGCTCTCCGGTGGTGTACTTCGCGCTCCTCTGCCGGGTGTTCAGTCCGGGCTGCGACCTTTCCAGATACAAGTCAAAACCCGAAGCGCCGTACCGGTTGGAACAGAAAGACGGAACCCCGCTGTCCATGAAGGACTTGAAAGCTGCGAAGAGTCTCATCATCTTGAACGGCTCCTGGGGCCGCCCCGTGGCGAAGAACCTGGAAGGAAAGCTCGTGGAGAGCGGACTCTGCCCGGCCTGCGTGATCGATTTCCGCAATTACTGTCACGGCCGGTTCATTTTCACTTCGGGCCATCTGGAGGACTCGGCCATCGTCATGTTCATTACGCCGCGGGAGAAGGATCTCGCCGGCCGCATCCGGGAACTCCTCCCGGCATCGGCCAAGCTCGTCCTCATCGAGACGGAGGCCGACGCCCCGGAAGCCTCCTTGGACCTGCTGATCCGGTCCACGCTCTTCTTCTTCGACCTCTGCAAAGCCACTGGCACCAACTGGAAAAAACCAGCGAATCCCGGCGATATCGACAAACGGAAACCGATCGCCATATCGTTCAAGGAACAGCTGAAGAAGGCCGGCCCTTTGAAGGTGCAGTGATTCACGCGTAGTCTTCCAGCGCCAGGTCCACGACCTTTTCGGTGATCCGGACATTTTTCTTGCCGACGCTGGCCATCAGCGGGGCGGTGAACATGATGTCCCGCATCACCCGTTCCATGATGCCCCGCAGGGCCCGGGCGCCGGTTCCCGACTCGCTGGCCCGCTCCGCGATGGCGTGGAGGGCTTTCCGGTCGAAGTCGAGTTTCACCCCGTCTTTTTTCAGCAGGGCCATATATTGGCGCACAAGCGCGTTCTTCGGCTCGGTCAGGATATTTTCCAGGGCCTTCCTGTCCAGAGGCTCCACATACGTGATGACCGGGAATCGGCCCACGAGCTCCGGAATGAGCCCGAAGGACATCAAGTCACGGGGCCGGACCTTTCCGTACAGGCTGCCCTTCGGCCGTGGCTCCTCCGTCTGTCCGGTGAAGCCGATGCGCTGCGCGCCCTTTCCGATCCGTCCGGAGACGATTTTGTCGATGCCGACGAACGCGCCGGACAGAATGAAAAGGATGTTCTTCGTGTTGATCCGGATGCATTCCGCATACGGGTGCTTGCGTCCGCCCTGGGCCTGCACACCCACGATGTCGCCTTCCACGATCTTCAGCAGCGACTGCTGGACGCACTCGCCGGACACGTCCCGGGTGATGGACGGGTTCTCGTCCTTCTTGGCGATCTTGTCGCCTTCGTCCAGCATCACGATGCCATACTCCGCCCTGGAGACGTCATAGTCGCAGGAGCGGAGCAGGCCAACCAGGCACTCTTCCACGTCCGAACCCACATATCCGCTCGCCGTGAGCTTGGTGCAGTCCTGGATATGGAACGGGACGTCCAGCAGCTTCGCGAGGGTCTGGACGAGGTACGTTTTGCCGCACCCCGTCTCTCCGAGCAGGATGACGTTGGATTTCTCCAGCTCCACGTCGGACAGGCCGGACTCGTCGTCCGCAATCCGCTTGTAATGGTTGTATGCCGCCACGGAGAGGGTGATTTTCGCCTCGTCCTGGCCGATTACGTATTGGTCCAGGCCCTCCTTGATCTGGTCGGGCCGCAGGATATTCATTTTTTTCACCATGGGCATTCCTCCTATATTATTATATCGTCATTCTGGGCTTGACCCGGAATCTTACGCGCAGTAGCGGAATCCCGCCGGCACCTGGCCGAACAGGTTCTTGAACTGGTTGGAGACATTGTGACGGGTATGGTACCGGGCACCGTTTCCCGCCAGCTTGTCGCGCTTGTTGTTTTTTCTCAGGCTCTGGGCCTGTCTTTTCTCGATAATCCGCCGGATTTTCCGGCAGTTCGCGTTGTCTTCGATGCCGATGCTCACGTCGCCGAGACGTTTCCCGTCCAGGAAGGCAAGGCGCTCGTCGGCGAGTTTGCGGGTTTGCTTGAGGATGAACTTGGCTTCGGAGAAGCGGACTTTGGTATTGCGGTCAGAAGTTTTCATGGGGCGATTAGATTTAAGTGTTCATGAATAAGGGAACGCTGCGCCTTCCCGGCGGCCTTGATAATATACCAAGGTCACAGGATATTTCTTTCAGCTGGCGCGGGGGAAGTTTTATGAGGCCGGGGTGCCCTGCGGGCGACTCACCGGATATGGAGCGAAGTCAGTCATAGGCGGTCCATTTTCCGTTTGGCGGTACAAATGTACTCATTTTATTTGGATCCGCCAAATTTATCCGCCTATAATCGATTGATAATCAGTATTTTGGAAGCGGACATTATGCTTCTGTAAAATAACACAAAAAAGGTAATCTCCAAATTTTTATAGGGTCAGACGGCCCTGGCGGTCCCGCTCCCGAGAATCATATCCTTTGTCACGACAATCTCGCGTTTCCCGTTCTGGAACGCGGCCTTCGGGGCGGCGAACATGATGTCTCGCATCGCCTTTTCCAGGATGCCGCGAAGGCCGCGGGCGCCGGTTCCGGTGTCAGTCGCAAGCTGCGCGGCCGCGGAAATCGCCTCCGGCTCGAAGGTCAGCGTGATTCCGTCCTCCCGGAAGAGCTCCGTGTATTGGCTTACCAGGTTGTTCTTGGGCTTGGTGAGAATGTGCTCCAGCGCCGCCGTGTCGAGAGGGTCGACATGGGTGATGACCGGGAATCGGCCTACGAACTCGGGAATCATTCCGAAATCGCGGAGGTCCTGGGCGGTCACATCGGCATAAGGGTTGCCGCTGTTGGCGGCGCTGGACGCGTTTCCGAAGCCGATCCGTTCCCGATCCCGGCCCGTCCGGCGTTCCACGATCCCGTCCAGGCCGACGAACGCGCCCGCGCCGATGAACAGAATGTCGGAGGTGTCGAGGTAGAGGAGCGGCTGCTCCGGGTGCTTGCGCCCGCCCTGGGGCTGCACGCCCATCCGGTGTCCTTCGACCATCTTGAGAAGTCCCTGCTGGACACTCTCGCCGGAAACGTCCCGCGTGCCCGAGATGGACACGCCCGTGCTTTTCTTCGCGATTTTGTCCACTTCGTCGATAAAGACGATACCCGTCTTCGCTTTCTCAATGTCATACTCGCAGCTAATCAGCAGACCCGAAAGCAGGCTCTCGACATCATCGCCCACATAGCCCGAAGCCGTGAGCGAAGTCGCGCTGCCTATATAGCAGGGAACGCCCAGCATTTGGGCGATCGTCTTGACAAGCATGGTTTTGCCGCACCCCGTGGGGCCGAGCAGCAGAATGTTGCTCTTCTCCACATCCGCCGACCGCTCCGGATCGTTCTTGTGCAGAATGCGCTTGTAATGGTTGTACACCGCCACGGAAAGGGTCCTCTTGGCCTCCTCCTGTCCGACTACATACTTGTCCAGATACGCCTTGATCTGGTCGGGTCTTTTCAACTGAATCTGTCTCAT
>JAEEGF012297964.1_pt1 | contig 39564 bp, 38 predicted proteins | sample 9134171 | NCBI WGS metagenome assembly JAEEGF01 (sample SAMN16246542, study PRJNA631951) | gut metagenome | biome: gut microbiome; feature: rumen; material: AP-attached | host: Bos | place: Iran: Karaj | collected 2018-10 | reverse complement strand
TTCGATGCGCCGCAGACCTGGGGGTAAAAAAAGAAGAAGTATTCTTCACCTCAGGCGGCACCGAGAGCGACAACATAGTGCTCCTCTCCCTGCTGCGAAAGCCTTCCCGGGGCACAGTACTTGTAAGCGCCATCGAGCACCCGGCAGTTCTGGAACCCGCCGCAGTGCTGGCAGAGAACGGCTACAAGGCAGTATACTTAAAGCCAGGTGCTGACGGCATCATAAAACCAAGCACATTGGAAAAAGCCCTGACTCCAGACACCAAGTTGGTGACTGTAATGGCGGTGAACAACGAGACCGGAGCAATACAGCCTGTTCATGAGCTGGCAGCAGCAGTGCAGAACTACGCCCAGCACTGCGGCCACAAGATACACTTCCACTGCGATGCTGTGCAGGGCACCGGAAAGGTGAAACTTAACTTTGCCGATCCTAATATCCACTCCTGGGCTATAAGCGGCCACAAAATAAGGGGTCCCAGAGGTGCAGGCATACTTGTTCTAAAGAATACAATCCAGACTATGGTCCGGGGCGGTGGACAGGAGAACGGTATTCGTCCAGGTACCGAGAATACAGCTGCAATCTACGGCATGACACTTGCTCTTGAAAAAGCACTGGCCGACCTGGATAAAAACAGTGCCCATGCATATCATCTGATGGACACTCTTCTGAATAAGTTAGCAACAAATAACTCATACCAGATCATCCCCGAGAACAGGAAACCTGGAGATAAAAACTACTCTCCTTATGTTCTCTCTCTGGCTGCAGTTCCGATTCCAGCCGAGGTTCTGGCACGGACCCTAGACGACAAGGGCATCTGCGTAGGCACAGGATCAGCCTGCTCAAACCGAAAGAAGGGACAGTCCAAAACCTTAGCTGCCATGGGAGTTGCCGACAATATCTCATTCTCCAGAATCAGAGTATCAATCGGCAGCACCACAACAGAGGAAGAGATAGAGCAGTTCATAAAGACATTGGACCAGGAGAGCGGCATACTGCGTAAAGCACTGCGATAATTTGAGGTAAAACATGGAACGAATGTATGTAATAAAAATCGGCGAGATTTCCCTTAAGGGTGGAAACCGGAGAATATTTGAGAAGCGTCTCACCAACAACATCCACCGTCAGCTGGGTGACATCCATGTTGTGATCACCGGCCGCTCGGGCCGTTTCTACCTGCACTACGAAGGCGATGACCCGAAAGAAATCGAGAAGATAGAATATACTCTTGCCCATGTGTTCGGCATCGTCGCTTTCTCAAAAACTGTAAAGGTTGAGAAGAACATTGATGACATAAAAAAGGCCTGCGGTGACATTGCAGACAAGCTTATGGCAGAAGGCAATCACAAGACCTTCAAGATAAAGGCAATGCGGGCAGACAAGAGCTTCCCCCTCTCATCCTACCAGCTTGACTGCGAGCTTGGCGGTGTGGTCCTGGACAAGTATCCGGATCTAAAGGTGGATCTTAAGCATCCTGATTTCTCAATTACCTGCGAGCTCAGGGACAAGGCCTATCTATACGGTCCTGACACAAAGGGGCTCTGCGGTCTTCCAACAGGCTGTGCAGGCCGTGGTGTGCTGCTCCTCTCAGGTGGCATCGACTCTCCAGTTGCAGGCTACATGATGGCAAAGCGGGGTCTTGCCCTGGAAGCCATCTACTTCCATACTTACCCCTTCACCTCCGATAAATCACTGAACAAAGTCATCCATCTGGCCGAGATTCTTTCACAGTATATGCCAAGCATCAAGCTCCATGTGGTCAATTACACTCCGGTGCAGACCCACATCTCAGAGAAGTGCCACAAGAATGAATCCACCCTGCTCTCAAGGGCAGCAATGATGAAGATATCCCACTATGTGTGCAAAGAGCAGGACTGCAACTCATTAGTCACCGGCGAAAGCTTAAGCCAGGTGGCAAGTCAGACTGCAGAGAGCCTCCGCTTTACAGGAAGCAGCACCGACTACCCTATCTTCCGGCCCCTCATCGGCATGGACAAGGAAGAGATCACTACCATAGCAAAGAGAATCGGCACATACGATACATCAATCCTGCCATACGATGACTGCTGCAGTATGTTTGCCCCTGAGTTCCCGCTGACAAAACCTGTGTTCGAGAAGATAAAAGAGTCCTACGACTTCCTTAAGATAGATGACCTTCTGCCCGAAGCTGTCCGCTCCATTGAGACTTATACTATGTCTGACGGAGTTACTGTAGAGACCAAGAAAAAAGTTCTTTCTGATTTTGCTCTCTGATTATTGGAGTTCAAATTCCAATGTCATACCTGGTTCCACAGGTGTGCCTGGGGCAGGAGACTGCTTTACTACCCAGCCATCTCCCTTTATCTTCAGATTGAAGCGATCATCCTTGAAAAGAGGCAGCAGGTGCTTCTTGGAAGCTCCGGTGAAATCTGGAATAACATCAATTACTGTAAAGTTCTTTTCCTGCACATTTATGGCCCCGTCAAACCCAAGGACTGGATCGCCGGTGCGCTGCATTCCTCTGTAAGAGATTATGTCGTTAGCCAGCTTGCCCACAGCAGGAACTGCGATTCCCGCACCAGTGGTTATACCGCCCTTCATAGGATGGAATACAACATTGTAGATTATGTACTGGGGATCTTCGGTTGGGAAAATCGCAATACAGGAGGCTGTGAACTTCTCATCGGAATACTTCTTTATTGCATCATCCCACACCTGGGCTGTACCGGTCTTCATGGACATGCGCACGCCGCCCACATTGTGCCGCCTTGCAGTACCACGGTCCACAGAAGCCCGCTCCATCATAAGGAGCATTTCATCTGCAACCTTCTGAGACACAACTTCCATGATCGGCTGCTTGTCGTTCTCGAACACCACATGTCCAGTGGCATCCACCACCTTCTTGATGACATGAGGCATTAGCATGATTCCGTGGTTGGAGATTGCAGTGGCAGCCTTTATGATCTGCATGGCATTGACCTGCACCTCCTGTCCCATGGCCATAGTAGCCTTTGATCTGTCGGACCACTTGGCAGGGGGTCTCACATTGCCTTTCTCTTCCCTTGGGAGCTCCACACCGGAAGCTTCTCCAAAGCCGAATTGCTTGATCATGAAATAGAATTCATCCGGAGAAACTGACTCTGATGCGGTGCAGGTTCCCGGGTTGCAGGAATACTTTATTATATCGCCGGTATCGATATCCCCATGCTTTCCTGTGCACTTGATAGGATTGCCAGAGATATTGGTATATAAGCCGTTGCAGAAGAACCGTGATTCCGGTTTTATTCCGTTAGGAATGTGCAGGAAGGAGCTGATGCTGAACACCTTGAAGACAGAGCCCGGTTCGTAGGTGTAGATCACCGGTTTATTCCGCTTGATAGGATCGTCGGCCCTGTATTTTGTATAGTTGTTAAGATCCAGCTCCGGCATGGAGACATATGCCAGAATCTCGCCAGTCCTGGCATCGGCAACCAGAGTTATGACACCATCAATAGGCTCATACTGGGCCATTACGTCCATGGATGCCTGCTGGGCAAAATTCTGAATGTTGACATCTATAGTAAGGTAAACCTGATTTCCATATACAACACCAGAAAATGCTTTCTCATCCCCCACAGGATAGAGGTACTTGTCCATCTGGAGCTCAACACCGTCAAGCCCTTTGTTATCCTCACCTGCAAAACCTATAAGATGAGATGCCAGCTCCTTCTCAGGGTAGCTGCGGCCATAATCATTATCCACACGGATACCGGATATCTCACCGCTTTTAAGCAGGTCCTGAATCTTCTCTGCCGCCTCGAAGGAGACCTTGCGGGCTATCTGAATAAGCTTTCCGCCAGTCTTGTCGATTTTTTCTTTTATATCTTCCTCAGGAATCTCCAGGATTTCAGAAAGCTTTTTCACCACATAATCGGTATTCTTCAAGGTAGGGCGCCATGCCGACACTCTGAAAAGCCTGGTCTGTATAGCCAGGACCACGCCGTTGCGGTCCAATATAGGTCCCCGCTCCACCCGGTAGTTCTTCTGGGCAGATGCCTCATCCCTTGGAGTAAGTACCATAAGATAAAAGTAACGGCCCAAGATGCCGCAGAGGGAAATGATTGCTATTGCGAAGACCAGCAGGGCTTTCTTTGTTTTTTCCATCAAAATTATATTAATATTTACTTCGAATCTTGTCGATAGAATAATTACCCATTATGAACGAAATATTCAACTACAGTCAGCTTATGGCTGAAACTCAGGTAGAAACCTGCAAAGAGAAGAAGAGAGTCCAAGTACAGATCGACATGGTTCCGGCACTTAAGAAGTGCGCCGGCATACTCTGCTCCAAATTTGTGCTCAAAGGGGCTGTCTGCCTTGCAGGAGCCCTGCTTCTCTACCACTTAGGCACCCTCGTACCTAAGAGTGAAAGACCAGCAGATTTTGCTTTACCTGCAGATTCAAGCATCGAGACCATAATGCTCTCATCACTGGTCTCTGACAGCTCCTCCCAGAGCCTGGCCGCAGAAAGCAGTTCCATAGTGGCCTACTCTGTCCAGACTGGCGACACCCTGGACAAAATCTCAAAGAAATACAAGATCACTTCCGAGAAGCTGGCTGTCTACAACAACATCGAAGATGCGAGAAAGCTTTTCCCCGGCATGGTTCTGAGAATACCACTTTAAAACCTGGCTTAAGCTCTCCGTTGATCAGCTTCAGGGCAATCTCATCCTCCAGTTCCTTCTGAATCAGGCGCCGCATAGGACGGGCACCGAACTTGGCATCAAAGCCCTTCTCGATAAAATACCGTTTTGCCTTCTTAGACAGTGAAAGAGTTATTCCCTTCTCCTTAAGCCGCTCAGAAAGCTCGGAAATCATCAGGTCAAAAATAGCCTCTATCTCCTCAGGTCTCAGAAGATCAAACACCACAATCTCGTCAATTCTGTTCAAGAACTCCGGCCGGAAGCTCCGCTTAAGCTCGTTGAGGGCTGCAGACCGTATGGTGCTGCGGCTCTCCGATTCCTCTTCCCGGCGGAAGCCCACCATGGAATCGGATGCAAACTCACGGGTTCCTGCATTGCTGGTCATAATTATTATTGCATTGCGGAAGGAAACCCTATGACCCAGACTGTCCTGAATCTCCCCCTCCTCCAGCATCTGCAGAAGCAGGTTGAACACATCAGGATGTGCTTTTTCTATCTCGTCGAAAAGAATGACACAGTATGGCTTGCGCCGTACTTTCTCGGTAAGCCAGCCACCCTCGCCATAACCCACATATCCCGGAGGAGATCCCACCAGGCGGGATGTGGTGTGCTTCTCCATATAATCTGACATATCCACCCGGATAAGGGCATCCTCGCTGCCGAAAAGGTACTGGGCCAGCTGCTTTGCAAGATAGGTCTTGCCCACACCGGTAGGCCCCAGGAATATGAAGGATCCCAAGGGCCGTTTCGGAGATGCTATTCCTGCCCTGGAACGGCGGATTGCCGCAGATACTGCTTTGATGGCATCATCCTGGGCAACAACATACTTGTGCAGGTACTCCTCCATCTTAAGAAGCTTCTCGGTCTCGTTCCGGGAGATACCGGAAACCGGTATGCCTGTCATGGAGGAAAGGGTACGGCAGATATCCTCCACATCTATGATATTCCTGTTCTTTTTCAGGGAGGCACGCCACTCCTGTCCCATCATATCAAGGGTGTATTTAAGCTTGTTAATCTCGTCCCGCACCTTGGCCGCTTCCTCGTAAGCCTGAACCTGCACAAAATGCTTTTTAGTATCGGTTAGGCGCTGGATTTTATCCTCTATGTTCAGCATCTCGGCAGGCTTTTCCACAAAGGCTATGCGGCAGTGAGCCCCCGATTCATCCAACAGGTCAATAGCCTTGTCAGGCTGCATCCGGCTGGTTATATAACGGGAAGAAAGATCTACAGCCGCCTCCAGTGCCTCGTCGCTGAAGCTTACGTTATGAAAGTTCTCGTAGTTGGTGCGGAGTCCTTTAAGAATCTCCAGAGTCTGTTCTCTGTCCGGCTCCTCCACCAGTATTGTCTGGAAACGCCGCTCCAGTGCAGCATCCTTTTCTATGTGCTTACGGTATTCATCCATGGTGGTGGCGCCGATGCACTGGAAGGTGCCTCTGGCCAGGGCCGGCTTAAGGATGTTGGCCGCATCCACAGCCCCCTCGGAGCCCCCTGCCCCCACAATAGTGTGTATTTCGTCTATGAACAGGATCACATTCTTGACCGACTCCACCTCTTTCACCAGGTTCTTGAGCCGCTCCTCGAACTCGCCCCGGAATTTTGTTCCAGCCACCAGGGAGCCCATATCGATCACCATGATGCGCTTATCCAGGAACACCTCGGGGGCTGTCCCCTGAGCAACCCTATGGGCAAAACCCTCCACTATGGCAGTCTTTCCCACTCCAGGCTCTCCGATAAGCACAGGGTTATTCTTCCGGCGTCGGGCCAGAATATGCATGAGCCTGTTTATCTCGGTCTCACGCCCCACTATAGGATCCAGCTGTCCAGAAGATGCCATGAGCACAAGGTCTCTGGCAAAGCTGTCCAGCATAGGAGTTTTGCTTTTCACCGCTTCCTTAACCAATCGAAGCCTCCTTTATCCCCAGCTTTTTCCGCAGGGTATCGGCACGCAGAATATCAACATCAATGTCATCCTTATCAAAGGGGCCAGCCATAGCGTCGGCCAGCACATGATACTTCTGCATCTCTATGAAAAGGGAATCCAGATTCTCAGGCATATCCTTAAGGATGCCTGCACAGACTCCCAGCTTAATATCTGCTATAAGCTCAAGGGCATCCCAGATTGTCAGTTTCCTGCAATACTGGATGATACCGTAAGAGCGCATCACACGGTCCTCTATTTCAAGGCGTTTTGTTTCCAGAACATGGCTCCTTGACTCCCGCTCCATATCCACAATGTTGTTATAGATATCACTCATGCGGGTAAGCACATCCATAGCACTGTTGCCAGCCGCCATCTGATTCTCTATCAGGAAGATGCACCCTTTGGGAGTGGAATCCAGAGTGTCCACATACCCTTTCACCTGGACACCGGAAGAGTCGGCGGTCTTGAAGAACTGCTCAAGCTTTCCATCCAGGGCAAGACCGGGGAGGAACATAGTTGTGTACACATGAAGCCCGGTGCCGCAGTCATCCACAGCAGCTGTAAGATATCCATATTTAGGATGATTCTGGAACTCGAAGACAGTGCGGAGCCGTTTTTCCACATCGGCACAGCTGTTGTATGCAGTAAAAATATCAAGACCTGGGACAAAGCACTTTATCCGTATATGGTCATCTTCGTTGAAGATTACAAAAGGCCTTACTCCAGGAGCAGTTGCCACATACTTTCCTGAGCTTACGATAGATTCAGGATTTATGAGGTTTTTCTCCACCATCAGCTGCCGCTTGGAGAAAGAGAGTTCATCCAGAGCACGGAAGGTGAAATCGGGAAGCTTGTCCATAGCCTCCCCCTGCTGCAGATTCAAAGAGCCAACTTCTGCCCCTGTAAGACGGGAAAAGTACTTCCAGTCCTTTATGTTGCGGGCCAATCTTACATATGAGTTAAGTACCACATCGGTACAAAGATCCATATTATTCCACCAGAGCCTTTATCTTGTCCCGGAGCACGGCGGCCGATTCATAATCCTCGATAGATACGGCCTGCTCCAGCTTTTTCTCAAGAGCCTTCTTGTATTCTGCCTGAGAGATAACCTCCCGGACAGGTCCTCTGGCACGTCCGCCCTTCTGCCGGTTTTCACCCGGGCTCCTGAAATATGTGGAAAGATACTCATCAAAATATTCGTAGCACTGGCTGCACCCAACAGTTCCGTGCCGCTTCACTTCGGCCAAAGTTGTGTTGCAGTTGTGGCACACCACATTCATATCCTCCTGGGAAAGCCCCTTCTTGTAGCTCTTAAGCTTCTCCAGAAGAGCAGGAATATGAATGGAGTTCTCCTGCCCTATCTGAAAGCCGTTCTTCACTGCACAGCTTTCGCACAGGTTCAGAGACATATCGTTCTTTCCATTCATAATCTGACGTATATGCATAATGGCATTGTCATTGCCGCAGATATCACAGATCAAAACGCACCTCGCATTGTAAAATCCCGGTCAGTAAGAGTAAAACAGTCCTTCAGACCGGAAGAAATATAAACTTCCTTATTCTTGGTGATGCAGACAGCTTCCACACCATCAGTTTTCTCCACCAGCGCCATCCCTTTCTCAAGCCCCAGGGCAAAGACTGCGGTGGAAAGAGCATCGCCGGCCGCTGATTCCCTGGTCACTATGGAGACACCAGAAAGGTTGTTCTCCACCGGGAAACCGGTCTTTACATCAAAGATATGATGATACCGCTTTCCATCCTGCTCAAAGAACCGCTCGTAGATGCCGGATGTCACCACAGAGCCTTCGGACATGGACACCACACCTATGGATGAACCACGGCCTCCGAAGGGATCCTGGATTCCTATACGGTAATCGCTGCCATCAGGTTTCTTCCCGAAGACAAGAATATTGCCGCCCAGGTCTATAATACCGCCGCCGGCACCATGGGAAACCAGGAAATCCTTGACACAGTCGGCAATATACCCTTTTGCTATGCCCCCCAGGTCAACAGCCAGTTCCTTCTCCGGCAGGAAAGCGCTGCTCCGGTCCCGATCAAGCACTACTTTGCGGTAATCCACCAGGGAAACCGCATGATTGAGCTTATCCGGATCAGGCACCGATGCATGGTCTGTCCCGATGCCCCACAGCTCCACTACCGGATCTATGGTCACATCAAACATTCCTTCTGATAAGATACTAAATTTCCGGGCCATCGTCAAAAGCTGGAACACAGGCTGGGAAAGAACCACAGGGGAACCCCCGGCATTCCTGTTCAGCTTTGAGATCTCGCTGTCCGGGATATTCTTGCTTATTCTGCCCTCAAGCTGGGAGATAAGAGAAAAAGAGGCCGGCAACAGAGCTTTCTCTTTGCTGTCAAAGAGGGAGACAGAGCATACTGTCCCCAGAGCCAGCTCTGTCTGCCGGATAGGTTTGGGTTTTCCAGTGCAGCCGCACACAAGCACAGCTGCCAGAAGAATTAAAACTGCACTTATTAAAAACCGTTTTTTAGAAATCATCTCCAGATATTGTAACCAATGCGTTCTCACGGGCTATCTTAAGGCCCTGCTCCACATTGGCAACCTTGAAGATGACAATTGATTTTCCATCCTTCTGCTCCAGTGTGGCATACAGGTATTCGATGTTTACACCATTCTCCTTGAAGAGGCTCATGATCTTATACAGTCCGCCCGGCTCGTCCGCAACCTCTATGCCCAGCACTCTGGTGACCCGGGTGGTGAAATTGTTTGCCTCCAGCACTTCCCGTGCCTTCTGGTAGTTATTTGCAATGATCCTGAGAATACCGAAGTCAGCTGTATCGGCAATAGTCATGGCCCGCAGGTTGATGCCAGCCTCTGCAAGAACTCTGGTGACCTCGGCAATACGACCTGATTTATTCTCAAGAAAAACTGAAATCTGGTTAATTGTCATACATTCCTCCTTAGATTACTCTCTTGTCGATGACCCTCTTGGCCTTGCCTTCGGATCTTGTGATGGACATAGGCTCAACCAGTCTTATCTTAGCATAGATTCCAAGTTTTGACTTAACTGAATTGTAAATTTTATTCTTAAGTGATTCCAGATCCTTGGTCTCGTCCGAGAATGTGCTCTCATCCATCTCAACCTTGATCTCCATCTCGTCCAGATGATTTTCGCCACGGGTAAGGATGATCTGGTAGTTAGGAGTGATTCCCTTGATCTGGATAAGAAGCTGCTCAACCTGGGATGGGAATACATTGACACCCTTGATGATAAGCATATCGTCCACACGTCCGAAGAGCCTGTGCATCTTGATTGTAGTACGTCCGCACTCACACTCCTCCCTGTATAGATAGGTTATATCCCGTGTCCTGTAGCGGATAAGCGGAGATCCTTCCTTCTTAAGAGTTGTGATTACAAGCTCACCTTTCTGTCCATATGGGAGCACCTCACCTGTGGCAGGATTGATGATCTCAGGATAGAAGAGGTCCTCGTTCACATGGAGGCCGCTCTGGGCAGAGCATTCACTGGCAACACCAGGTCCTGTGATCTCTGTAAGTCCGTAGATATCGTAGGCTTTGATTCCCAGCTTCTTCTCAATCTCCTTGCGCATGTTGTCGCTCCAGGGCTCTGCACCCATGCAGCCGATCCTCAGTTTAAGCTGATTCCGATCTATTCCCATCTTTGCCAGCACCTCGGAGATATAGAGGGCATAGGATGGAGTGCAGGTCATTACTGTGCTGCCGAAATCCCGCATAAAGTTGATCTGCCGCTCGGTGTTTCCTGATGAGATAGGAACTACTGTCATGCCGATCTTCTCGCCGCCATAGTGGGCTCCGAGACCACCTGTGAAAAGGCCGTAGCCATAGCCGTTCTGAAGGACATCCTCAGGACCTGCCCCTGCCATGGTCAATGTTCTTGCCATTCCTTCGGCCCAGTTGTCAATATCTTTTTTAGTATATGCATCAACAACAGGAATACCTGTAGTTCCGGATGATGTGTGGATCTCCACAATCTCCTTCTGGGGAACTGCTAAAAGTCCATAGGGATAGGTGTCCCGCATATCTGTCTTAGTGGTGAAAGGCAGATATTTAATATCTTCCAGAGATTTGACATCCTCCGGTTTAACCTTTAATTCATCAAACCGCTGCTTATAAAAAGGAACTTTTTCATATACTGTCTTTGCCAGCTTCTGAAGATCAGCAAGCTGCTGCTTCTCTCTAACTTCCTGTTTTGCCTGTTCGGCTTCTGGATTCCAAATCATATGCGATTCTCCTTTTATTGAGAAAACCCTACTTCCTTCCACCGAAAAAAAAAAGATATATAACAAAAAATTATTGAAAAATTCCGCCGGAATGTTATAGTTTAGACATGGCTGTACTGAGCAAACGGAATATCATAATCACCTGCTTCAACATTTTCTCGGCTATCTTCATCCTGTTCTTCATCGGTCTTCTGGCCTACCTTTCCAAGGATCTGCCCCAGACTTTCAGCGAGATGATAATAAGCCCCAATGTCCTGATTCCCAGCATAACCATCATCTTCTCAGTGTTCTCCGTATTCTTCATCCGCAAGTTCTTCCTGCAGAATACCCGGGCCGAAATCTTCTTCTTCCTGATCTTCCTGCTTACCCTGAACTTCGACGGCATAAGATCCATCATTTATATCCTGGAGCAGCTGGACAAGCCTGAGTCCTATGTCCTTATCCTCACCCGCATTGCATACTTCGGTAAAATTACAGGAGTGTTTGCGCTCCTCTGCTTTGCAATGATGACTGTGGACACAGAATACAAGCCTTTTGCCACACTGCTAAGCGCTGTGCTTCTGCTGGCCCTATTCGTGGCAATCCTTCTGCCATTCACCCCCAACAAAGGGGTCAATGCCCTGTTCATTCCAGGCCTTGATTATTTCTACACTGCCTTGCTGATCATAAAGATACTCACCGTGATGACCCTGGTGTTCAACTACATCCAGAACCGGAACTGGGAGTATCTGAACCTGGCGGTAAGCATGGTGTTCATCCTTGCCGGAAGCCACACTCTCTTCTACACAGCCTCGCCTCTTGGAGCCATAATCGGAATGGCGTTACTCACCACAGGCACTGTCTTCATCTCCTACCGCATCCACAAGCTCTATCTTTGGAACTGACAAAGACTTGTTAAATAGTTTATTTTCTTATATTATGTAGTCTGGAGTAATTTATGGATCTGTCGGTTGTCACATTAGGAAATGAGGTATTGCGTGAAAAAGCCAAGGAGGTGGAGACCTTCGACCAGGCTCTGGAGGAAACAGTCCGCCAGATGATTGCCCTTATGCGGGAGAAGAATGGTGTAGGACTCGCAGCCCCTCAGGTAGGTATTTCCAGACGCTTCTTTGTGACCGAGGCTGCGGACGACAAGCCCAGGGTATTCATAAATCCGGAGATAATAGAGACTTCCCAGGAGACTGTCAAAGGAGAGGAAGGCTGCTTGAGCCTGCCAGGTGTGTGGGCCAATGTGGTACGTCCCTACTCTGTGAAAGTACAGGCCCAGGACCTGACAGGAAAGATATTCCATCTTAATGCCGAAGGGTGGCTGGCCCGGATAATACTCCACGAGAACGACCATCTGAACGGCCTTCTTTTTGTGGACAGGCTGCCCCAGAATATAAAGAATAAAGTCATAAACAAATATGAGAAGCTGAGCCAGAACTGATGAAGATACTTTTTGCAGGAACCCCGGCCATAGCAGTGCCCACACTCAAGGCGCTGTCCGATACTCATCAGGTTACCGGTGTGCTCACCAACCCGGATCGTCCTGCAGGAAGAAAGAACATACTTACCCCATCCCCTGTAAAGGTGTGTGCCCTGGAGCTGGCCATCCCTGTGTTCCAGCCCGAGAAGCTGGATGAGAAGTTCATTGCATTCCTCAAGGCCGAAGGCTTTGACACCCTTATAACCTTTGCATTCGGGAAGATTTTCAAGAAGGATTTCCTGGATATCTTCACCAACGGAGCCTTCAATATTCATCCATCCCTGCTGCCCCGCTGGAGAGGTCCGGCCCCTATAAACGCCGCTATCCTGGCAGGGGATACTGTATCAGGAATCACTATACAGAAAATGGCCCTGAGGATGGACACCGGCGACATAGCGCTCCAGCTGCCCTTCCCCCTTGATGGGAATGAATCTGCTCCTGAGCTTACTGAGTTTGTAGCTTGCAAGAGTGCAGAGCTTATACCTGGCTTTATCATGGCACTGGAGGCAGATTCCTTGAACTACACACAGCAGAACGAGTCCAAGGCCACCTACTGCCCTATGCTTAAAAAAGAAGATGGGATAATAGACTGGAAAGAGAGCGCCTCATCCATAGAGCGCCAGATACGGGCTTACCAGCCCTGGCCAGGCTGCTTCACCACTATGGCCGGCAAGACCATTGCAATAACCCAGGCTTCTATATACACTGGAGAAGAGTTCAAAGCAGGTGCATGCGGCACAGTGCTGGGTGTGGACAAGAGGCAGGGCATTATAGTTGCCACAGGAAAAGGCTGCCTGGCCATTCAATACCTTAAGCCACAGGCAAAGAATGAGATGGATTTCAAGTCCTTCTTAAACGGAGCCAGGAATGTCATAGGCACCGTGCTTGGAGATAAAAATGAATAGTTCTGGAAAAATAACAGTATTCACCCTTATGGGAATGATCATACTTTTAGGTGCTTCGGCCCTGGCCGGTTTCTTCCTTTTCTTCAGGGGATCCGAAATCACTGTAGTGCCCGATGTGAGCGGCATGCAGCTGGAAGAGGCCCTTGTGGCCATCCAGGACAAAGGACTTACCTCCAAGATCCAGCTCAGGTATTCACAGGACCCGGGAGACAAAGGAAAAATTCTTGAGCAGCAGCCTTCCCCTGGCTCTATCCGCAGAGCTGGAAAAGCTGTCACACTTAGCGTAAGCCGGGGTGCAGTAATCGACAAGATAGGAGACTATACAGGCTGGAATCTGCAGGATCTCAAGACCCACTTCATGACATTGTTCTCAACCTACGGCACCTTCATCACCATAAAGGAGCCTGTAATAACTGTATACAGCAAGGAGCCCAGAGGCACAATCATACAGCAGAAGCCACTGCCGGGAACCCCTGTGACAAGCTACACACAGCTTGAGCTTATCGTAAGCCAGGGCCCTGAGGATGCTGTGATCACAGTCCCCACATTCAAGGGGATGAACTTCCAGGAGGCGCTGCTTCAGGTTACAGGTATGAATATACCATTTGCCTTCAGCTTCCGGGAAAAGCAGGGAGCAGAGAAGCCTGGCACTGTAGTTTCACAGACACCGGAGGCCGAGTCCGAGGTAAGACGTGGAACCATGATGCAGCTCCAGATAGTGCCGCCTGCACCGGAAAAAGGAAAAGTGTTCGGACTCCTGGAGCGGTCCCTGCCCGATTATCCGGTTCCCATCACTCTTAAATATCAGATTATAGATCCAGTCGGCAACAGAACCGAGGTGTTCTCCACCAAGACCAGAGGCGGTGTATTAGCTGTTCCATACTTTGTGGAGGAGGATTCCATCCTTATCCTGCTGGCCGATGATAAAGAGCTTGTCAACTTCACTGTGAAAAAGGAGAATTAAAATGGCAGATTGCAACCACGACTGCTCAAATTGCGCATCAAACTGCGGTGAGCGGACAGAAAAACAGAGCTTCATCGAAAAGCCCCATGAGCTTACACATATCAAGAAAATCATCGGAGTAGTCAGCGGAAAGGGAGGCGTAGGAAAGTCCCTGATCACATCCATCCTGGCCGTGATGATGAACAACAAAGGATACAAGACTGCGATTATGGATGCAGACATAACCGGCCCATCAATACCGAAGGCATTCGGAATAATAGACCATCCCAAGCAGGATGGCGATGCATTCCTGCCTGTTAAGAGCAAGACAGGAATAAGCGTGATGTCTGTGAACCTGCTGCTGGACAACCCTGGAGATCCAGTGATCTGGAGGGGCCCTGTGATTGCCGGCGCTGTAAAGCAGTTCTGGACCGAGGTGATCTGGGGAGATATTGATTATATGTTCATCGATATGCCTCCAGGAACCGGAGATGTTGCCCTTACTGTATTCCAGAGTATTCCTATTGACGGAGTTATTATTGTCACATCACCACAGCAGCTTGTGAGCATGATTGTGGAGAAGGCAGTGAACATGGCAAAGGCTATGGACATCCCTATCCTGGGCCTGGTGGAGAACATGAGCTATGTAAAGTGCCCAGACTGCGGCAAGGAGATAAAGATATTCGGCGAGAGCCACCTGGACGAGGTTGCCAAGAAGTTCGGTGTGACTGTGACAGACAGACTGCCGATGGCGCCGGTTATTGCCACTGCCTGCGACCAGGGTATGGCTGAGTTCCTGGAGGGCAAGTACCTGCCAGAGAATATCAAGGCTATCGAGGCTATGCTGAAATAAGCACGTTGTGTGCATAAATAAAAAAGCTCCTCTGAAGTGAGGAGCTTTTTTGTTTTTTAGCAGGGGTAGGACTCGGACCTACGACCTCCGGGTTATGAGCCCGACGAGCTGCCAACTGCTCTACCCTGCGTCGATGTTCAACGATTATAACGGCACAGTGGGGTTTTGTCAACAGTTATCGGAAAATAATCAGATCACATAGTTGTCAGCTATATCACCTTTTTTCATAAGGTCAGCTATGGTTATACCATCGAAATAGTCATTTATAAGGGTGTTGAATTTCTTCCACATTCCAAGGGTGCGGCAGTCTGCCGCTCTGGCACAGGGGGGAGCCCCCGGTGCCAGGCAGGCTACCGGCGCCAGGTCCCCCTCGGTAAGGCGCAGGATATCCCCTAATCTGCATTCGTCAGGGGCCTTCACCAGCCGGTAGCCCCCACCCTTGCCATGAACCCCCTCTATAAGGCCACTCTGGGTAAGGACCGGCACTATCCGCTCCAGATATTTAAGGGAAATATCCTGCCGGTCTGCCACATCCTTCATAGGAATGTAGCTGCCGTTTCTATGCTCAGCTAAATCTATAAGCACCCTAAGTGCATATCTGCCACGTGTGGAAATCATCATACCCTATAATACCACGGACTTGGTAGGTAAATCAAGACAATTATGCATAAATCACACCGCCGCCCAGCACAACATCACCATCATAAAGCACTGCTGCCTGCCCCGGAGTAACTGCACGCTGGCCCTGATCAAACACTATCTCCACTGTACCGTCTTCCTTTGGATAAGCCACTGCCTCCTGCTCCCTGCTCCTGTACCGGATCTTGGCTTTGCACCGGATCTCTTTCTCCGGAGCCTTGCCAGATATCCAATTGAAATCCCTGACCTGTACATTCTTGCTGAACAAGTCACAGTCATGCCCCACCACCACTGTATTGTCCTCCGGGTGAATTCTCACCACATACAGCGGCTCTGAAGCTGATATACCCAATCCACGCCTCTGGCCTATGGTATAGTTGATTATTCCCCTGTGTTTTCCTATGACATGGCCCTTGGTATCCAGAAAATCACCAGTGACAGGCTCCTTCCCGGTGTGTTTTTTTATTATTGAAGCATAGTCGCCGTCAGGAACAAAGCAGATATCCTGGCTGTCAGGCTTCTCTGCATTGCAGAACCCGTGCTCTGCCGCAATTTCACGTACCTGGCTCTTCCGCATGCTGCCAAGAGGAAAGGAAATATGAGCCAGCTGCTCCTGGTCAAGCATATATAAGACATAGCTCTGATCTTTGGATTCATCTGCACTTTTTTTAAGCAGATAAGAGCCATCTATGTATTCAATCTGGGCATAGTGGCCGGTGACCACATAACTGCACTGCAGTATCTGAGCACGCTCAAAAAGTTTTGCAAACTTCATATAGCGGTTACAGTCAATGCATGGATTAGGTGTCTGCCCATCCTCATAGCACTGGATAAACTTTTCTATAACCTGTTTCCGGAAATCCCGGGTGAAGTTGAACACAAAATAGTCCATACCCAGACTGTATGCAACCCGGCGGGCATCCTCCACATCGGCCAAGGAGCAGCAGGTATGACTTTTAGGAATTCCAGCATCCTCGTTGTCATACAAGTGCATGGTGCAGCCTATGCACTCATATCCTTTTTCTTTCATAAGCAGAGCAGCAACACTGGAATCAACTCCCCCGCTCATAGCAATAAGCGCCTTCATCTTTCAGACTTCTCCGGCCGTTTCGCATCCCCCACATCCAGGGAGAACTCATATCCTGCATTACAGACCCTCCGCTGCAGACAGAACCTGCACTGAGCCGACTTTTCCCCTGTGCATATCTTGTCGTCGTAGATTGCATATTTTTTACGCACTCCCACTGGAGAAAGGTTGGGCATCACCACATTGGCCCCAGCTTTGAGCCCCAGCTCTCTTCCCTCTGATTCCAAAGTTCCAAGAGCAGTGGTGGCGGGAATAAGTGCGTATGGGAACATCAGGCGGAGCACTGCAATAAGGCGCAGAGTAAGCTCCACACTCCCGTTGGGGAAAGCGGAAAACGGGGTATCATGCTGAGTGATGAACGGGCCTATTCCGATCATATCAGGCTTAAGTTCCTGGAGGAATCTGACATCTGTTATAATGTTCTCCATTGTCTGATACGGGGAGCCTACCATAAAGCCCGAGCCCACCTGATAGCCTATCTCCTTAAGGGCAAAGAGGCATTTTTTTCTGTTATCAAGACTCATGGATGCTGAATGCAGTTTCCGGTAATGATCTTCATCTGCTGTCTCATGTCTGAGCAGGTAACGCCGGGCACCGGCATCAAAGAAAGCCTTATAGCTGCCATAGCTTTTCTCCCCTATGGAGAGGGTGATGGCGCAATCAGGAAATGCGGTATGGATTGCAGAGATGATATCAATCATCACCTCATCGGTATATAAAGGATCCTCCCCGCCCTGCAGCACAAAGGTACGGTACCCCAGGTCATAGCCTTCCCTGCAGCATGAAAGGATTTCTTCCTTACTAAGACGATAACGGCTGACGCGGTGGTTTCCTGTGCGCAGACCGCAGTAGAGGCAGTTGTTCTTGCAGTAATTTGTAAACTCAATCAGCCCCCGCAGATACACCTGCCTGCCATATATGCGCTGTCTTACCTTGTCAGCCTCAATAAAAAGGAGAGAATCAAAATTGTCCTGGCCCAAGAGCCAGGACAGGTCATCGTCTGTAGGTTCAAACGGTGTATTACTCAGCAAAGAGTGGAGTCGAGAGATATCTGTCACCTGTATCCGGCAGGAGCACCACTATGGTCTTTCCTGCATTCTCCTTGCGTTTTGCCAGTTCAATGGCAGCCCAGGTTGCGGCACCGGAGGAAATTCCCACCAGCACTCCTTCCTTATGGCCTATCAGCTTGCCGGTCTCAAAAGCATCCTCGTTCTTGACCGGGATAATCTCGTCGTAAACTGATGTGTTAAGGACATCAGGCACAAATCCTGCGCCGATTCCCTGGATCTTATGAGGTCCGGCAACACCGGTGGAAAGCACTGCGGAGGAGGCAGGCTCAACAGCCACAACCTTTACACCAGGATTCTTGGACTTAAGGTATTCACCTACTCCGGTGATAGTTCCACCTGTACCTACTCCTGCTACAAAGAAATCAACTTTTCCATCTGTATCATCCCAGATCTCAGGTCCAGTAGTCTCTCTGTGGGCTTTTGGGTTTGCAGGGTTCACAAACTGGCCTGGGATAAAGCTGTTGGGAATTTCCTTTGCCAGCTCCTCTGCCTTGGCGATGGCACCTTTCATACCTTTTGCTCCTTCGGTAAGAACCAGCTCTGCACCGTATGCCTTCATAAGGACACGGCGCTCCACGCTCATGGTCTCCGGCATTACAATGATGATCCTGTAGCCACGGGCAGCTGCTACTGCAGCAAGGCCGATACCTGTGTTTCCGCTGGTAGGTTCGATGATGACAGAACCTGGCTTAAGTTTTCCGCTGGCCTCGGCATCGTCGATCATGGCCTTGCCGATCCTGTCCTTTACAGAACCTGCCGGGTTGAAGTATTCCAGCTTTGCCAGAACTTTTGCCTTAAGGCCAAGTTCCTTCTCAATGTGTGCAAGCTCCAGAAGCGGTGTTTTTCCAATCAGCTGATCTGCTGAAGTATAAATCTTTGACATAGTATTCTCCTTTTATATGTTAAACTGCTGCAAACCCTTTTTCAAGGTCTGCGATAATATCATCAATATGCTCGGTTCCAATGGAAAGCCGTATTGTGCTCTGCTTAATTCCTGCATCCTCAAGCTCTTCATCTGACAGCTGGGAATGGGTTGTGGTGGCCGGATGGATCACCAGGGACTTAACATCTGCCACATTTGCCAGGAGCGAGAAGATCTCCAGATGGTCGATGAACGCATGAGCCTCCTTCTGCCCTCCCTTTATATCGAAGGTGAAGATGCTGCCACCGCCATTGGGGAAGTACTTCTGATACAGGGCATGGTCTGGATGCTCAGGCAGAGAAGGATGGTTGACCTTGGCCACCTTCGGATGCTTCTTGAGGAACTCGATAACCTTCTTTGTGTTCTCGGCATGGCGCTCAAGGCGGAGGGAGAGAGTCTCGGTTCCCTGCAGCAGGAGGAATGCTGCGAATGGAGAGATAGCTGCTCCCTCATCTCTGAGCAGGATGGCTCTGATGTAGGTGACAAAGGCTGCAGGGCCTACTGCGTCTGCAAAGGAAATGCCGTGGTAGCTCGGATTTGCATCTGCAATAGGGGCATACTTGCCAGCCTTCTTCCAGTCGAACTTGCCGGAATCTACAATAATGCCACCCAGTGTGGTTCCATGACCGCCTATGAACTTTGTTGCAGAATGAACTACAATATCTGCTCCATGCTCGATAGGACGGATAAGGTATGGGGTTCCAAAGGTGTTGTCTATAACCAGTGGAATATTGTTCTTGTGAGCGATGGCCGCAACTGCGTCGATATCAGGGATATCGCTGTTGGGGTTTCCCAAGGTCTCTATGAAGATTCCCTTTGTGTTAGGCTTGATGGCAGCCTCAACTTCCTTAAGGTTGTGGATATCTACAAATGTAGTATTCACTCCATATAAAGGAAGAGTGTGGGCCAAAAGGTTATAAGTTCCACCGTAGATGGTCTTCTGTGCCACAATGTGATCCCCTGCCTGAGCCAGTGCCTGGATAGTATAAGTGATAGCTGCGGCACCTGATGCAAGGGCCAGTGCTGCCACACCTCCCTCCAGGGCTGCAATTCTCTTTTCCAGCACATCCTGTGTGCTGTTGGTCAGACGGCCGTAGATGTTTCCTGCATCTGCAAGTCCGAACCGTGCCGCAGCATGAGCCGAGTTGTGGAATACATATGAAGTAGTGGCATATATCGGAACTGCTCTGGAATCTGTTACCGGGTCAGCCTGTTCCTGACCCACATGAAGCTGTAATGTTTCAAATTTATAGTTGCTCATGTCATTCTCCTTTTTCTATTAAAGATTCTTCGCTAGCTTTTTCTTTTCTCCTACCAACCTGGTAGGTAAGTAGAATATAAACCGAAAAGGAAAAACATGTCAACACTTTTTTGAAAATTTTTTTAAAATTTTTTTTGAGAAGTTGTTCTGAAACCTTTATTAAAGCTATTTAACCATGCGTTCAATCAGGTGAAGTACGGTATCTTGATCTTCGGAAGAAAGACGTTGGAAAAGCTGCACTATGCGGCGGGACTTGTTATCCAGATGACGCTGCCTGGTGTCACGGCCGGTGACCAGATACTCCACACTGCATCCCAGCACCCGGGCCAGGCGCACTGCCACATCGGCCGAAGGCATGCAGCCCCGGGCACCAACATAACTGTCGATTGCACGCTTGGTTATGCCAGCACGGTCAGCCACTTCCTTGTCGAAAAGCCCTGAGTTCTCAATCTCTTCCCGCAGTCTGCCTCTGAAGTCCATATTATAATAATAACACTTTTTTAGTATTTTGGTATAGACTTTACGAAAAAAGTGTTGTATATTTATTATCTATACTACTTTAGTGATATTTTATGGGAGTAAAAAATGAAAAAATTCAAGACTCTTGTGCTGCCTTTCCTTAAGGCGAACATCATAATTGCACTGATCCTTATCATGGTAATCCTCAGCTTTGCCGTAGTACAGAAGAATGAGCAGACTGTGGACAAGCTGGTGCTGGACACAACTACTTCTTTCATCTCTGTCAGCGTCATCAAGGGCACTGCTGATATGATAGAAGGATCCACCCTTTTCGGAATCGAGGTGGGAGATGTGGTGCAGCCTGTACTGGACTCTGTGAATGTGGTCTGGAAGTTCCTGCTGTGTGCACTGGCCTTCTGGGGATGTCTCAAGCTGTTCATCACCCTTCCGACTGTACTTGCCATAGCGCTGCTGATCTTAGCTGTTGTCGCATATCTCATGAACAAAGGGATGGCGCGATTCATGATGTTCTGTTCCTTCATCTGCAGCCTGATTCCCTTCATCATATTCGGCACCGGAGTGATAATGAATTTCTGTACCGAGCCGCTGAGAGAAGAGGCCCAGGAGCATTTTGACAGAGTGGCTTCCGTATTTGCCATGGACGGCCTGGAGCGGGAGATGGTGGAAGAGCAGAAATACGAGGAAGGCAATGAGGAGCACTGGTATGACTGGGCTGTACGACCATTCAAGTCTGCAACAATCATCATCACTCAGTCAAAGCAGAACATCACATACTTCACCGACAAGGCAAAAGAGATACTTAGCCGCAGGAACTACATCATGGGCAACCTGGTGAACGGCACATGGAAATATATTGTCGTCCTCCTGATGAACTCAATCCTCATCCCCGGTCTCTTGTTCCTGTTCTTATACAAGTTAGGCAGATCAGTGCTGCCAGGAGAAGAAAAGCAGATAATTGTCCAGGCCCCAAGCCCAGAACAAGAACCAAAACTTATTGCATCAATATGATAAAAAAGCCTGTATCGCTTGATACAGGCTTCATCTTTTACTGCTGCTCTTTAGGAGCCTTAGGTGTAGCGAAGTCCACCTTGAGCTTGCGGCCGCCGAACTCGAAGCCGTTCAGCGCTTCCTTCGCTTTGATTGCATCTTCCTCAGAAGCCATCTCCACAAAGCCGAAGCCTTTTCCCTCGATGATCTTCACATACCCTACCTGTCCATACTTTGCAAACAGATCCTTTACTTCTCTAAAACCTGTTGAATATACCAGGTTGCCCACATACAGCTTAGATTTTTCGTTTTCCATTATGAAACCTCGATGATGTCTAATAATTATCTTGATGATAGCACAAAATAGCAAAAAGTCAATCGGAGAGCCCAATAAGTCCCGATGCCCGGGTAAAGAGCTTATCCAGTTCGTCGTCGGTGAATCCCAGTCTTTTCTTCACAAGCCCCACTTCCCTGGCGGGGTCGCCGATGGGGTAATCGCTGCCGAAAAGGAAGCTTTCGTGGGGGAATGAGTTCATGATGTTCTTCAAGTTCTCATCATCTATATAGAGGAGCGAACTGGAGGTGTCCATGTAGAAATCAAGCCCCTTGAGGCTTTCCACAACCCAGGGCCAGTGACGGTAACCGCCTAAGTGGGCAGCCACAATCTCGATTCCAGGAACAGCCTTCAGTATCTTTGCCAGCTTCTGTGGCGAAGACCAGTTCTCCTCCGGCGGGAAAACATCTCCCACATGGAACAGCACAGTGAACTTGCCCTTGGCCTCCTCCATCATGTCGTAGAGAACAGGATTGAGCATATCAATCTTCTGGAAATCTGGATGGAATTTGATTCCTCTGATACCTGCGTCATAAAGACGGTCCATCTCGCTCTTCCAGTCGGCATAATCGGTATGGAGAGTGCCGAAGGGGATGAAGTATGGGTAAGTCTTCTTCATGGTTATGGCCCAGTTGTTGGCCGGGATAACCTGGGCTGCATTTGTGGCGGCACAGAGGGCCACTGCCTTGTCTATACCTGCGTCATCAAGCTTCTGCTTAAGGTCGGCGGCAGTGCCTGGATAGGGCTGCCCCAGCTTATAGTGATCAGCCAGATGCTGGACTGCTTTCTCTGCTATCTTCTCGTGAAAGACATGTGTATGAATATCTATTCTGCACGACATAGGGCTATTGTAATTATTTCAGTTTGTTTTTGCAATAATACAGCCTTGTCTTTTATCCCCTTAGACAGTATGCTTGAAGTATGGGATACACTCACCTTTTCTTAGACGCAGATGGAACTCTTTTCGACTTCAACACATCGGAGAAAAAAGCGCTGGAGAAAGCTGTGCGGAAGCTCTGCGGAATATGGAAACCGGAACTGGCAGAGCTGTACCATCAGCAGACAAAGAGGACCTGGAAAGAGCTTGAGCAGAAGCTGATAACATTGGACAGACTCAAGACTCTGCGCTTTGAACGGTTCAAGTCTGTATCAGGCCTGGATTTTGATATTGCCCAGATGTCCAAGGTGTATCTTGATTTCCTTTCCCAGTCTGATGACCTTTTCCCCGGCACGGTGGAACTGCTGGAGGAGCTGTATAAAAAGTATACTCTGGTGCTGGCCACCAACGGCATAACTTCGGTGCAGCGGGGACGGATCAAATCGACAGACACAGCAAAATACTTCAAGGCCATAATCATATCGGAGGAAGTGGGAGTGGCAAAGCCTGACCCCGCATTCTTCCAGATTGCATCGGAAAAGTCGGGGAACCCACCCAAGGAGAATATACTTATGATCGGGGACAGCATGACATCCGACATGCAGGGGGCGAAGAACTTCGGTATAGATTCCTGCCTTATTGTCCCTCCTCATAAGGAGGTGCCTGATTTTGCACCGGGAGACCCGAAACCCAATTATATAGTACGTAATTTTGACCAGCTGAAGGAGATATTGATATGAAATATTTAGGAGCCCATGTGAGCTCATCCGGCGGGCTTTACAATGCCCCGCTGAATGCCAAGGCAATAGGGGCAAACGCCTTTGCCATGTTCACCAAGAACCAGAAGCAGTGGAGCGCCAAGCCCCTTGCTGCAGAGGAGATTGCCCAGTTCAAGGCTGCGGTGGCTTCTAACGGGTTCTCGCCAGACTATATTCTCCCCCACGACAGCTACCTGATCAACTTAGGGAATGCAGACCCCGAGAAAAGGGGCCGTTCTCTTGCCTCCTTCACCGAGGAGCTGTCCCGGGCCAGCCAGTTGGGTCTTAAGTATGTGAACTTCCACCCGGGGAGCCACCTTAAGGAGATTTCCGAGGAGGAGTGTCTGGACCTGATTGCCGGCTCTGTGAACAAGGCGCTGGCTGACCCGGCCACAGGAGACACTATGGCAGTGATAGAAGCCACCGCAGGCCAGGGCACCAATGTGGGCTACAAGTTTGAGCACATAGCCCGGATTATAGCGGGGATTGAGGAGAAAAGCCGGGTGGGAGTGTGCATCGACACCTGCCACATCTTCGCCGCAGGCTACGACATCTCCACCGCAGCCGGCTTCGAGCAGGTGATGGCAGACTTCGACAGGATAATAGGAATAAAGTACTTAAGAGCGATGCACCTGAACGATGCAAAGAAAGAGTGCGGCTCCAGAGTGGACAGGCACGAGTGCCTAGGCAAAGGGTGCATCGGGCAGGAGGGCTTCAAGTACATAATGCAGAGCCCTTACTTTGAGAACATGCCACTGGTGCTGGAGACCCCGGAACCCGACCTGTGGTCAGCCGAGATAAAGCTGCTCCGCTCGTTCGAGTGAAACAACCAGGCAAAAACTGACACATATATAGCAAATTGACGCCAAAGGAAGTGCCTACAGAGGTATCACGGACTTGTACGTACTACCGAGGTGGGTACTTCTCTTGGCGCTATTATTTTTCTGTCAGTTTTTAGTCTGGCTGCGGAGTGAGTATTCGCAGCCGCAGTAATTCTGGCGGTAAAGGCCGTATTTCTCCGACAGCTGGAGGCTTTTCTTGAAGCCCTCCTGCTTCTTGAAGTTGTATGGGACATAGCCTGCCATATCCTTGGCCGCATCAAATATCATCTGTGAAATTTTGTGGGGGCTTAATGTAAGGGTTGTGGTGAACTCCTCAATCCCCAGCTCCCCGGCTTTGGCCTCTGCCCTGGCCAGGTTATAGGCAAAGCAGGCGGCACAGCGCCTCCCCTTCTCAGGCTCGTTCTCAAGCCCTTTTATCGCAGTGCTCCAGGCATTGTGATCATACTCATCTTCTATCAGCTCAAGCTTATATATCTCTGCAAGCTTCTGCATGTAAAGAAGCCGCTTGTCAAACTCTTCCTTCGGATAAATGTTGGAATTTGAATAGAACAGAACTATCTGGTAGCCGTCGGCCAGAAGCCGCTCGATAGAGGCAGAGCTGCAAGGAGCACAGCAGCAGTGGAGGAGTATCTTCTTCACCGTTCCACCTGGAACCGGAAGGATTCCAGCAGGTTAAGCCTGCCCTTTTCCACCGATACATTCCTGCGGTTGTCTATAAGCTTGCAGACACCCTCGTTGTAGTATTCGATAGTGATGTCGTAGACACCAGGATCAAGCTCTACTTCTGCAGTCGATGAGAAAGCCGGAAGGAAGAAGCAGCACCTGGTGTCGGCATTCTCGGTAGCTGCATTGATCGCATCAAACAAAAGGCCGCTCAGGATTCCCAGAGTCTGGTTGTCGGAAGCATTTCCAATGGCATGGGAACCGAACTCGCCCCCCACCTTCTTGCCTATGACACGGAGCGCTGTCTTGATTATCACCAGAGGCATCTTCCGCTTATATGTGTCCCGGGAGATATTGTTCATCTTCTCAAGGAGCTCAAGCTTCACTTCCTTGCCATCAGCACCTTCGATGCGTACAACTATCTGGTCCAGGGAATCCCACCGGTCATCCATTATAGGAATCTCGAACCGGATAATACCATGATCAGGAAGTCCGAAGGAGGGCATCATAGTAAAGCCTAAGAGATTGGCGGTATATTCATCGCTCTGTCCCACAGCTGTGAATGTTATCCAGGAGGGAGACGTGGTGGCAATAAATCCAAGGGGCTTCTTGACTGTGCACAGCCCGGTGAACGACAGAATGTTGAGCAGCGCTTTGTCATTCGGCTCCTTGATGGAAGGAAGAGCTGGCATGTCGAAGTCATAGACATATGACTGCTCGGCAAAGGAGCGCTCAAGCCATTCAGATTCTATGCGGGCATCGTCAAAGGCGCGGTCGGTGCGGAAAAGGAGTGTTCCCAGATACCTGGAAAGGGCGCTGTTGTGGAAATGGCAGTCAGCCTCGGGCACCCTGGCTCCAGCCTCGGCAGAGGCGTTGTATTCGTCGGTGGCCTCCCTGTATTTCTGCTCCAGAAGCTCCATCCGAAGGTTGGCCTTCCGCACCTCCACCAAGGCATCCTCGGTGTTGTTAAGGGCAATGTAGTTTAAGCACTTGAAGATATGAATATAGAGAAGCTCAAACTCCTCCCCGGCATATTCCTTCACCTTGTCATTGATAAGATAGGAGCCGATCTCCCTGGTTACGCTTTTGGTATAGAGCTCCTCCCCCAGCCGCTCGGCCTGGTCCAGAGCCTTGTTGCTCTCTTCATAGAGCCCCGCGTAATGGCACAGGAAGCCATAGTCCAGATAATAGAGAAGAGTGTTCTTCCCTTTATAATAAGAACTCCCCTGCTCCTTCTCCACTTCCTTGGTGGCAGCCTCGTAATCCCCTGTCATAAGGGAATCCTCGGCAGTTGCCCTGAAATCCACAGAAGCACAGCCTGCCAGCATAAGCACCAGCAGGCATAGAATGAGGAAAGAGAGCCTTTTGGTCATTAAGGATCAGCCCTTTATTTTCTTGCTCTTGATAATCTTCTTGATCTCGGTGTTGCCGATCCAGGCCTTCTCGTTGCTCTCCACATTGATAAGCTCAAGGTTCACCTGATAGAAGATAGCTTTTTTGCCATCGATCTGGTCGGTGATTGTGGTGATGATTCCCTGGAGCATGTAGTCGGCACCATATTCCTGAGCCAGCCTCTTTGCAGTCTCCTCACTTGCATATTCCTGCTGATCAAGGCGCTCTGCCCTGAGCTGCTCACGCTCCTCGGCACTTGCCACGATCTTGGCTGTAGCTGTATTGATGACCTCACGCTCGATGGCCTTGATGAACGGTACAACCTCAATATGTTCAGAACTCTTGTTCCTGATTGTTCCAACGATGATAGCCGGCTTCTTGCCGTGGGCTGCAGTGAACTCCGGCGCCCATGGACGTGTGGTCATATCCTGCATAAGCTCCTGAGCCACAATGCGGGAATCGGTATCGTTCCATTTTCCGCTGTAATCGGTAACTGTATCTGTTTCTACCCTGTCCACCTTGATGGAATTACAGCCAGTAGCCAGAAGGGCAGCTGCAAGAATCAAAAAAACTAGTTTCTTCATGTTATTACTCCTAAGGAAAATATACATAATAAACAGTTCAAAATCAACAAGGTAACTTTTTTGAGGCTTTTTTCTGGAAAGTCAAAGCAAAATGAACTTTTTTTGAGTAATAGAAGGTATGGAAGAAAAAGATTACCTTAACCAGGTGGCGAAGGAGCACTTCGGCATACCATACCTGTTCCCCTACCAGCGGCTGGCCATATCCAACATCCTGGACTGCGCCGCCGACCCGGTGGAGAACAACCCGGCCCAGATCGTAATTCTCCCCACCGGGGCTGGTAAATCCCTGTGCTTCATGCTCCCAGCCCTTCTTACACAGGGTATTACCCTGATCATATTCCCGCTCCTATCCCTTATGGCAGACCAGAAACGGCGGCTGGACAGTGCAGGCATCCCTTCTCTTATCCTCCGGGGCGGGCTCTCCAAGGAAGAGCGGGAACAGGCCTTTGACCGCATACGGAATGGTGAGGTGAAGATTGTCATAGCCAACCCGGAGATACTGCTGGCTCCCGGGGTGCTGGAAAAGGTGAAGCAGGGCAACATATTCCATGTAGTGATTGATGAGGCCCACACTGTAAGCCAGTGGGGAGATTCGTTCCGCAGCGCATATCTTGAGCTGGGGCAGATTGTAGCAAATCTCAAGCCTAAAGTGACCACCGCTTTCACCGCCACCGCCTCGGCCGAGATTCTGGAACGCTTTGCAGAGATCATATTCGGCGGCATACAGCCCAACATAATCAGAGCCGACCCGGACCGGCCCAATATACGCTACGACGCCATCCCCTACCTTTCCAAGGATGCAGCCCTGCTTAAGGCGGTGCAGGAGGCCGAGAAACCCCTTATAGTCTTCTGCTCGAGCCGGGATGGGACAGAGATCACAGCCCGCCGCCTTAAAAAGCACTTAAAAGGCCAGGAAGTCTGGTTCTACCACGCAGGACTCACCCGGGAAGAGAAGAAAAAGATAGAAGAGAAGTTCTTTGTGTCGGCGGACGGGGTGCTGGTGGCCACCTGTGCTTACGGCATGGGGGTGGACAAGAGCAATATACGAACCGTGATTCATGCCGACCTCCCCTCCTCGGCCGAGGCCTATCTGCAGGAGTCGGGCCGGGGCGGCAGGGACAGGAAGCAGGCCTATGCGGTGGCTCTGGTGCCCTTTGTCCCGGAGCAGCAGCCAGAACCCGGCACCCCGGATGCCCGCCGCAGAATGGAGCTATACCACATATTCACCGCCCCGGAATGCCGCCGCAAGGCCCTCCTCCACATTCTGGAGCACGAGAGCCAGCTCTGCACCGGCTGCGACGTGTGCGACAGGAAGATTAAAGCGCCGGAGGGCCTTTTCGAGATACTGGACCTGGTGCGCAGAAACAACCGGCACATAACAGCCCAGAAGGTCTCTTATATATTAAAAGGTAATCTTTCCCCCGAGAACATCCAGAAAGGACTTTATCGCTCCAAAAGCTGGGGTCTTCTTTCCCACTGGGACGAGAAGGAAATCCAGGAGGCACTCCATATGCTAACCCAGGGAAATTATATTAAAATAACCTATAATAAAAAATTATGTATAAATGTTGAAAAAAGGGTTGCACTTCAAGATATAATGTGATATTTTGAAAAAAATCGCATTTTGACCCTAAATATGTGGTGGTCAATTGACGATAACAATAATGGAGATGAGCTGACATGAAGTGCCCATACTGCGGAAGTATAGACGACAAAGTTGTGGAAAGCAAGCAGAATGTGGATGGCTCTGCTATCAGAAGACGGCGGGAATGCCTGTCATGCCATGGACGGTTCACATCCTATGAGCATATAAAAGAGAACCCCCTTACCGTGGTTAAGCGGAACAAGGGAATTGAGCTCTTTGACATGTCAAAAATTGAGAGGGGAATACGCAAGTCCCTGGAGAAACGGCCGGTGACCGAGGAGCAGCTTCAGACAGCACTTCGTGACATTGAGGATGAAGTGTACTACCGGAGCAAGAACTCCACCAGCATTTCCACAGAGGAGCTGGGAGAGCTGGTTTTACAGCATCTCTTCCAGCTGGACAAGGTTGCGTATATACGGTTTGCTTCTGTATATAAAAAGTTCAACAGCGTAGATGAGTTTGTAAAAGAGATAGAGAAGCTGAGTGGGAAAGCCTGACAAGGGAGGGAATATGGCTTTTGAGAATAGCAATGACTGGAAAGAGTTCCTGCAGTTGGAATCGGAGGAGACACCAGCCGCACCTTTTGTGGTGAAAAGAATTGTAAAGCGTGACGGTTCCATCGAGAAATATGACAGATGGAAGATTGCCAGCGCCATCGGACGGGCTGTAGCTGCAGTTCAGGGGATGGAAGACAAGGAGCTTACAGAGCGCCTTACAGAAAAGACAGAAGATAAGCTGAGGGAGTTCATGGCAGGACGCCATCCGAACTCTGCACCGGCAGTAGAAGAGATTCAGGACATCGTCGAGATGGTTATGATGGAGTCTGTGCCTAAGATTGCAAAGGCTTACATCCTGTACCGTGCACAGCACGAAGCTCTGCGGGACAGCCAGAAGATGCTCCTTAACATAAACTCCACTATGGACGGTTACCTGTCACAGTCGGACTGGAGAGTAAATGAGAATGCTAACGTAAACTTCTCACTGGGAGGACTTATTCTCCATAACTCCGGCACCATAACCGCCAACTACTGGCTTAAGAACATCTATCCTGAGGAGATTGCAAACGCACACAAGAATGCAGAGTTCCATCTCCACGACCTTTCCATGTTCTCAGGCTACTGTGCAGGATGGTCCCTGCGGCAGCTGATCCAGGAAGGATTGGGCGGTGTTCCTGACAAGATCACATCAAAGCCGGCAAAGCACCTTCTTACCCTTATCCAGCAGATCGTAAACTTCCTGGGAATCATGCAGAACGAATGGGCAGGCGCCCAGGCTCTCTCCAGCTTCGACACCTACATCGCTCCATTTGTCAAGGCAGATAACCTGAGCGAGAAAGAGGTGAAGCAGGGACTCCAGAGCTTTGTATTCGGCGTCAACACTCCATCAAGATGGGGTTCTCAGGCACCGTTCACAAACATCACACTGGACTGGGTATGCCCGGATGACCTTAAGGACAAGCCTGCTGTAGTAGGCGGCAAGGAGATGGACTTCACCTATGGCGACTGCCAGAAAGAGATGGACATGGTGAACAAATGCTTCATCGAGCTTATGCTGGACGGCGATGCCAACGGAAGAGGCTTCCAGTACCCTATCCCGACCTACAACATCACAAGAAGCTTCGACTGGGATTCCCCAAATGCAAAGCTACTGTTTGAAATGACTGCAAAGTACGGTACACCATACTTCCAGAACTTCATCAACAGCAGCCTGAACCCAGGTGATGTACGCTCCATGTGCTGCCGTCTCCAGCTGGACAAGAGGGAGCTCAGAAAACGGGGCGGCGGTCTCTTCGGTTCCGACGAGTTCACCGGTTCCATCGGCGTTGTAACCATCAACCTGCCGAGAATCGGCTATCTCTCAGGCGACAGGACCGAGTTCTTCAACAGGCTGGCAAACCTTATGGATCTGGCCGCACAGTCCCTGGTGATCAAGAGAAAGGTAATCAACCGCCTTATGACAACAGGTCTGTTCCCATACACACGCCGCTACCTGCACCACCTGAACAACCACTTCTCCACCATCGGTATCTGCGGTATGAACGAATGTCTCCTGAACTTCATGGGCAAGGACATCACCACCAAGGAAGGAAAGGAGTTCGCTGTGGAGATCCTGAACTTCATGCGGAACAAGCTGTCTGAGTATCAGGAGAAGACCGGAGACCTGTTCAACCTGGAGGCAACTCCTGCAGAGAGCACCAGCTACCGGCTGGCAAAGCACGATAAGGAGACCTATCCGGACATCATCACATCCGGCGAGACCGATCCGTACTACACCAACTCAACTCAGCTGCCTGTAAACTATACAACTGATATTTTCGAGGCACTGGACCATCAGGATGCACTGCAGGTGCTCTACACCGGCGGTACTGTATTCCACGGCTTCATCGGCGAGGCAATCGACGACTGGAACAGCTGCAAGAACCTGGTTAAATCCATTGCATATAACTATAAGCTGCCTTACTTCACCATCACCCCGACATTCTCGGTATGCCCTGTTCACGGATACCTGCAGGGTGAGCACTTCACCTGCGAAAAGTGCAAGAAGGAGCAGGAGGATATGCTGAAGAGCAGGATCGCAGCATTGGAAAAAGAGAAAGCCGAACTTCAGGCTGTAAATGCGTAAGTAAAAAAGGAGATATAAAATGGCAAACAGAACTGTAGAAGCAATCGACAGAGAGATTGCAGAGTGCAAGGAAGAACTGGCAAATGTAAAGGGTCGGGAGACCGAAGTATATACAAGAATCGTAGGATACTACAGAGCAGTGAAGAACTGGAACAAGGGCAAGAAATCAGAGTTCAAGCAGAGAGTATGCTTTGAGCCGGATTTCGCCGCAGCTGCAAAAGAAGAGGCAAAAGCAGCAGCTCCTGCTGCATCCGATGCTCCGGCATCCTTCATCTACTTCACAAAGAAGACATGCCCTAACTGCCCTGCAGTTAAAGAGTATGTGGAGAAGCTTGAGATCAAGCACACCGGATATGTGGTGGACACTGCAGAAGGCCTGGAGAAGGCACGGGAATACAATGTATTCGCAGTTCCTACTGTGATCTTCTTCGACGCAGCAGGAAAAGAGCTTTACAGAGCATACAGTGTAAAGGAGATCAAGGCTAAACTGGAGGCTCCTGTAGCTCAGGCTGTCTGACGTGATAAAAAGCGCAGGCTTCATAAAGACAACTCTTATAAACTATCCCGGCAAGGTGGCTGCGGCTCTTTTCCTGCCGGGATGTGATTTACGCTGCCCCTACTGCCATAACCCGGAGCTGGTTCTGAACACCGCCGACGACCTGGTGGGCCTGGATGAAATCCTGGCATATCTGGAGAAGAGGCGGGGCCTTCTGCAGGGTGTATGCATATCCGGTGGCGAGCCCCTTGTGCACGACGACCTGGGCGAGCTGGTAAAGGCAATCAAGGGTATGGGATATCTGGTAAAGATAGATACAAACGGCACATTCCCAGACCGCATACTTGCTCTCAAGCCAGACTTTATAGCCATGGACATAAAGACAGTGCCTGAAAAGTATCCCATGCTCTCCCCCACCAACGATGCAACCCTGCCGGATAAAATAAAAGCTTCGATTGAGATAATAAAAAAATCTGGTATAGAGCACGAATTCCGCACTACAGTGGCGCCAGGCATTGTTGACATAGAAGATATCCAGAATATCTGCAAACTGCTCTCTGGGGCCCAGTATTACGTCCTGGCAGGCTATGTGCCGGGCCACACTCTGGATCCGGATTTCACCCAGGATACATACACAAACCAGCAGCTGCACCAGATGGCAGACATAGTGCGCTCTGCCGGCATACCTCTTAAATTACGGAATATGGACTGAAGCTATTTGAATAATTTGAGCTTGGATTTATAATGTTCCGGGTTCAGGTTGTAGGCTTTACGCCACTGGGCCCTGGCCTTCTGCAGATCCCCCCGGGCTTCATACACCTCGCCAGTATAGTAATAAGCGTCGGCAGAACCAGGATTGATCTCCAGCACTCTGGAAAAGCTTTCCAGGGCTTTATCATACTCCTTAAGTCCCAGATAGCGCTGCCCTTTGAGAAGAAGGCTCTTTTCCTTCAGCACTGCGTTGTCGCCGGAACCTGCTTTATCAAGATAGTAGCCAGCTTTTTCCATATTGCCGGCTTTAATATATTCCTGAGCCAGAGTAAGAATCAGGATATCCGATGGGTTGACCTCAAGGGACTTCTCGAAGTTCTCCACAGCATGGTCTGACATGTCCAGCTTGGAATATGCCAGTCCCAGATATTCATAGATATCATTGCTGTCGCACCCCTTCTTAAGTGCAGCATCAAGATATTTGACAGCCAGGTCGCAGTAATAGAAGCCCATGTGATAATAGGCCTTGCCCAGCACATACATGACATCGGCATTCTCCTTTCCTTCGGTAAGGAGGGCACGGCGAAGAAGGACCACTGCTTTCTCCATGCAGGAATTGCGCTCCTCCATATCCAGGATTGAGATTCCCTGAAAGAAGTAGGAATACCCGACAAAGATCAGAGTATTCCTGTCCATAGGATTTTTCTCAAGCACAGTGCTGCCATATTCTATAATCTGGGCATACTGTTTCTTTTCCCACATTTCGGAATAGGAGACACCTTCATCGGCAAAAGGAAGATGCACTGTCCGGTTCTGCAGGCCTATAAAGAAAAATAAAAGACCGATCACTATTGCAATTGCAATAAAAATCTTTTTCTTCAAATCCTATGCTCCAAAAAAATAATAAAGCAGGTCTATAAGCCGAGTTCTGTCTTGTGTTACCATCTGTCTATGAAACCTGTCGCCAGATTTCTATAGCAGCCTACCCGCAGATAAGAGCGAGCCACTCTCTGCTGCTTTGGCCTTGCTCCTGATGAGGTTTGCCATGCGGCATCTGTCGCCAGCTGCCCGGTGGGCTCTTACCCCACCTTTTCACCATCACCTGTCCGGAAACCAGACAGGCAGTATATTTTCTGTGGCACTTTCTATCCTACGGAAAACCGCAGGTCCAGCCGTTAGCTGGCATCATGCTCTATGGAGCCCGGACTTTCCTCCTGCACCTTTACAGCGCAGGCGATAACAAGACCTGCTGAAATATATTTACTTACTCCTCGTCCTCGTCGTCATCATCATCGCTGTCGTCATAATCGGCGTCTGGATCTTCGTCCTCATCCTCATCCTCAGAATCTTCTGACTCTTCATCTTCCTCTTCGGAATTCTCGTCGTATTCTTCCGGATTTTCGCCGAACTCAGCACCTTCTTCGTTCAAAAGCTCGTTCTCTTCTTCTGCATTCTCATCATCGAAAACTGCTTCGTCATCGTCGCCAAATACAGCATCGTCGTCGCCCTCGGTGCTTGTGATATCTTCATTTTCCTCGAAGTCATCGATTGCGCTGTTGTCATCATCATCGCCAGAATCAGCAAATACGCCGAAGGACTCGCCCTCTGATATATCTGCATTGCTGAACTGATCGTTGATCTTGTCGTCAAAGAAGAGGATTCTGCTGCAATATGGGCAGAACATGATGGAATCCATGCGGTGGACATCGTTCACAAACTGGATAGGAAGCACCATGTGACATTCTGAACAGATGAATGCCTTGATCTTCTCTTTTTCCTTGCCATCTTCGGAATCCTCATCCTTCTCTTTCTTATCCTTGTCAACCAGGACTCCTACAGATACAATTCCTTTTCCACGGCTCTTGATGATACGCTCGAACTTGAAAAGAAGCTCTTCGCCGATAGTTGCAGAACCATTTTTATTCTCTTTCTCAAGGACGTTCTGAATCTTTGCCTTTATTGCCTCAAGCTCCTGCTTCTTGGCATCGCTCTTGCTCTGAGTCTCTTCCTCTTTAAGGCGGATTTCCTCTGCCTGGCCATCGATAAGCTTCTGCTGAGCCTCGATCTTCATATTCTGCTCTGCAGTCTCCTTATCCTCTCTCACAAGATCTTTCCTCAGCTGCTGCTCTTCTGCAATAGCCTCTTTGATGGCTTTATCCAGAACCTCATACTCTTTCTGAGTCTTGGCCTCCTCCATATTCTGCTCGTAGCGCTGCCGCTTTTCCTCGGCATCCTGCAGCTGGTAGCGGAGGTCCTTGACCTTGAGCAGCCGTTTTTCCAAAGCTTCAGAGTCATCATCAAACTGTTTCTTCATTCTGACAAGAACCTCTTTGTCTTTCAGAATAGCCTTTGGAATCTCCTCCAGTTCCTGTTCTATCTTATAGCGCTGAACAAGCAGCCCCTGCAGATTCTGCAGTTTCTCAAGAATGGCCTTAACCTTCTTCTGCTTGTCTGTCATCTCTTTCTTTTCTGATACTTTCTTGCCCATATAACTACTCCTTACTCAGTATAGTCTTTAAGTTTGCAGCTCCGTTTCGGATGCCGCAGCCTTCTGAGCGCCTTGGCCTCAATCTGCCTGATACGCTCACGGGTGACATTGAAATAGAGGCCCACCTCTTCCAAAGTAAGAGGATATCCACCCTCAAGTCCGAACCTCATCTTAAGCACTTCCTGCTCCCGTGGAGGGATAGTCTCAAGCACTTCCCGAACATGTTCCTGCAGAAGCTTGAACTCGGTGCTTGTAGCAGGGTTCTCCACTTCCTTGTCCTCGATGAAGTCTCCCAGAAGAGAATCCTCTTCCTCTCCAATCGGGGTCTCCAGGGATATAGGTTCCCGGGCCACATTCTTCACAGCCTTGACCCTGCTTACAGCCCAGCCCAGGCGCTCTGCAACTTCCTCGTCGGTAGGTTCCCTGCCCAGAAGCTGCATCATCTGCCTTGATTCCCGCACAACCTTGTTGATCTGCTCGATCATGTGCACCGGAACTCTGATAGTCCGGGCCTGGTCCGAAATAGACCTGGTTATGGCCTGCCTTATCCACCATGTCGCATAGGTGGAGAATTTGTAACCCTTTCGGTACTCGAATTTCTCAACTGCCTTGATAAGGCCTATGTTTCCTTCCTGAACCAGATCGAAGAACTGCAGTCCTCTATTAGTATATTTCTTTGCTATACTTACTACAAGCCGTAAGTTTGATTTTATGAGCTTGTTTTTTGCATTTTTCATCATCTCAAGGCCATCTTCTATCTCTTTTGACATGGCCAAGATCTCTTCAATGGAGTTCTCGAAATCAGTCTCTATACCCCGGAGTTTCTTCTCGTTCAGCTGGATTATACGGATTTTCTCCTTGATATCCTCTGCCGGAAGCCCCAGCTTCTCTTCAATTGCACGCCGCTTGGATGCTGTGGCAAGGCTGCGTCCCAATGTCCTGAGCTCTGCCGGTGTGGATACCCCAAGGGTCTTCTCTATCTTGTGCTGCTCGGTGATATATTTGTCTATCTTGCGGGAAGTCTCGATGAACTTTTCAGAGAGGCTGTTGATTTCCTCCTGCTGAAGATCCATGTTCTTCAGATGGTTCATGATGTTCTTCGCCTTGCGCCGGAGAGCTTCGTCCTCAAGGATGTTGCCGCCAAGGCTCAAGATTTTGTTCTTCTGCTCCATGTAGGACTTGAGGGAAGAGAGAACATCCTTGAGCGGCTCTTTATAGAACTGGTTGAGCCTGCGCCGCTCTGCCATAAGGTCGGATATCTCCTTCTTGGTCATGTTCTGTTCGTTTGCCTCGGCCCTTGAGAAAACCTTCTGAGACAACATATAAGCCTCTGGAATAATGATTCCTGAATGGCTGATGACCCGTTTCAGGATATTTCCCCCCTCCTCCATCTGCTTGGAGAGAATCACCTCCTGCTCTGCAGTAAGGAGTGTCTCTTTCCCAATCTCCCGGAGATAGAGGCGGATAGGATCGTCCACAATCCCATCTTTATCATCCGAAGACATGCTGGATGATTTTTCATCATCATCCTCCCCATCTTCTCCATCAAAATCCTCTTCCGAATCATCCAGGACAATGTCATTCTTCTCCAACAGCTCGATAATCTCATCAAGCTTGTCGGGAGAGGTAAGCTCGCCGGGCAGAAGGTCATTCAGCTCATCAGAGGTGATGCGCTTCTTGTTTTTGCAATACTCGATAATTTTTTTAATAGCAGGATCGTTCTGCAACTCTGTCATTAACTTCTCATCCCTTTTAATTTTTCAATTTCGTCGTCATAATACTGCTTGTCTGCAATAAGATCATCCGGTACAGTTCCCTGTTCCGAGGCCGCTCTACGGATCATGCCCTCAACCCGAAGCCTCTTTATCATCAGGTTGTTCATCTGGACGTTCCGTATACTGTCCTTGATGATAGATTCAGCATTCATTTTGTATTCATCGGAAGAGAGCTTCTGTATAATAATTTCTTTGAGTTTTTCGTTCTCAAGGTGATTCAATATCACATCCTCTGAGAAAACTCCATTTCTAAAGCATTCTTCCATTGTAATGAATAAATCCCGTGCTCTGCTGTCATAGAAATCATCGGCAGTCAGCTCGTCTCTGACAAGCTCAAAATACTGACTGTTGGCCATTACTGCAAGAAGCAGGAACAGCTCAGATGAAATCCGGTTCTCCTGGACAGCGGTGACACTGTTTGAATCCTGACCCACACCCCCCTTTCTTTTGCTGTAGTCGTTATAAACCGACTTATAATCGGCATTTATCTTATCGGCAAGAGCCTTTAGACGCTGTTCTTTACGCACTTCGGAATCTGAAAGATCGATCAGGGGGAAGATACGGCTGTAGAGAGCCATGATACCCTGGGAGCGGGAAAGGTCAAGATTCTTCAGGCAGTTTTCCAATATGAAATCAAAGCAATTTATAGGATATTTTAAGCAATTATGCAATGCCTCGGCCCCATTCTTTTTAAGAATTTCCTGAGGATCGTTGTCGCCGGGCAGTTTTACTATGTCGCAGATAAGCCCTTCCTTCTCGCAGATGAAGGTTCCCCGCTCGGCAGCTTTGACACCGGCCGCATCACCATCGAAGAGCAGCACAACACGGGGAGCATTGCGCTTTATTATGGCAGCCTGAGTCTCGGTGAGGGCTGTTCCCAGCGGTGCCACCACATTCTCTATGCCGGCCTGGTGCATTGCAATCACATCCATGTAGCCTTCCACTATATAGCAGAACCCTGCTTTGCGCATGGAGAGCATGGCAAAATTAAGGCCGTAGAGCTCCTCGTGCTTCTTGAAGACCAGGGTCTCCGGCGAGTTGATATATTTGGGCTGCTCATCCTTTTTCATGGTGCGGCCGCCGAAGGCTATGGCGTTCCCATGCTTGGAGAACACCGGGTAGATGACCCGGCCCGAGAATATGGAAATCTTCGGATACCGGACAGAGAACAGGCCTGTCTTGGCCAAAAAGTCCGGAGTGTAGTTCTTCTTTGTTAGGAAGTTGTAGAGCCAGGTCCGGTCAGACGGCATAAAGCCCAGCTTGAACTTCTCTATCATCTCCTGGGTCACTCCCCTGCCAAGGAGGTAGTCCAGAGCCGGCTTGCCCTCAGGAGTGGACAGCAATATATAATGGAGGGCATTTGCCACCTTGTCGTACAGGTCGGTAAGCTGCTGCCGCTCCGAGGATCCCTGATATGTCCCTGCGTTCTTATATTCCTCCAGGGATATCCCTGCTTCCTTGGCCAGGTATTCGGCAGCCTCGGGGAAAGTCATCTTCTCCATCTCCATAAGGAAAGTGAAGACGTTGCCCCCTTTCTTGCAGCCGAAGCAGTGAAAAACTCCCTTGTCTGGGGAGACCGTGAAGGATGGAGTCTTCTCATGGTGGAATGGGCATAATCCTTTAAGCCGGCTGCCGGCCCGCTGGAGAGTCACATACCGCCCGATAAGCTGCTCGATATCGGTTCTGTCGGCGATTTCTTTTATAATTTCGTCAGGGAGGAACATTCTATTTAATATACTAAAAAAATGGCAGACTGTAAACAGTCTGCCACTATTTCAAAAAGGTAAAGTTTACTCTGTAACTGTTATATCAATAGGATTGATCTTTGCATACAGGACTTTGTCAAGACTGCTCTGAGCAGTGACACCAATTGTATGTTTACCAGGTTTCAGTCCTGTTATATGATACTGTCCATTCTTAAGGTCCTTGGCATCATACTCTTTTTTATCCACAATGAATTTATAAACAATAGTTTCCTTAAGAAGCACAGGCTTAAGCTCCTTCTGTTCAAGCTGCTTAAGCTGCTGATTATCAACCTTCTTCTTGGCCTGGGCATCATACACCACTTTGACAGCATTCAGATTGATTTTCTTTGCAATATCATTCTCAATCTTCTGGATTTCCGGAGCAATAGCGCTGATCTTACCTTTTATAGTCAGGATTAAATCATCATCCTTTACACTGAATATTGTTTTCTCAAGGCTTACTTCACCCTTCAGCTCACTCTTGCCATTTGTGGAATAGAAAGGTGCGACAACAGGCTCATATGGCTTTTCAGGATCAGGCACATCAATCTCAATATCACCTTCCACAAATGTCTCTTGCTTGTCCAAAACCTCAATCAAGCCAGGATAATATTTATATTCCTCGTTCCCATCATCATAAACAATGGTCATTCTATAGAAGCCGCTGGCAACCTCAAGATCCTTTATGAAATAAAGTTTCTTTTCCTGATCGGCATATTTGCCTGCAATCTTTCCATCGCTGACAAGCTGACCGCTTGGAATTTCATAAAGATTGACAACCATCTTCCCTGCCTTCTGATTGGTCACCGCAATATTAATGTGAATAACCCCAGTTCCCTCTATGGTTTTCTTTACAATGAAAGTGACGAACTTGGCAGAAGCGGATGTAACAGAAGTCTTCAGAGGTCCTGCTGTATTATAAACAATGATAAAGTCAGTGTTGTCCGCATCATAGTTGTTTCCCTTCTGGATAACCCGGACATCAAAAGTCCAATCACCTACAGAGAAAGGAAGCTCTTCCTTAAGATCGGTCCATACATCCCCGGTTGTTCCGACAGGGGTGCTGCCGTCAGCAAGCTTGAAGCTTGGAACAGCTTTATACTGATATGTCAGATGGTCTGTGAAATTCGGATTATTAACACTGATTGCCTTTTCAACTGCATCTTCGGATTCTACAGCAAAAGATAGGGTTACAA